>Ga0265297_10000508_pt1 | contig 112548 bp, 115 predicted proteins | sample Munlanlwell13791_FD_192502 | JGI IMG/M metagenome (GOLD analysis project Ga0265297, IMG submission 192502) | Leachate microbial communities from a municipal landfill in Southern Ontario, Canada - Leachate well 137-91 | ecosystem: Engineered > Solid waste > Landfill > Unclassified | place...
AGTACCTGAGCTATTGAATGACAGCTGGCGAATGGTACTTGTGCGGTGCACAGTACCTGAGCTATTGCATGACAGCTGGCGAATGGTACTTGTGCGGTGCACAGTACCTGAGCTATTGCATGACAGCTGGCGAATGGTACTGTGCTGTGAAAAACAGAACTTAAGATGGGAGTTGAAGCGAACGAGCGCCTAAAAAAAGCACAAAAAGACTTGACAACTATACGCCAATGACGTATACTTGTGGTGTAAGGAAACGGTATGGAGCTTATTGAAACACCGATTTTTACTAAGAGGATAGTTGATCTCTTAAGCGATGATGAGTATCGGGAGCTTCAATGGTTTCTTGCGATTAATCCCGAGGCAGGACCGGTCATTCCCGGTGGTGGAGGAATAAGAAAATTACGTTGGAGTAGTGGCGGTAAAGGCAAAAGCGGAGGCATACGAGTTATTTACTATGTGTATGCAAGAGACGCGAAGATATATCTCTTGCTTCCGTATAAGAAATCAAAACAAGAGGATTTAACAAAAGAGCAGTTAAAGATACTGCATGATTACGTAAAAGGCGGTGTGTTATGAAAAATAAAGACTTTAAGGATCTATTAACCAGCATCTCTCAGGTGCGGAAGATACATGCCGGCAAGATGAAGGCCGGTAGGATTACGAAATTTAACCCTCTCATGGTGAGAAATATCCGGTTAAAGCTTCATGCTTCACAGGCTGCTTTCGCCCACATGATTGGCGTAAGTATCGATACGCTTCAGAACTGGGAACAGGGCCGTAGAATACCGGAAGGCCCGGCTCTGGCGTTACTTAAGATCGCACAGATAAATCCTCGCATTGTCATAAAAGCTCTGCACGGGGCAAATTAAGAGATTTTATTTACTCCCCACCTGATTCCCGCAAGGATTCGGGTGGGGTTATTTGTTCATAAGGAATTTAAGAGGCTGTATGAGCTTGAATGTGCAAAACTATCGTCAGCACAGAAAATTACCAAGACACGGTCTTAATACATCCTTCCCCACTGTTTTCGTCTATCGCTCGCACTGACATGCGTCAATCAACCATAGCAAAGAAGTCTTTGATAGCGGTTCCAAAGCATCCCAGCTCCCATACATATTTTGCGACAAAAACGGCACTCCATACGGCGATATCAAAAAATCTTTCTTTACAGCAATAAAAAAATCTGCTATATTAGACTTCCACTTTCATGATTTACGGCATACTTTCGCATCACAGCTTGTAATGGCCGGAGTTGACTTAAATACTGTAAGGGAACTGCTAGGGCACAAGAGCCTTGAAATGACACTTAGATACAGCCATTTATCGCGGATCACAAAAAGCGTGCCGTGGACGTTTTGGGTAATCGGATGGTCACAAATTGGTCACAAAAGCCTATTGGCGTAAAGACGGAAAAATTAGAACTAACACAACTATTTGAAAATACGATAGTTACATAAGCTGCCCGCATAGCTCAATTGGCAGAGCAGGACACTCTTAATGAGACCCGGGCAATTCTCGTAACCCATTGATATTGTTGCAACTGCGTTATTTCATCGTGAGTTACGTTACAATTCGAGTTGTAGCAATCTGGACGAATCCGTCGCACTCTGGCGATGATATTAGCACAAATATAGCACAAGGTAGTGATCGCAGTAGCCGACGTTTTAACGTCGGCTACGTTTGTATAGGGGCATGGAAACATGGCGTTTTTTGCGTCCACGTCGCGTCTGGCGGGCATGATCAGGGCAGGCCGTGCTTACGGGGTCCTTGGAAGGGGGGTCGGGGTGCGGGTCGGGCGAGGCGCGGGTCGTCAGTGATTGTAGGTTTGAAAAAGCGTGTCCATGTCAATTTCTTTGAGTAGCACATGCCGGCATAGGTGTTTAAGGGCTTATTCTCCGTCGGAAAATGGCAATATTTCATGCTGAAAAATACCCTCGCCGGGAGGGCCAAAACAGCCGTTTTTAGGGACATTTCAGCGATTTTTTCAAAATTTTCTAATTTGACTTTGGAATAATTCGTTATAAAAAGCAACAAAACATACATGGGTAGTTGCCTATGGGTAGATTTCCTGAGATATTTAGTGCGGAAGAGGTAGCAAAGCAGTTCAAGCTTCATCCTCATACGGTTCGTAGGCTGGCGAGACAGAAGAAAATACCTGCTTTTAAATTCGGCGGCCAATGGAGAATCCGCGAGGAAGACCTAAACGAGTTGTCAAGATCCTTCCTGCATCGCAGAACAGAATATCCAAAGAGCTATTAACGGTACCTACAAAAAAATAAATATTGACAAAAATTAGGCAATAGTGTATATTTAATATTGGAAACCATTTTCATTTAGGAGAAGATTGATATGCCAAGAGGAAACGGACAGGGCCCGGTATGGTGGCACGGAAGGTTTAAAGGTTGCGGTTACAGGATAACTGTCGGCCGGGAAGCTATCCTTGATGTGCTTACCAAGGCCGATAAGCATTTAAGCGCCGAGGATATATATATGAAGGTGCATGCCATATATCCGGCCATAGGGCTTACTACTATATATAGGACTTTGGAGATCCTTGTTAACCTGGGATTGGTATTCAAATTCGACTTTGGTGATGGCAGGGCGCGTTACGAGCTGGCTGAAGGATCAAAGAGAAGCACCCACCACCATCACTTGATATGCACTAATTGTAAAAGGGTAATCGATTATACCGATTTTATAGATGATGAGATAGAGCTTTTGCATAGAACAGAAAAAGGGCTTTCAGAGAAGTACAATTTTGCGATAACAAACCATTTAATCCAATTTTATGGCCTGTGCGATAAATGCAAGAAAAAGAGATAGGGCATATATTTTTTTCACCATAAATGGAAATGATTTTCATTAACAGAAACATAAGAAAAGGGGGTGATTACGATGCCGGGAGGAGACGGAACAGGCCCGATGGGTATGGGCCCTATGACAGGCGGAGGCAGAGGGTTTTGCGTTATGCCTCTATCAGGGGTTAAACTAAGGCCTTTTGGGCGCCGATTCTTAGGACGAGGCGGAGGAAGAGGCTTTAGAAACCAGTATTACGCTACAGGCCTCCCTTTTTGGGCAAGAGGCGGTGATGAGACCGAAATGCTTAAAGAGGAAGCTTCTTTCCTGAAGGAAGAACTGAACGCGATCCAAGAGCGCCTGGGTACGCTGGAGAAGCCGCAAGGCCCTAAAGAGTAGTGAAGTTAAGTAGGGATGGAGCGTTTAGCGCGCAACCTCCATTCCTAGGGCCTTGGTTGCAGGTAATTAAACACAAATGAGAGGAGCGTCATATGAGATTGGGCATAACGCTTGAAGACCAGAAAGGCCTTCAGGGTAACGTTGCCGAACATTTCGGGCAATGTAAATACTTTTTCCTGTTAGATATAGAGAACAATAAGGTAAAAAACAGCAGGATAGTCGAGAATACAGTAGTGCACGGCGGCGGAGGATGTGTTGCGGTAGATGAATTGCTGAAATATAAAGTTACACATGTCATTGCCGGTGGCATGGGTGGCGGCGCGCAGCAGAAATTCGCAAACGCGGGCGTGAAGGTATTTGGCTACTCCGGCATGGTAAAAGAAGCGATCGATGATTTCCTTACAAATAAGCTAGGCGGACTGGACTCGTGCAAAGAGCATGGCAGTACATGTCACTAAAAAAGGGGATATTATGAGAATCTGCGTAACATCGGAAGGGAAAGCGCTCGATTCCAAAGTTGATGCCCGTTTTGGCAGATGCCAGTATTTCATGGTTATCGATACGGATTCTTTGGAATTTGAAGCGGTTGAAAATCCGAATATGCAATTTTCGGGTGGTGCCGGAATCCAATCAGGACAGCTTATGATGTCTAAGGGCGTGAAAGCTGTTTTGACCGGGAATGTCGGCCCAAATGCTTTCCAGACATTAAATGCCGCCGGTATAAAGATATTTACCGGAGTTGGCGGAACAGTAAAAAGCGCTGTAGAAAAGTATAAAAAAGGTGAGCTAAAAGCCACCGAAAGCGCAAGTGTAGGATCTAAGTTTGGAATGCCGGGAAAGAATAATTAAATAAGTGGAGGTCAAACATGCCATTTTTTGAGCCATTAGAAAAGATGGATCCCAAGCACGTTGATTTGGAACGCGCCAGGAAATCTCTGCGAGAGGAGCTTGAAGCAATCGACTTCTATCAGGAAAGAATAGACGCTACCGAGGATGAGTCGCTCAAGAAGCTTCTCGCGCATAATATGAATGAGGAAAAAGAGCATGCGGCCATGATTATGGAATGGTTAAGGAAAAATGACGCGATACAAAATAAGGCGTTTGAAGAGCATGACTAGGAGGTGATTAGTATGCCAGGAAGAGATGGAACAGGCCCTTTAGGGCAAGGCCCAGGAGCGGGTAGAGGAAGAGGCATGGGTAGAGGCGGCGGAAATCGTCAAGGAACAGGTCCGGGAGGAAATTGTATTTGTCCTGCCTGTGGCACGAAGGCATCGCATCAAGCAGGAACTCCGTGTTCGTCTATGGATTGCCCTAAATGTGGAGCAAGGATGATAAGAGAATAAGGATCCAATTTTGGAAAAAGAAGTTCTTGAGAACCATAAAAAGTATTTAGAGAGAGTAAGTGTTTATCGAAGCTTCGGCTACGATTTGGAAAAGGAAAGGGATTTTATCTTAAGAGAGGCGATGCCGCTCTCAGGTAAGATTCTTGAGGCCGGAACAGGTAAGGGCCATTTTGCGCTTGCGCTTGCGAAGCGGGGATATTCATTTGTTACCTTTGATATTTCAAAGGAAGAGCAGCATTTTGCGAGACTTAATATTGCGTATTCCGGCCTTGGGAAAAAAGTCAAATTCAGAATTGAAGATGGTGAGCGCACAAGTTTTGCCGAAGCGAGCTTCGATGAGGTCTTTTCTGTCAACGTCCTTCATCACCTTGATAATCCATATAAGGTTATAGATGAATTGATCCGCGTTCTAGCCCCCGGCGGAAAATTAGTCATTAGCGATTTCTCAAAGAAGGGTTTCGGTGTCATGGATAAGATCCATGCGCTTGACGGTAAAAAGCATGAATCTGGCAAGGCGAGCCTATTGGACATCGAAAAATATCTGGCAAAAAAAGGTTTTTCGATCAAGAAGGCAAAAAGCGCGTATCAACATGTCGTTGTGGCTACGCGATAAGCAGGGTTTATGATTATATCAGTCGCGAGCGGTAAGGGCGGGACGGGAAAGACTACCATAGCGGTTAATCTGGCGTTGTCTTTAGACAACGTGCAATTACTTGACTGTGACGTTGAAGAGCCAAACGCCCATATTTTTCTAAAGCCGGAAATAAAAGGAAGGTCTTCGGCTTTTATCCCTATTCCAGAAGTTGATGAGGCAAAGTGTAATACGTGTGGCAAATGCCGTGAGGTATGCGCGTATCATGCCATAGCGGTCATTCCTGCGGATAAGAACGGGAAAGGGAGAGTCCTTATTTTTCCGCATCTTTGTCATGGGTGCGGCGCTTGTAGCCTGCTTTGCCCTCAAAAAGCCATCAGAGAAGTTAATAAAGAGATAGGTGTTGTCGAAATAGGAGTATCGGGGGATATGCAATTTGTCCACGGCAGGCTCAATATCGGTGAAATAATGTCCCCGCCATTGATCCGGCAGGTGCAAGATCGCATCAATCCCGCCAAAACAGTTATTATTGATGCTCCGCCCGGAACATCCTGTCCTGTTATAGCTGCGGTGAAGAAAAGTGATTATTGTATACTGGTAACCGAGCCAACGCCTTTTGGCCTTAACGATCTGGTGTTGGCTGTCGAAGTTTTGAGGAAGCTAAATATCCCATTCGGAGTTATTATCAACCGCTCTGATATAGGCGATGATAAAGTTGACAAATATTGTCAGGATAACAAAATACCGGTACTTCTGCGCATACCATTTGATAGGGAGATAGCTCTTCTGTATTCTCGCGGTATTCCGATGATTCAGGAGAAAACAGAGTACAAAGAAAAATTCAGAACAATGTTTGCCGAAATAGAAAAGGAGATTTTGTGAAGTTAGGAATAATAATTTACTCGAATGATACGGAGGTGGTTTGGAACGCGTTCAGGTTAGGCGTTTTTTCGATTAAACAGAAAGACGCGGTTAAGGTATTTTTGCTCGGTAAAGGCGTAGAATGCGAATCTATCGATACAGAAAAATTTAAGGTGACCGAACAGATAAAACTGTTTATAGATAACGGCGGCAGCATCTTAGCGTGTGGATCATGTCTTAAAATCAGAAACTCACAAGGCTCTGAAAACTGTCCTCTTTCAACTATGAAAGATCTATATGATATAGTGAAAGAAAGCGACAAAGTTTTAACATTTTAAGAGGTTGTAATGAAGCAAATTGTCGTAATTAGCGGAAAAGGCGGGACAGGAAAGACTGTTTTGACAGGCTCTTTTGCCGCTCTTGCTAAACGCAAGGTAATGGTTGATTGTGACGTCGACGCTGCCGACCTGCATCTTTTACTGCACCCAAGCATTAAGGAGCGGTATGAATTTAAAAGTGGAAAGACCGCGAAACTCAATAAGAAGATATGCACACAATGCGGTCAATGTGTCGCTTTGTGCAGATTCGGCGCGATAAGCGACGATCTGACCATTGATCCTATCTCGTGTGAAGGATGCGCCCTATGCAGTAATATATGCCCTGTTAACGCTATAACTATGGAAGAGAATATAGCCGGCGAGTGGTTTATTTCAGATACAAAATACGGCCCTTTTGTTCATGCGAAGTTAGGCATAGCCGAAGAAAACTCAGGAAAACTTGTCGCGAAAGTCAGGCAGGTAGCTAAAGAGATAGCGGAAAAAAGCGATGTAGATTACATTATCATTGACGGTCCTCCAGGCATCGGCTGTCCTGTAATCGCTTCTTTGTCCGGCGTAGACTGCGCGCTTATTGTGACAGAACCGACACTTTCAGGCCTCCATGACGCGAAAAGGGTCATCGAGGTTGCGGAACACTTTAAAGTGCCGATTAAGATGGTAGTGAATAAATACGATCTTAATAATGAGATGACCAGCGGGATTGAAGATTTTTGCGAGAGCAAGAGAATCAGTGTCATAGGTAAGATAGGTTTCGACAAGGCTATTGTGGAGTCGATGGTCGCGGGAAAGACGATTGTTGAACATTGTAACGGTGCCATCAAGGAAGAGATTGTAAAGATCTGGAAAGAGATGACGGCATAAGATGCATATACACAAAAAAAATAATAAAGAAAGCCGACTAATCATATCGGCAGGGTTAAATTTTGTCACAGTTATTGTGCAGGTTATCGGCGGCTTGCTTTCAGGAAGCCTATCGCTTCTCTCAGACGCGCTCCATAACCTAAGCGACGCGGTGGCGTTAGCCATCACCTTTATAGCGGTGCGCTTGTCCAAGAGAAAAAATACCGAAGCGCAGACATTTGGCTATAAACGGGCCGAAATTCTGGCAGCACTCTTCAATGCCTGTACTTTAGTGGTGGTATCGTTCTTTCTATTTAAAGAAGCGATAGCCAGGCTTATAAGCCCTCATCCGATAAATAGCCTGTTTATGCTTGCCGTGGCCGTGGTAGGGTTAGCCGCTAATATTATCTCCGTTTTTCTTCTCAAGACGCATGCGCACGCCGATATGAATATACGGGCGGCTTATGTGCATCTTTTCTCCGATTTTCTTTCTTCTATAGCGGTTATTATCGGCGCCTGTATGATCTTTATATCCAAGACATACTGGATTGATCCGGTATTGACCATTCTTATCGGTATATATGTATTAAGGGAGGGGTATAAGATCATCGAAGAGAGCGCCCATATTCTTATGCAGTATGTTCCGAAAGGAATAAATTTAAAGGATATTCAGGCCGAGATCGAAAGTATCGATGGGGTAAAAGATATCCATCATGCGCATCTATGGGCGGTAACCGAGCGCGATATCTTCTTTGAGGCGCACATCAATGTATCGCGAGATATACCGGTTAGCGAAACCTGCCTTCTGGTAAAGCGGGCGGAAGATATACTTAAAGAGCGCTTTAATATTACTCACGTAACCCTACAGCTTGAATTTAATTCATGCAAAGGGATCAGCCTGGTCAAGCCTTGAGATGAAAGCGAAATTATAATGATTATAACCAAACAAAAAAGCATAGACGAAATATTGAAATATATTGAAAAAGACTCTACTGTTTTCTTGATTGGATGCGCTGTTTGCGCCACTACCTGTAAAACCGGCGGTGAAAATGAAATAAAAAGTTTATCAAAAGCGCTTGAAGAAAAAGGTAAGATCATAGCCGGGTGGGACATCCTTAACCCTGCATGTTATGTTTTCGAGTCAAAGAAGCTTCTTAGGCGTAAAGAAAAAGAGCTTGCTGCTTCTCAATCGATAATCAGTCTTGCTTGCGGCGGCGGAACACAAGCCATAGCGGAAGTCTTACAGAAGCCGGTTTATCCCGCCAATGACACGTTATTCCAAGGAGAGATAGTTCGACTTTCTCCAAAAGAGGATCGTTTTGAGAAGAAATGCCTGATGTGCGGGGAATGTATCGTAGGCATGACAGGTGGCATCTGCCCTATTGCCAGATGTCCTAAAGGATTACGAAACGGCCCCTGCGGCGGACAGAATAAAGGGAAATGCGAAATTGATCCCGATAGGGATTGTGTATGGATTCTCATATATAAAAGGCTTAAAGAATTAGGGCAGCTTGAAAATATGCGGTTAATGAACGGAGTAAGAGACCACAGAAAAGCTATCGATTGGCTACTGGTCAATAAACACTAGAGAAGAAGGGATTTGGTATGGAAAGCACCAAAATAGATCCTGCCGAACAGGAAGTGCGTCTTAAGGCGAAGATGTTGCGCATAAAAAATAAGATTATCGTTATGAGCGGCAAAGGCGGCGTAGGGAAGACAACAGTCGCTGTCAATATTGCGCACGCTCTCGCGGTATCAGGATTGAAAGTAGGCATTTTAGATACTGATCTTCACGGGCCAAATATAGCCAAAATGCTGGGGATAGAGAAAAAGGTTATATTCGGGATCGATGCCGGGATAGCACCGGTCGAAGTTATGCCGAATTTAAGCGCTGTAAGCATTGCTTTAATAGGATATGATCCGGATCAGCCCGTCATATGGCGCGGTCCTTTAAAGATGGGCGTTATAAAACAATTCTTAAGCGATGTAATATGGGGAGACCTGGATTACCTTATAATCGACTCACCTCCGGGCACAGGAGATGAGCCTTTAAGCGTGTGCCAGCTTATATCGGATGTAACAGGCGCGGTTATTGTTACGACACCTCAGGATGTGGCTGTTCTGGACGCGCGTAAAACCATCCTGTTTGCCCAGCAGCTACACATCCCGGTATTGGGCGTCATCGAAAATATGAGCGGCCTAATCTGCCCCCATTGCAAAAAAGAGATAGATCTTTTTAAAACGGGAGGCGGAGAAAAGGCGGCTCGTGAGCTCAAAGTCCCGTTTTTAGGGAGGATACCCATAGAGCCTGAAATGGTGATTTCCGGAGATGAAGGTAGGCCATATATATCCTGTGGGAAAGAGACGAAGGCAGTCGCAGCCATAGACGATATAATAAAAAAGATAATCAATAAAAACGTATGAAAGACATACATGTTGTAAGATATTTTTCATCACTTATTACGATATCGGATAGTAAGGTAGTAAAGGTAACCAAACCAACTAGTTCCGGGTGCCGTATGGCTCACTTTTTGTATACAGGCCTTAAAAATGCCGCAGAGTTTCCGGCGGATCGCCTGAAAGAAGAGATAAAGAGTGTTATAGAGGACAAGATTACACGTTTCGGTTTCTGCACGAAAAACAGGGTGATATGGGAAGAAGAACGCTCGGTACCTTACGGGGCTTCGGAGATTATGGCCTATGGGCTAAAAAATAAAACGATAGATTGCGTCGTAACGGTATGTGACGGCGCCGGAACAGTTATAACGAATGTTCCTCAAGTTGTCCAAGGCATAGGCGCGCGGATGCATACCGTGCTCAAGACATCTTTTATTCCCGAGGTAGTTGTAAAATTGCGCCGGTACGGATGTAGTGTTTTAGAGGATAGAGGTTTAATAGATCAGACAAGGGGCGTCCTCGCGGCTGCGGGAAAGGGTTTTAACAATATTGCCGTTACGGTATGCGCTTTTGGTGATGAGAGCCTTGAAAAGATAAGAGACATCGAAAAGAATCAAGGGGTATCAGTGACTATTTTGGTTATATGCACGACCGGTATTAAAAAAGATCGTTTAAGAGAAATAGAAAAATATGCCGATATAGTATGGGCGTGTAATTCTAAGGACGTTAGAAACAGGTTGAGTGAAACGACGATAAAAACCCTATCCAGCGCATCGCCCGTATATATACTTACCGAAAAAGGAGAAAAACTTATTTCAGGATATATGCCCGGTGTATTTGGGATGAGAAAAGAGATTGAAAGGAGTGCTGTATTATGATTGGTAATTCGGAAGATGTCTCTATTATACCCGGGAACATCGTCGATTTAGTGAAAGATAATAAATATTTCGGGCAGATGAATGATGCGAGCGGCTCAGCATATATTAAAGGTATATGCGGTGACCAGATGGAATTTTATATAGTAGTGGAAAATAATAAAATAACCGATATAAGATTTCATACTGACGGATGCGTTTATACGACCGCTTGCGGGGCTATGGCTTGTAACCTTGCGATAGGGAAGTCTCTCCAGGATGCGCTGTGCGTATCAGCCGGACAGGTAATTATGGAATTGAAGGTTTTACCTAAAAGCCATGTTCATTGCGCGATTCTTGCTGTGAGCACATTATATAAAGCTATAGCGGATTATCTTCTCAAGCCATGAGGAGGCGGTATTCATGAGTTTTGTGTGGGCAATTGGCGCAAGTATTGTCGTAAGTCTCATCTCGCTCATAGGAATACTCGCGCTATTATTAAACGAAAAAGTTCTTAATGAGATACTCATTTTACTTGTCGGAATATCCGCCGGAGCATTGATAGGAGGGGCTTTTCTTCATCTGCTACCGGAGGCTCTTGAAAAATCGAACAGCACGTTTACATATCTATATCTAATAGTAGGGTTTATTCTCTTCTTTATAATGGAGCGATATCTATTGTGGCGCCATTGTCATGAGGGCAAATGCGAGGTTCATCCGGTAAGCTATCTTAACCTTATGGGCGATGGAGTGCATAACCTGATAGACGGGATCATTATAGGGGCCAGCTTCGCGGTCAATACTAGGTTTGGGATCGTTACTACCATAGCCATCATTCTTCATGAAATACCGCAGGAAATAGGCGACTTTGGAGTTTTGGTATACGGAGGTATGAATAAATATAAGGCATTATTTTACAACTTCTTATCGGCCCTTACGGCGGTTATCGGTTCTATTATAGGTCATGCCTTTGCCGAACAGGCCGGTTCTTTTACTAAATTTATCCTGCCTTTTGCGGCGGGCGGATTCATCTATATCGCGGCTTGTGATCTGGTGCCGGAGATACATAAACAGGCTGATATAAAAAAGGCTACGCTTTCAATGTTTTTTTTTGTAGCCGGCATTGTTCTTATGTTATTGGTAAAAATATTGCATTGAGGAATAGATTATGAGAATAACCATTCTTGCCGAAGGTTCGACTAAATGGCAGCGTTTTATAAAATATTGGGGGCTGTCTATCCTTATAAATGATGATATTCTTTTTGACACATTCGGCAAACCGGTTTATGTTCTAAAACAATTAAAAAGATTTAACATAGATTTGAATAAAATAAGACATATAGCTATATCTCATGATGACTGGGATCATGTAACAGGCCTATGGAAAATATTGGAACAGAATAAAAATGTGACTGTGTATATATGCCCGCACTTTAAGCAGGAGATTAAGGATAAAATTAAGTGGTATGGGGCACATCTTGTAGAAGTAAAAGGCGTAGCCAACATACGGGATAACATTTACTTGAGTGGTGAGCTAACAGGCAGTCGTGGGAATTGCGATATACCGGAACAATACTTGGCTATAAAGACAGCAAAAGGGCTCGTAATCCTTACGGGATGCGCGCATCCCGGTATTATCGAGATAATTCAGCATGCAAAAACAAGCTTTAATCTGAATGTGTGTCTTGTCATAGGCGGTTTCCATCTCAAAGATCATACGCCAAAGGCAGCCCGTGATATTATTTCAAAATTAAAAATGCTTGGAGTCAGCCAGGTTATTCCTTTTCATTGTACGGGCCGGATCGCGCAGGAATTATTTGACAAAGAATTCAAGCGCGATTGTATTATACCAAGCGAAGGCCAGACCATAGAAATGTAAGGTGAGAAAATATATGGAAAAGCTGATCAGTGAATTTTTGGCCCATAAGAATTTTATTGTGGCAGGGTCATTTCGAAATGAGTCAAAATACGCTTACAAGATTTTAAAATTATTAAAAAATAAGGGATATGAGGTTTATCCTGTGCATCCTACTATAAAAGAGGTTGAAGGGCAGCGTTGCTACCCCAGCGTCAAAGATGTTCCTTTCATGATAGATGTCGTTAATTTGGTCACTCCGCCGTTGGTAACAGAAAGAATACTCGTTGAGTGCAAAGATAAAGGTATAAGGAGGATCTGGCTTCAGCCCGGCGCCGAAAGCGAAAACGCCATATGGTTTTGCAAAGAAAATAATATGGATGTCATACATCAGGTCTGTGTCATGATGAAAGCGGTGTAAAACTTAAGGAGTCACAATGCTAGATAAAACGGATATATTGATAATAGGCGCCGGTCCGGCGGGGGTAGTATGCGCGTTAACCGCCAGGAAGTATTATCCCGATAAAAGAATAGTGGTAATGAGAAATGTCGAGAAAGGGGTTATTCCGTGCGGGATCCCCTATATGATAAAGAGCCTGAAGTCTCCTGATGAAAATGTATTGGGGATGGCATCACTGGAGAAGAGTGGCATCAAAACAGTTGTAGACGAGGCGATAACAGTAGATCGTAAAAACAAAACCGTCGAATGTAAAAGCCAAGAAGCATATGGATATGAAAAATTGGTCCTAGCTGTCGGATCAACGCCGGTTTTACCACCCATCCCAGGCATAGAAAAGAAAGGAATCTATCCTATATATAAAGAGTTGGAGTATCTTAAAAATGCGATAGAAGAGATCAAAAAATGCAAGAATATCCTGATAGTAGGAGGCGGATTTATCGGTATTGAATTTGCCGATGAGATTTCAAAAATAGGCGGATTAAATACATATCTGGTCGAACTTCTTCCTAATATACTTGCAAATTCCTTTGATTTGGAATTTTCAACACTTGCCGAAGATAAGCTAAAAGCAAAAGGTGTGAAAATATTAACAGGTATTAAAGTGCTTGAGTTTTGCGGCACGGATAGAGTTGAAAAAGTGAAATTATCAACCGGCGAAGATATTGAGATCGACGCGGTTATTTTGGGTATAGGAGCATCTCCCGATACGGCGCTTGCCCTAAAGTCGGGCCTGGATCTGGGTAGGGGCAAAGGGATATGGACTGATGAATATATGCGCACGATAGATCCTGACGTTTTTGCCGTAGGTGATTGCGCGGGTAAAAGAGATTTTTATACCCGTAAAGATATCCCGGTAATGCTGGCCTCAACGGCAACAGCGGAAGCCAGAATCGCGGGCGCGAACCTTTATCAATTGAAAGTTATTCGGGAAAATAAAGGCACTATCGCGATATACTCTACTTATATTGACGGCCTGGTGTTAGGTTCAGCCGGTCTTACTGAAAATACCGCGATAAAAGAGGGTTTTGAGATCGTGACTGGGCATGCCAGTGTTAAGGATAAACATCCCGGTACCTTGCCTCTGGCGAGTGATATTAAAATGAAATTGGTTTTTTCAAGACAATCTGGGATTTTGTTGGGCGGCCAGGTTGCTGGTGGTTTTAGCTGTGGGGAGCTGATAAATCTTATCGGCGTCGCTATTCAAAAAAGGATGTCGGCCACAGAGCTTGAGACGCTGCAAATAGCAACTCAGCCATATTTGACATGCGCACCCACCATGTATCCGATTGTGGTGGCCGCGCAGGATGCCATAGGAAAGATATATGGGTAAAGAAACCTATAGATATATTTATGGGCCAGTACCTTCATGGCGGTTGGGAAGTTCATTAGGCGTTGATCCGATATCGGGAGCCGAAAAGGTTTGCACATTCGATTGCATTTATTGCCAGCTCGGTAAAACAAAACATTTAACCGATAAAAGAAAAATATTTGTTCCTACTCGCAGTGTAATAAAGGAACTAGAGTCTTTGCCGGCCATAAAAATAGATTATATTACCTTTTCAGGGACGGGCGAACCAACTTTGGCCCAAAATTTGGGAGAGATGATAAGAGCGGTAAAGCTGATAAGGAAGGAGAAAATAGCCGTTTTGACAAATTCCTCTCTTATATACATGGAAAACGTTGCAAAAGATTTGTCTTTGGCGGATTTTGTCGTTTGTAAGTTAGACGCTCCCTCGCAATATGTTTTTAATATGATAAACGCTCCTATGAAAGATACCAAGATTGACGTTATTATTAATGCCATAAAAAAGTTTAAGAGCATTTATAAAGGAAAGCTGGCGCTTCAAATAATGTTTATGGAAGCGAACAGGGTCTATGCGAGCGAAGTTGCGAGCATGGCCAGATATATAGGGCCTGATGAAGTCCATATTAATACGCCTTTGAGGCCATGTAACGTAAAACCGTTGCCAAGTGACAAAATGAAAGCGATAGAAAGGTATTTTGGCGGCTTAAATGTTGTTTCTGTTTACAGGGCCGAAAAGAAGGACGCTAAGCCTATCAGTTCGGATGATACCTTGAAGAGAAGAGGCAAGGTCTGAACAATCGTTCGATCTCCTAAAAATGGAGGAGGGAAAGATGATTTTTATCAAATTGCTTATTGTTGCTGTTGGGATCATTATATTACGGCAATTTGGGCTTATTGAGAAACCACTTGCCGTTTTCTTGGTAGCGGCCTTCGTTATCGTATTTGTCGCTTTTATTTTTAGAGATAGGATACACTGTCCATTTGTTAAAAAATGCCCCTTTCGCTTTTGTCCACTACATAAGTAGAAATATTCTATGGTTAATCTAAGAAAATTTATATTGTATCTATTAAGGTGGCAGCTCAGTACGCCCATCTTGTGGCTTGTGGTGAAGAACCTTGGGGTGGGCATATGGTCTACGGTATTAGCGAACCTTATTGGAGGTGCGATTTTTTTCTGGGTAGACAGATTTATATTTACCAGCTATGCGGTCGAAGTCTGGCAGTTTAAAGATAAGGGAAGATGCGATGAATGCGGAAAAGAAGAAAGCCTCTGGAGGCTGGTTAAGGCCCCCAACTATGATAGGAGCTATTCAAAGCCGCACTTTTTATGTATGCGATGTTCCAAAAAGAAGACCGACGAATTGAGGGAAAGAGGGATTAAAGTCAGAGGCAAAAGTTTATAAATAGAGGCAATGGTTTTTATGCATGAGACAAGATTTGTTAATGAAATACTCGCTGTTTTGAGGCAGAAACTGGATAAAGATACAGTTTCGGGACGAATTTCAGTTAATGTTCGCTTGAGCCCTTTTAGCCATGTTGCCGCTGAAACTTTACGCGAATCTTTTAATGTGTTAAGGCAAGGAGAAAAATTCAATGTCGTGTCGCTTAATGTTCTTCCGTTGGAGCTTCCATTAGAATGCAAAAATTGTAAACGCATTACCCGTATTACTAAAAAAGTATTCGAGTGCCCATTTTGCGGCAGTGCGGATATCGATATTCAAATGGATAAGGAGTTTTTCGTTGAATCCATAGAAGTTGAACGAGCATAAAGAGAAGGAGACAAAATGACGGCTAATATAAATGACAATAATTTTAAGCACGAAGTGTTGGACGCGGATTTGCCGGTTCTTGTAGACTTTTGGGCCCGGTGGTGCGGCCCATGTCGAATGGTCGGGCCGATAGTTGAAACGATAGCGAAGAAATATAAGGGCAAATTAAAAGTATGTAAGTTAAACGTGGACGAAGCTCCCGAAACGGCGTCCAGCTATGGCGTCATGAGTATACCGACATTAGTGATTTTTAGAAAGGGTAAGATTGTGGATAAAATCGTAGGCGCGGTTCCTAAAACGGAACTCGAAGCCGCGATTAAACCTCATATTTAATATAGAAAAGATTGAGGTAAGAATAAATGGAAAATATAGAAAAGGACAATAAGGAATTAACCCACAAGACAGTTATAACCTGGAATGAGGAAAAGAGGAAGTTTTTATGTTCGATTGGCAATAAAACTATTGAAATAGTCGCTTCTTCGGAATTTAAAACGCATGATGATATGTTAACGCCTGAGGAGCTATTTGTAGATTCGATAGAAGGTTTTATAAAAGATGCCTTTATAGATTACGCAAAGCGGGATAATCTTGATATTCTAAAATACGAGAGCGAAGGGCAGGGAATTGTTGAAAAAGTCGGAGATAAGTTTATGTTCACTGAAATTAAAATCCGTACTCAAATAATTGTTGCTACAAATAGTCAGATTGAGAAAGCAAAAGAGCTTATAAATCTTGCCAAGAAGGATTGTTTTGTATCAAATTTTATAACGGCCAAGATTACCGTCACTCCCGAGATAAAGGTGGGACTATAACATGATAGATTTTCAACAAGTTGATAGGGCGAGAAAGATATTGGAGTTGGGTGAAGATGCGACTTTAGAAGAGATAAAAGACGCCTACAGGAGACTTAGCCTTCAATATCATCCCGATAGATGCAAAGAGAAAGAAAAGAAGCATTGCGAGGAGATGATGAAAGAGGTCAATCACGCCAAAGATATCGTTATGGCCTACTGCACAGGATATAGGTTTTCATTCAAGGAGAAAGATGTGAAAAAAAATGTTATGGATAGAGAAACATATGAACATTTAAAAAGGTTCTACGATGGATGGTTTGGAGACTTGGATTTATAGAATATTTTTATGATTCTTGGCTCAAGAAAGAATTTAGCCGTTCCTAAAAAGATGTTTTTTACAAAAGGCGTCGGGATACATAAGGCAGAGCTTAGAAGTTTTGAGCTCGCGTTACGTGACGCGGGGATTGAACGATGTAATCTCGTGCCGGTCTCGAGCATTTTGCCTCCCGAATGTCAGATCGTGCCCAAAAACGAAGGCGTTAAAGAGATATATCATGGTATGATTACCTATACTGTTATCGCAAGATGCGCATCATGCGAGCCGCATCGTCTTATCGCGGCAAGTATAGGCTGCGCTGTTCCGGCCAATCCTAACGCATATGGCTACTTAAGCGAACACCATGGTTTCGGCCAGAATGAGAAGACAGCCGGTGACTTTGCCGAAGATCTCGCGGTAGAGATGCTGGCCTCAACGCTAGGTCTTGAATTTGATGAAGAAAAATCATGGGACGAGAATAAGAGCATATATCAATTAAGCGATAAAATTATTCGCACTACTAATATGACCCAAACCGCGGTTATAGGGCCGGAGGGTTTTTATTCCACAGTAATTGCCGCGGCAGTGTTTCTGTTCTGATATTTTACATATTTATGTTAGAATGACAGACTATGAAGAAAGTATCTTTAGTACATCTTAAGCCGGATCATAAAGGTAAAATCTTAGAAATCATGGGAGGCACAGGCCTGCAAAATAGACTAATGAGTATGGGTATCTATGTAGGTAAGGAGATCACAAAACTCAGCTATATTGGCTTAAGGGGCCCGGTGGTAATAAGGGTAGGCCGAAGCGTCCTGGCCTTGGGACATGGTATGGCAACAAAAATCATCGTAGAGACAGAATGATTAAAAAGATCTATTTGATAGGTAATCCTAACGTCGGCAAAAGTGTTGTATTCTCCCGCCTTACCGGTGTTCATGTAATCTCATCTAATTATCCCGGCACAACCGTAGAATTTATCAAGGGTTATTTAGCTTTGGGAGATGAGAAGATCGAAGTCGTAGACTTGCCGGGGACATACTCATTAGAACCGAGCTCAAGCGCCGAAAAAGTAGCTGTCTCCTTGTTAAAAGAGCATCCTAAAAATGAAATAGTGATTATTAATGTTATTGATTCAACCAATTTGGAAAGGAACCTGCTTTTAACGCTGCAACTCATCGAAGAAGGGTTTCCAACAATCGCCTGCTTAAATATGTGTGACGACGCCGTTCATAGGGGAGTTCATATTGATATTAAGAAGCTGGAAGAAATTTTACATATTCCGGTGATATCGACCTGCGCCGTAACCGGTGTGGGCATAAAATTATTGATCGAAAGAATAAAAGATGCGGCGCATGTTTCAAGAGATAAACTTCCTCATGAAGAGCGCTGGAAGGAGATAGGGCGCATTATCGAGCAGGTGCAGCATCTTGAACATCGCCATCATAGATTAAGAGAGATGCTAGAGGATGCGTCCGTGCGGCCTTTGACGGGTTTTGTAATGGCATCGGGAGTCATATATGTATCATTTAGAATCGTTCGGTTCATAGGCGAATCTATCATCAATAAAATAACAGACCCCATTTTTTATGGGACGATCCAACCTTTGTTGGAAAAATTGACGCTCCATTGGCAGGAAAAGAGCTTTTTGTTCCATTTATTAATCGGCGACTTAGTTAACGGGAAGATCGATTTTAAGCAATCACTCGGCGTATTGACCACAGCCCCTTACATCGAATTCGGCATGGTGTTGCCATATGTCATATCATTTTATCTTGTCCTAAGCCTTTTAGAAGATATAGGATATTTACCGCGCCTGGCAATATTACTGGATAATCTATTACACCGTCTTGGTTTACATGGCTACGCCATCATACCGGTGCTTTTAGGGTTTGGTTGTAACGTTCCCGGCATATTGTCGACCCGTGTTTTGGAATCAAAACGCGAAAGATTTATCGCCTCGACTATTATCTCTATTGGTGTGCCATGTGTCCCATTGCAGGCGATGATCGTAGGGCTATTGGGTGTATTCGGCGGGTTTTATGTTGGTGGGGTGTATCTGGTGTTATTCTGTATTATCCTGATATTAGGCTTGATTTTAAACCGCGTGCTACCTGGATACAGCCCTGAATTTTTAATAGAAATTCCTCCTTATAGATTTCCGCCTTTAGCAATACTGGCAAAAAAATTATATTTTCGCGTTCAAGGTTTTTTGTTCGAGGCAGTGCCGATTGTTTTAATAGGTGTCCTGGTCATTAATATTCTTTTGTACTTTAAGTTATTTGATATCGTAACAGGGATATTTGCGCCGGTTATTCACGGCTTATTTGACCTGCCGAAAGAGGCCATAGTCGCTCTGGCCATCGGTTTTTTAAGAAAAGATGTCGCGGTAGGCATGCTCGCGCCGCTGGGGCTTTCAGCCAAACAGCTATTCATAGCGACAACATTATTGGCCATATCTTTTCCATGTGTTGCCACGTTTATAGTTTTGTGGAAAGAGCTGGGTGTGAAAGATCTGATCAAATCGACTCTCATTATGATAACGATTAGTATTATTGTTGGCACGGCGCTTAATTTTATAATATTGCGTTGAACCACATAAAAAGAAAACAGTATATGAAATTAAAGAAAATTTTGGCTCTTCTTATAGTGACCGTCTTAGCATATTCATTTCTGCCGCTTATCCCTTTTTGGTTTACAGCACCCGCTTCAAACAGTGACAATAATCAGTCAAGCATGAAAAGGCTCAAGGATAATAAAGGAGCTTACTTCTCATTTATCGTCTTTGGCGATAGCCACAACGGACTCTTTACTAATGACGCATCCAGCCTTAAGCTGATATGGCATATGAATAGGGAGGATCGGTTCAAGAAGGTTCCGATAGATTTTGTATTGCATACGGGAGATGTCAGCTTGAACGGTTCGGGATGGGATTTCAGATCATGGAAGAAGGTGCAAGCCCTTATCAAATATCCGATTATCGCGGCAATAGGAAATCATGATGACAGAAAACTTTTCGAGGAATATTGTGGCGCGAGGCAATTTGCTTTTTTAAACAGAAACTCTTATTTTATAGTTGTTGATAATGCGGAAGACGGGCCTGATCTTATTTGGCTTGAAGAAAGATTAAAGGAAGGACAAAAATACGATCATACGTTCGTTATAATGCACAAACCGCCCTGCGATCCATACCAGCAGGAATGGTACAATATCGATAACGCCCCCTGGGCATATCAACTTAGGAAGCTTTTGGCTAAGTATCGTGTAGATATGGTATTCGCCGGGCATAAGCACATGTTTAAGCATCAGAGATTCGATAATATTGATTATATAACTACCGGCGGAGGCGGGATGCTTATAGAAATACCGGAATCCGAAGGCGGTTATTTACACTACATCCGGGTAATGGTCAATCACGACTATGTGACATATGAAGTAAGAAAAATATCACCGCCGTTATGGCTACACGTAACATACTATCTTGGGAAGGAAGCGTTATATTGGGTACGCAACTGGTATGGATCGGGGTATATTTTCGGCAGGAATACTAAAATAATAGAACCTAAAGTTCAGGGGCTTAATGATAAAGAATATTGGTTTGACCGCCAGGAATAGATTGTGAACTTATTCGATATCCTTATATTGAGTATTGTTGAAGGCATAACGGAATTTTTGCCTGTGTCATCTACAGGGCATCTTATTTTGACCACCTTTGTTTTGGGTATTAAGCAGACAGATTTTGTCAAATGTTTTGAAATAGCCATACAACTCGGCGCAATCCTGTCGATAGTAGTTTTATACGGGAGATCGCTATTTATAGATATCAGGGTGATAAAGCGTATTCTCGTTGCTTTTATACCCACAGCTATAATGGGAGCCATATTTTACAAGATAATAAAAACCTTTTTTATGGGTAATTGCAAAATAGTGTTATGGTCGTTATTTCTTGGCGGTATTATTTTGATATTGTTCGAGCTGCGTTATAAGGAAAAGAACGGATCCTTAACCGATATACGCGCAATGTCTTATACGCAGGCTCTCATTATTGGATTATTCCAGTCAGTGGCATTAATCCCCGGCGTATCAAGGGCCGCAGCTACCATTATAGGAGGATTGTCTTTAGGCTTAAGGAGACAGACAATAGTAGAATTTTCATTTTTACTGGCGGTTCCGACAATGCTTGCCGCTACCGTATTTGATGTATGGAAAAATTACAGTGTGTTTACACAGGCGCATTTTGTATTTTTACTCATTGGTACTGCGGCTTCTTTTATTGCGGCACTGGTTTCAGTAAAGTTCCTGGTTGGATTTCTGAAAAAACACAATTTTGTTGTTTTTGGTGTTTATCGGATGCTTATTGCTTTATTGTTCTGGCTTATTGTTAAAATATGATATAATTAATTCGTGAAAATGAATAGATCAAAAATAATCCCGATTCTCCTGACACTTGCTTTCCTTTTTTTGGTGCTGGGGGCAGATGTATGTCATAATCACGAAGACAGCGAATTTCATAATGATTGTCTCGGCTGCATTTGGCTCGTAATATCTACATTTATCTTTGTGGTGATCAGCGCTTGTTTAGGTATCTTGCATGTAAGATCGCGTTTTATTTTTGTCGACTGCATCAAAATTCCCAATATCAACTTCAAGCCAGAGAATTATCTTCGGTCACCGCCAGCTTTATTCTCCCAGTAGTTCTTTTTGATTTCCTAAAACTTTTAATATTTAAATTTTTTGCCTTGGGAGAAATACAAATGAAGAAAACAATACTGTTTTCAATTATAGCTTTTTTATTTATCCCCTTGGCCGTAACCGATGCAAGGGGAAATGAAGTCGCGCAATTGCAGCAAGAGATGTCTGCATTAAGGTCTCAATTCAGTGAAATGAAAATGAGTTATGAGACGAGAATAACTCAACTTGAAACGAAGATAGAAGATTTACAAAAGACCTATTCGATACGCGCGGAAAAGCCTCAGATCGCGCCTCCAGTCCAGCCTCAATCCACATCGCTTGGGCGTTATTTCCAGAGCTTTAATCCCGATGTAAGCGTAATAGGCGATTTTACATACCACACAACGGATAAAAAGAACGAGGAATTTCGTAATCAGTTCCAGATGCGCCAGACTGAACTTGCGTTCTCGGCATCCGTTGACCCGTACGCAAGAGGCGATTTCTTCTTCCATGTAGAACAAGAGGATGGCGCTTGGCATATCGGCCTGTGCGAGGGGTATTTAACGCTTCTTACTCTGCCTATAGAGGGGTTACAGGCTAAAGCAGGGAAGTTCAAAGTCGAATTTGGCAAAGCGAATAAATATCATCTTCATAATCTGCCATGGGTTGACTATCCTAACATGATTACCAACTATTTCGGCGAGGAAGGGATGAGCGAACCGGGAGTTTCCGCAAGCTATTTGATACCGAACCCGTGGAATAAGTACATAGAATTGACGGGGCAGGTTGTAAATAATAGTAACGGCGTAAGCTTCGCCGGCTCTGATAGCAAAGATCTGGTTTATCTTGGGCACCTCAAGACGTTTTTCGATCTGAATGAAGAATCTACGGTTGAACTTGGCTCAAGCCTTGCCGCAGGCTCAAACAACGAAGGCCATGGCAGATTTGGCAAGAACATGACTACTCTCGAGGGCATAGACTTAACATACAAATGGCATCCGCTTCAGAAGGGCCTCTATAAATCTCTGACATTCCAGAACGAGCTTCTTTTTAGCCAGAAAGATAGGCCCTATTTCGATGATGGTACCGATATAATAGACGGTAAGCGCCTGGACTCATGGGGAGCATATTCGTCGCTATCATATCAATTTGCCAAGCGATGGACGGCTTTCGGCAGGTATGATTTCTCGGAATTCCCGGATTATACGAAGAACCGGGAGAATGCCTGTTCGCTGGGGCTTACGTTCGCGCAGAGCGAGTACTGTTTATGGAGATTGCAATTCAAGCGCACAAACAGGAACTTTGATAAAGATGAGAATGCCGTATGGCTGCAATGTGATTTTGGTCTAGGCCCTCACAGGAAACATGAATATTAAAATCTACTAAGGAGCGCGACATGAGAAAAATATGTGTTTTTTTGATAATATTATTAGCCTTAAGCGGCTTTGCTTACGGCAAAGATGCGATTAATGTCCTTACCACGACAGAAGACCTTAAGTCGATTGCTGAAGCTATTGGGGGAGACAAGGTCAAGGTAGATTCTCTCGCCAGAGGTATTCAGGATCCGCATTTTGTGGACGCAAAGCCGTCTTTTATGATGAAAGCCAAGAATGCGGATTTCTTTATCCGGATAGGGTTAGAACTTGAGATCGGATATGAAGATTTAATAATAGACGGCTCCAGAAACCAAAAAATCCGGATCGGAAACCCGGGCCATCTTGATGCCTCCGAGGGCGTGTATCTTTTAGAGGTTCCTACTACCACAAAGGTCGATCGCTCGATGGGTGATGTGCATCCAATGGGTAATCCCCATTATTGGCTTGATCCCGAAAATGTTAAGATTGTAGCGCGGAATATCACAAATCGATTATCGGAACTTTCTCCGGAAAATGCCGGCTATTTTCAAAAAAACCTTAAGGCATTTGATAAGAAGATGGATGAAAAGATGGTTGAATGGAATAAAAAAATGGCGACCTTCAAGGGAAAGAAGATAGCCATCTATCATCGCAGTTGGCCCTATTTTGTGAACAGGTTCGGCCTGGTGGTAGCATGTGAGTTAGAGCCTAAGCCTGGTATCCCGCCATCCCCAGCCCATCTGAAAGAAGTGATAGATATAATGAAGCGGGACAAGGTTGGTGTAATATTAATGGAAGTCTTTTATGATGAAAAACCCGCGCAATTTGTCGCGGGCCAGACCGGAGCCAAAGTTATCGTGGTCCCTAATTCGGTAGGAGGGACAAAAGAGGCAAAGGACTATTTTAGTCTTGTGGATATGATTATTGATAAGCTTGTAGAAGGACTTAAGACATGAGAAAGGTCGTTGAATTCAAAAACGCGACATTAGGCTATGGGCGAAAGGTGATATTTGACCGCCTGTCACTCGATATTTACGAAAATGATTTTCTCGGGGTCGTGGGACCTAACGGCTCTGGGAAATCGACTTTCTTAAGAGCTGTGATGGGGCTTATCAAGCCGAAGAATGGAAAAGTTGACAGGTCAGGCGCTCTTAAATTTGGCTATTGTATGCAGCGGCAATTTATTGACACGCTCTTTCCGTTTACGGTCTTCGATATCGTTATGATGGCGCGTGCTTCGATAAAGGGAGCTTTTAAAAGGCCGGATAGCGAGGATAGGAAAAAAGTATCAGGGTCTCTGGAGATAGCCGGTATTTCTCACTTGGCGCTCTCGGCTTTCCGGGATCTTTCCGGTGGCCAGAAACAGAGAGCCCTGATAGCGCGAGCCTTAAGCCTTGAGCCGAATTTTTTGGTCCTTGATGAGCCGACTACCGACCTTGATGTCAAAGGCGAGCGCGAGATATTAGAATTGATAACAGCTCTTCATAAAAATAAGAGACTTACCATTATATTGGTAAGCCATGAGTTAAATGAAGTTGTAAACTGTTCAGGAAAATTTTTGTTCCTAAACAGCAAATTGCCTCACCGGATCGTGATGAAAGACGATTTGAACGGCAACATGTTGTCGGAGATATTCGGGGTAAAAATGGAATTTAAAAAGATAGATAATAAATACATAATCACTTAATGAGGCGTCATCTATGACCGATATTTTTAGAGAATCCTTTATGTTAACGGCGCTATTAGCCGGTCTTATTACGGGCCTGGCGTGCGCCTATCTCGGCGTATTTATTATATTAAAAAGGATCGTATTTATGGGGATAGCGCTTGCCGAAGTTGCGGCTTTAGGGGTCGCGCTCGGCCTATTCATAGGTGCCAATCCATTCGCGTGCGCTTCCGCGCTGACCCTTATCGGAGTCATTATATTCTGGGCTGCTCATACGGAACGGAGCCTTTCTAGAGAAAGTTTTATCGGCTTTATTTATGTATTTTGTGCCTCTTTGGCGGTGCTATTGATCGCCAAGAATCCAATGGCTGAGGCAAGAGGAATAAGTCTTATTTCAGGGAACCTTCTCTATACAACATGGCAAGACATAGGGGTTTTAGGGACAGCAGTTCTTTTGGTTATGTCCGTTCACCTCGCTTTCTTTAAGAAATTCCTCTTTATTTCATTCGACAAAGAAACCGCTTTCACAGCGGGTATCAACACGAACGCGCTCGATCTTTTGTTGTATGTAACGATAGGAATAACGATAAGTCTAGCGACAAAGATGTGCGGGGTCTTATTTGTCTTTGCCTCGCTTCTGGTCCCCGCCATGATCGGACTGGTTATCGCCAGGCGCGTAAGGTCGATCTTTATTATCGCATGTTTATCATCGTTTTTTTGTGTTATAGCAGGCCTCATCCTTTCATATATATGGGATCTGCCGACAAGCCCTATGATAGTGGTCTTGTATAGTGCGCTTTTTGCAATGATCGCTGGAATAAGATTTATTACAACGAAATAATGGAAGACGCTGGGGTTATCATCATGAGAATTATGACGCGAAAAAGTTACTTTTTAATATTTTTACTCTCGACAATTTTTCTAACCTCCTGCGCGCGGGTGCCTGTTAAGCCGACGCCCATCGCCGAATATGATGTATATATGAAAGAGCCACTGCCGGTTTTGAGGCAGGATGTTTTTCATGTGGTTGGCCCCGGAGAGACACTTTGGCGGATAGCGAAGATGTATGACGTTACCGTAGATGATGTCATGCGCGCGAATCGCCTGAAAGACTCGGAGTTAAAGATGGGGCAGCGTCTTCTAATTGAAGGGGCGTCTCCGATTGAACCAGTAGTGCCTCTTTATCCTTCAAATAAATGGAAATATATCATAATTCATCACAGTGCCACAGACGAAGGAAGTGCCCTATCCTTTTATAAATATCACCGATTTCGCGGCTGGGAAACCCTCGGGTACCATTTTGTTATTGATAACGGCAGCCATAGAAAGCAGGATGGCCAGATTGAAGTATCCCCCCGGTGGATAAAGAGGCAGGATGGTTCTCATTGTAAAGCGGGTAGCATGAATTGTAGGGCGATAGGCATATGCCTTGTCGGCAATTTCAATACAGAAAAAGTTTCTGATAAGCAAATGTCTTCTTTGGTCTACTTGGTAAATACTTTAAAGAAATATTACAAAATCCCTGTCAGGAATATTATCGGCCATGGACAGGTTGAAGGCGCAAAGACAGAATGCCCGGGGAAGAATTTTCCGTGGGACTTATTCTATTTAAAGCTAAAAGAAGAAGCAAATGACTAAGAGAATAAAACTATGGATAGCTATTGTAAGCGGCATTCTTTTAATATTATTAGCGGCTTTTTATATTAAAGAAAAAATGTATAAACCGAAACCTATGATAGCTTTAGTCATCGATGATTGGGGGTATAATCTTAATAACCTGCCGGCATTGTACAGTATTAAGAGACCTATTACCCTGGCCATCCTCCCGAATTTAAAATACTCGACGAAAATTGCGCAAGAAGCGAAGGAAAAAAGATATGAGACTATTCTGCATCTACCGCTTGAGTCAAAGGGTAATAGAAATCCCGAGCTTTTAACCATACGCTGCAACATGGAGGATAAGGAGATAATTAAGAAATTCGATTCAGCCTTTCAAGGTGTTCCGGGAATAACAGGTGTAAATAATCATCAAGGATCAAAAGCTACGGAGAATAGTAGCGTAATGAGAGTTGTATTAGGGCAGATTAAGAACAAAAATTTATTCTTTTTAGACAGCGTTACATCAGGTAAATCGGTTTGTAAGAAGGTATCGGAAGCGATGGATTTGAGATATGTCGAAAGGGACGTATTTTTGGATTTACCATTATCAGCGTACGATAAGAAGAATATTTCCGATTACATTCGTAAACAATTATATAAGTTAGCTGAAATCAGCCTTAAAAAAGGATATGCAATAGGCATAGGGCATGACAGAAAAGAAACTCTAAAAGTGCTAAAAGAGGTGTCGCCCGAATTAGAAAAGCTGGGATTAAGATTCGCTCGCGTCAGCGATATTATAAAGTATAAGAAAAAATGCATGAGCCAGAAATGAAAAGAATTATTAAACAAGCGCTTGTTGTTTTAACAGCATTATCATTAGTCTTAAGCGCTGTGTATTTTTTCTGGCTTTCACCCTGGTATACCGTCCCCATTTTGACGTACCATCGGTTCGGGTATGAAAAAGACACGCTTTTTGTCACACCGGATAATTTTTCCAAACAAATGGATTATCTAAAAAGTAAACGCTATAGCGTTATATCATTATCCGAGCTGGCGGAAGGGATCAAAAACAATAAAAAATTCCCTCATAATACAGTTGTCATAACGATAGACGACGGCTACAAAGATAATTTTATATATGCTTATCCGATCCTGAAGAAACACAATTTCCCTGCAACTATTTTTATTATTTCGAGCCATGTTGAAAACAAAAAAGATTTTATGAATTGGCAAGATGTGAAGATTATGCTGCGCGATAATATATTAATCGGCGCTCACACGAAAAATCACGCGTTTCTTCCTTCGATAAAAGAGAAGAACGCTTTATGGGACGAAATAAAAGGTTGCAAGAATGACATAGAAAATATGACAGGAAGTCGTATTGATCATTTTTGCTATCCATTAGGCTTTTTCAACGATGAAGTCAAAAAGCTTGTGGAAGAGGCAGGTTATATGAGTGCTTGCACTACCAACAGGGGAAGATATAGGTCTAATAAAGATGTTTATGAATTAAATCGTGTTAAAGTGACCAATTCCGATACGAATAAATCATTTCATTTCAGCGCAAAGCTATCAGGTTATTATAATCTCTTCAGGAGCCTAAAGACAGACAGCGAGTAATGTTACGATCTTGAAAAAGGAACTTGACAGTAAATAATTTTATGCTACAATTTTAAGAAACGTAATACGAGGACAAAGAGATGTCAGAATTGTTCAGGTTTGGTATTTCGCTACCGAAAGATTTATTAGATAAGTTCGATAAGCTTATATCGGAGAAGAATTATACAAACCGATCCGAGGCCTTCCGCGATCTTATTCGTCAGGAGCTTGTTAAGAAGGAATGGCAAGAGGGTGAAGAGGTCGCCGGGACGATCACGATCATCTATGATCACCACCAGCGAGAGCTCGCTACAAAACTCATGGATATTCAACACGACCACGGCAAAAACATCATATCGACCCAGCATATACACTTAGACCATCATAACTGTATGGAGATTATTGCGGTACGCGGGAGTGCCAAAGAGGCTCAAAAGCTTGCCGATATGCTGAAGGCGGTGAAGGGCGTTAAACATTCTACTCTCGGAATGTCGAGCACGGGGAAACATATAGGATAAGGAGTATTATTTTTTTGCCTGATAGTAGCACGATTTTAATGTATGTAGCACGAAAGGGGATGAAAATGGCACGGTATTGTTTTAGAATAATTGTTTTTTTGATGATATTTATAGTTTCTTCTATATCTTTTGCCGAAGAAGATAAATTCGGAAGCATTATTAATCTGCAAAAGATCATTGTTACCCCATCACGAACCAATAGCGTTATAGGGGATGTTCCGACTGATGCGTCTATAATAGATAGCGAAACCATAGAGAGCGAAAATCCGGTCAATATAGACGACACTCTAAAATATATACCGGGTGTTGACGTATCAAGAAGGAGCGGTTTTACCTCCGCCACCTCCAATGTTACACTGCGCGGATTCGGGACACAGTCGCGCGGTAGAACCCTCGTCCTGATCGACGGCATACCATTTAACGAAATATACTCAGGCGAAGTATATTGGAACGCGATTAACCCTAAAGATGTTGAAAGGGTGGAGGTTGTACCGGGAGTTTCATCTATTTACGGGCCAGGAGCCATGGGCGGCGTAATCAATATAATCACAAGGAAGCCGGAAAAGCTGGAAAACGAAGTCGATCTTTCATATGGTAGTTACGCAACCAGAGCTTTCTATGTGCGGCATGCTTTTAAATATAAGAATTTCAGCTATCTTGTTTCAGGAAACGGCTATAAAACCAATGGATATGTAGCCGTACCTGATAGGCAGCCTTACGATATACGAAGGTGGCGGGAGAATTACGGCGCCAATGTCAAATTGATGTATGATTTCGATGAAACTTCATCTATCGGCGTAAACTACCAGTATTACGATGAAAACGTAAACGGCGGGCGTAAATACTATTATGGCACAAAAGACCTAAACAATCTTAACTTCGATCTAAAGAAAAGCTTCAGCGATATTCTTGAGCTTTCCGGAACGACCTATTTCAGCTGGGAGAATAACTGGTGGACATACGACACGCCGTCTACCGGAACGATGGCCAATAGATATACACGCGTTGACTATACCAACAATAACCCAAAATCTGGATGGGGAGGCAATGCGCAAGCCCTTATAAAATATCCTGACTTTAATAAATTCTGGATAGGGATGGATTGGAATTGGGGCAAGATCCAATCGAAGGATGAATATAAGAGCGCCGTTAGATGGGTTGAGAGCAAGGGTTCCCAGGAAAAAGTGGGGATGTATATTCAGGACGAGGTCACCTTATTCGACAAGCTTATGGTTTATCTCGGCGGACGTATGGATTATTGGAAGAATTCGGATGGTTTCCTATCAGACAATAACTTGACACCCAGGAATAGGACCTTTGATCCAAAAAGCGGCATAGAGTTTAGTCCGAAAGTCGGCGCAGTGTATCATATAACAAATGATACCAGCGTGAGAGTGTCAATCGGCAAGGCATTTAGGGTGCCTACGCTTTATGACTTATATAGAACATGGCGGTCATCCACAACGACTTATAATTCAAATCCGAATTTGAGCCCGGAAGAGACCTATACATACGAAGCCGGTATCGACCATACCTTTTTCGATAAGCTTTTACTCAGGAATACTTTTTATTTTAATGATGTGAAAAATCTTATCTATAGCGTAGATACCGCCGTAGCGAGCGTTAAAAGTAAAGACAATATAGGTAGAGTCCATATCTACGGGTTGGAAACGGAAGCGCGGTATGAGCTTAATAAGAATTTTTCCATTTTTTGCAACTATACTCTGAACTTATCCAGAATATATAAACATACTAATCAAAATCTTAAGAATAAATATCTTACCTATACTCCGAAGAATAAGATGTCTTACGGGACGAGTCTTCATATACCGAAATTGGTAGATATAGATTTATTTGGAAGATATAACGGCCTTATGTTCAATGATGATTTGAATACTCAGAAACTAAAGGATATTTTTACCTTTGATTTATCGGTGGCAAAGGAAATAACCAAAAACTTCAAAGTATCTGTTAAAATAGAAAACCTGTTTGATAGAACATATCAAGAATACAGGGGGGTTCTTGCGCCGCCAAGAACGGCAATCGTAGAAGGGAAGATAATATTTTAATGAATATTCATAGGATTACGCATAATCCTAAAACCGGATCATGTTCGCTCTATTTTATCGGCTGTAATTTCCGGTGCATGTGCTGCTATTGGAGGCAGATCTACGGGCAAGTAAAGCTCAACAAACTGCAGTTCGCGAGTATGGACGAGGTGATCGAGTTGCTTCAAAAAGTGAAACCGGAATCCGTCTCCATATTAAGCGGCGATCCGGTGTCGAACCCCGATTACTTACGGTTACCAAAAATGCTTAAAGAAGAGATAGGATGCAAAGTCCGGCTTCTTACCAACGGTTACATCCTACCGGATCTTGACGGTCTTACGCATGTTTCAATGTCTATAAAGGCCGCGAATGATGAAACACATAAAAAATATACAGGCAAGTCTAATAAGAGATGTCTCGAAAATCTTAAAACTATACATAAAGCGGGCATAGAGCTTTCGGTTTCCAGCGTATTAATACCCGGCCTATTGGGTAAAGACGAAATAGAACGGGTAGCTAAATTCATTTCAACCGTTGATGAAAATATTCCGTTCAGGATTATCGGATATATGAAAGTTGAGGGATTGTCGTATCGGGTGCCGGATTGCGAGGAATTAAACGATACGGCCGATATCGCGCGAAAATATCTTAAGAATGTGGTATTCTCCCGCTCAAAAGGCGAAAATTACACCGGAATAATAGACCTCTTCACCAATAACTTGCGCCGATGATTGATATAAAGAATCTCTCCTATAGCTACCCGCTTTCAAAAAAAAGAGCCCTGAACGATATAAATCTTACCGCGACCGAAGGCGATCTGGTTCTAATTACAGGCTTTTCGGGTTCGGGGAAGTCGACGCTCCTCTATTGCCTCAATGGGCTTATCCCGCATATTTTCAGCGGTAGTTTATCTGGCGATATTATGGTAGCGGGTATTGAGCCCAAGACAATGTCCGTAAGCGAAATGGCAAAGAAGGTAGGGACGGTGTTTCAGAACCCGGAATATCAGATCTTCATGCCCACCGTAAGAGAAGATATCGAATTCGGTTGTCGTAATATCGGTCTCGGGGAAGAGATCATCGCGTCAAACCTGAATCGCGCTTCGCTCGATCTGGGCCTTAATGATCTATTGAACAGAGATACAAGCGAGCTTTCGGCAGGAGAGAAGCAGAGGCTTGCGATTGCCGGGATATACGCGGTAGGGCCCCGGATAATCTTATTCGACGAACCCTCGACAAACCTTGATGCCCAGGGGAAAAGATCGTTCAGGGAGATCATAAAAAAGCTGAAAGACAGCTCTTACACGATCGTATTGATAGAACACGATACTGATCTTTTTGAAGATCTTGCTACATGTAAATATGTTATGGAAGAGGGGGAGTTTAAAAAGATATCCAGTATCGAGCATGGATCCTACCGTGACAAGGTAGCCTATGAGCATTATCATGACGATACTATAGTTATTGAAGCGCGGGATATATCGTATGGGTACGACAGTAAAACGCGATTGTTCAACTCTCTTAGTATAGACATAAAAAAACGGGAAGTGGTCGCTTTCGTGGGGGGTAACGGTAGCGGGAAGACGACTTTTTTTAAGCTGGTCATGGGTATTATTAGTCCACAGAAGGGGTACGTTAGGGCGGGAGGCAGGCTTATTCGTTCGATCAATGATTCAGCGGGGACGATCGGGTTGCTCTTTCAGAATCCGGATGAACAGCTGTTCGCCTCAACAGTCAAAGAAGAGATCCTGCTCGGGCCGCAGCAGCTGAATAAAAAATGCGATTATGAGGAGATCATGGCCCGGTTCGACCTGAAAAAATATGAAAATTCTCACCCTCATACTTTATCAAAAGGCGAGAGACAAAAGGTCGCTTTCGCGTCGATCGCGGCGACAAGGCCCGAGATAATAATGCTCGATGAACCAACAACGGGATTAGATGAAAAAAGCTGGTCGAGCTTAATGGATTATACCTGTTCACTTGTAAAAGATGGCGTGACGATCTTATTTTCCACGCACAATATGAAAGTAGCGGATCGCTACGCTAAGCGTATAATCACGTTAGATAAAGGCAAGGTTATTCGGGATGAAACCTAACTCAAATAGCGCATAATGGTTCCATGTGCGATTGAAGGATGGTAGGCACATGAAATATCAAAAAATTAACACGGTGATACATAAGCTCAACCCTTTTGCGAAGCTATCGTACAGCATAGTTATATCTGTGCTCGTAGTGCTGTTGAAGACGCCATCGCAACTGTTCTTTTTGGCTACGGTCACATTCTGCATTCTATTATTGGCGAGGCCCAACTTTACCAGGCTTAAGCTTCTTATGTATGCGCTTGGCATGGTTGTCATGGCTACAAGCATTTCGCAGGCGTTCTTCTATTATTTTGAGCCCAGAACGATCCTTTTAACCATAATAGACAAGAATACGCCCGTTATCGGCACGATAACAGGTGGAATTTATCTCTATAGAGAAGGTATCGTATACGGTCTTGTCCAATCTCTCAGGATATTGTCGGTCATGTTTATGGCCACAACAGTGGTTATCTCAACACACCCATCTCAGATGATAATGGCCTTAAATAAAATCCGGATTCCCAGAGAGCTCAGCTTTATTATAGCCACGAGCATACGATTTTTGCCTCATATGATCGAAGATACAAAAAGGATTTGGACGGCGATCAAACTCAAGGGTTTTAAGCTGAACAACGTTTCAAATAGCTTCAAGGCTTTTAAATACGTCCTTTCACCGCTAATTATAAATTCTTTGCGGCAGGCGAGGCTTGTTGCTCTTGCCGCTGAAGTAAGAGGGTATTCGTTTAGCGGCGCATCCTCTAAGAAAAGAAACAGTCTTTTGAAATTCGATACGCTTGAGCTGGTCATAATATCATTTTTTGTCATTTTTTTATATGTCGCTATTTTGCCGTTCAAGATGGGTCTTAGCAAAATCCCTTTTATACACGCTTTCTTTTTCTCTATACCATTTACCTGTATTCTACTGATAGGCATCCGGATGGTTCCTCGCATGGGCACCACAACGCTTATAATTCTCGGCCATAGTTTTTTTACGCAGATCATCTCACGAGGAATAAATCCGCTTTGGTGGCCGTATGCCTTGTTGGAAGCGGCAGTTCTTGAAGCATATTTTGCGATGACTAAAGATTATCTTAAATCTCGCCATTCATTCATAATAGCTGGAATGCTGCGCGGAATCTCGGTATACCTGTATTTTTACTTTATTGCCTCTCCCTATATATGGCATAAGTTTTACGCGCCGTGGTACATTGTTATTCAGACATTTCAAGGGATACTGGGCTCGGCCTTGGGCGGATTGATTGCGTATAAGGTTAGCAAATCCGTAGAAGAAGCCTATAAGTATGGTGGGTTATAGTAAGGTTGTTTGCGGAAAGAGCGCTGCCTCGGCGAATTTGACCGGTGGAAACTCTTATTAAGAGTGGTATAATAAATGAGGAAGAGAACTTAGAAAAGCAGTCAAAATTGTGAGATAGTCATTCTTATTCTTATGAATACATTTATATTTACTATACTTATTTGGCTTGGTTCTATCATTGCCGGATTTTTAGGTTCTCTTACTGGCTTAGGCGGCGGTATCGTTATTATTCCGCTACTTACTTTGGTTTTCGGAGTGGATATCCGGTATGCTATAGGTGCATCGCTTGTTTCGGTGATCGCTACCTCTTCTGGGGCTGCTGCGGCATACGTTAAGGAAGGTTTTAGCAATATTAGGGTTGGGATGTTTCTTGAGATTGCCACTACCGTTGGAGCTCTTGTCGGTGCATTTCTGGCTCTGCGGCTATCCACCCCAATCATTGCTGTTATTTTTGGCCTTGTGCTCATGCATTCCGCGTACATATCAAGCCGACCCAGAAAAGAAAGTTTGTGCCTGACTAAGCCAGATCGACTGGCTAATATTTTAAAGATGAACGGTACATATCCGACTCTAGAAGGGCTTAAATCATATAATGTTTGTTCTGTTCCTTTGGGGTTTGGTCTAATGTTTATCGCCGGTACTGTTTCAGGTTTACTTGGCATAGGTTCAGGAGCTGTAAAAGTCCTGGCTATGGATCAAGCCATGCGCCTTCCGTTCAAAGTATCTACCGCCACCAGCAATTTCATGATAGGTGTTACCGCAGCTGCAAGCGCAGGCATATATCTTAATAAAGGCTATATAGATCCGGGGTTAACTATGCCGGTTATGCTGGGAGTTCTTCTTGGATCATCTCTTGGCGCACGTCACCTTTTTGGCGCGGAGACTAAAAAGCTGCGGATAATTTTCGGGATAGTCATTTTCGTATTAGCCGTCGAAATGATTTATTCCGGATTAAAAGGCGGGCTATTAAAATGAACAAGACAGAGCAGCAATTGCCAAATCACGAGATGGAATTGGTTCTTGGTAACCTTTTGCGAGCCGGTGTTATTATCGCTGCGGCAACAGTATTTTTAGGTGGTATAATTTATTTGCTTCGTCATGGATTTGCAGTGGCTGACTACAGTGTTTTTCAGCATGAACCTTCTTATCTATGCAATGTGCAGGGGATAGTAGACAACGCTTCTACATTTCATGGACGAGGGTTAATTCAATTGGGCCTACTCTTATTAATCGCAACACCTGTAGCGCGGGTAGCATTGTCGATCTTTGAGTTTGCGCGTAAACGAGATACCTTGTATGTCATTATTACTTTAATCGTATTTTGTATTTTATTATACAGCGTCATGCGCGGGTGAGGATATGATTAAGACAAAAATAATATGTACTCTTGGGCCGGCCTCATCCAGTGAGACGGTGATAAGAAAAATGCTGCTTGCAGGCATGGATGTAGCACGCCTTAACTTTTCTCACGGCAGTACGGAGGAGTTATTAAATAAGATAGGACTAATCCGCAGGCTAAATGCTAAATATGGCAGACGAATAAAACTTCTTGGCGATCTGCAGGGCCACCGCATAAGGATAGGTAGCTTTGCTCAGCCGATGGCGCTCAAGAAACGTCAGATTGTATGGCTTATTCAAAAGGATGAAGGAGGCATAGTTGGGACAATTCCTTTTGACTATAAGGGACCTTTACGAAATATAAAAAATGGTCAGCACATATTCATCGATGACGGAAATATGGACCTTGAGGTAATTGAACATTATAAAGGTAAGCTGAAGACAAAAGTAATAATCGGCGGCCTGCTTAAGGAACATAAGGGAGTGAATATTCCGGACGCTAAGCTTGAGTTTGGTGGAATTAGCGTAAAGGATAAACGAGATATATTATTTTGCGAAAAACAGGGAGTCGAATACATTGCCCAGTCGTTTGTGCGCACCAAGAGGGACGTACTAGAGGTCAGAAAGCTTCTCGGAAATAACTCACAGTGTCAAGTTATCGCTAAGATTGAAAACAGGGAGGGCATTAGGAATATAGATGAGATAATCAGAGCCTCTGATGGCATAATGATAGCGCGTGGGGATATGGGGGTCTCATTACCCATATACGAAATTCCTATAATACAGAAGATGATTATCAAGAAATGTAACAGTGCCGGAAAATTTGTTATAACCGCGACACAGATGCTTGAGAGCATGACCGAGAACCTTAGGCCTACTCGCGCTGAGGTAACGGATGTAGCCAATGCCATAATAGACGGCACTGATTTTGTCATGCTTTCCGCGGAAACAGCAATTGGAAAGCATCCCGTCGAATCGGTAAACATGATGAATCAAACCATTAAATTCACCGAAACCCACACCAAAATATGAAACACTTGTTTTTATATACAAAAATGCCTATAATAAAAGCGTGTCTAGAGGCATGCTATAGGAGTTAAACAGGTTATGATGGTCGGGCCGCCATCTTTCGGGATCAAGCCCGAGAGTAGCGGTTTTTCATTTTAGGGAATTTATTATGAGAAGGCTCCTTTTATTTATATTGCCAATTTTGATCATCGTTACGATAGCCTTTATCGGTTTTGGCATATTTCAAGTGAAGTCCGAAGAAACAAGACTCATGGACGAATTAATGCGAAAAGCCAAAGCCGTGGCTGAAAGCATGGAATTGTCCGTAAAACACGCGCTTGAGAATAATAATATAGGCGATGCGAGGTGGCTGGTTGAAAAATTCCAGAAAAGAGAAAGATCTCAAGGGTGCGTTATTTATGACAAAGACGGCAATGTTATAGCTATTACGGACAGGTTTTCAGAATGGAAGGATAGGTCGAAGCCTTATATAAAAGATGCGATCACAAATAAGAACACCAGGGGAGCTATAGAGCAATTTAAGGATTATAGTGTTTATAGTTATGTCTTACCTATAAAGAATGAAGAAAAAAATACGATAGGAGCAGAAGAGGTTTTGTATGATACATCTTATGTTTTTACACAATTGACCGAACTGTGGAAGCGGTTAAGTACAGTTTTAGTAATTCTGGTTATATTTATTATATTGATCTCCCTGCTAGTCCAGCATCAAATATTCACCGCGCCGGTAGACCAGCTTACCGAATGGTTCAGGCGCTTTCAGAAAGGCGAGATAGACACCGAACATCCAATTAAGGAAAAAGGCGGGCTTGGTAAATTAGCCAGTGAAGTGGAGCAAGCCGCGCTTAGCATAAGAGTCGCCAGGAAGGCGGCGAGCGAAGAGGCCACCCAACGGATACAAAAAGAAGATTTATGGACTGATGCGAAACTAAAAGATGTCGTAAGGTCAAAGTTAGGTGAAAATGCCTTATTCGTTGTGTCGAATAGGGAGCCGTATCTTCATATTATAAATGAAATTACCGGTGCTGTCGAATGTATCCGCCCGGCTAGCGGCGTAGTAACTGCGCTTGATCCGATAATGCGTACTTGCGGCGGCACGTGGATAGCGCATGGCAGCGCAAATGCCGACAGAAAATTTGTCAATTCTAAGAATAAGCTTGGCGTCCCTCCAGGTGATGATCGTTATATCTTAAAAAGAGTATGGCTAACAAAAGAAGAGGAAGACGGTTATTACTATGGGTTTTCGAACGAAGGGCTATGGCCATTATGCCATATAACTTATACAAGACCCGTATTCAGGGAGACCGACTGGCAGATATATAAAAAAGTTAATCAGAAATTCGCCGATAATATATTAGAAGAACTCCCGGTTAAGAATCCTTTTATATTCATTCAAGATTATCATTTCACGCTGCTACCTCAAATGATCAAAGCGAAGAGGCCTGATGCGACCATCGCGCTTTTTTGGCATATACCATGGCCGAATCCGGAGGTATTCTCTACATGCCCTTATCAGGCGGAAATCCTAGATGGCATGTTAGGCTGCGATTTGATAGGCTTCCACGTTCAATATCACTGCAATAATTTCATTGATACGGTCAATAGGCTTCTTGAGTGCCGTGTCGATACGGAAAAATTCAGCATAGTCCGCTCTGGCAAAGAAACATTGGTGCGGGCATTTCCTATTAGCGTGGATATTGAAATAAACTCGAAGATAGATCAAAATGAAAAAGGAGAGATAGCCAAAATCTGCAAAGAATGCGAACTTGAGGGCAAGATAGTTGCTCTAGGAGTCGATAGGATAGATTATACAAAAGGCCTGGCAGAACGCATGATGGCAGTGGATCGGTTCCTCGAGAAGTACCCCGATTATAAAGGGAAATTTGTATTTATACAATTAGGGGCCCCAAGTAGGACGCACATAAAAAGGTATCACGACCTTATGGGGGAACTTGATGAATTGGCGGAAAAGATTAACTGGAAGCACAAGAATGACGAATGGAAGCCCATCATATATCTTAAACGCCATTTTTCGCCCGAAGAGATAAAGCCATTTTACAGGATTGCCGATATCTGCATTGTAAGCTCGCTTCACGATGGGATGAATCTTGTAGCAAAAGAATATATTGCCACGAAGAATGATTTAAACGGCAACCTGATACTTAGCCGATTTACAGGAGCGGCAAGAGAGCTTACGGATGCTATTCAGATTAATCCATACTCTATAGAGGAATTTGCCGACAGCATTAGATTAGCCGCGGACATGCCCATGCCGGAAAAGAAAAGGCGTATGGAGAATATGCGAAAAATAATCACCAATAATAACATTTACAAGTGGGCAGGTAATATCATTACGGAACTGACCACAATAAAAAAGACATGAAATATTTATTTTCGTATCAAAAAAATATCGAGAAAACTCTAAGCGGCAAATTTATATATCTCTTTCTCGATTATGATGGGACGCTTGCGCCCATAGCAAATATACCGGACAGGGCCGTCATGTCCGGCAGGGTAAGAAAACTGCTGCGTCGATTGTCTAAAACGCCGAACTGTAAAATTGCCATTGTAAGCGGAAGAAAGTTACGCGATCTTGAGAAACGCATACGATTAAAAAATATCGTGTATGTCGGCAATCATGGTTTTGAGATAAAAGGCCCTAAGATAAAGTTTGAAAGCAATATTCCGGCACAATACAGAAGATCGCTTGAAGAAATCAAGGTCAAGTTACAGAAGCGACTTTCCGCGATTGAAGGCTCGATCATAGAGGACAAAGGGCTTTCTCTGGGTGTGCATTACAGGTTGGTAGCCAAGAAAAATATACCCGCAGTTAAAAATATATTTTACGCTATCACGCTTGGTTATGAAGTTAAGAATATTATTATTGTTAAAACAGGGAAGATGGCCCTTGAGATAAGGTCGCCTATAGCATGGGATAAGGGAAAGGTTGTTTTGTGGCTCTTAAACCGCTGCAAATTTGTCATACGGAATAAGGAAATAAAAGCTTTTCCGGTCTATATAGGCGATGATACAACAGATGAGGATGCATTTTGCGTATTGAAAAATAAGGGGCTGACAATATTTGTGGGCAAACCGGAGAATACTAAAGCAAGGTTTTATTTAAAAGGTACGCAAGATGTTGTGGTATTCCTGGCGAAAGTATTAAAAATCCTGAATAAAAAGGCTGCGTGATGGAAAAGGAAATTAAAAAAGCAACAGAACCTTTTCATTTTTATACACGACTCCATCTTTCAGAACTGACGGGCTTGAAGGCTTCAAACTTACCGGAATTACTGGGTCTTATAAAAGAAGCCGGTGATTCCGCTATTTATCATCATACGCACAGATTCCTTCTGCAGCATCAGTATTTATCGCCTGAGCCGCCCAATGACTTTGCATATTGGGTTACTACTGCGCTAAGCGAAGATCGCCTCGGAGAGAAATTAGCAAGTATCGATACAATGAAATATTTGACCATACATGATTTACGGGAAAAGATTGTCGCGACGATCGAGGCTTATCTTAAAAATTACCCAAAATCCGCAAAGCGCCTTGCTCCCGAAGACGAGGTTTTTTATTTAATAAAATGCGTTAGTTTTATTATGCCGACACCATACGTTGCTGATGATTTAATAGAATTCGTCGAAATACTAAAAAAGATAACCATCGATTCCATATATTTTCATATGTTTGAAGCAAGGTTGAGGCTTGAAAGAAAATCGAACGATTTTTCTTTATGGATACAGGATTCTATTGGTGACAAAGATTTGGCCGCGAAAATATTAAAGCTGGATCCTTACACTTATACGTTAGAAGATTTACGTAAGACTATTATTCAAATGATAGAGAAAAAGATAGGCTGAAAATAATGGCTAGGCTCGAAGAATATATACCTATTGTGGGCGAGGGAGTGGTCGGTGATCTAAGGGCGCTTGCCGAAAGACTTAAAGGTAAAACCATACAGCATATTAACTCTACGGCAGTGGGCGGCGGAGTTGCGGAAATATTAACCCGCATGGTGCCGTTATTTCAGGAGCTTAATGTCAATACCAGATGGGATGTGATAAAAGGGGGAGACAAATTCTTTGAAGTAACCAAAAAATTTCACAATGCTCTACATGGAAGATCGGAAGAAATAACCGAAGCTGATTTTGCCGCTTTTATGGAAACAAGCATTGAGAATATGAATGAAATGCAATATTTTGGGGATATCGTTTATGTTCATGATCCTCAGCCGATAGCGCTTATTCAGAAAAAATCGGATAATAAATGGATCTGGAGGTGCCATGTAGACGTATCTAACCCAGATCGCACTGTCTGGGAATTTTTATATAGTTTCATTGCCCGTTATGACGCTGCTGTTTTTTCATCACCTGAATTTTCACCGAAGATGGCTGTCAGGCAATTCTTGATATCTCCTTCTATCGACCCCTTGAGTGATAAAAATAAAGAACTCCCCGAAGATGTGATAAATGCGGTTTTAGAAAAATATCATATTAAAAAAAAAGACAAATCGATAATTACACAAATATCCCGCTTTGATCGTTTAAAGGATCCTATTGGTGTGATAGAAGCATATCAGGAAGTAAAAAAATACATAGATTGTCAGCTTATATTAGCAGGAGGGGGCGCTACGGATGACCCGGAGGGCCTAAAGGTTTATGAAGAAACAAGAGAAAAAGCCGTAAATGACAAGGATATACATATATTGTTAATGCCCCAGAACGATATAGAAATCAACGCATTACAGAGAGCTTCCACGGTTATTATTCAAAAGTCATTAAAGGAAGGTTTTGGACTGACCGTTGCTGAAGCACTGTGGAAAGGAAAGCCCGTTGTGGCATCTGCTGTAGGCGGGATACCTTTACAGATAAAGCATAAATATTCCGGATTACTATGCCATTCTATCGAAGGCGCGACCTTTGCCTTAAAGCAGCTTCTTAGTAGTCCCGCTTATGCGAAGAAATTAGGCGAAAACGGCAGGGAGCACATAAAGAATAATTTCCTGATCACGAGACATCTTAAAGACTATATGCTGTTATTCCTATCCTTATATCATAAAGAAGATGTTGTTTATTTATAATCAGCAATCAATGTAAGCAATTACAGGTCTCCAACAGCCAAAGCTATAAGAAAGGGAAGTAACGATGAAATACAATTTAGTTAATTCAAAAGAATACAAGGTTTGGCTTGCTGATATTAAGGCAAGAGTGCGTAATGCTCAGATCAAGGCGGCATTAAGCGTAAATACTGAGTTGCTTAAGCTCTACTGGAGCATCGGTGCGGATATTGTTGCGAGGCAAAAAAATGCCAAATGGGGTGATAGCTTTCTGCTTCGGCTCAGCAAGGACTTGATGTCGGAATTTCCTGACATGAAGGGTTTTTCCAAGCGGAATCTTGAGCTTATCAGGCAATGGCACTTGTTTTACAGCCAAATTGCGAAACAAGCTGTTTCGCAATTGCCGCTTGAACAAATTACCCAAATTCCGTGGGGTCACAATATCGCCATAATTGCCAAATGTAAAGATATTAAGGAAGCTCTCTATTATGTTCAGAATACTATTACGCACAACTGGAGCAGAAATGTGCTTGTTCATCAGATAGAGAGTGCTTTGTATAGGCGTGAAGGTAGGGCGGTCACTAATTTTCCATTAACGCTTCCTAAACCGCAATCCGATCTTGCCCGGCAGACTTTAAAGGATCCGTATGTTTTCGATTTTCTAAGCATGTCCGATGATTATAATGAGCGCGATCTTGAGAAGGGGCTTACCGTTCATCTGACAAATTTTCTTCTAGAGTTAGGCGCCGGCTTTTCGTTTATCGGCAGGCAGGTTTCTGTTCAGGTCGGAACCAAGGAATTTTTTATAGATCTGCTCTTTTATCATACCCGTTTGCATTGCTATATAGTGGTTGAGTTGAAAACAGGCGATTTTGAGCCGGCCTACGCGGGTCAGCTTAATTTTTATATTAAAGCGGTGGATAGTCAACTACGCAAAAATGACGACCATCCGACTATTGGTCTTCTTCTTTGCAAAAGTCGCGAAAAATTAGTCGCCGAATACGCCTTAAGCGATATCCATAAACCTATCGGCGTCTCCGAATATAAATTAACTCACTCGTTGCCAAAGAAACTGAAATCGAGCCTTCCAACGATTAAGGAGATCGAGAAAGAACTAAGTAAGGGCATCGGTAAAGCAAAGAAATAAAAACCATATAGTATTTAAAAGCGGAAAGAAAAGATGGCTGAAGATGTGGTTTTGACAGAGAAAGACGAGGCGAAGCTGGCGGAAAATGCCGCGAGATTAGCCGAAGAATGGTATAGGGGCGACTTTGAAGTAAATCATTATGATTATCGCGTATGCACCACTTCCGATGGTTTAGTCCAACTATGTAAAGAAGATCATAAAGTCAAGGTTACTCCTTCAGAAATTGAGGATATGTGCAAGCTGGACTTATTGGAGTATATTCTGGATGAGAAGGACGAAAAGAAGATGCTCCCGCAATTTATAGCTGATAGGGTGGTATTCATAAAGAAATTACAGACAAAATTTAATTATTCAACTCCGAGACTACAGCAGATTATAGCATATGAGAATGAATTACTGCCCTATTCAAACGAGGCATGCGGTTTCTATTACACAGACAGGCAGAATATGTATCCATGGGTGGTTAAAAGGGTAAGATTGGCCGCGGAAGGAATCGTAGATTATTTGCGAGATTTGAATGTGCTTACCGAAAGATACGATAATGATGCGAAAATGCAGAAACGCAAGTTATTTACGGATAAGATGATTAAAATATTTGAAGAAGATTTAGCTTATCGTAAAAAGTTCCTCGCCCATCTATCAAAAAGAGGATGGGCCGATTTATCGGAAGACGAGAAGCGAGCGGTGAAAATATCTGCTTTTGAAACGCAATCTTCCGATGAGATCGAACGAAAATTATCCGTAAGGCATTATTATGACAAGATGCTGGGTGGATATAGCCCACAGGTAGAGTTCAAGGATCAGGAGATGAGTGTCGGAAAATTAGAGTTTGGGATGATCGACTGGGCCGAAACGATGGAGTCGGTTCAGGAATATAATAAGTTCATAGACTTTTTCAGGACGCCGTACTTCTCAATCGAAATTAATGGGCCAGAAATACCTATCAAGATAACCGATCCCCAACAGGTTAGCGCCCCGTTAATGCGTACAATAGAGAAAATTTATACGATAATGAAGGGCCGGCTGGGGCGTAAAAGAAAGAGTTGGGGAGAAAATTCCGGAAGAAGGCTATTGATACGTAAACGCGATGAGGAGATGAAGAAGCTTTACGCAAATTGGCGCAAAGCAACTCCTAATGTGGGAAGCAACATACTGATCGACCGGTTGTGCGAGTATACTAAAAAAGTAGGCACTCCAGTTTCATCCATAGAAAGGATTAAGAGAATCATTTATACGAAGAAGAAATAAGCCGTAAACGCCTGCATCTATTCTCGACATATGCGAATTCAGATGCTGTAGTTCGCGGCCTATTAAATTAGGGCGTTTTAAGATATATTTCCCTGTAGGAACGAAAAACCTACAGGGATTTTTTTATGACAAAAGGCGAGATAAAGATGAGACGGGTAAAAGTGGATGAAGTGGTATTCTATCCTATACGGCCCACCGAAAAGGGGCTGATCGGGTTTGCCTCGTGCTTATTCGACGGCCGTCTTTCCTTAAATAGCATCGCCATCTACACGCGTCCTGACGGAAAGGGCTACAGGCTTCTCTTCCCTCTAAAGCGGCTTCCGAATAGTAGAGATGTAAACATCTTTTACCCTGTTAACAATGAAACTTATGAACTCATAAAAGAGGCGGTTGTGAAAAAGATAGAAGAACTAGCAGAAAAAGTGAAAGAAAGAGGCGGATATGAAGAATACGGAACATTATGATTTTAGAAGCGTTATCGATGATGTAAGGACAGCGAAGGGAGCGGATGAATGATGGTCGCCACCCTCTTGCCACAACACCTTGAAGACTTCAGGAAATCCGGCATAACGGATGCGTCGGTTGCAAAATATGATATTTCGTCCGTAAGTCAAGGTGAGGCATCCGAGGCGCTTGGATTTAGGCCGCTGAGCGGTGGGTGGGCCCTCCGATATCCGGGCTCGGAATTCTTTAAGTTTAAGCCGGATACGCCGTTTAATAAAGAGACGAAGTATCTATCACCAAAAGATACGACGCAGGAGCTATTCGTAACGCATCTTGCGTCCGGCGCTCACGATGATACATCGGAGCCATATTATTTCTGCGAGGGTGAGAAGAAGTGCCTCGCGTTGGAGCAGGCCGGATACGCGGCCATAGGCGTATCGGGCGTATGGAATTGGAAATCAAGAGGCCATATCAATGAGTACTTGAGCCAGATCAATCTGATGGGCCGAGAGTGCTACATAATCTTTGATAGCGACAAATGTTTTAACGGTCATGTGAAAACTGCGGAAAAGAGATTTGCCGAGGCGCTTACTTCTCTTGGTGCGAAGGTGAAGATTGTTAATCTTGATCCTGAATTCGGCAAAGGAGCCGATGATCAGCTATTGCGTCTCGGAATAGCTGATTTTCGATACTATATCGATGAGGCACAAGATTACGGCCCGGGCCTTAAATATGAGATTCCGCAATTACCTCCCGTTTCACTGCCTCAATTTTTAGCCAAAGACATACCGCCGGTAGAATATTATGTCCGCGGCCTACTTTCAAAACAGGGTAAGACCATGATCTCTGCTCAGGCGAACATCGGTAAATCCCTATTTGTTCAAAATCTCTCAATTGCCATAGCTTTGGGCAAGGCAAAGGCATTAGATAAATTCGATGTTACGCACGCGAAGGTCCTGTATTTGGATCTTGAGATGGGCGAGTCTGCGCTGATGCAGCGTTACCAAATTTTATGTAAAGACGAACCGACAAAGGCACCGGACCTATTCGTCAAATATATCCCAGCTCCTGATTTTCTTGATAGGGAGTTTCAAGCTACTCTGGAGAATTGGCTGACCACACGCAGTATCAACGTGCTTATCATCGATCCGCTCGGCAATGCTTGGTCAGGTGATGAGAACGATAAGCAAGAAGTCGGACAGCTGACAGCATATCTCAATACGCTGATCGCTAAGCATCAGATATCGATTCTGGCAGTGCATCACTGGCGCAAGGCCTCGAAGGATTTTAAGGCAGGCGGTGAGATGGCCGCCGGTAGCTACAAATGGGCCGCATGGCTTGATTATCATGTGACGCTGGCCGGTGCGCCGGATAGCATAACCATAACCTGCGAAAAAAGCCGGCATGGTATGAGATTTAAGCCATTTCTGGCGAAAATCAATACCAATACTCTGCAATTCGAATATCTTACCGATTTTGAGAAGAAATTCACCCAAGACACACTGGCTCAGCTATTCGATGACTTCAGAGCCGACCGAGTGTCCATTCCCGGCCTGATAAACCACGCCAAGGAAAAGAAATCCGGCTCTGAAAAAACCATAAGGAAACTTATAGCCGAAAGCGCCGCATTCGAGATCGACAAGACGGGCAAAACTCATTATTTAGTCAAAAAACAGGGGTTATTCGATGAAACAGACCTCACTTAATCATGGCATCGTGGTAATCGCCCTTATTGGCACAATGTTGTATTCGGGATTGCCGATGTTGGCAATCGTAGTAAAAGGGGTATTGGTATGATTTCCCATGTAAAACGTATTTGTGCAAGAATAACGCACCATAAAGTGCGGTATTCTTGCACCGATACTGTCGATCGTGGCATTGTGGTAATGGTATATAAGACGGGGACGATTGTTTACCACGATTTTGGCGAGGGCCAGCCATGACAAAATTGCTCTCGCCTCAAGAATTGTCAGACGTTTTAAGTATAAGCATCGAGACCGTCTATGCGTGGACGTCTCAGAAGAGGATCCCATACATCAAGATGGGCAGGCTTGTCCGGTTCAATGCGGATGAGGTGAATAAGTGGCTCGAAAGGCAGAGGGTGGAGGCACAGGAATGAGATTGCTTTGGCCGCTTCGCGGCCTCGCAATGACGGGGAAAAATGGGACAGTCCCAATCAGCAGATTTGTTCTGCGATACTGAGGTTTCTGGCGATACTGATGTTTTGCAAACAAAAGGGGGTGGGTATGAAGAAGGGGTGGAATAAGGCATTTAAAAGAATACTGGCTCAAGCCGACCAGGAGCTTAAAGAGTTTGAGCGGAGCTGGGATGCCACGCTTCAAAGGCTGGCGGACGAGTGGAATAAGGTAGCCGATGCAAGAGATAAAGAAGGGCGTTGATAGTTAAATCGTGAATAAGTGGCTCGAAAGACAGAGGGTGGCGCCGGGCGATTAACTACTTGCCAACCCTCACAAAATATGGCTATATACCAACACTATGATATATAAACGGGGCAAAATCTGGTACATAGGGTTTTCCGTTAACGGACGCTTGATACGAGAAGCGGTCGGAGAGTCGCGGAAATTCGCCGAGCTCGTCCTTGGCAAGAAACGGGCCGAGGTAAGAGAGGGGCGTTTCCTTGATGTCAAGAAACACGCGAAGATCAGGTTTGAAGATTTTGCGGATGAGTACTTAGAGACGCACTCTAAGCTCAAAAAATCATATTATACAGACTGTAAAATCGCGGGGCTTCTTAAAAAGTTTTTCGGCGGGAAGTGTCTGCATGAAATAACCTCATTAGATATCGAAAAGTTTAAGACAAGCCGTATCAAAGAAGTCAAACCTGCAACGGTAAATAGGGCCTTAGCGGTCCTGAAATCGATGTTCAATAAAGCTATTGCATGGGGCAAGGCCGATAGCAATCCCTTTAAGGCAGTTAAATTGTTTAAAGAAAACAATCAAAGACTACGCTTCCTTGAGCGAGAGGACATTCCCAAGCTACTAGCCAATTGCTGTTTGCATCTTAAACCGATAGTGATATTAGCCCTAAATACCGGCATGAGAAAGGGAGAGATCCTGGGCCTCAAATGGCATAATATAGACTTCAAAAGAGATACGATCCATTTGCATGATACTAAAAGCGGAGAGGGCAGAGATGTGCCTCTTAACGCTGCGGCCAAGAAGGCTTTGATAGCGGTTCCGAAGCATCCAGGCTCACCATATATATTTAATGATAACAATGGTAATAATTACGGGGATATAAAGAAATCTTTCTTGACCGCCGTGAAAAAATCGGATATAATTGACTTTCACTTTCACGATCTTAGGCACACATTCGCGTCACAGCTTGTTATGGCCGGAGTGGATTTGAATACTGTCAGGGAGTTGTTAGGTCATAAGAGCATCGAAATGACATTGAGATATTCTCATCTGTCCCCGGATCATAAAAAGCGGGCGGTCGATGTGTTAGGCGGGCGAATTAGCACAAATATAGCACAAACGCCCGCGGTTGACGACACGGAAAAATTGGCAGTGTCGCAACTCATTGAAAATACGGTAGTTACGTAGTTTGCCCGCATAGCTCAATTGGCAGAGCAGGACACTCTTAATGTCAAGGTTCCAAGTTCGATTCTTGGTGCGGGCACCATGTCAGTTAGACTGTAATGACAAATGTCAAAATCTAAATGACAAATCAATCTTTAAATGACCAATATTTAAAGATTTGTTATTGTGATTTTACAAAATGCGGCGGTAATTCAGTGGTAGAATGCGACCTTGCCAAGGTCGATGTCGTGGGTTCGAAACCCATCCGCCGCTCCATTCTACGCTAGAGAAAACAGGAGGCGCTACCCATATGAAGATTATGGAATTCTTGAGTAAAAAAGCTATCACCGCCAGTCTTAAGGCTTCGGACAAGGAAGGCGTTATCAGGGAGATGGTTGACCTTCTTGCTAAAGCCGACGAGATCAAGAACAAGGAAGATCTGGTCAAAGCCCTTCTGGTAAGGGAGTCGCTGGGCTCGACCGGAATAGGCCAGGGCATCGGCATACCTCATGCGAAGTCACCCAATGCGAAGAATCTTGTGGCCGCGTTCGGTTTGTCCCAAAAAGGAGTAAACTTCGATTCTCTCGACGGGGAATCGGTTTATATATTTTTCTTATTGATAGCTCCCGAAGAGTCCGCAGGCCCCCACCTGAAAGCGCTTGCCAGGATATCCCGCATGCTGAAGGATAAATATTTTAGAGAGATGCTGAAAAAGGCCAAAGACGAAAAAGAGATACTTCGCATAATTCAAGAAGAAGATTCGAAGAAGTACTAGCCCGGCACCTTCTTAAAATAGGGATTTATTAGAATGTGCTCGATGGTTAGGATGTAATATTTGAACATATACATAATTAAGGAAGGTGCCGGGTGAAGATACTGAAAGCTTTTAAATGGTTATATCCCGGCATGTGGGTAAAACGCTGGATACTTCTGACTGTATTCGGCGTCATCATGGTATCGATGGGATTTGTGATGGTGCTCCTCGAACAGCATCCGAAGAACAAGGCTTTCGCGAGTGTTATCATAATCCTCGGTATCCTGGCGGTGATAACCGGGATAAAGCGTATAATAAAGTCCCTGGTTACGGTCTTCCTGCCGCAGAGCGAAGACGAACTTGTAGATAAGGTTTATAAGAAGAGGGTCCTTGAGAAAGGGCCGAAGATAGTGGTTATAGGCGGCGGCACGGGGCTGGCGACTCTTCTTCGCGGTTTAAAAGAATATACCAGCAATATTACCGCGATCGTTACGGTGGCCGACGACGGCGGTTCGTCGGGACGTTTGAGACAGGAGTTCGATGTATTGCCGCCCGGCGACATACGCAACTGCCTTGTCGCGCTTGCCGATGCCGAACCCCTGGTAGGTAAACTATTCCAATTCAGGTTCGATGAGGGCACGGGCCTGGCCGGACACAACTTCGGCAACCTGTTTATAACGGCTCTTTCGCAGGTAACCGGTGATTTTGACGCCGCTATAAAAGAATCGAGCAAGGTACTTGCTATCAGGGGAAGGGTCTTGCCTGCGACGCTGGATAAAGTTGCGCTGGTGGCCGAGCATGCGGACGGGACGGAGACTGTCGGCGAAAGCATTATACCGCAGGCCGCTATGCCTATAAAACGCGTGCACCTGAGGCCGGCAAATTGCAGGCCCACCGACGAGGCGATCGATGCCATTAAGAGGGCGGATGTCGTTGTCCTGGGTCCGGGCAGTCTCTATACGAGCATTATGCCCAACCTTATGGTCGGGAAAATTTACCAGGAGATAATAGATTCAAAGGCCATAAAAATATACGTATGCAATGTAATGACGCAGAAGGGCGAAACGGAAGATTATAAAGCGAGCGAACACCTTAAGGCAATAATAGCGCATACCGCTCCCGGGATAGTCGATTACTGTATCGTGAATACGGCAAAGATAAAACCCGAGATGCTGGAAAAATATAAACAGGAAGAAGCATATCCGGTTATCCCGGATTCGGAAAACGTAAGAAAGATGAAGTGCAAAGTGATAGAGGCGCACATAGTCAAGGCAGAGGGTTATGTAAGGCACGACTCGGACAAGGTGGCAAAGATAATCGTGGATCTTGTAACGAGCCTTAAGAAATCAAGGTAATATGATGATCGTAGAGAAAAGCGTAACGATAAGAAATAAACAGGGATTACATGCCAGGCCCGCGGCACTATTTGTCCAGGTGGCGAATAAATTCTCCAGCGAGATCACCATCGCCAAGGGAAGGCAGAAGATAAACGGTAAATCTATAATGGGGATCATGATGCTGGCCGCAGCCGCGGGCTCGAAAGTTACTATAATTGCCGACGGAGACGATGCGGATAAAGCCGTCGTGGAACTGGAAAAATTGCTTATTGCCGACGATATGGATGAATTCGTAATTTGACCGGGGACATCATATGATTAAAAAGAAAGAAATAGTGTTAAAAGGTATTCCGGCATCACCGGGCATTACTACGGGTAAGGCGTTCCTGTATGGCCGGGAGCAGTACACTATTCCCCGGCGCACCGTGGGAGACCTTCAGATACAGAATGAAATAAAGCGCTTCAAAGATGCCCTTATCCAGACCAAGAACGAGATACAGGAGATAAAGCGGCACATTTCGGATGAGATGGGGGCGGAGCATGGACAGATATTCAGCGCGCATCTCCTGGTAATCGACGACAGCATGCTGATCGAAGAGGTCATATCCAGGCTTAAGCGGGAGAAGCTGTCGATCGAGTATATATTCCAGGATGTCCTGCGCAGGTATATAAAAGTATTTTCCGAAATGGACGATGAATACCTGAAGGAGCGCATCAGCGATGTGAACGATGTCGGGCGCAGGATACTGAAGAACCTTATAGGCGCCAAAGAGGACATCCTCTCGAACCTGAAAGAGAAAGTCATCGTCATTGCTTATGATCTTTCTCCCTCCGACACCGCTACGATGCACAAGAAGAATGTCATCGCCTTCGCTACGGATATAGGCGGCAGGACCTCGCATACCGCTATAATGGCAAAGTCGCTGGAGATACCCGCCGTCGTCGGCTTGGAGGGCGCGACAAAGAAGGTCGAGACCGGTGATATCATAATAGTGGATGGCACGCATGGGACGGTGATAATCAATCCGTCCGCCGCAACGATCAAAAAATACGAAAAGGATAAGATAAAATTTGCCGAGGTTGAAAAACACCTCCTGGAACTCAAAAACCTGCCGTGCGTTACCCTCGACGGTAAGAATATCGAATTATCCGCTAATATCGAAGTTCCCGAAGACGTCCCTTCCGTTATAGCGCATGGCGCGACGGGCATAGGGTTATACCGCACCGAATACTTTTACATGAACCGGAAAGACCTGCCGTCCGAAGAAGAGCAGTTCAAGGCTTATTCCGCCGTTGCCAAAAAAGTGAAGCCGCATTCGGTAATTATAAGGACACTCGATATCGGCGGAGATAAATTCCTGTCACAGCTGGAAGTGCCGCAGCAGATGAACCCGTTCCTTGGATGGCGGGCGATACGGTTCTGCCTTGCCAGGCCCGATATATTCAGGGCCCAGCTCAGGGCGATAGTAAGGGCGTCGTTTTATGGCAAGCTCAAGGTTATGTATCCTATGATATCGGGGCTCGAGGAGTTGAGGCAGGCAAATGCATTATTAGAGGAAGTGCAGAAAGAGCTCAAGAAAGAGGGCGTCCCGTTCGATGAAGAGATGGAAGTGGGCGCGATGATCGAAGTTCCGTCTGCCGCCCTGACGAGTGACATACTTGCCAAAGAGGTAGACTTCTTCTCCATAGGTACCAACGACCTTATCCAGTATGCGCTTGCCGTCGACAGGGTTAATGAGAAGATAGCGTATCTTTACGAGCCGGCCCATCCGGCGGTATTGCGTCTCATCAAGAACGTCATAGAGAGCGGTCATAATGCCGGCATATGGATCGGTATGTGCGGCGAGATGGCGGGCGATATAGCTATGACCATAGTGCTCCTGGGCCTGGGCCTCGATGAATTCAGCACCTCTCCCATAGCGATACCGGAGATAAAGCGCATAATAAGGTCCGTGACGCTCCGCCAGGCGAAGGAGATAGCTCAGGGAGCCATAAGCCTTTCTACCGGCAAGGATGTAGAAAAGTTTGCCAAGAAGAAACTGACCGAGATAGTGCCCGATCTTGCCATAGAAATAGGATAAAGAGGGACGATATGACGCTGATAATACTGGCGGCAGGTTATGCGGTAAGGCTCCAACCCTTGACCCTGGACACGTCCAAATCGCTTCTGCCGATCGGCGGTAAGAAGATAGTGGACAGGATACTCGAAAAGGTTGTTAAGATAAAGGGCGTATCCGCAATTTACATCATCACTAATTCGAAATTTTTTAAAAATTTCAGCGACTGGCTGAAATCATCCAGGCATGGGAAAAAAATAGCGCTTATATGCGACGGCACTACAACTAACGAGACCAGGCTCGGCGCTGTAAGGGACCTTGAGTTCGTGATAAAAGAAGAGTTTATCAAAGACGATATCATGGTAGTGGCCGGCGACAACCTCTTCGAATTCGACCTTAATGATTTCCTGGCTTTTGCCAAAAAAAAAGACGGGGTCTCCATAGCCGTGCATGACATCGGCGCGCTGGAGCCCGCGAAGAACTACGGAGTGGTGAAGGTAGCCGGGGACGACAGGGTCGTAGATTTCGAGGAGAAGCCGCCTCAACCGAAATCCACATTGATCTCGACGGGGATATATTATTTCCCGAAAGATAAAGTTGCATTTATTAACGAATATGTTAAAATGCAGAACAAACTTGACGCCCCGGGCCATTACATAGGATGGCTCGCGAAGCGCGACAAGGTTTATGGTTTCGCCTTCTCTGAAGATTGGTACGATATAGGTAACATGGAATCTTATAAGAAGGCGGATGGGGAGTATCTAAAAAAGGAGAATAGGTAGAATGACGAAGCATAAATATCTTTTTACATCGGAGAGCGTGACCGAGGGTCACCCCGATAAAGTTTGCGACCAGGTATCGGATGGCGTTCTTGACGAAGTCTTAAGGCAGGACCCTGCCGGCCGCGTTGCCTGCGAGACATACGTAACGATGGGCCTTATAATAATAGGCGGAGAGATAACGACGACCGCTTATGTGGATATCCATAAATTATGCAGGGAGATATTGAAGGATATAGGATATATCCATCCAAAATACGGTTTCGATTACCATACCTGCGCCATATTGAACGCAATACACACGCAATCTCCGGATATCGCGCTAGGTGTGGATAAGGGCGGGGCAGGCGATCAGGGGATGATGATGGGTTATGCCTGTAACGAAACCCCGGAGCTCATGCCCCTGCCGATCATGCTTTCGCACAGGCTATGCAGAAAACTGGCCGAATTGAGGAAAAATAACATATTGAAGTATCTCGGCCCTGATGGGAAATCACAAGTGACGGTCGAATATCACGACAACAAGCCGGCAAGAGTGACATCGGTAGTCCTGGCGTCGCAGCATACCGAAGATGTAGTGGATAAAAAGACCGATACGCTTTCGGACAAAGCCCGCAATGAGATCATAGAGAAGGTTGCGAAACCTATCCTGAAAGATTACATCGATAACGAGACCAAGTTTTATATCAACCAGACAGGCAAGTTCGTCATAGGCGGACCTCAGTCGGATACCGGCATGACGGGCCGCAAGATAATAGTCGATACGTATGGCGGGACGATCTCGCATGGAGGCGGTGCTTTCTCAGGTAAAGATCCCACGAAGGTGGACCGTTCGGCGGCATATATGGGCAGATATATCGCAAAGAACCTGGTAGCCGCAGGCATCGCGGACCGCCTGATGGTTCAGCTGGCGTATGTCATAGGCAAGGCCGAACCGGTATCGATGATGGTCAATACTTACGGCACCGGCAAACTTTCGGACGACAAAATAGTAAAGGTCATAAGAGATAATTTCGAATTGACGCCGCACGGGATGATCGCGGAGCTGAAATTACGCGAATCAGACGGTAAAAGATACAGACAGACGGCGGCATACGGCCATTTCGGCAGAGCCGGGGATGCGTTTACCTGGGAAGCGACGGATATGGCGAAGGGACTTAAAAAATACCTTAAATAGCACGTAGTGTATAGTGAATAGTGGGTAAAAAAATAGGAAAATTAAAATTATGCGATACGATGTAAAAGACTCAGGCTTGGCAAAAAAAGGCAAGCTGCGTATAGAGTGGGCGAATGAGTACATGAAAGTCCTTCAGCTTATTCGCAGGCATTTTAAAAAAGAGAAGCCGTTAAAAGGGCTCAAAATTGCGGCCTGCCTGCATGTTACTACCGAGACGGCTAACCTGGCGTATACATTAAAGGAAGGCGGCGCTGAAGTGGTTATATGCGCTTCTAACCCGTTGAGCACCCAGGATGATGTTGCCGCGTCCCTGGTAAAAGATTACAAAATACCTACTTTTGCCATAAAGGGCGAAGATAATAAGACATACTATAGCCATATAAACAGAGTCCTGGACACAAAGCCGAATATAACTATGGATGATGGCGCCGACCTTGTCTCCACGGTCCAGAAGTCAAGAGCCAGCCTTGTCAAGGATATTATAGGCGGGACCGAAGAGACTACCACGGGTGTTATAAGGCTGAAGAGCCTTGAGAAGCAGGGACTGCTTCGCTATCCTATAATAGCCGTGAACGAAGCTCTTACAAAGCACCTCTTCGACAACCGTTATGGAACCGGGCAGTCCACGGTAGACGGTATAGTGCGCGCGACCAACGTCCTTTTAGCGGGGTCGAATTTTGTGGTATGCGGTTATGGCTGGTGCGGCAGGGGCCTTGCCATGCGCGCGAGAGGGATGGGCGCTAACGTGACTATCGTAGAGATCGATCCGCTGAAAGCGCTTGAAGCGGTGATGGACGGATACACCGTTGCACCGATAAAGGAAGCGTGTAAAAAGGCCGATGTCATAGTTACCCTTACCGGAGATATAAACGTTATCAGGCAGGAGCATTTCGAGACGATGAAGGATGGGGCGATAGTCGCGAACTCGGGGCATTTTAATGTGGAGATAGATATCCCGGCTCTCGAGCGGATTGCCGTTAAGAAGAGAGTGGTGAGGGATTATGTGGAAGAGTATACGCTGAAAGACGGCAGGCGTGTCAATCTGCTGGGTGAAGGCAGGCTCATAAACCTGGCTTCGGCGGAAGGCCATCCGGCAAGCGTAATGGATATGAGTTTCGCGAATCAGGCCCTGGCGGCTGAATATATCGCGAAGAACTATAAGAGGCTGGAACGTAAAGTCTATGAAGTGCCGGAATTTATAGATAAAAATATCGCAAAACTCAAACTGGAATCTCTCGGCGTCAGGATAGACACATTGACCGAGGAGCAGAAGAAGTATCTGGAAAGCTGGGAATTGGGGACGTAGTTAGATATAGACCATAAACCAAAATCTAATTTTTTAGTCTCTGGTCTACTGTCTCTGGCCTATAGTCTATAAGGTGCGCAGAAAGGAGCGTAGTAAAAGATGGGTAGAAGTCCGATCGACATGGATAAAGTAATAATGGATCTTATTTTGACCGATAATCTGGACGAAAAGAAGATGCTTGCCAAGAAGATAACGGATATCGCATATAAAAAAGGCATCTTTCTTTCCAGTATAAATGGATTTTATATGGCACGCGGGAAAGGTGAAGTCCCGGCCAATTTTACCGTGCCGGCAATGAACCTGAGAGTTCTCACCTATGATCTTGCCAAGTCCGTCTTCAGGGTTGCGAAGCGGAAGAACGCCGGGGCCTTTATCTTCGAAATAGCCAAGTCAGAGATGGGATATACGAACCAGCCGGCGATAGAATATACGGCTGTCTGTCTTGCCGCTGCTATAAAAGAAGAATGGACGGGGCCGGTCTTCATACAGGGCGACCATTTCCAGCTAAATGCCAAGAATTATAAAGATAACCCGGCCAAGGAGCTCGACAGCCTGAAGTCGCTCATGCTTCACGCGCTTGAGGCGGGATTTTACAATATAGATATCGATTCATCGACTCTTGTAGACCTTTCGAAGGTAAGCGTTAAGAAACAGCAGGAAGCTAACTACGAAGTTTGCGCCGCGCTTACGAACTTCATACGCCAGAACCAGCCGCGCGGCATAGAGGTTTCTGTGGGCGGCGAGATAGGCGAAGTGGGCCATCAAAATTCTACGCCGGAGGACCTGCAAGCGTTTATGGCGGGTTACAAGGAGAGACTGCGCAAGGGCCGGTGCGGTATATCGAAGATAAGCGTCCAGACGGGGACCTCGCACGGCGGCGTAGTCCTGCCCGATGGCACGATAGCCAAGGTCAAGCTTGACTTCAATACTTTGAGGACGCTTTCAAGGCTCTCGCGCGAAGAATACGGTCTGGCCGGTGCGGTCCAACATGGCGCATCGACTCTGCCCGACGAGGCGTTTGGAAAATTTCCCGAGGAAGAGACCGCCGAGGTGCATCTGGCGACCGGTTTCCAGAATATGGTCTATGACAGCCCTCACTTTCCGAAAGAGTTGAAGAATAAAATGTACGATTGGGTAAAGAAGAACCTCGCTTCCGAGCGGAAGGGCGACCAGACGGAAGAGCAGTTCCTTTATAACTCAAGAAAGAAAGCTCTCGGGCCGTTCAAGAAAGAGATCATGACTCTGCCGGCGGACGTGAGGAGCGCGATGGCCAAAGAGATAGAAGCGAAGTTCGATTTCCTGTTCGAGAAACTGAATGTCCGCAATACGAGAGAGCTTGTATCGAAACATACGGTGCTTAAGAGGGTGATATCGAGGAAGCATTCCGCGGCTCACATCGAGATGACAGGGGAAGGCGCCGATTAAGTCCTCTTGTTGACGAGATAGATTCCGATAATCGCGAAGACAATGTCGCCCAGCCATGCCGCAGTAAGCGGCGGCAGTATTCCCGCCTTACCGAAGGCAATGCTTATTGCCATAGAAGCATAATAGAGCAAGCCTATCGCTATGCTCATCCCCATGCCTATCATAACCCCGCCCCGTGTCGTTATTAACGCGAACGGGGCTCCTATCAGGATTATAATAAGGCTTATGACGGAGAAGGAGATTTTTTGGTATAGATCCACCATAAGACCTCTTACCAGCTTGGTGCTTGTGCCCCTGAAATTTTTAATGTAATTCTTAAGTTCGGCGTAACTCATATATTCGGAATGCCATTCCTTATAAGCGAAGTCGCGCGGCCTCTCTTTTAGAGGGACTACCTTTTCGTCGTAGAAAACAGGCTCGCTTAGTATCTTTCCGGAATTATCTATCTTCCAGGTGATTACTTTGAAAAATTTCCATGAGTTTCCCGTCCATACGCCGCGCTGGGCCGTCGTCTTAGATATCAGGTTCTCGGAGCGGTCGTGATCGTGTATAACGACATCGGTGAGAAGCTTCTTCTCGGTATCATAAAGCCGCGCAAAGAGTATCTTGTTGCCCGCGCCGTAGACGGCTACATTTTCGATCACCTTCTGGGGGTTATTTTTCCGCTTCGCCTTTTCAAGTTCTTCCTGTCTTATCATACTGGCCACTTTGGAGCTTATAGGTATTATCCTGTCGCTTACGATAAAAGATGAGATGCTTATTATGAGCCCGAGGATGATTATCGGAGAGATGATCCGCCATAGGCTTATGCCGCTGGACTTCATCGCCGTTATCTCATTATTCTTATTGAGGTTGCTTAAAAGGAACATGGTCGAAAGCAGGACCGCCATAGGCGTTACCTGTAATATGATCGTAGGCGAGTAATAGACATAGAAAGCGGCCATCGCTTCGGCGGGAATCTTATATTTGACCACATCCTCGATAAAGGAGAATATGTCTATTATTACCGCCATTACCGTGAATATGAAGAGACACCACGTGAACGGCGTAAGGAAACCTCTTACCATGTATCTATCTATTATCTTCATAGCCCTCTTGCCAGCGTCAGGCATCTGACTTCCGCCGCGCCGCCGGCTATTAACGTGTTTGCGCACTCGCTAAGGGTGGCGCCGGTCGTCATGACATCGTCTATCAGCAGCAGCCTCATATCATCGAGCCTGTTACCGTATTTTACGCGAAAGGCGCCCGCGAGATTGGATAGCCTTCCATCCCTGGAAAGCTCGGTCTGCCGCTTTGTGTGGAGCGTCTTCTCCAGGACCGGCGAAAGAGGCCGGCCGAATTCTTTAGCTATGGCCGCGGCTAGTATTTTCGATTGGTTGAAATGCCGTTTCTTCAATCCCATCTTATACAAAGGCACAAATGTTATAAGATCGATGTCGTTGATAATCTCACCGTTGTCTCTGATAAACCCTATCATAAGCCCGGCGAGCATATCCGACAGCGCCAGCTTCTCTCCGTACTTAAAATGGTGTATAAGTTCTTTCAGGGCCCCCTCATATAAACATGCCGACCATGCCCTGGCCTTTTCGGCGGAAAGTCCGCATACGGCGCAGGGTTGCTTTGGGTTCCGTTTTATCTGGTTCTTGCAGGAGCGGCATAGCCTGTCCTTATCTGCCGCATCGAGTGGAACTTTGCAGGCCGCGCAGTGGAGCGGGTAGAATAGGTTGACGAAGTTCTTTGCGATAAATGTCATCGTTTGCTTCATTGCACCATATAATAGCATGGCAAAACCGTGTTGTCAATTCACCCGAAGTTGGGCGGCCGGCAAAAAACCTTGATTTCTTTATCAGACAGTATTAAAATACCTCCGAAAGAGGGGGTGCGGATGGCGAAGGTAGAGCAGGATGATATGCTTAAGAATAACTGGAAGGCCGCCGGGCGGAAGAGGCGCGGAGGGGTCCTAGTGCCGCTATTTTCCGTCTATTCCGGGAAGAGCGCCGGTATCGGTGATTTCCGGGATCTGCGCATACTTTCCGATTGGTGCGAAAAGACAGGGCTCTCTATCTTGCAGCTTCTCCCGATGAATGAAGTCGGCCCCACTTTTTGTCCTTATGATGCGATAAGTTCATTTGCGCTGGAGCCCATGTATATATCGCTCGACGACCTGCCCGGCGCCGCCGGCAGGTCCGCCAGGGCAAAGATAGACAAGCTTAAGAAGAAGTTTCCAACGGGCAGACGGCACGTCAATTATGGCATAAAAGACGCCAAGCTCGCCTTGTTGCGGCAGATATATTCTACAGAAACCCTATCTGCCCGCGATTCAAAAGATTTCAATACATTCGTCTCCGCGAATTCCTGCTGGTTGGATGATTTTGCCCTGTTCAAGACCCTGAAGGCTTATCATGAGGGGAGGCCGTGGTATGAGTGGGCCGATCCTTACAAGACCCGCGATGCCGCGCGGTTGGAAGCTTTCATGGAAGATAATAGGGAGAAGATAGGGTTTGAAAAATGGCTGCAGTGGATAGCTTTCTCACAGTTCGGCTCGGCCAAAAAATATGCCGCCTCGAAGAAGATCCTCATCTGCGGAGACTTGCCGATCCTTACCTCGAGGGATAGCGCCGATGTCTGGGCCCATACGGGATTTTTCAAACTCGAATTCGCCGCGGGAGCGCCGCCGGATATGTATTGCGCCAAAGGCCAGAGATGGGGTATGCCCACATATAACTGGGATTGTATAGCCGGCGACGGTTATGGATATGTTAAAGAACGGCTGAAATATGCCGAAAATTTTTATAATATGATCAGGGTGGACCATGTGGTGGGGCTATTCCGTATCTGGAGCATACCTTATAACGACCCGGCCCAAAACGAGGGTTTGAACGGATCCTTCGATCCTGCCGACGAGAATAGATGGTGGGACCATGGGCGGGGAATACTCTCTATCATGCTTGAAAACACATCCATGCTCTTTACGGCCGAGGATCTTGGTATGATCCCGAGGGCCTGTCCTGAGACTTTGAACGATTTTGGCATACCGGGTAACGATGTCCAGAGATGGGTCAAGGACTGGTCGGGCACGCACGATTTTATTAGGCCGGAAGATTACAGGCAGTTTTCCGTCGCTATGCTCTCGACGCACGATACCACCAACTGGCCGGCATGGTGGGAGAATGAAGCGGGGACGGTCGATGAGGCGCTCTTTATACGCCGCACGCAGGGACGCGGTATAGACTATGAGAGCGCGAAGAAGAAACTATTCGACTTGCGTCTTTCGCGGCACGGACGGCTCAGGTGGCGCAAAAGCGTAGTATCTGCCGATGTGCTGGCAAAAATACTCGGGAAAGATAAGAGCGAGATCGGTGATTTTATCGATATGTATGAAAATACATATGGCGAAAAAGAGCGGTTGTGGAAATATCTCGGGCTCGGCGGCGCGATGAGAGAGCGGAGCGATAAACAGATCGTGGAGCGGGCGCTTAATATAACGCTTGGCTCCAGATCCATATTCTGCATCGAGCTATTGATGGATTACCTGTATATGGCGGAGGTCTTCGTCGGGGACCCGTATCAGGCCCGTATAAATAAACCCGGTACGGTCAGTGAAGACAATTGGTCGCTCGTGATCCCTATTTCGCTCGACGATCTGCTGGATCATAAGATTGGGGGCAGGATAAAGGGTATGATGTCGGCTTCCGGCAGGACGGTATAATTTCCGGGCCGATTTTGAGCTTGCTTTCGTTTCTCGTTTAGGTTAAAATAGTCAAAATCATGCAAAAAATGGCAAGCAGTAATTTAGTGGTATTTTTTGACTTCGATAATACTATAACGACGATCGATGTGATCGATGATATGCTAGGGCGGTTTTCCGAAGATGAAAGATGGAAAGAGCTCGAGGGGAAGTGGCAGAGAGAAGAGATAGGTTCGCGCGAATGCCTTAAGGGCCAGGTCGAAGGCATAAAGATAGCCAGGAAACGGTTCGATGACTACCTGGCGACGGTAAAGATAGACCCGTATTTCAAAAAACTGCTCAAGTTCTTAAAATCCCACGACATACCTGCCTTGATAGTAAGCGACAATTTCGAGTATATAATAAAGAGCATATTAAAGCGCAACGGCATATCCGGTATCGATATTTATTCCAACAGGATCAACTTTTCCGGCGGAAGGCTAAACCCGGATTTTCCATTTACCAATGAAGCATGCGGCGATTGCGCGAACTGCAAAAAAGAACGCGTACTTTCCACGCGGAAGGGCGGGGCGCTTGCCGTATATATAGGCGATGGAAGGTCGGATCTCTGCGCGGCGAGAGAATCGGATATCGTGTTTGCGAAAGATTATCTTAAAGATACCATGAAAAAAGAGCGGCGGCCGCATGTGCCCATAGACGGCCTTAAGGACGTCTATGATTATTTTCAAAAGGAAGGGATCTAGCGATGAGCGAAGTTCAGAGATCAGGCGTTCTTAACGGCAAAAAAACAATGTCCGATGAAGAACTTTTGAAGCTTGAGGCAAAATACTGTTCATGGGGCGATACTGTCCACTATGTAGAGCGGCCGAATATTTTTTCCGAGTGCCGCGGCAGCTGCCTGTACGACAGGGCCGGGACGGAGTTTCTAGACCTGCAGATGTGGTATTCCGCCTGCAATTTCGGATACAATAACGAACGCATAAATAATGCCTTAAAAAGACAGATCGGCAGGCTCCCGCAGTTGGCCTGCCAGTATCTTCACGAGGAGAAGATACGGCTTGCGGCGGCGCTGGCCGGGAGGATGGAGAGGACGCACGAGGAGAAGGGAAGGATACATTTCAATGTCGGCGGTTCGCAGTCGCTCGAAGATTCTCTGAAACTGGTCAGAAAAAATAGCGGTAAGTCGCTTATGTTTGCTTTCATGGGCGGATATCATGGCAGGACGCTGGGCGCCTCAGCCATAACATCCAGTTACCGCTACAGGGAACATTACGGCCATTTCGGCGAAAGGGCGTTCTTTGTGCCGTTCCCGTATTGTTTCAGGTGCTTCTACGGCAAGAAGAGGGACTCGTGCTCCATGTACTGCCTGAAACAATTCGAAAAACTCTTCGAATCGGAATATTACGGCGTTGTCGATAAAAAGACGAATGCGTGCGAATTTGCCGCTTTTTATGTCGAGGCGGTCCAGGGGACGGGCGGTTACCAGATAGCGCCGCGTGACTATTTCGTGGAGCTCAAAAAGATCCTGGATAGATATAATATACTCATGGTGGACGATGAGATACAGATGGGCTTTTACCGGACGGGTAAATTCTGGGCGATCGAAAATTTCGATGTTACGCCCGATATAATAGTATTCGGCAAGGCGCTTACTAACGGCATGAACCCCATTGCCGGTATCTGGGCGAAGGAGCGGCTGATATCGCCCAAGGTCTTCGGGCCGGGCTCTACCCATTCCACATTCTCCTCGAATCCTCAGGGAACGGCCATCGGCTTGGAGGTTATGAAGCTGATCGAGGAATCCGATTTCGAAACGGAAGTGCCCAGGAAGGGCAAGTATTTCGTTTCGCGCTTGAAAAGTCTGCAGAAGAAATATCCGCAGATCGGAGATGTGGACGGGCTCGGTATGGCACTGCGGGTCGAGATGTGCGAGAAGGACGGTTTTACTCCCAGCAAACGGCTCGCGGATACGATGGAAGAGATAGGGCTGTCGGGTAACCTTACCGCCGGAGGGAAGAAACGCGGGCTGGTTCTCGACATCGGCGGGTATTACAAGAACGTCTTTACGATGGCGCCCTCGTTCTACATTACGAAAGACGAGATAGATTTAGGCGTCGACCTCTTCGAAGAGGCGCTTGTAAAAGCACTGAAAAAAAATTAAATGCTCGCCAATATTCTAAATAGAGCCATAGACGCTATCCCGCCGAAGATCTCGGCCGGGCTTCTTAGGATGACCCCGAGGCCGGTCTTTGACTGGAAACGCGGCCTTTCTTTCCGCAGTTTTGTCAATTATGCCTATAAAAATTCTAAATTTTATAAGGATAGGTTCGATTCTCTCGGAATAGACCCGCGCAAGGTCCGCTCTCCTGCCGACCTGAAGGATTTTTACACGACCGCCGAAGACATCGTAAATCACGCCGAAGATATGCTCTGCGGCAGGCCGCATATGGTATTCGAATCATCCGGTACGACCGGAAGGAACAAACGCATCTATATGTCGCAGGAAGATCTCGATCATTCAGGCTCGCTCGACAGGGTGGGTTTTTCGCTATGGGGCGTCGAACCTGAGGATAGAGTGGTGAACGCTTTCGACTTTTCCATATGGATCCCGGGACACCTGACCCAGAGGGGATTGGAGCGGTCGAGGTTATTCACTCTTGCCGCGGGTAAATCCGATCCGATGGAGGTATATAAACGTATTCCCATATATAACATAAATGTTATCTTTGGCGAACCGACCTGGCTCATTAAGCTGACCGAGATAGCGGAAGAGAAGGGCAGTTACCCGCTGAAACTTTTGATCGGCGGGGCGGAAAATATGCCGGAAGCGGCAAGGCCATGGATGGAGAAGGTCTGGCGGGGCGCCAAAGTCAGGATGGTCTATGCATCGGTCGAGTGCGGCGGGGTTCTCGGGTGCGAAGTTGAGCCCGAATGCGACGGTTACCATGTCGACGAAGGGGATTATTATATAGAGATAGCGAACCCGGATAAAGACGGGTACGGTGAAGTGGTCTTTACGACGCTCGGCCGCAGTGTTATGCCGCTCATAAGGTATCGCACTAAAGATTCGAGCAGAATAATCGAGGCGGCATGCCCGTGCGGCGTGCGTTACAGAAGGCTAGCTAAATTGCGCGGCCGGACGGACGAGATGGTAGTTTCGGCCGGAGGCAACCTCTATCCGCTGATGTTCGAGGAGATATTAAAAGACGTCGAAGGCATAACGAGCGATTGGCAGATGGTCTTCAAGCTGCGCGGTCTGAAAGAGGTTATGGAATTTAACCTTGAATTAAAAGATGGCGCGTCGAAGGATAATGTCCGGGAGAACGTTCTTTCCAAAATAAAAGAGCGCTATCCGGATATGTGGAAGAATTATTCGATATCGATCTTCGAGACCGAATTCATATATCATCCTGCCGGCGCGCTTCGGGGCACGGCCAGGAAATTATTGCGCCTTTCCGATAAGCGTTATACCAAATAACTAAAGTTTTAATAGCCTGGCGGTCCCGTTCAGAAGAAGATTCAGCAGTATGTTGCGGTGCCTGCCGTATGCGTAAAGATCCACGGTCTTCCCACCCAGCCCTATCTTTGGCCCGTAGTCCGTCTGTCCCACTTGATAACGCCTGATAGAGTTCTTCAGGCACCATTCAATATTATGGTACCAGCTTACAAAATACAGGTTATGCTTAAAAGACAGGTCGTAGTCGAAGCCTATGAATTTATCTATAAATAAGTCGTTATAAATAAAACATAAATTAAAAGCGGCAAGCCTGTTGTCTACATAATACAGGAAAAACCTGGCATTTGGTCCCAGGTTTTTTATTATGCGGGCGAAGAATTCTTTTGTCAGCCGCTCGAACTTGACAGTGCCGGCATTATACGTGTTCAGATAGAGTTCATATATCCTGTCGATCGAACCGTCGATATTATCCGCTACGTCTATTCGTATATTGTTTGAGACGTTCGATCTATTCAGTTTGCGCCTGAGGTCTTTCCTTGTCGATCGGCCGAGAAGTTTAAGGTAGCCGTCCATGGAATCGAAGGCTATATCAATAGTGACGGAGGGGAGGCTCCTTATCTTAAAGAAGCCGTTTCTCTTCAGGCGGTCCAGCGTATCCGTATCCTGCGAAAGAAAATCTTTGAATATGACCAGACCCACCCGTTTTTTTCTGGAAAGTCTCGTCATGGTCTTCGAAAGCCTCAGCGCTAGCGCTTCCTTTTCTGTCTTCGCCAGGCCTTCTCTTATGCCTATCCTGCCGTTTTCGCCGCACGGAGAGCCGCAAAAGAGAGCCTTAACCATAAGAAAGCGCGGAGCGCGTTTACGGATGGATTTTATGATCTTTGAAAGCGGGCCGTCGATCGCTATATCGAGGTTGATCTCTGCTATAAATACAGGGGCTATCAGGAGAGTCCTTTTATCGCGATGGAATATTATGTAGAAAAAACAAAACTGTTCCAGACCGGACTCCTCGAGCGTCCTGTAAAAATCGTATCCCTCGGGAAGATCGCCAAAGACGGCGTTCCATTCGGATTTGTTGATATCTTTTATGGATGTGAGTACCCTCTTTCTTATAACGCCCATGATGGACCCGATTTTACCATAAAAACCGGTTTTTTGCCATTGGTCCTTCGGCAAAGTTCATGATCAACCCCTTGCAAATCCCGGCATCTTAATCCGTCGATTCGTATAGGAGTTGACTTGGGCTAACTTTTGAGGTATACTTTTGAAAACTTCAATAGAACCGTAGCGCAGTCGAGGTCATGAACTTGTATCCAAAGAAATCGATAGTGAAATACATAATCCTTCCGGCAATCCTTTTTGTCTTTATTTTCCCCGCTAAAGTTTCGGCCCAGAATTTACCTCCCGGCCAGGACACCGAGGCGAGCGCGGGCCGGTTCGTCGAACAGGTCGAACGCAAAAAGGCCGAGCTGCAGACTAAAAAAGTAAAAGCTCCCGAAATAGAGGTCGAAGAGCAGAAGAAGGAGGCGCCGCCTGTTTCCGGCGCTACATTCGTTCTTAGGGATGTCAAGATAGCCGGATTGACTATCTTCAAGCCGGAAGATTTCTCCGACGCATACCGGAAATATATCGATAAAGAAATTACTTTCAAAGACGTAAACGATATAGTCGAAGCTATCAAGGCGAAGTATAAAGAGGGGGGCTTCCTTACCACCAACGTCTACATCCCCGAACAGCAGATAATGGGGGGCGTAGTCGAGATAAGGGTGGTAGAAGGCAAGATGGGGAAGCTGTTGATAGAGGGTAACAAGTGGTTCACTAAAGCCATAGTAGAGAAGTATTTCCACACAAAAAAAAATGAAATTTTGAACATAAAAAAACTCCAGAGGGATCTTCTCAGGCTTAACCAGAACCCCGATCTCGAAGTTAAGACCGTTATAGCGGCCGGCGAAGAACCTCAGACCTCCGATATAGTCCTGAAAGTCAAAGATAAATTTCCTTACCATGTCGGTACCGCGGTTGATAACCAGGGCACGCGGTTATCGGGTAAGTACAGGGCGTCGGTCTCCGGGCGCAGCACAAATCTCACCGCGAATAACGATTTCATGTTTTTTAACTCGGTAATGTCCGCGGATTCCACAGGTGACTTCGTGACCTATGTCGTCCCTATGGATACGTACGGCACTAAATTCGGTTTCGACTTCTCATACTTTACTTCTAAAGTCGGCAGGGAGTTCAGGGGCTTCGATATAGCAGGTAATAGCTGGTACTACATTCCGCACGTTACGGGCGAAATATATCTTACGGAGAATATGCAGATATCGGCCGATGCCGGCATTAGGATAGAGTCGATCAAAAAATTTGCGCATGCCGATATTACTGTCGATGACCAGTTGCGTCTCCCGTATTTCAAGCTGGACGTATCGCGGACTGATGCTTTCTTCGGCGGAGGGCAGACGAGTTTTTCTCCGGAATTTAGTTTTGGAACCGCCAAGTTTTTGGGAGCTTCAACCGAAGATCATGCGAAAGCCTCCAGAGCCGGTACCGGCGGGTACTTTTTTAAGTATAGTCATTCCATACGGCGCGTACAAAGAATGATGTGGGAAAGCTATATGCTTGTACGCCACCAGTTCCAGGGGACGACCCATACACTGCCGTCGTCGGAACAATTCCAGCTGGGCGGTGAAAGCAGTATAAGGGGTTATCCCGAAGGCGATTATCTTGCGGATATCGGAGCAAGTATCAGCGCGGATTGGATATTCCCGATGTACTGGATACCCAAGGAGTATAAGCTGCCGTATTCCGACACCCCGCTAAGGAACCAGATAGAGCCGGTCATATTTGTGGATATGGGCGGAGGAAAGATAGAGAGAAAACTGGTCGGCGAAAAAGGCTATAAGTTTCTTATGGGTGCAGGCGGGGGTGTGAGGATAAACCTGTACAATAAGTTCAGCGCAAGGATCGAATTTGCCCAGGCCATAGGCGCCCATCCGACGGCAAATTCCGGGCCGTCAACCTTCCATATATCCATTAATTTCGAAATGTAACCCGCGCTGCTTTTCCCAGGCGCATTATTTCATGTCCAGTGAAGCTCCACCGCCTTATTAGCGGCGGCTTCTTTTTTTACAGGGTTTCTCTCTTTCGGCTGCGCGAAACCCTGAACCGAAAGCCATTCTCACCACGTCTTTACAGGCATGGCTTTCTGGTTCATGGGTAAAACTTATTACGCTGCCATATCCGTGAATAGATCGATTTGTTTCCACCCCGGGGTGGAATAACACCGAAAAAATACTGAGGAATGATGTTGCAAAGTATATTTTATTTCCATATAATAAAATCAAAATAAGGCGATATATATATGGCTAAGAAGAGGCAGTCGTGGGGGACGAGGCTCGGTGTCATAATGGCCGTTGCCGGCAGCGCGGTAGGACTTGGTAATTTTTTGAGATTTCCGGTCCAGGCCGCCTCGAACGGCGGCGGGGCATTCATGATCCCGTATTTTATCTCGCTCTTTCTGCTGGGGATACCGCTCATGTGGGTAGAATGGACCCTGGGCAGATATGGAGGCGGATTCGGGCATGGCACAGCGCCCGGCATATTCCATACGATGTGGCAGAAGAATAGGTTCATAAAATACTTCGGCGTCATAGGGATATTCGGCCCGCTTGTAATTTTCATCTACTACACATATATCGAATCCTGGACGCTGGCCTACAGTTTTTTTGCCATTACCGGAAAGTACGCGCAAGCCTCTACCCAGGACTCGATGCAATCTTTCTTAAGGGCGTTCCAGGGGCTGGAGCGGAACGGATACTTCTCGTCTTTAGGCCCCGCGTATATATTTTTTCTTGTTACTTTCGCGGCCAATATAGCCGTTATATATTACGGCATAAAAGGCGGCGTAGAAAAATTATGCAAAATAGCGATGCCGCTGCTATTTTTCTTCGGCATCCTTCTTACCATACGCGTCTTTTCTTTCGGCGCGCCCGACCCATCGAAACCGTCCTGGAACCTTATTAACGGCCTGGGTTTCTTATGGAATCCGGATTTCAGCGCTCTTATGAGCGCTAAAGTATGGCTTGCCGCGGCAGGCCAGATACTCTTTACGCTGAGCGTCGGTATCGGTGTCATACTTACCTACGCCAGCTATCTATCAAAGGGCGACGATGTTGTCCTATCCGGACTTTCGGCCGCGAGCATGAATGAATTTGCCGAGGTTATAATAGGCGGATCGATAATCATACCGGCGGCCTTCGTCTTCTTCGGCCCGGATCAGATATGCTCGATTGCAAAGAGCGGCGCTTTCAATCTCGGCTTTGTTACGATGCCGCTCGTATTCGAGAAGATTGTGATGGGCGCCTTCTTCGGCTGTATATGGTTCCTCCTGCTCTTTCTCGCGGGTATAACATCATCGATATCTTTGGCGCAGCCGGCCATAGCGTTCCTCGAGGACGAGTTTAATATCGACCGGAAGAGGGCGGTCGCGATATTCGGCATAGCCGCTTTCATACTGTGCCAGCCCGCGATCTTCTTATTGGCCAGGGGCGTTGTGAACGAGCTCGACTTCTGGGGAGGGACTTTCTGTCTGGTCGTATTTGCCACCATTGAGATAATACTCTTTGCCTGGGTCTTCGGGATGGAGAATGCCTGGAAAGAGATACATCATGGCGCGGATATGCCCGTTCCGGGAATCTATAAATTTATAATAAAATATATAACACCTCTCTTCCTGTTTTTTGTACTCGGATACTGGCTTTACCAGGACGGCATACCGACCATATTGATGAAGGGCGTTTCGGCTGCTGACAAACCGTTTGTCATGGGTACCAGGATATTTTTGCTGGCCATATTCATGCTTTTAGCGATTATGGTAAAGATGGCCTGGCATAAAAAAAGGAGCATGAAGAGATGAAACCTTCCGGATGGATATTCCTTATAGTTTCCTGGGGTGTCATCGCGGGCCTGAGCATATTTTGCTTCTATAAGGTAATTACGAAGAAGAAGCTTGAATGAAGAAAGCCTCCATAAAAGATCTTTCCAGGCCGGAACTTACAAAAGCGCTTGAGGAAGCGGGGAGCCCCTCCTACCGCGGCCGTCAAATATTCAGGTGGTTGTATAAAGTAGCTGTCAAATCTTTCGATGAGATGACTGATATACCGGCCTCCCTGCGCAGTGTGCTTGCCGCTAAGTTTCGAATCTCCTTTCCGGAGACTATGGGCTTTAAAAGATCGCTGTCGGACGGCACCACAAAGTATCTCTTTGAGCTGGAGGATGCCAACACGGTCGAGACGGTGCTCTTGCCGGAAAGGGCGCGTAATACTATATGCCTTTCTTCGCAGGTCGGGTGCAAATTTGCCTGTGACTTTTGCGCGAGCGCGCCGTTCGGGTTTATAAGGAACCTGTCGCAGGGCGAGATACTTAATGAAGCGCTAGCCGTTAAACTCGCGAATCCGGATGCTGATATCACAAATCTTGTCTTCATGGGGATAGGTGAGCCCCTCGACAACTATGATAACGTACTCAAGTCCATCAGGATATTTAATGATAAAGACGCTTTTAACATAGGCGCGCGAAAGATCACAGTCTCGACGTGCGGAGTCGTTCCCGGGATCGCGAGATTGGCCGGAGAGGGCCTGCAGCTAGAACTCTCGGTGTCGTTGCACGCGGCCAATGACGATGCCAGGTCGAGGCTTCTGCCGATAAACCGGCGCTATCCCCTGAAAGACCTCATGGCGGCATGCAGAGATTATATAGACGCCACAAACAGGATCATCACGTTCGAATATGTGTTGATGGCCGGAGTGAACAGTTCCAGGGCGGATGCCATGGAGCTGGGGCGGCTCCTTAAGACGATTAAGTGTAAGGTGAATGTAATCTCGTATAATACGGTTCCCGGAAGGCCGTATAAAGAGCCTCCCGGAGACGACGTAAAGGTATTTGTGAAGACGCTGAAGAGAGCCGGTATAAACGCGATGCATCGCAAGCCGAAGGGCGAGGATATAGCCGCCGGTTGCGGACAGCTCAGGATATCGACCGCGCACCTTACGAAGAAGGGCGGTAAAATGGAAGAAGGTGCCCGATGAAGAAGAGCGATAGGCTTAAGAGGGTCATCGTGTTCTATGCTTCGGTCCTCTTATTTTTCATCACCCTGCCGATACTCTTATCTTATTCCCTGGGTTACCGTATCGATTACAGGGCGTTAAAGATATATAAGACCGGGATAATCTTTATAAACAGCAAGCCCTCGGGCGCTTCGATCTATGTGAATGATAAATTGCACAATAGCCTTACGCCCTCACAAATTGAGGACCTGAACCCGGGGGTTTATAAAATTAAAGTAAAGCGCGATGGTTTCTATCCATGGGAAGAGGAGCTCATCGTGAGACCAAATATGGTGACGAAAGCCGAAAGCATAATACTCTTTCCGGTCATACAGGAAATGAACCTGATGATCGCCAAACCGATAGCGGACTTTGCCATATCCGACAGGGGTTATATCTATTATCTTGCAGGCACAGGCCTCTACCGGTCCGATGCCGATGGCAACGGCCTGAAACAGCTGTCAACATATTCCGGTTGGCCCTCGAAGATATTGAAAAAGCGCTTCTCTCCCGACGGTGATAAATTCTTATGTTTTGGCGAAAGAGAGGTTGTAATCATATACCTGAATCTCGACAAAACTACGGCCAGGGACGGCGAAAGCGCGAGGATCGAGAATATGCTGACTACCGAAGAGCCTATACTCGATGTCTTCTGGTATTCCGGGTCCGGTTATATAATCGTCGTGACGCAAAAATATATCAATGTGGTCGAGCTTAGGGGCGGGGGCAAGCGTAATATCGCCACGCTATATAAATTTAACGCCGCTCCGCATACCGTATTTTATGATATCAATAACGGATCATTATATTTCATGGACCGGGAAAAAGATAATTTCTCCAAAGACAGCAGTTATCTTTACAGGCTCGACCTGCGGCAGAAATTTTTCGATTACCTGATGCAGTTATTGTTGAAGAGGGAGCCCGAGGCTGCGAATGAAAAACGATAGATTCTACAGGCGGGTCTTCGAGATAATACCCGGCCTCCTTACGTGGACGACCCTTGGATCGTTGTTTATCCTCGCTTTTATAAGGCCTCTCTGGGTCGCGATATTCGTTATAACATTCGATCTCTACTGGGTTATAAGGATATGCTACCTTACACTTTTGCTGGTATTTGCTTATAGAAGGCTCGGTAAGGAGAAGAAGACGGATTGGTTAAAGCAGGCAAGGGCCGCCGGTTACGTCGACGGTATCGAATTCGAAAACATATACCATGCGGTCATATTCCCGACATATAAGGAGGGCCTGGAGATATTGACGCCGTCCATAACAGCTCTTGAGCGGGCAAACTACCCTAAAGATAAGATGATAGTTGTGATAAGCGTGGAGGAGAGGGCGGGTGCGGAGGCCTGGAGCAATGCCGTCAGCCTGAAAGATAAATACAGGGGCCGTTTCTTTCATTTTATAGTAACGCGCCACCCTGACAATATCGCCGGTGAGGTGAAGGTGAAGGGGGCCAATGCTACCTGGGGCGCCAAGGTGCTTAAGACCTTTATCGATTCTAAAAATATAGATTATGAGCATGTGATAATTTCATGCTTTGATGCGGATACGTGCGCTCAGGAAGAATACTTTAGCTGTCTTGCCTACCACTATATAACGAATCCGCGGAGGACCCACTCGAGCTACCAGCCGATCCCCGTCTATAATAATAACATCTGGTATGCCCGTTCCATAGCCAGGATACTCGAGCTGGGATCGAGCTTCATGCAGATGATAGAGACGATGCGTCTGGAAAAGTTTGTTACGTTCTCGAGCCATAGCATGAGTTTCAAGACACTCGTTGACGTAGATTACTGGCCGGTCGACATGATATCGGATGATTCGGTCATATACTGGAAATGCTTTCTCTATTTCGACGGCGACTATTCCGTAATCCCGATGTATGTGACGGTTTCTATGGACGTGGCGACGGCAAAAGGCATCATACCTACAATAATAAAGCAGTATAAGCAGAAGAGGCGCTGGGCGTGGGGGGTGGAGAATTTCCCTTACGTGATGCTGGGTTTTATGAAGAATGACAGGATACCGCTATCCAAGAAGATAAGGCGCGGTTTCCATATCCTCGAGAGCCACTACACATGGGCCGTATGGGCCATCATCATAACGTTTATTGCCCCGCTTCCTCTTATCTTCGGCGGCGGCCTTTTCAGGCAGACCGCGATCGGTTATAACCTGCCGAGCGTCGCGGCGGCGCTATTCAGAGTCTCGCTATTTACGATATTTGTCTGCATGTTCATAAGCATAAAACTGCTTCCGCCGAGGCCAAAGGACGTGAAACCGCAGAAGAGGATAATCATGTTCGTACAGTGGCTCTTCTCGCCGGTGGTCGCGGCGCTGCTCGGCTCCACGCCGGCTATAGATGCGCAGACGCGGCTTATGCTGGGCAAGTATATGCACTTCTACGTGACCGAAAAATCCCGCTCCCCGGCCGCGTCAAAATAAGTTTTCGATTTTGAAATATATCCCTCGAGGGGATGGCTTCAATAGGAATCGAAAATTTTCCGTCGGAAATGCTTGCGGGATTTTTCGTCTACTCCGGCCGCCGGGAATTTTTTGTGAAAATTTCTTGCCAAGAGTTGGCTTGCGTGCTATACTTTCACCGCTATGGGAAAAGTTTTGAGCTTGATTATCGGGACAGCGGTTGCAGTTATCGGAGTTGTGCTTTTAGTAATATGGTGGTGCGATTTCGTAACGATGTTGAAAGGCGCCGTGCCCGTAATACTGATATTTGGCGGTGCTATCGCGGTAATCGCGGGGCTTAGCGAACTGAAAGACGAGCTGGCCGCCAAAGAAGATAAATAAGCACTCCTACACGGCTCTTGCCGACGGCAAGAGCCGTTTTTATAAATAATGTTTACCCCGGACACCTCTACTAATAGTGTTTCCAGTTTCAAAAACCACTATATATGGTATTTTGATTTGACTTATCCCCGTAAGTGTGATATAGTCAATGACCGGAATACGGAATTATTTTTTTATAAAGTATTTTAAGAGAAAGGCAGTAGAAGATGGAAGAAACGCGTGACAGGAATTTGGGTTTGTCGGAAAATGCTTTGAAAGTTCTCGAGAAACGGTATCTTAAAAAAGACGCGAACGATAAAGTGACAGAGACGTCGGCGGATATGTTCCGCAGGGTCGCAAAGAACATCGCGTCGGCGGACTCGCATTACGGTAAGAACGCCTCCGCGATTGCCGCGACGGAGGAAGATTTTTACGATATGATGACGCAGCTGGAATTCCTGCCTAACTCGCCGACACTTATGAACGCGGGCCGCGACCTGCAGCAGTTATCGGCATGTTTTGTGCTGTCTATAGAAGATTCTATGGAATCGATATTCGAAACCATAAAAGATACCGCAATCATACATAAATCAGGCGGCGGCACAGGTTTCAGTTTCTCAAGGCTGCGCGGAAAGAATTCACGGGTCCGTTCTACGGGAGGAATCTCGAGCGGGCCGGTATCGTTTATGAAGGTCTTTAACTCCGCTACGCAGGCTGTGAAGCAGGGCGGCACGCGCAGGGGCGCCAATATGGGCATCCTCAGGGTCGACCATCCGGACATCCTGGAATTTATAACATGCAAAGAAAGCGACAAGGATATAACGAACTTCAATATCTCCGTAGCGCTTACGGAAGATTTCATGGATAAGGCGTCCTCGGGCGAGGCATATGATCTTATCGATCCCCATACTAAGAAACCGGCCGGCAAGCTTAATGCTAAAGATGTCTTCGACCTTATAATAAAGATGGCGTGGAAGAATGGCGAGCCGGGCATAATATTTATCGACAGGATGAATAAAGATAATCCGACCCCGATGGTGGCCGAGATAGAATCGACTAACCCGTGTGGAGAACAGCCGCTCCTTCCTTACGAAAGCTGCAATCTGGGATCGATAAATCTCGCGCGGATGGTGGAGGGCGGGGAGATCAACTGGAAGAAGCTGGGGGAGACGGTCAAAAGAGCGGTCCATTTCCTCGATAACGTCATAGATATGAACGCGTATCCGCTCAAGCGCATAGAAGAGACGACGAAATCGAACCGCAAGATAGGGCTGGGCGTCATGGGTTTTGCGGATATGTTGTTTATGCTGGGCATCAGTTACGACTCCGAGAATTCGATACAGATAGCAGAGAAGATTATGAAGTTTGTCCTGGAGGCGGCTCAAGCCGCTTCGCAGGAGATGGCGCGCGAACGCGGAGCCTTCCCTAATTTTAAAAAGAGTATATACAATACTCCGGGTGCGCGGCCCCTGCGCAATGCCACATTGACCACTATCGCTCCGACCGGGACTCTCTCGATAATCGCGAATTGCTCAAGCGGCATAGAACCGATCTTCGCTATCTCTTATATAAGGAATATAATGGATAACACCAAGCTTGTAGAGGTGCATCCTTATTTTAAGGATGTGGCGATGAAGGGAGGATTCTTTACGCCGGAACTCATGAATATCATTGCTCAGAAAGGGTCCGTAAAATCTTTAAACGAGATACCCGAGGATGTGCAGAAGGTATTTGTTACGGCGCATGACATAGACCCTGTCTGGCACATAAAGATGCAGTCCGCTTTCCAGAAATACACCAATAACGCAGTCTCTAAGACCGTAAATCTTCCCCAGGCCGCTACGATTGAGGATGTGCGCAATATATATCTGTTGGCTTATCAGGGCGGATGTAAAGGCGTAACGATCTATAGGGACCACTCCAGGGAAGAGCAGGTCCTGAGCGTTTCAACCGCCAAAGAGACCAAAGAGCCGGCGCCGGCCAAGATAAGCCCGCGTCCCAGGCCCGCTGTTACCGTAGGCACCACCACCAAAATAGCGACAGGGTGCGGTAATCTGTATGTGACTATAAATGAAGATAAAGACGGGCTCCCATTCGAAGTATTTATGTCGATGGGCAAGGCGGGCGGTTGCGCAATGAGCCAGCTCGAAGCCATAGGCAGGCTCTTGTCTCTGGCCTTAAGAAGCGGTATAGAGACAAATTCCATCATAGAACAACTTCGCGGTATAAGATGTCCTTCGCCTAGCTGGGAGAAGGGCGGGAGGATATTCTCCTGCAGTGACGCGATAGCGCGCGTCCTCGAAAGAAGGATAATAGTGTCCAAAAATAAAGCTCCCCAAGACAATGCCGCTGCAGAGCGGTCGGTTGAACCTCCTGCGGAAGGGTCAGTTGCCACCCAGACGCAGAAAAGCGTAAAGGCCAAGACCGAGAATATAGTAGGCGTTTGCCCTGATTGCGGAAGCGCCCTTTGGCATGTCGAGGGCTGCATGGTCTGTAAATCCTGCGGTTATTCGAAATGCGGTTAAAGCTGCCAAAGAAATTTAGTTCCTAACACTTGCCAAAATCAAATTTTGTGGTAAACTTATTCCATAGTGACGTTTTTGTTCTATGGTCAGGCAAAGGCAGCCCCTCGGCGCGGGACTTAGATATTAAGGTATTCCCTCGACACGGGACTCAAAACAGTAGTGTCTCGGGATGATTTGCAAGACTAAGGTAATGGCAAATCACGGGACGATTTGTCAGACTTAGATAACAACAAATCGGAGGTGGGTATGGATTGGTTGACGTTCGTTGTAGTTGATCCTGTGAAGGCGATGTTGATAAAGATATGGAGTTATGTTCCTGCCATCGCAGGCGCGATTGTCATCCTAATCGTAGGCTGGCTTATAGCAAAAGTGCTGGAAATGGTGATTGTCAGGGTTCTTAAAGCCGTTCGCCTGGATATGGCAAGCGATAAGGCGGGTCTTTCGAACATTCTGGCGCAGGGAGAGATAAAGCTGAGTCTCTCGGAGCTGATAGGGGCTGTAATATATTGGATCATTATACTTGTAGTGATTGCGACCGCGCTTGGTACGCTCAACCTTACCATTGCCGCGGAGCTCGTCGCACGGCTCATAGAATATGTGCCTAATATACTGGGCGCGATATTTATCCTGATAGTCGGAACTTTTGTGGCGGATTTTGTAGCTACGATAGTGCGGACAACGGCAGGAAACGCCGGAATAAAGAAGGCAAGTCTTCTTGCCAAGGCGACGAAGATCGTCCTTGTGATCTTTGCGGCAGTTATCGCGATCGAACAATTGAAGATAGCTTCGACGCTGATAGTCCTGGCTGTTAATATAATTCTTATATCTTTAGGTATCGGCATAGCCCTGGCGTTCGGTCTTGGCTGTAAAGATATAGCCGGTAAATTTGTTCAGGATCTCATCAACGATCTGAAGAAATAGGGTTTAGCGTATTCAGATAACACTGTAGGGGAGGCTTCCGCATTCGCCAGGGCTTCGGCGGAGAGGTAAGCTTCCCCTGCTTTTTTTACCCATAAAAAAAGAAGCCACCGCTAATAAGGCGGTGGAGCTTCACTTTTTCACGCGTTTCCTCTATAATATAGCCTCATGGAACCATCTCTATATATCCACATTCCCTTCTGCCGGCGGAAGTGTATCTACTGTAATTTTTACAGTTGTATCTACGATGCATCTACGGCCGCATCTTTAGTAGATATTCTTATCGGCCAGCTGAAGGAGCTATCCGCCCGGGTCTATTCTATATACGTCGGGGGCGGGACTCCCAGCGTTCTTGATATAAGGATGCTGGGGCGGCTGCTGTCCGGCCTAAAGAAATTTTCAATTACCTCGGGTGAATTTACTGTGGAAGCCAATCCGGAAAGCCTGGACGATGATCGGATAAAGCTCTTCCTGGATAGCGGTGTCAATCGGTTGAGCATAGGCCTTCAGTCGTTCAACGAACGGAAGCTGAAGAAGCTGGGAAGGATACATACTGCCGCAAAAGGCGCAGGGGCGGTGGAGTTGGCGCATAAGAGGGGTTTTAAGGATATCAGTGTCGATCTTATATTCGGGGTCTGGGATGAAAAGGCGGAAAGCTGGAAAGACGAGCTTGATCAGGCGGCGCGCCTGCCGATTACCCACGTATCTTGTTATGAGCTTACTTATGAGAAGGATACTCCGCTATTTGCGGCGGCCGCGAATAAGAGCGTTATGCCGTTATCCGACGAAATTAACGCGGCCATGTATGGGGCGGCAATAGACCTTTTATCCCTGCGCGGCTTCAAGCAATATGAAGTGTCGAATTTTGCCAAAGGCGGTTACGAATCCAAACATAACCGGAACTACTGGGATAATAATTCTTATATCGGTCTTGGACCGTCGGCGGTATCGTATCTCGACGGCGAAAGGTCGCGAAATGTCTCCGACATCAAAGAGTATGCCGAAAGGTCCGGCGCCGGTAAGCCTCTGGCCGAGTCTAGCGAAAGACTCTCCCCCATAAGGAGCGCCAAAGAGACCGCCGCCGTAAAGATAAGGACGAAAGACGGCATCGACTTCGATTGGTTCGACCGGCGGACGGGATTTGATTTCCTGAAACTTGAAAATAAGGCGCTCCCCAAACTTTTGGAAGAGGGGCTCATTAAGTATAAAAAATATAATAATATATCTGCTGGAGTCTGTTTAAAAAGAAAAGGATTTCTATTCTGCGATACGGTCTCTTCCGCATTACTGTAAATAGATAAATAAAAAGCCGATTATTGCATGCCTTGAGTGTGAAAAAAGTGGCCTGGCCTATTTTTTTGTGTTAAAATACCATCGCTAAAATTAACCGGAGGATTGCACGATGAAGAAGCTCGTATTATTGCGCCACGGCCAGAGCGCGTGGAATAAGGAGAACAGGTTCACGGGCTGGACCGATGTCGACCTGTCGGAAAAGGGCAGGGCCGAGGCGAAAAAGGCGGGAGAGGCGCTCGCGAAAGAAGGCTTCATTTTCGATATTGCTTATACATCCGTATTAAAAAGGGCCGTAAGGACATTGTGGATCACGCTCGATGAGATGGATCTTATGTGGATCCCCGTATACAATTCATGGCGCCTGAACGAGCGCCACTACGGTGCGCTGCAGGGATTGAACAAGTCCGAGACGGCGGCAAAGTTTGGAGAGGACCAGGTGCTTGTCTGGAGGAGGAGCTATGACGTGCCCCCTCCGGAACTCGAGAAGAGCGATCCGCGTTATCCGGGTAATGATCCCCGCTACAAAGGTTTAACTCCGAAAGAACTGCCGCTTACGGAATGCCTTAAAGATACCGTGGCGAGATTTTTGCCATATTGGCATGAAACGATCGCGCCGGCCGTGAAGAGCGGTAAGCGCGTAATAATAGCTGCGCATGGGAACAGCCTGAGAGCGCTGGTTAAATATCTCGATAACGTATCGGATAAGGATATCGTCGGGTTGAATATCCCGACGGGGCTTCCGCTCATCTATGAGTTGACCGACGATTTGAAGCCGGTCAAAAGTTACTACCTCGGCGATCCGGAAGCAGTCAAAAAAGCTATGGCGGATGTTGCTAATCAGGGAAAAGCTAAAAGATAGTGAATGGTGAATAGTGGATAGAGCGGTCGAGCAATACGGCCTTGCTTCACTACCTACTCTCCACTATACACTAATCACTAAAAAGGGGAATAAAGGTGATAAAAGTCAGGAGAGCGTTAATAAGTGTATCGGATAAGACGGGGCTTGAGGACCTGGCCGGGGTTTTAAATAAGTTCGGGGTCGAGATATTGTCGACGGGCGGCACGGCAAAGGCCATAAGGGCTTTGGGTATTCCGGCCAAAGACGTTTCCGAACATACCGGTTTTCCCGAAATGCTCGATGGGCGGGTGAAGACTCTCCATCCCAATATCCACGGAGGCCTCCTTGCCCTTCGCGAAAACAAAGAACACATGGATACGGTTAAGGAGCGCGGCATCGGTCTTATAGACATGGTCGTTGTCAACCTGTATCCCTTCGAAAAGACGATTGCCAAACCCGGCGTTAAGCTGGAAGAGGCGATAGAAAATATCGATATCGGCGGACCTTCCATGCTGAGAAGCGCGGCGAAGAACCACAGGTCGGTTTGTGTCGTATGCGATCCCGGTGATTACGGAAAGGTCATCGGCGCGATGGAAAAGAATTCCGGCTCTCTTCCGGAGAGCCTGCTCGTCGAGCTGGGCGTAAAGGTTTTCCAGAAGACGTCGGATTATGACGCGGCGATATGCGGGTATTTGAAAGACCATAGACCGGAGACCGGAGACCGGGGTGAGGATTTTCCGCAACGCCTTGACTTGAGGTACAAGAAGCTGCAGGACCTAAGGTACGGCGAAAACCCGCACCAGAAAGCGGCGTTCTATAAGGATGAATCATCCAGCGAACCAAGCGTGTCGAACGCCGTCCAACTGCACGGCAAAGAGTTATCGTTCAATAATATAATAGACCTCAACGCCGCCCTGGAGATAGTCAAGGAATACGATGAACCGGCCGCGACGATAATAAAACATACAAACCCCTGCGGCGCGGCGACGGCAAAGAGCCTGAAGCAGGCGTATATAGACGCTCTCGACTGCGACCGTTTAAGCGCGTTTGGGAGCATCGTCGGATTTAACAAGCCCGTGGACCTGGAGACGGCAAAGACGATCCTGGAAGAGGCGGATTTCGTCGAGTGTATAATAGCGCCTTCTTATGTCCCGGCGGCGTTAGAAGCGCTTAAGGCAAAGAAGAACCTGCGGCTCCTGGAAGTTAAAGATTTCGCCTCCAGGCTATCGCCCGGGCGCAAATCGGATAAGATAGATAAGGACATGAAGAAGGTCGTCGGCGGGATGCTGATGCAGGATAGGGACGTTGCTTTACTGGAAGAGCCGGCGCTAAAGGTCGTTACGAAGATAAAGCCCACCAAAGAACAACTCGCATCTCTTCTCTTCGGATGGGTAATCGCCAAGCATGTTAAATCGAATGCCATCGTCCTATGCCGGGGCACAAAGACCGTCGGTGTCGGCGCCGGGCAGATGTCGAGGGTCGATTCGGTAATGATAGCATGCAGAAAAGCCGGCTCCCGCGCCAGGGGCTCTACGCTGGCGAGCGACGCATTCTTCCCCAAAGAAGACGGCATCGAACAGGCTCATCAGGGCGGCATTACCGCGATAATACAGCCGGGCGGATCCATACGCGACCAGGATGTAATAAAGATGGCCGATAAGCTCGGGATCGCGATGGTATTTACCGGAGCAAGACACTTTAAACACTAATGACAAATAGATCTTTAAATTACCAATATCCAAATATTTGCGATTTGGATTTAAATGATTGATTTGGATTTTGTCATTTGAAATTTGTCATTTTCATTTTATAAGCTTATCTTATCGCATGACCTATACTGAGGCGCTACAATATCTCGATTCGTTCATCAACTATGAAAGACGCAGTAATTACGATTACAAGCAGTCTTTCAAGCTGGAGAGGATGAAGCGCCTGTCAGAGATACTTGATAACCCTCACCGGAATTTCCGATCCATCCACATAGCCGGCACAAAAGGCAAGGGCTCTACGTCGGCGATCGTCTATTCGATCCTGAAAGAAGCCGGATATAAGACCGGGCTCTATACGTCGCCGCACCTTGTTTCGTTTCGCGAAAGAATACGTATAAATGACGAATTTATAAGCGAGGCCGATCTGTCGCGTCTGCTCTTGAAGATAAAGGGCGGCGTCGAGGCGATGGCGGATGACAGGCCCACCTTCTTCGAGGTTTGCACGGCCGTCGCGTATCTATATTTCAGCCGGGAGAAAGTCGATTTCGCGGTTTTCGAGGTCGGCCTCGGCGGCCGCCTGGACGCTACGAATGTATTAGAGCCGCTCGTTACGGCTATTACCCCTATAAGTTACGAACATACCGATAAGCTGGGCTGCACCCTCGGCGAGATCGCCTGCGAGAAGGCCGGCATCGTCAAAGAGAAGACCCCGTGTGTCATAGCGCCGCAGGAAGACGAGGCTCTGAGGGCCATAATCAAGGTGTGCGAGGAGAGGAGCTCAAAGACGATTCTCGTCGGGAAAGATATAAAATTTAACGAGATAGGGTTCAGCGATTCTATGGAAATATTTTCCGTTACGGGAACGGCTTCCGGATATCAGAAACTCGAGATGACACTGCTTGGGAGCCACCAGGTCGTCAACGCCGCCACCGCTATAGGCGTTATCGAGTCGCTGCGGCTCAAGGATATCGCCGTATCCGACGAGGCTGTCCGTAAGGGTGTGCGGAATGCCAAATGGCAGGGGAGGCTCGAGGTTATTTCCCGGTGTCCTTATGTCGTCCTCGACGGCGCGCAGAACCGCGCCAGCGCAAAAGCGCTCGCGAGAGCCGTAAAGCGGATATTTAAGTATGGTAAGCTTATCCTGGTCCTGGGCATTTCGAAAGATAAGGATATTAAGGGAGTGGCCGAAGAACTCCTGCCGATTGCCGATAAGGTGATCCTGACGAAGGCCGGAGTAACCGGGCGGGCGGCGGAACCGGAACATATAAAAAAGTTTGTGACGCGCAAAGACAGGGATGTCTATTTGACCGGTAGTGTTAAAGAGGCCCTGGGCATGGCAAGGGCATTCGCTTCACCCGACGACATGATCCTGATAACGGGCTCGCTATTTGTGGTAGGAGAAGCAAAATTGTGACGAGGATTAACCTGGACGATACTATTGTGGCTATCTCGACGCCCGCGGGCGAGGGCGGCATAGGCATCGTCCGCTTGAGCGGTGAGCGGGCGTTAACGATAGCGGATGAAATATTCCGGTCTAAAGACGGCAGGAAGGTTTCCCTGTTCGAGACGTATACTACCCATTACGGGCATATCATAGACCGTAAACAAAAACGTACGAAATACGAAGTTATCGACGAAGTCCTCCTTACGGTGATGAGGGCTCCGAAGAGCTATACGAAAGAGGATGTTGTCGAAATAAATTGCCACGGCGGGATGCAGCCGGTAAAGAAGGTCATGGATATTGCCGTGAGGCTCGGAGCGAGAGTTGCCGAACCCGGAGAGTTTACAAAGAGGGCCTTTTTGAACGGCAGGATAGACCTGACACAGGCCGAGGCTGTGCTCGATGTCATAAGGGCAAAGACGGAGGGTTCTCTTAAGGTTGCGGTGAGCCAGCTTGAGGGAGAGCTTTCGGAAAGCGTAAACAGTATCCGTGACGGAATAATGGAGATGGCCGCCGAAGTCGAAGCCGCGATAGATTTCCCCGAGGAAGGGTTGGAGTTATCCCGTCGGCCGGAATTGATCGACGGCGCGAAAGATATATTGAACCGGCTGGGATCTCTTATGTCGAGTTACGATAGCGGCATGATATTCAGGGAAGGGGTGCTCGCCATAATTTGCGGTAAGCCCAACGCCGGTAAATCGAGCCTCATGAACCTTCTCTTAAAGAGGGACAGGGTCATTGTTTCCCATATACCGGGAACGACACGCGACGCAGTCGAGGAGATGATAAATTTAGATGGTATACCTGTGCGCCTTGTCGATACGGCGGGGATTTCCGATACAAACGATGCTTTGGAAAAAGAGGGTATAAAGAAGAGCAAAAGATATCTCAAGTTATCCGATATAGTGATCCTGATGCTTGACGCATCGACCGGCATGACAAAGGCCGACAGGGATATAATGAAGCTGGTTGGCAGTAAGAAGCGGATAGTGGTATTCAATAAATGTGACAAGGCCCGGAAGGGTAACCTGCAAAAACTGAGAGAGAAATTTAAAGGTGAGGCTCCGATAGACCTTTCGGTGAAGAACAGGGAGGGCATTGGGCTCCTCGAGAAAACGATTGTAAAATCGGTTACAAGCGGCGTTTTTAACCAGGGTGAAAGCGCCATCGTGAGCAATGCCAGGCACAAGGAAGCGCTTGACAAGGCTTACGGATCTATGTTATCTGTAAAAAATGCTCTTGAGGATAACGCGGGCGCCGAGATAGCGGCAATCGATCTTAAAGAAGCCGCGTATAACCTTGGGCTGGTGGTAGGCAAGTCGGTTTCGGACGATATCCTGGACAGGATATTCAGCCGGTTTTGTATAGGCAAGTAAAGATAAAGAGGGAATAATGGATAAGAAACGGATAGAGAAGGCGGTCAAGGAGATATTATTGGCGGTAGGTGAAGACCCGAACCGCCCTGATATAAAAGATACGCCCAAACGCGTCGCGGAGATGTATGAAGAGATACTGGGCGGCACTAAGATCAACCCGGAAAAAGAGCTGGAAGTAGTATTCGAGAAGGACCATGACGAGATAATCCTCCTGAAAGGGGTCCCTCTATATTCGGTCTGCGAGCACCATCTCCTGCCGTTTATCGGCAGGGCGCACGTCGCGTATATACCGAGCAATAACAAGGTTACGGGCCTGAGCAAGCTTGTAAGGGTGGTCGATACGCTGGCCAGGAGGCTGCAGGTCCAGGAGCGCCTTACGACGGATATTGCCGATATCGTTATGCGTAAGCTTTCCCCTAAGGGCGTTCTCGTCGTGATAGAAGCGGAGCATCTATGTATGTCGATGCGCGGGGTTAAGAAGCCGGGCGTATTGACCATTACAAGCGCTGTTCGAGGCGTTTTTCGGCAGAACGAAAAGACGCGCGCCGAAGCATTGTCCCTTATAAGAGGCTAATGTTAATATTATAATTGAAACTACGCGGCTCCTATATTATAATATCCCCAATATATAACCCATAGTATGAAAATGAACTATTTCGTCGAATTCAGCAAAAACTACATATTCTGGACATCGGCCGCTTCCTGGATCATGGCGCAATCTATAAAAGTTGCGCTGGGCGCATTCAGGGAGAGACGGTTCAATTTCCGTTGGTTCCTGGGAACCGGCGGTATGCCCAGCTCTCACGCGGCCGGCGTTTCGGCGCTTGCTACCTCTGTAGGCGTGACATACGGCTTTGACTCGGCCCTATTCGCCGTAGCGCTTACCTTTACACTCATAGTTCTCTTCGATGCGCAGGGGGTGAGGCTTGCGACAGGCAGGCAGGCGGAGATATTGAACAAGATGCTGGACGATATCTATTGGAAGAAGAAGCTGGACGAAGAAGAGCTTAAAGAGCTGATAGGTCACACGCCGGTCGAAGTATTCGCCGGAGCGTTTTTAGGGATAATAGTCTCCCTTCTATTTTATAAATAAGAGGTGCGGAGTGAACAAGAATATTATAGTGATAGCGCTTATTGTGATACTGGCCGTAGCCGCGGCCTTGCTGGCATATGGTATAATTACTCATGCGGCGTCGCAGAAGGTGAATGCCGGTAAAGAGGAAAGTGTCGAAACGGCCGGGCCGAAATCGGCAGAGCATCCCGTATCCGGAGAGTCCGAATCGGACTATTTCAATTCCGCCGCGAATTATGAAAAGCGGGGCGATTTATCGGGAGCGCGGGACGCTTATCAGAAGATTATCGAAAAGTACCCCGGATCGAATAATATATCGAGAGCCCAGGAAGCGCTGGAAGCGCTTAATATAAAATTGCTATTCTCGTCCGTTGCGACACCGGATTCCACTCTTTACGAAGTCCAGAAAGGCGATACGTTAACGAAGATAGCAAAGAAGTTCAATACCACCACCGAATTGATATCCAGGGCAAACGCGCTTAAGGACGCAAACGTTAAAGTGGGCAAGCGGCTCAGGATATCGAAAGCGAAATTCAGCATAGCAGTAGACAAGTCCCAGAATATACTTACCCTGAAGTCCGATCAGGAGATATTAAAGACCTACAAAGTCTCGACGGGAAAAAACGCCTGCACTCCCGTCGGAACGTTCAAGGTCACGAATAAACTCATCGACCCGCCCTGGTATCCTTCAGCGGGCGGCATGATACCCGCCGGCGATCCTAAAAACGTGCTAGGCTCCCGCTGGATAGGCCTCTCCAAGCAAGGCTACGGTATACACGGTACCATAGAACCCGAATCGATAGGGAAAAGCGTTACCGAAGGCTGTGTGAGGATGAAGAATTCCGATGTAGAGGAATTATATTCGATAGTGCCTATCGGTACGGAAGTCGTTATAGTTGATTAAATTCGTAAAAACGGACCGGAAATAAAAAAATGGCTGCCCATCATATGCCGGGTCTTGATTTTGAAAGGCCCATTATAGAGCTGGAGAGGAAGATAGAGGAACTGAAGGGTTTTACTGCCCACAAGGATATCGATATATCCAGCGAAATTTCCAGGCTCGAAGAAAAACTCTCGCATATAAAGAAAGATGTTTACGATAGCCTCACGCCCTGGCAGAGGGTGCAGATAGCCCGCCATCCGAAGAGGCCGTATACCCTCGATTACATCGAGATGATGATTACGGGTTTTATCGAGATACACGGTGACCGCCATTTTGCCGATGACAAGGCGATGATATGCGGGCTTGGGCGGCTCGGCGGGGAACAGGTAGTCGTCATAGGGCATCAGAAGGGGCGCGATACTAAAGAGAACCTGCAGAGGAACTTCGGGAGCGCTCACCCGGAGGGATACAGGAAGGCGATGCGGGTCATGAAAATGGCGGAGAAGTTCGACCTTCCCGTGATCGTCTTTATCGATACGCCGGGCGCGTATCCGGGAATAGGCGCCGAAGAGCGCGGGCAGGCCGAAGCGATCGCGTATAATCTGCGCGAGATGGCAGACCTGAAGACTGTGGTTCTCGTCTTCGTGATAGGCGAAGGCGGATCCGGCGGCGCTCTGGGAATAGGTATAGGCGATAAGGTCTATGTTCTGGAGAACGCATATTACTCCGTAATCTCTCCCGAAGGCTGCGCCGCTATATTATGGAAAGAGCGGTCCAAATCGCCCAATGCGGCCGCGGCGTTGAAGCTTACCGCGAAGGATCTTCTCGATATGCATATAATAGACGGTATAGTTAAAGAGCCCGTCGGCGGCGCGCATAAGGATCCCGCCGAAGTGGCGGAGAATATAAAAAAGATAATAAAAAAAGACCTTGCCGCACTGAAAGCCATACCTAAGGATAGACTTATAGACGCGCGTTATAACAAGATACGCGCGATCGGAGTATTTAAAGAATAATAGACCGGAAAAGATGAAGTCGAGCGAAAGACGGTTTTGATGAAAGGCCAGCCTGAAATTAAAAGAGCTGGCTTTATTTTTTGGCTAAAGGGGGCATTATGAAGAGATACGGAATGAAGCTGTTTTTTGTGCTGCTTGCAGCCGCGTCGTCGTGCGTAATGACCGGGTGCGGCGGGAAGAAGTGCCAGGAGAGCCGGGTGATAGCAAAGATCAATAATTACGAATTGACCGCGGCGGATTTCCGCGATGAGGCGGGACTGCTCTTGTCCAATGCTTTCGCCGCCGGCGCCGACATGGAAAAAGCAAAAGAGCGCGCGTTGGACGAAATTATAACGAAGAAGGTCCTGCTCCAGGCGGCGCAGGAGGAGTCTTTCGATAAGGATAAAAAATTTATGAAAGAGATAGAGCGGTATTGGGAGCAGGCTCTTCTCAAACTTTTGATAAAGAAAAAGATAGACGGATTCGCGGCAAAAATGTCACCCGATATACAGCCCGGCGCCAGGCAGAAGATCCTGAAGTCGGAGCTCGATAACTGGGTCAAAGATATCCGCAATTCCGCGAAAGTGCGGATATATAAGGACAGCCTTAAGGATGCAGAGATTAAATGAAAGGGGTGTCGGTATGAACGACTACCGCAATAGAAGGAGAAACTATTTTATAAAGAAGGACTTCCAGCGAAATTTCATACTGAAATTCTGCCTGCTGGTTGCGATCGGCTCGATCGTTTCGGGCCTGATCATCTACCTGATGTCGAGGTCCACCGCTACCACATCATTCGAAAACCTGCGGCTCGTCATCAAGAGTACGGCGGATTATATTCTTCCGGCGGTTCTCCTGTCCGGCGCTATCGTCATAGTCATTACGGGAATAGCCGCTATCCTGATCACCCTGTTTACTTCTCATAAGATAGCGGGGCCGCTCTACAGGATAGAGAAGGATATAAGAGAGGTTGCCGCCGGTGATCTTACGCAGGAATTCAACCTGCGCTCAGGGGACGAGATTAAACCTATTGCCGGAGCTCTCAATTTGATGGCCCATTATTTACGGGATGAAGTGGGCGCGCTTAAGAAAGATATCGCGCGGCTGGAATCCGTATCGGCAGGCGCGCCTCAGGAGATAAAGGAAAAAGTGGCGGCATTAAAATCCAGAATTGAAAAACTGAAGACATGAAGCGGCTGATAACGGTATCTATATTAGTGATGGCGCTTAGCATCTCCGTCGGAGAAGCCCGCTTTGCTTCGGCCGGTGAAACGGTAAATGGCGGCGAGGAATGGATGACTCTCGAGACGGGCTATCTTACCATCTATTATCCGCCCGATGCGGATCTCGGGCTCATAGAGGCTGATTTAAGAAAGCGGGCCGCATATTTTTCCACCGATATGCCGGGCGACGACGCGCCCGCAGAAGAGAAGATACGCTATCAGCTAGATGCCCTATTCAGGCGCGCCGAAGATATCCTCGATATGCGCCCGGCCGATATCCACATAAAGATAAAGATATTCAGGACCATAGAGGAGCTTAAAGACGAATATGCCAGGATATTCGACGGCATAGCGCCGAGGGAAGGATTAAAATCGTTTTATATACATAAATATAGCACTATCTATGCTTCGGAAGCGGATATGTCTGATTCCGTCATAGCCCACGAGATGGCCCATGCCATAGTCGACCATTACTTTGCGGTAATACCTCCGGAAAAGGTGAGGGAGCTCCTGGCTTCTTACGTTGACTTGCACCTTGCGGAATAGGTCTCAGATTCGCAGCCCATTTTTCCTGGATGGAAATTCTCGGTAAAGCCGATGTAGAAGTTATTGTCCTTTTCACTCAATAAGGCGTAGACGTAATGCATAGTCCTCGAGAAATTATTGCCCTGTACCAGTCGGCCTACCGTCAAGCGATAGCCTCCGGTACAGGGCATTCACCACTCACAAAAATTACTGCATGGCTGTGCCATGTACCCGAACAAAAATTTCGATAGAAATTTTTGTGAGTGGTACATGGTGGAGCTGACGAGAATCGAACTCGTGATTACACAATGCCATTGTGTCGTGATCCCTCTTCACTACAGCCCCATATTCAAATAGTATTATAGCACAAAAACTGGTGCCGAGGGAGGGAGTTGAACCCTCATATCCGTGAGGAAATCGGTTTTTGAGACCGACGCGTATGCCAGTTCCGCCACCTCGGCGTAAAAAATACTATCCCGTGTCAGGCTAATTTAACATTATAAATCTTACTTTGTCAAATCTTTTCATTGACCCCGTCGGGAACTATGTGTTAAAATCTCAAACTATGCGCATCGGCGTCCATGTTTCCATAGCCGGACATATTTATGAGTCCCTTGATCGGGCTCGCGCCCTCGGCTGTAATACGATGCAGATATTCAGCCGCAATCCGAGGAGCTGGCAGGTCTCCGGGCTTGCCGGGGGCGATGTCGAAGAATTCAGGCGCCTCAAGGCCGAGTACGATATAGCGCCGGTAGTTATCCATATACCTTATCTGATAAATCTCGCGACACCCGACGACACGCTATACGAAAAATCGATAGATGCGTATATAGAAGATATAAAACGCGCCGACCTTCTCAGCGCCGAATATTTTGTAACGCATCTTGGCAGCCACGTCGGCAGCGGCGAGGATAATGGTATCAGGAGATTTTCGGATGCGCTCAAGATGATTATAAAACGCGCCGCATCCAGGGCCATGATACTTCTGGAGAATACCGCGGGCTCGGGCGACGGTATAGGGTACAAATTCGAGCATTTGAAACGTATAATAGAGGACCAGGATAAGCCGTCCGGCATAGGCGTTTGCCTTGATACGGCGCACACGTTTGAAGCGGGCTATGACATCAAGAGTAAGGCTGGTCTGGAAAAGACATTAAAACAATTCGATAAATTAGTCGGTATCGACCGGATCAAGGTAGTCCATTTTAACGATTCCTTGTCGGCGTTCGGGTCTCACGTCGATAGGCACAACCATGTAGGGAAGGGCAGTCTGGGGATGGCGGCGATGAAGCGTATTATCAGCCATCCGGAGCTCAAAAACGCGGCTTTCATTATGGAAACACCCAAAGAGACAGAAGACGACGATAAAAAGAATCTTGCGGCGGCAAAGAAGCTGGCAGGGGTATAAGATGACCGACGATATACGAACGACGGACGACGAACGACTCTATCCGTTTGGCTCAATAGAGCCCAAATGGCAGAAGTACTGGCGTGATCACAGGCTCTTCAACTGCGATACCAAAAATACCGCGAATAAATATTACTGCCTTATGATGTTCCCGTACCCGTCGGCGGCGCTGCATGTCGGGCACGGCAGGAATTACATTATAGGCGATGTCGTCGCCCGTTATAAGATGATGCGCGGATACAATGTCCTGGCGCCGATGGGGTTCGATTCATTCGGGCTTCCGGCGGAGAATGCCGCGATCAAGGGGGGCATCCATCCGAAAACGTCTACTCTCAATAATATAAGCACGATGAAACGCCAGCTGAACCAGTGGGGCGTAGAGTACGATTGGGAAAGAGAGGTCGTATCCTGCCTTCCCGAATATTACAAATGGACCCAGTGGATATTCGTAAAGCTTTACGAAAAGGGCCTGGCGTACAAGAAGAAGGCCTTTGTGAACTGGTGCCCTTCCTGCAAGACGGTCCTTGCCAACGAACAGGTCGTAAACGGCGGGTGCGAACGCTGTTCCACCGAGGTTACTCAAAAAGAGCTCGAGCAGTGGTTCTTCAAAATAACCGATTACGCCGAAAGGCTCTTGAAGGACCTGGGCAAACTTACCGAGTGGCCGGAACGTGTCAAGACGATGCAGGCCAACTGGATAGGCAGGTCCGAAGGCGTCGAAATAGACTTTAAGATCGACGCTCAGGCGGAGCGGCTCAAATGTTTTACCACGCGGGTCGATACTATTTACGGCGCCACATTCATAGCGCTTGCCCCCGAGCATCCTCTTGTCGAAAGGCTGTTGAAAGGGTGCGGGGATGAGCTGTCCGCGTTCAAGGCCGTGCGTAAGATGCGCGACGAGTCCAGGATAACGCGCTCTCAGACTGAAGTCGAAAAGGAGGGCGTATTTACCGGAAAGTATGTAATAAATCCGGTGAACGGACGGAAGATCCCGATATGGATCGCTAATTACATACTTATGGAATACGGCACGGGCGCGATAATGGCGGTTCCAGCCCATGACCAGCGTGATTTTGATTTCGCGAAGCAATATAAGCTTCCCATCGAGGTAGTTATAGATAACCCGGCGGCCTCACTTGACCCGGCCGCAATGAAAGAGGCCTATGTCGCGGAAGGCGTGATGGTCAATTCGGCGCAGTTTAACGGGCTTAAGTCGCAGGATGCCATTAAGACTATAACCGGATTTTTCGAAGAGCGGAAGTTCGGTAAAAGGACGGTGCAGTATAAACTTAGGGATTGGCTCATCTCCAGACAGAGATATTGGGGCGCTCCCATACCTGTGATCTATTGTCCTGAATGCGGCGCCGTAGCGGTGCCGGATAAAGAGCTTCCGGTCCTTTTGCCCGGGGATGTGGAATTCAGGCCGACCGGCGAATCGCCATTGAAGTTCGTTAAAAGTTTCGTGGATACCAGGTGTCCAAAATGCCATTCTCCCGCCCAGCGCGAAACGGATACGATGGATACTTTTGTCGACTCGAGCTGGTATTTCCTGCGCTATATAACCCCGCGCACCGGCGATAAGCCTTTCGATCCGGAGCTTGTCAATAAGTGGCTGCCCGTGGACCAGTATATCGGCGGCATAGAACATGCGATCCTGCACCTTTTATACTCACGTTTTATAACCAAATTTTTGCGTGACATAGGTGTTATAAATTTCGATGAACCATTCAAGAACCTTTTCACCCAGGGCATGATAATAAAAGACGGCGCGAAGATGTCGAAGTCCAAAGGGAATGTCGTTTCGCCCGACGCATTGATCGCCGCTTACGGCGCCGATACCATCAGGCTCTATACGCTCTTCATCGGCCCTCCGGAGAAAGACGCGGAATGGTCGGATCGCGGCGTAGAGGGAGCGTACCGCTTCCTGGGCAGAGTTTGGCGGTTGGTAGAGAAGGTCCATGGTGAAAAAAAAGTTATCCACAGCAGTAGGGCAGGTTTAAACCTGCCCTACAATGTGGATAACTTGTCGTCAAAAGACAGTCAGGACTTGCGGCGCAAAACACACCAGACGATAAAGAAAGTTACCGAAGACCTCGACGGGGGATTTCATTTTAATACGGCGATAAGCGCGATAATGGAGCTTGTGAATCAGACGTATGATAGTGTAGTCCATGGTCCGCAGTCTGAGGATAATGTTGTCAATGAGGCGGTGGAAACTATAGTAATACTGCTTTCTCCGTTCGTCCCCCACATAGCCGAGGAGATGTGGCAGCGGCTCGGTAAAGAGAGTACCATCTTTAAAAGCAAATGGCCCTCCTACGATAAGGCCGCGATCGTCGAGAATGTGCTGACTATACCCGTCCAGGTGAACGGCAAGCTTCGCTCAAAAGTAGAGGTTCCTGCCGGGATAGATAATGACTCGCTCAAGGAGCGCGTCATGGCCGACCCGAAAGTGAAGAGCTGGACGGCCGGCAAGACGGTCAAAGATTTCATAATAATTCCCAAAAAACTGGTCAGTATAGTGGTCTCCGGATAAACGATGAAACTAGAACGCCCCGAAAGGATCATATTGGTATTTCTCACCGGGGCGCTTATTTTAGGGATAACGGTCTCGGCCATCCGGAAGATTAAATCACCCGCCGCGGTAACGATCGAAAAATTCGATACCGAAAGTTACAAGGAACCTGCTGCCTCTATACCCGGCGCCCCGGTCGAAAAGATAGACATAAATGTCGCCGGCCGGGAAGAATTCGAAAAGATAAAGGGTATAGGCAAGACGATTGCCGGCCGGATAGTGGAATACCGCTACCGGAACGGGCCGTTCGATTCGATCGACGAGCTGAAGAACGTGAAGGGCCTGGGCGCTGCGCTCTTCGAGAAGATAAAAGATAGAATAAAAGTTGAATAACAGCATGAACCCTGAGCAAGGTCGAGGCATGAAGCGCCCCGCTCTATACATCCTCATCCCGTTTTGCCTGGGAATAGCGTTCGCGGGATTAGTTAAACCGCCGATACTTTTCGTTCTTCTTTCAGCCGCTATTTTTGTCATTGCCGCAATAATTTTTTCCGCGCGCAATACCATCTCGCATATAATGCTTTTTCTGGGAGTCTTTTTTACGGGCGCCAGCCTGTATCTGAATTCTAGTATCCTTCCGGCCGATCACATATCAAGATTTATCGCCGCCGGCGGTAAAAGTACCGTCGCTATAAAAGGTACGGTTGCAGACGACCCGATTACCGCCGTCACATCGTATAGGACGATTAAGACGAGCTTTACGCTTAAGGCGAGCGCTGTCAAATACATGCTTCCCGGGCAGGATATTTTTTCCGGGTGGCGTAATACCCGGGGGTTAGTGAAGGTCAGCCTCTTCTCGCGGAGCGCCCCCCGCGTCTTATTTGGCGATGAAGTTGTCGTCGAGGGTGAGCTTGCAAAGCCGTATAGCTTAAATAACCCCGGGCTATTTAGTTATGCCGGGTATCTTGAGTTAAAGGATATTTATTGCTGTTTTACGGTGAAAGACGGGGACAGCCTTATTCCATCCCGGGGTGTAAAAATTTCCACCCCGGGGTGGAAATCAGCGGCATACAGGGTCCGGCGCGGCATCAGGGCTTCGATAGACGAATATTTGGATATGCCCTATAGCGGTTTCCTGAAAGCCATACTTATAGGCGACAGGAGTACTTTAAAAGACAGGATACGCGATGACTTTGTCCATACCGGCACGGTCCACATACTGGCTATAAGCGGTCTCAATATCGGGTTGATAGCGGCCGTATTTATGACGGTATTCGCATTTTGCGGTGCGCCGAAGAAGATCAACCTTGCCGTTACGATGCCACTCCTCATTTTATACTATTTTATCGGCGGTTCGAACCCGCCGATATTGAGGGCGGTCATAATGTTTGCCATTTGTGCCGTCGGATATATAATAAATAGGGATACAGATGTTTTGAATTCTCTCGCCATTGCTGCGCTCGCGATACTTTTATGGAACCCGAAAGAACTGTATGACCCCAGTTTCCAGTTGTCGTTTGCCTCTGTAGCAGGGATCTTGATATTCAGCTCCAGGATAGAGGCGGCGCTTCTTTCTGCCGTGCCGGAAGAAAGGCGGCGGAAGGGGTGGGGCAGGGTTTTAAGGTACATCGCCGCCGGCGTTGCGGTATCGGTTGCGGCGTGGCTGGGAACTTTCCCCATAATTGCCGCATATTTTAACATCGTCTCACCGGTCTCCGTTATCGCCAATCTGATAGTTGTCCCGGTCCTCTTTTTTCTTATGGCCTCAGCGTTCGTATTTCTCGCGCTATCTTTTACGTTTGCCTATGCCGCCGCCGGCCTTGCGCACGTTTTGCAATTAACCGAGAAGATGCTCTTTGTCGTGAACGGATTTCTGGCTGCCGTGCCTTTCGCGTTCTTCCGGACCGCCGCCCCGTCACCCGGATTTACGTTTTTATTTTACGGCGCGGTCTCTCTTCTGGTAATGCCCGCGTCTTTTACATTTAAAAACTTCAGGATAAAAAAGACGCTTATCGTTATCATTATCCTCGCGCTATTTAACATTCAGGTATGGTCATCCGTCCTGTCCGGCAGGGCGGACGGCGCCCGGATAACATTTTTCGATGTCGGGCAGGGAGACGCCGCGTTTTTGGAGTTTCCCGACGGAAATATCCTTCTAGACGGCGGTTCGGGCGGCATCGATGAGAAGCTTGATATGGGCGAGTCCGTCATCGCGCCGTCTTTGTGGAACCGCGGAATAAAGCGGATCGATCTTTTGATGATTACGCATCTTCACGAGGATCATCTGGGAGGCATACTGTATATCCTGAAAAATTTTGCCGTAGGATGCGTGATCGATAATGGCGCATACGCGGACGCCGGAGGCGGCGTATATGAAGAATACCGGCGCATTATCAGGAAGAAAAATATCCGCCGGATCGCGGCGCGGGAAGGGGATATCGTAAAAGCCTTTCAAGATGTCCGGGTATTTGTTTTAAACCCCGCGCGGAGCGATAAAATTTTGACGGATTCCAACGACAACTCTCTTGTTCTCAAGATTGCATACCGGAATTATACTTTCCTTGTCTGCGGCGATATCAGGGAAAATGCGATATCGCGCCTCCTGCCGTATGGTAATTTTTTACGGTCCGATCTTTTGAAAGTACCTCACCATGGCGGCTTTTTGGGTAACGATAAGACCGTTGGAGAGTTCTTCCGGCTTGTCTGTCCGCGCATTTCCGTGATAAGTGTCGGAGCTTCGAATAAGTACGGCATGCCGTCGCGAAAGACTTTAAGGGCCATAGCCGATTCGAAGTCGGACATTTATATGACAAAGGATAGCGGTGCCATAGAGATAAATGTTTCTTCCGGGCAAGAGAAAGTAAGGGAAGCAATTCTTAAGAAAAACTAGCTTTTTTATACTTTACCTTGACAAAGAGAGCTTTATGTGGTATATTTTTGACAACCGAAATCATATTTTTTTATAAACCTTTTTTATGTAAAAGGAGAACGCCCATAAATGGAAAATTATATGCCGGCGGATGATAAGAGAAGGTATAGAAGAGTAGGCACGAATTTAGCTGTGCAGTACAGGGATCTAAAGAAGACAGCAGAGCTTCCGAAGGGTTCGGTTCTTCGGAACATAAGTGAAGGCGGAGCCTGTTTTGTTTCCAAGGAATTCATGTCGCTGGCATGCCGTCTCATCGTAAACATTACCCTCCCCGATAATCCCAAGCCTGTAAAAGCGATCTCGAAAGTAGCCTGGATCAGAAGGCTCCCGTCAGGCGACCAGTATGAGCTTGGCAATCAGTTTTTGGAGATTGCGAAAGAAGATAAAGTCCTGATATCGGATTTTGTCAAGAGTACTATGGCCTCCGATAGGTAGCGCGCGTCAAGAGTTGTGGTATTGACTAATTGCTTTCTTCCGTGGTATAATTCTCTCCTGAAAATTTACACGCTATATATCCCAATTTATTTAAGAAAGACCGATAGATGAAGAAGAGTGTGATTGCCAGAAATGTATTAATTGCTGGCACTGCTTTATTATTTATATTTTCCGATATAGCCTCAGCTTACTGGGTCTGGACGCCCGGCACCAAAAAGTTTATAAATCCCAAATACGCCGTCAAAGATAGTCCGAAAGAACAATTCGAATGGGCGATGAGTTTCTATAGCGCCAAGGACTACCAGAGGGCATCCACCGAGTTCGAAAAGCTCACCAAACAGTATGAATATTCCGAATATGCATCCAAGGCTCAATATTATGTAGGGCTCTGTTATGAGAGTATGAATAAGCCGTATATCGCCTTCCAGAACTACCAGAAAGCGATAGACAATTTCCCGCATATCGAAAATATGGACGAGATAGTGGCCAGGGAATATAACATCGCCAATATGTTTGCGGTCAAAGAGAGCCCTAAAGTTCTCGGCACCGATATCATGACCTCGCTCGACCGCGCTATAGAAATATACAAGAAAGTGGTGGAAAACGCGCCCTACGGGAGGCTGGCGGACGAGGCCCAGTTCAAGATGGGACTGACCATGAAGCAGGCCGGCCGTTACGATGAGGCGATACAGGCGTTCCAGAAGATACTAGATGATTATCCGACTTCGTCTTTGGTCGATAAGGCAAAATTCGAAGTTGCCGATAGCGCTAATAAAGCGTCTTTGAAACCCGCATACGACGCAGAACCGACTTCCCGGGCAATCAGGGCATTCGAGGACTTCAGCCGCGAAAACAGGGACAGGTCGCTTACTCAAGAGGCCGAAAAGACGATACAGCGGTTGAGGGATAGGGCCGCGGAAAAATCGCTGCTCACGGCCCAGTTCTACGAAAAGATAGGCCGTTATCAGGCCGCTGTAATATATTATAAAGATATTATCGAGGCCTACCCTGACAGCTCTTTTGTGCCTATGGCAAGATCCAAGGTGGAGTCGTTGACGGCAAAGCTTGAAAGGCCGAAGAAACCGTTTATGGCGATGAATTTTACTAAACCCTCCGCCTCGCCTAAGGCGGCGCCGCAAGGTATTGAGACGCCTGAGCCTGTCGAGGCGCAGAAGAAGGGATGGAGACCGCTTAATTTTACCGGAACGCCGAAACAAAAAGAAGCCGTTGCGGAAACTCCGGCGGATCTTCAAGCCGCGAAGAAAAAAGGCTGGACGCCGTTTAGCTTTACCAAACCTGCGAAATCCAAAGAGAGTGTAACTACGGAGAAACTGCCGGAAGTTGATGCCTCAAGGAGAGGTGAGTGGAACCCGCTCGATCTATTCAGGCCTTCGAGGCGGCCGGCAAAGCCTAAAGAGGCCGTTGTGGAACCGGCGCCTGAGCCTCAAGCTGTAAAGAAGAGCTGGACGCCTCTTAATTTTGATAAACCGGAAAAGGGCGAGAAAGCTGTTACGGAAGTTTCACCCGAGCCTCAAGGCGCGAAGAAGAGTTGGGCGCCGCTCAATTTCACTAAAGCCTCAAAACCGAAACCGGCCGTGGAAGAGGCGGCAGCGCCAGGTGAAAAGAGCTGGCGGTGGAGGCCTTTCGATTTTACCAGGACCAGGAGGCCCGTTTCTATGGCGGCAGTTCCTGCGGAAAAAGAATCAGCAGCGCCGCCGGCTGCTGTTCAGAGCGAGGAACCGGCGAGCGCGCCGTCAAGCAAGGCGGAACCGGTAACGCCGGAGGAACCGAAAAAGGTCGAAGAACCGCCGGTAAGTACGGCCGGCCCTGCGGCGGCGACCGAGGAATCGAGCCAGATTACAGTTACGACCAACGAGGCCGAGGTGAAGACGCCCGAAAGCCGTGCTGTAGAATCCGGGTATATGAAAAAAGAATCTGCCCAGGAACCTGCGGCCAAGGAAGAAGATACCGAAGACCAGATCGAAAAGACGGAATACTAATATAAAGAGGTGCCCCTGATGAAGATATCTATATGGAAATATATTTGCCTGCCGGTATTTATCTTCATGATCGCAGGCTGCGGTTACACGACCCGCTCGCTTTTACCGTCGAATCTCAGGACGATCAAGGTGGAGAATTTCAAGAATGAGATCAGGGTTACCGCGGAGCAGTCGAATGTCAGGATGTATAGGGGGTATAGGCCCGGTATGGAGATAGAGATGACAAAATCCGTCATAAAAGAGTTCCTTCGCGATGGCTCTCTCAGGATAGCCGGGGAGTCCGGCGCCGACCTCATACTTAAAGCGAGCCTGATAGATTTTAAGAGAGACGCTCTTCGTTATGACGCCAATGACAATATAGAAGAATACAGGATAAAACTCATAATCAATATGGAGCTTTTAAATACCAGGACAGGCAATGTCATGTGGAAGGAAAGAGGGTTTGCCGGCGAGACGACTTACAGAACAGGCGGGAACCTGGGAAAGAGCGAAGATACTGCCGTGAACGATGCCATTGCCGACCTGTCGCGCAGGATAGTAGAGCGGACCGTCGAGGCATGGTAAATTCTAAAAATTCGGTTTTTTTGTTCGCGGGCAGCGATAGTTATTCCAAAGAACAGGCGATAAAGAAGCTCGAGCTCACTCTCCTGGATACCTCGGCGCGCGAGCTTGATTATAAGGTGTTTGACGGCGCCAGCGCTTCGGCGCGCGAAATCCTCGACCATATCTCCACCATTCCCTTCATGGCCCCCAGGCGGTTCGCGGTCATAAAGAATTTCGAAGAGCTTTCCGCCGAGGATAATAAACGCATTGCCAGCTATATAAAGTCACCCCTGAAAAGCGCATGTCTTGTCCTTGACTCCGCGGACGACTCTTTCATAAAGGATCATCCCGAATTGGCGCGGCATATTATGGTAAGCCGGTTCGGTTCGAATGTGAGCGATTTCCAGTTCCAGTCACGCGTAAAAGATATCTTATCGGCTGTTGGCGGCGGTAAGAATATAAGCGCGGATGCCGCCAGGGCGCTTAAAGAGCTGTGCGGCGGCGACATGGGTTCCGCGTCGCAGGAACTGCATAAACTTGCGTCTTTTGTGGGTTCGCGCGCCACGATCGAACTATCGGATGTAGAAGAGGCGGTAGGACGGAACCTGACCGCGTCCGCATTCGACCTTACCGACGCGATCGAAGAAGGTAATTTGAAAAAAGCGCTTTTTATTATTTCAGAACTTATATTATTGGGCAAAAAACATTATGAGATAGTGGGTCTCTTATGCTGGCAGACGAAGAGGTTCTTCAAGGGAAGGGCTCTTCTGGAGCGGAGGATGGCGGATCCGCAGATTGCCGAAGCGCTTAAGATCGGCATGCGTTACCAGGCGAGGTTTTTTAAGCAGATAAAATCCTCGACCCTGTCTCAGATAGAGTCGAGGATGAAGGTCCTTTTGGATGCGGATATGGATATAAAGAGGACCAGGTACAATCCGGCGGTTGCGCTGGAATTTGCCGTTATAAAATTATGCCTTGGGGCCGCGCGGTAAAAGCTTCTTCATCAGGCGGGATATCTTCCTTGCCGCTGTATTCTTTTTGATCACGTCTTTTGAGGCGGCCTTATCCAATTTAGAAACGAGCAGGGATAATGCCTTCTTTGCCTCGTCGGTTTTGTTTGCCTTCACAAGGCTCTCGAAATCTTTAATGGATGTTCTCAGGTCCGATTTAGTCGAGATGTTCTTGAAGTGGCGTTTCTTGGCTTTTCGCAGTTCTTTATACGCAGTTCTTTCTCTTGGCAATTGCTACCTCCGATTTGTTATTATCTAAGTCTGACAAATCGTCCCTAGGTGCACTAACTTGAGTCCGGCACCGTGGGACTACCGTAATTTGTACTTAAGTCTGACAAATCGTCCCGAGCTGCCGCTGTCTAACTCCAGCAGCGAGGGACTACTGTAAAGACAAAATTATATCACGTGAGTAATTTGAGGTCAACATTTTTTATATGAGTAAAAAGAGCCTGATACGATTTACGGGAATAATAGGTTTCGCCACGGCGACGAGCAGGGCGCTGGGGTTCGTAAGAGATATCGTCATAGCGCGGTTCTTCGGTACGGCCATCTATGCCCAGGCGTTCGTTATAGCTTTCAGGATACCGAACCTGCTGCGCGATCTTGTCGGCGAAGGCGCGACGAATTCGGCTTTTGTGCCTGTCCTGACGGACGAATTGACCAGGAAAGGCAGGAAAGATTTCTTTAAGCTTGCCCAGGTCATATTAAACATAATGTTCTGGGTCTTGTGTGTACTTACGCTTTTAGGCATACTCCTCTCGCCGCTGATCGTGCGGCTGATAGCCCCGGGCTTCGCCGCCGATATCGAAAAATTCGAAGTGACTGTGCGGCTCACAAGGATACTATTTCCGTTCCTGATCCTGGTCGGTTTATGGGCATACGCCATGGGGGTGCTGAATTCGCTCGGGATATTTGCCGCGCCCGCCTTCGGCCCCAGTGTCATGAACCTTTCCATGATAATATGCGCTTCGGCCTTCGGCGAAAACGTATTCGGCCTTGCGGCAGGTGTCCTGGCAGGAGGATTTTTACAACTCGCAATACAGATAAAACCGCTGGTGCGCAGCGGCTGGCGGGCGCGCCTGACTAGGGAATTTACTCATCCGCAGGCGCGGCGGGTGGGGATGCTCCTCGTTCCCCGCGCGCTGGGCGCTTGCGTATATCAGGTCAACGTCTTTATCAGCACTATCCTTGCGTCGCTGTCGAGCATCGTCGGTGAAGGCGCCGTAGCCGCTTTATATTACGCCAACCGTGTATGGCAATTGCCGCTGGCGATATTCGGAATCGCTTTGGCGCAGGCCGCCCTTCCCATGATGTCCAGGCACGTCGCATTGAACGAAAAGGAAGATCTTAAAAAGATGCTGGCATTTTCTCTCAAGGTGCTCTTCTTCATCCTCGTTCCTGCCACCGTCGGGCTCATGGTTCTGTGCGAGCCCATAACTCAGGTGCTTTTCCAGCGCGGCGCGTTTACGGCTTATTCGACGCGGATAACGGCAACGGCGCTCTTTTATTATGCCGTAGGATTGATTGCCTGCGGCGGTATCAAGATCCTCGTAAATACGTTCTATTCGATGCACGATACCATGACTCCGGTGAAGACGGCGCTGGCTGCTTTAGTATTGAATATCGTGCTCAACGTGGTCCTGATGTTTCCCATGAAGCTTGGCGGGCTGGCCCTCGCCACTTCGGTAGCGGCATTTTTGAATTTCCTGATCTTATATGTGATCCTTGCAAGGCGTATAGGCGATTTTGGCACGGCATCGATCGCCGATACTTTCTTCAGGGTTTTGCTCGCAAGCCTCGTTATGGGCACGGTCTTAAGGCTTCTTATTGTGCGTATGCCTGATTTCACGTTCGTTTCGATAGGGATACTTATAGCCGCGGGGATAACGGTCTTCCTGGGCTCAAGCTATCTTTTTGGGGTAAACGAGCTGAAGGAGTTCTTTGCGTGGATCTCAAGGCGAAAGTAAAGGCGCTGCCTCACTCACCCGGCGTATATATCATGAAGGATACGTTCGGCCGTGTGCTGTATGTTGGGAAAGCCGTTAACCTGCGTAAGCGGGTGTCGAGCTACTTCTATCCGCATCGCGCCCTTAATGAAAGACTGTCCCGGATGGTGCGGCTGGTCGCAGATATAGAATATATGTCTGCCGCGACCGAAGCCGAGGCGCTCATTTACGAGAATAGCCTGATAAAGCAGCTTTCTCCTAAATATAATGTAGCCCTGCGCGATGACAAGAGCTACCCGCTCCTGAAACTTACCGTAAACGAAAAATTCCCGCGTCTTTTTATAACAAGACGGAAAGCCGGCGACGGCGCGGTATATTACGGCCCGTATGCTAACGCGAAATTATTGAGGGAGGCTGTCTTGATCCTGAGGCAGATCTTTCCGCTGAGGACCTGCGGGAAATTGCCGAAAAAAGCATGCCTCAATTACCATATAAGGCAGTGCCTTGCGCCGTGCGTCGGGGGAGTGAGCGATTCGGAATACGGTGAGATCGTCTCGGAGCTGAAGCTGTTCCTCGAAGGGCGCAGGACCGAGCTTTTAAAGCTTCTCACAGAAAGGATGACGGCGGCGTCCAGGGCGGAGAATTTCGAGAGGGCCGCCCAATTGCGGGGAAGGATAGAAGCCTTGAGTTCGCTGAACAAGGATTCCGTCAGCTACAAACCTGCCGGACAGATCGAAGAACTGAGGCAGGTACTTGGAATTAAAGGCCCCCTGGATGTTATAGAGGCCTTCGACGTATCCAATATAATGGGTAAGGACGCGGTTGGTTCGATGATCTGTTTTTATAAAGGCAGGTCGCGAAAGAGTGAATATCGAAAATTCAAAATTTCGACCGTCAAAGGTATAGACGATTACGCTATGATGCGCGAAATAGTTTCGAGAAGGTACTCGAGGCTCCTTGAAGAGAAGGAGAGACTGCCGGATCTCGTGCTGATAGACGGCGGCAGGGGCCACCTGGCTTCCGCCGTGGGCGAGCTCGAAAAGCTGGGCCTTGCCGGCATCCCGGCGATAGGTATCGCGAAGCCTGCCCGCCCGACGGAACATCCTCGGACAGACGGGGAATTCGAACATATCTACCTTAAAGGGAGGCAGGACGCTATCGTTCTGCCTAAGGAATCGAAGGCCCTTCACCTTCTGGTCATGATAAGGGACGAGGCGCACAGATTTGCGATATCATATCATAAGAGCCTGACGTCTAAGAGGATGGGCGTTTCCCTCCTCGACGGGATAGGCTTGATCGGCGCGCGGCGTAAAGAAGCGCTATTAAAGCATTTTGGATCGTTCGACGACATAAAAAAAGCGAGCTTTGAAGAGCTCCTTACGGTAAGGGGGATGAATGAAGCCGCGGCGCGGAATATTATCGCTTATTTCAAAGGATAAAACCCTGACCGGTTTTGAAAAATCGGTATTAAAAGCGGCGCTCGATATACCTTCCGGCGAAGTCCGGACATATAAATGGGTGGCGGCCGCCGCAGGCGCTCCGGGAGCGTGCAGGGCCGCGGGTAATGTCTTAAATAAGAATCCGTATGCGCCTACGGTGCCGTGCCACCGGGTCGTCAGATCCGACGGCTCTATCGGCGGTTATGCCAAAGGGGCAGGCTTAAAGAAGATGATGCTTGAAAAAGAGGGCGTAGTATTCTTGCCGGGAAAAGACCTCCTATCCGGCAAGGAATATTACCCGGCAAGAAAGACCTCGGCATCCTAATGAGAGATTGACTAAAGCCGGCGGGCATTGTTATAATGATCGAAAAGGTATGAAATGATAGAAGGGCTTAGAGAAGAGCTAAAGGTATTAGAGGAGAAGTTCAGGAACCTCAGAGGTTATCTTTGACGTGGATAAAAAGGCCGGAAGGATCAGGTCTCTTGAGTCCGAAACGGCCAGAGAGGGTTTCTGGAACGATGAGGCGCGCTCTAAGGAGCTGTTTAAAGAGTTAAAAGAGCTCAAGTCCGACATAGAGCCGCTTCTGAAGCTGGAATCCGAATTCAAGGATTTAAGCGACGTTATTTCCATTGCCGGGCCGGAAGATGCGGTATCGCTGGAGCATTTTAAGAAGGATCTCTCCGGGATAAGGAGCAGGCTGGATACCCTGGAGTTCAGGACGCTCCTCGGCGATGAAGCCGATAAGTCCAATGCGATCCTGAGCGTGAATGCCGGCGCGGGCGGTACCGAATCCTGCGACTGGGCGGCAATGCTTCTCAGGATGTATGTCAAATGGGCCGAGGCGAAAGGTTTCCAGATTTCGGTGATAGACCAGCTTTCCGGGGAAGAAGCGGGCGTAAAGAACGCGACGTTTATCATCAAGGGTGACTACGCTTACGGTTTTCTGAAGTCCGAGACGGGGGTACACCGCCTGGTCAGGATATCGCCGTTCGATTCCAACAAAAGACGTCACACTTCGTTTGCCTCCATAGATGTGATACCCGAAGTCTCCGACGATATCCAGCTCGATATAAAAGATTCGGAACTCAGGATAGACACTTATCGCGCGGGCGGCAAGGGCGGGCAGCATGTCAATAAGACCGACTCCGCCGTCCGGATCACCCATATACCGTCGGGAATAGTGGTCCAGTGCCAGAACGAGCGCTCGCAGTTCAAGAACAGGGCGACGGCGATGAAGATACTCAAGGCGAAATTGTACGAGCGTCAGCGGCAGCAGAAGCGGCGGGAGCTCGAAAACGCTTACGACGCGAAGAAAGAGATAGCGTGGGGCAGTCAGATAAGGTCATACGTCCTGCATCCTTATTCGATGGTCAAGGACCACAGGACGGGTTGCGAAACGCCCAAGGCGCAGGCCGTGCTGGACGGCGAGATAGACGAATTCATAGAAGCGTATTTAAAAAACGCAAAACAGAAGGCCTCGGGTAATTGAAAGTGGATAGAGGATAGGAGTGGCTGCTAAAATAGATGATAAATTATATACTTAAAAAGATAGTCGGGACACAGAATGAGAGGGTGGTCAGGACCTTGAAGCCCGTCGTCGACGAGATAAATTCGTTTGAGGCGAAGATAACTAAATTGTCCGACGCGGAATTAAAGGCGAAGACGGATGAGTTCAGGGCCAGGATAACGGACGCGCGCAAGAATTACCAGGATGAGCTAAACAGCCTGGAAGAGTCCTTCAAAGAGTCGACGTCGCCCGATGAGAAAGAAAAAATAAAGCGTAAGGCCAGGGACGTAAAGAACAAGATATTCGAGGGAGTACTGCCGGAAGCATTCGCGGTCGTGCGCGAAACCGCCAGGCGCACCATAAATATGAGGCATTTCGATGCCCAGCTTATGGGCGGCCTCGTCCTCCACCAGGGCAGGATCGCCGAGATGGCCACCGGAGAAGGAAAGACGCTTGTCGCGACGCTGCCGGTCTATCTGAACGCTCTCACGGGCGAAGGCGTCCATGTCGTTACCGTGAACGATTACCTGGCCAACAGGGATCGTCACTGGATGGGTCCGGTCTATGAATTCCTGGGGCTCACGATAGGAGTTATACAACATGATATGGACCAGAAAGCCAGGAAAAATGCCTATGCCTGCGATATCACTTACGGCACCAACAATGAATTCGGCTTCGACTATCTCAGGGACAATATGGTGGTGCACGCCGCCGATATGGTCCAGAGGCCGCTTAACTACGCGATCGTCGACGAAGTCGATTCCATACTCATAGACGAATCGCGCACCCCTCTTATAATATCCGGGCCCGCGGAAGAGTCGACCGATAAATATTACATAATAAACAAAATAATCCCCAAGCTTAAAGGAAAAGTGATCACGGATAAGGAGGAGATCGAGGCTAAGTATAAAGGGCTCGATCTGGAGAAGGGGATCGACTACGTCGTCAACGAAAAGAACCACACCGTGAACCTGACGGACGAAGGTGTTGTAAAGTGCCAGGAGCTTATAGGCGTAAAGAACCTGTACGATGACATACAGTCCGAATGGGAGCACCATATACGCCAGGCTATAAGGGCGCACGCCCTGTATAAGGCGGATGTCGACTACGTCGTCAAAGACGGGGAAGTGATTATAGTGGATGAATTTACTGGGAGGCTCATGCCGGGCAGGCGGTGGTCGGACGGCCTGCATCAGGCGGTGGAGGCCAAGGAAAGCGTTAAGATCGAGAGGGAGAACCAGACGCTCGCGACGATAACCTTCCAGAACTATTTCAGGATGTATAAGAAGCTGGCAGGCATGACGGGAACCGCCGAAACGGAGGCTGTCGAATTCGGGAAAATATACGGTCTCGATGTCGTTGTAATTCCCACCAACAGGCCGATGCGCCGGGCAAATCATCCGGATGTTATATATAAGACCGAACGGGAAAAATTCAATGCCGTCTGTGCGGAGATAGCGGGGTTCTTCAAAGAAGGCAGGCCCGTTCTCGTCGGGACGATATCTATCGAAAAGTCGGAGCACCTTTCCGGTATATTGAAGAGGATGGGGGTTGCTCATCATGTACTGAACGCTAAATATCATGAGCAGGAAGCCCAGATCATCGCCAAGGCGGGCCAGCCGTACGCCGTGACGATCGCGACGAATATGGCAGGCCGCGGTACCGATATCGTGCTGGGCGAGGGCGTTGCCGAAAAGGGCGGACTGCATGTCCTGGGGACCGAACGGCACGAGGCGCGGCGCATAGATAACCAGCTGCGCGGCAGGTCCGGCAGGCAGGGCGATCCCGGCTCGAGCAGGTTCTATCTTTCGCTCGAAGACGACCTTATGAGGATATTCGGTTCCGACAGGATAAAGACGGTCATGGACAGGCTCGGTATGGAGGAAGGCCAGGACATCCAGCATCCATTTATCACAAAGGCCATCGAGACCGCGCAGAAACGCGTCGAACAGCATAACTTCGAGGTAAGAAAGCATCTCCTCGAATACGACAACGTGATGAACCGGCAAAGGGAAGTTATTTATGAAGAGCGCCGCAAGATCCTGCAGGGAGAAGACCTGAAAGACTATATCCATGAAGTCATGGAGGAAGTCCTCGATTACGCCCTGGATACATACCTCAATGACAAGGTGAGCGTCGATCAGTGGGATTTTGACGGTATAAGGCAATATCTCGAATCGAGGTTTGCCGTGAAGGCTAAAGATGCCAACCTGGAAGAGATGCGCAAGCCGGAGATAAGGGATGTCCTGTTGGAAGAGATGAAGAAGATTTACGATGAAAAAGAGCGCACTATGGGCCGGGATATGACGCGGTATATGGAGAAGATGATACTCCTTCAGGTGGTGGATTCGAAATGGAAAGACCATCTGTACGCTATGGATAGCCTTAAGGAGGGCATAGGATTAAGAGCTTATGGCCAGCGCGATCCCCTCGTTGAATATCAGCATGAGGCATACGCGATGTTCATGGATATGATAGACAGGATCAAAGAAGAGACACTGGAGTACCTGTTTAAGATAAAGACCGTAAGAGAAGATGCCTCGGAGCCTGTCTTCAGGGCCTCGCACCAACAGCTTTTACATGAGGAGAAGAGCCAGTTTCAGGATGTGCCGCCCGGGGAGACCGGAGAATCTGCGGCCTCTTACGCGGGCCAGCTGCCGCAGGAGCGTGTCCCGACGTATAAGCGGGAAGAGCCGAAGGTCGGAAGGAACGATCCGTGCCCGTGCGGAAGCGGGAAGAAGTACAAGAAGTGCTGCGGAAAATGAAGAATTATCGTTCGCATATCATATATCGTATATCGTTACCGGTCTTGTCAGCCTGCCTATTGATCCTGTCTTTCCCCGGTTTTAATCTGTGGCTTCTGGCGTGGATAGGCCTTGTCCCCATGCTCTTTGCCATAGAAAACAAAAAACCTTATCACGCATTTCTAATTTCATATCTTATCGGCGCACTCTTTTTTTTAGGCACCGTTTATTGGCTTATCCATGTTACACTGCCGGGAATGATCATAGTCGTTCTCTACCTGGCCTTATATTTCGGTATATTCGGCCTTATCTGCAATTACTATTTGCAAACGACAAACGACAAACGACGAACGACGAAATATTATCTGCTTCCAATAATCCCCGCCGCATGGGTTGCGTTGGAATTTCTCCGCGCGCATTTCATAACGGGGTTTGGCTGGAACCTGCTTGGATATTCACAGAGTTCTATCCTGCCGGTAATACAGATTGCCGATATGACAGGGGTCTATGGTGTGAGTTTTTTGGTTGTTATGGTGAACTCGGCTATATATCTTACGATCAGGGAAGTGCGTAAGAAGAATTATCATTTTATTCCGCTCGCGATAGCGGCAGCGGTACTTTTTATAACGTGTTATTACGGTATCTTCAGGACAAGGAATATCTTTACCGGGGAAAAGCTGAGGGTGGCCGTCGTCCAGGGTAATATCCCGCAGGTCAAGAAGTGGGACCTCTCTTTTCGCGAGGACATTCTTAATAAATACGAACGCCTTACGCGGCAGGTTGCCTGTCAGTATCCGGAACTTATCATATGGCCGGAGACGTCTGTGCCGGGATTTTTAGAGTCCGAACCGGAACTCCTGGGACGCGTAACAAAACTGGCGAAAGATATAGGCGCGCCGCTATTGGTGGGCGCGCCGAGAGAGGATCCGGAAAAGAAGAACGCCTATTATAACAGCACTTTCCTGGTAAACGCAGACGGAAGAGTAGCGGGACGTTACGACAAGATGCACCTGGTACCGTTTGGTGAGTATGTCCCCTTAAGAGCTCTCTTGGGGTTTGTTGAAAATTTTGCCCCATCACCCATAGGTGACTTTACCTCCGGAAAAGATCATACCGTCTTCAATTTCTTTATCAGCAGGAGCGCCAAGGGTCAGGGCCAGGCATGGCGGCTGACAAAGAGGATAAAATTTTCGACCCTTATATGTTTTGAGGATATATTCCCGGGCCTTGCCGGGGAATTTGCGCGGCGGGATGCGCTATTCCTTGTGAACATGACCAACGATGCGTGGTTCGGCAGGACGAGCGCGGCATACCAGCATGTGCAAAACTCCGTATTCAGGGCGGTCGAGACCAGGCTTAACGTCATACGCGCGGCAAATACCGGCGTTTCGTGCTTCATCAATCAGAAGGGCGAGATTACGGGCATGGTCGAATCCGGCGGACAGAGCATGTTCGTCGATGGGTTCTGTGTGGGCGAAATCATCCTTACGCGGGCGCGGACGTTTTACACTCTTTACGGCGATCTATTCGCGTACCTGTGCCTTCTTGCCGCTATAGCTTCGCTCGCAGCCGTCAGGCTCAAAATATCCTTGCCTAAGAAGCGGATGTTGCGGTAAAATACTTACAGACACAAAATCAGAAAGAGGCCGATATGGCGAAGATGAAGGTTTTATTGGTGGATGACGAGCCGGATTTCCAGAAAATAATGGGCGTCCATATCAAAGGATGGGGGTACGGCCTGGTTATTGCGTCAAGCGGCAAAGAGGGCGTTGCCGCCGTTAAGGACGAAAAACCGGATGTCGTGATATTGGATTATGTAATGCCGGATATGGACGGTATCGCGGCGCTGAAGATGATCCGCAAGATCGATTCCAAGATACCGGTTATAATGTTCACGGCCAACCCCGATATCAAATCTATAAAAGGGTCTAAAAAACTAGGCGTTGCCGCGTATGTTCCGAAGTTCTGCCTGTATACAAATATGCCGTCGCAACTTAAGGAGGAGCTGGAAAAGATAGAAAGGGCGAGCTAGCCTAAAAACTTTTTTGTTACCTGCATCAGGTCTTCGGAGCTGAACGGTTTTATAAGATAACCTTCGGCTCCGATTTTTTTTATCATATTATTGATATTGAAATCACTGCTTGCGGTGAACATGACGATGGGTATATCTTTAAGTTTCTCGTCGGCTTTTAGGTTGATACAGATCTCGTCCCCGCTAATGCCCGGCAGGCGCAGGTCCAGCAGTATAAGGTCCGGCAGTTCTTTCCGGATTACGCTGAATATATCCTTTCCGTCGGTTGCCGTTACGACCTCGTACCCAAGGCTTGCAAGCCTCACTTTAGTTGCTCTCAGGATATCCGGCTCGTCGTCCACTATCAATATCTTCTTATTTGCCATTTTAACTCCTTTAGTTGAAAGGTAGAAAGAATATGAATGTGGAGCCCTTGCCGTATTCAGATTGCGCCCATATCCTTCCGTCGTGCCGCTCTATTATTTTTTTGGAAATAGCCAGCCCTAAACCGGTCCCGCCCGTCTGGCGCTCTACGCTCGTCCCTAACTGCTCGAATTCCATGAATAATTTCGGGATATCCTCTTCCTTGATGCCTACCCCGGTATCCTGCACGTAGACATAGACGGCGCTGCCCTTGGAAGCCGTCTTTATGATGACGCCGCCGCTATCCGTGAACTTGATCGCGTTGGAGACGAGGTTCGTCAACACCTGGATGATCTTATCTTTGTCGAAGGTAAATTTCGGGAGATTCTCCTCCAGTTCGAGTGTGAATTCGAGATTCTTCTGGCTCGCGACGGTGGCCATAGTGCTTCCCACCTCTTCGACGGTTTCATTTATATCGTTTTTCTGCATATTGAAGACTATCTTCCCCGACTCCATCTTCTGGAAGTCGAGGATGTCGTTGATGAGGCGGGCGAGCCTGTCGACATTACGTTTGGCCATGATCAGGAATTCTTTCTGGCTGTCGGATACGGCGCCTGTCACTCCGTCCAGGACGATAGCGATGCTTTCCTTGATCGCCGCAAGCGGAGTCCTCAGCTCGTGAGAGACCGTGGAGATGAAGTCCGACTTTATCTTCAACGCCTTTTCGAGTTCCACAGTCTTCATTTCAAGCCTGTTCTTAGCGTCCAAGAGGTCTTCGAGGATGATGAGAGTCTTGCGCTGGGCCGCCTTTAGGTCCGTTGTCCGCGCCTCGACTTTTTTCTCCAGGCTGTGTGCCAGGTCCTCCAGTTCTTCTTTCGCCTGTATCAGTTCCTTCTGTTTCGATTTCAGGGTGGAGACCATCGCGCTGAAGGAATTGGCGAACTCCTCGATTTCGTCGTTTGTGTGTATCTTTATATCGTAATCCCAGTTGCCCTGGACGATCTTCTCTGTGGCCGTACGGAGTTTATTTATAGGGTTCGCGTAAAATCCGCTCAATATGTAACCTATCGGTATCATTATGATAATTATAACCAGCATTACCATGGCAATGTTGAATACGAATGTATTGAGCGGGGCAAAAGCCTCTTCGGCGTCCTGGTCTATAAACAGCCTCCAATATATCCCCCTATCCTTGAATATCGGCAGCTCTATTTTTGTGAACGCCATAAACATCTTGGCTTTGCGCGTATAAGGGTTTATTACGAGGTTGTAGAGCCTTTTGCTCTTCAATAAATCATCGAAGCTCGGACTGCCGTACCGCGCACGCATAGGGGGGATCCTGTGATGGAAGAGTATGTATCCGTTCCTGTCTAGCAGTACCGCGTGCCCGGTTTTACCGATGCGGAAGTCTTTGAGCCGGCCGAATAGCCGGTCTATCGATATCGTCTCTTTCAGTATGCCGGTAAGCGTACCTGCCCTGTCCCGCATGGGTATGGCCAATGGAATGACGAGGGCCTGCGTCAATTCGTCCGTTTCGATATCGCCGGCGTATACCCTGCCTTTTCCGCCGTCGTAGGCCTCTTTCCACCATTGGGTACCGGCCTGCGAAAATTCAGCGGGCCTCTTAGATGCGGCAACGAGCCCGCCGAACTTATCGGTTATCAGCAGTTCGGAGAGGTTCTTCCGTATCTTCAGCAGGTCCTGCATCGAGTCGGATATCTTGTTCGCCAGGTATTCTTTTTCGAAAGCGCTATCTGCGCCGTTTTTGTCCCATCTCTTATCCGTCTCCGCGAGGAGTTTTTTTACGGCTTCGTCATCCATGCCTTCGTATCGCGTATTGGCCCCGGCGGCCGCCTCTAGCCACATGGTCCTGGCGGCGTGAACCGCGGCATTTTCTATCTCATCATCGAACGCTTCCTTTACAAAGCTCGACAACATCTGGGACATCTGCACGTACTCTTTTCCCAGGCTGTTCCGCAGAGCATTGAACGCGAAAAAATATGAGATGATAATACCGAGGGCTATAGTGATGAGGGTGGACGAAAAGATGGTAAGCGTGATCTTGCGTCTTATTCCGAGCTTGTGTTGTGGGTTTCTATTTTTTTTGTTCATGCCTTTATTTCTTCCGGTAAGGCCAAGTATACCTCAATAAATAATCCTTGTCAAATGGTGCTGTAAGCATATAATCTTATAATATGGATATGTCACGCAATAAGATAAGGTTCATTTTAGGCCTGGCCATAGTGTCGGCAATTTTTTTCTATCTGCGGATAAAAACGTTGGGCCATCTTTTGACATGGGACGAGGCGCGGAACATTATTTCTCTGAGGGCTTTTCTTTCCGGCGCGGATACGGACCCGTTTTATTCGAACTATTTTTTCCATCCTCCGCTCTACATGATATTCGCGGCACTGCTGAAGCCGTTTCAGGCCGGCCTGGATGTAAGGCTGGAACTGCTTTCGCTTCTATTCGCGTATGGGACGTTAGTCGTCACATATATTCTTGGCGCCAGGATAGGCGGGCGTAAACTTGCTTTTTTAAGCGGATTATTCTTAAGCCTTATGCCCGTATCGATAGCGTATGATACATGGATAAAACGGGACGGCCTTGCCGCGCTCCTGGGATATCTTTCGATATTTTTTATCATGAAGAGAAAAGTCTTTTGGTGCGCCGTGGCGCTTGCTTTTGCTATGCTCGCGAAAGAGAGCGCCGCCTTTTTTCTCCTGGCGGTAATATCTATTTTAGCCGTATCGAACGGGAAGGGGACCACGAAGAAGATCCTGCTTATATCGGGCACTTTACTTGTATTGAGCGGATGGTGGTATTTCGGTTTTAGCGCGATGCCGCGGGTCGGGCCGGAGCTCTATTTTCAGGCGGAGAGGCTTGCGTCGGCCTGGGCGAACTCGCCGCTCTATTATTTCAAGAAACTGCTGCCGGATATGGGATTTCCGACGCTGATATTTTTTATAATGGGCGTATTATATTTTCCGTATCTTTCCCTGCGGAAAAGGGAATACGAGAGGCTGGTGCCGTTAATTATATTCTTTTGTGTCTATCTCCCGGCGTCCTTTATTATAGTGGCCAAGACGCCGTGGCTGTGCCTTTCTGCCGCGCCGGCGCTTGCTATGACAGCCGGAGGTGGAGCGTTATTTTTGCTGGAGATAGCGAAAAAAATACGATTGGCGCTGCCGGTCCTCGCATCATTCATCGTCCTGTCGATATTCGTCGGAGCCTCATTCTCTTATGACGTCTATCATGGGAAGAGCTATCCGAACGGGTGGTCCGGCGCGAATTCGTCGAGAGAGCTCGCGTTCTATCTGAATAAAAAGATGGCCTCCGGCGAAAGGTTGATGCTTACGCAGTTTTCGTACTGGGGCGAACCCGCGTGTCCGATCTGCCCGATATTCCTCTATTACCGTAAGGGCGGGCCGGTCTACGTGATCGACGGTAAGAATACCGCCGAAGAAGCGATAGGGCAGATCATGGATAAGAAGATATCGTGGTTCGCCGTTATCGATTCGCCGGATCCGCGCTTCAATTTCCACGCGCTTGTAAAAGACGCTGAAGGTTCGATCCTCGGTAAACCCACTGCCGTTGGGCAGGCTTATGTCTGGCGGACGGACTTCCTCTGGCAGGATAAGTAGTGATCTTCCCAAGTATCCGAAGAATCCCAAGAACTTCGGCAGGCTCAGGATAAATTAAACCAACAACGAATACATGGGTTGGTTTAATTTATTGGGAAATAAGAAATATCAGGCCTTATAGAAGGACGGAAGAAAAACTCAAAACTATTCTCGGGGTAGAGATTTTATAATTTTTACGAGGAAAACGATATTTTCAATCTCTTGTGCAATGCCTTGGCAATTCTAGCCTAAGTTATACAAAAACCTTTTCTTCGAGTTTTTTAACGCGTACCTGTAAGCCGTTTGTTTCGCAACTAATATCCATTACGGCATTCTTGACCGTTCCAAGCTCTCGTTCTATTCTGTCAGTTTTTATATCGAGCGTTCCAACCTGGCTTTTTATCGATTCCGTATCCATTTGTAACTTAAAATAATGCGTATCTATTTTCTGCACGACAGCGCTTATCTCATTTAATTTTTCCTCATTGCTTTCGAGCTTTTTGGCCAATCCACTATGCCCTTCAGCAACAGTTCGAACCTGCTTACGGATATCTTCTAGCAATACTCTCGTTTCACGTTCTGAATCCGTTGTCTTAGTCTTTGGCGTTTTTTCGTTCTTCTTCATTTATGATTCCTCCGATTAACAAGCCAACTATATCATAATCAACTACCTATGTAAAGATGCTTCAAAGGATGTTTTTAACAGAAAAAAATCCCTATCCAATGACCTATACGAAATCGCCTCTGAAACATGCTCCGTTGTGATATTTTCGGAATTAGCTAAATCCGCGACAGTCCTTGAGATTTTCAATATCTTATCATATGCTCGGGC
>Ga0265297_10000509_pt1 | contig 112415 bp, 103 predicted proteins | sample Munlanlwell13791_FD_192502 | JGI IMG/M metagenome (GOLD analysis project Ga0265297, IMG submission 192502) | Leachate microbial communities from a municipal landfill in Southern Ontario, Canada - Leachate well 137-91 | ecosystem: Engineered > Solid waste > Landfill > Unclassified | place...
ACCAAAGAGCCGATCTCTCTCGAAGCTCCGATCGGTAACGAAGAAGACGGACGTTTCGGAGATTTCATCGAAGATAAAATGTCTCTCTCTCCAAGCGATGCCATTTTGAAAGATGATTTGAAAGTCCAAATCGAAAGCGTTCTCGAACAACTTAACGAGCGAGAAAAAGCGGTTATCAAAATGCGTTTCGGGATCATGGATGATGAAAGTGACCGCACACTCGAAGAGATCGGTAAAGAGCTGAACGTTACCCGCGAACGTGTCCGTCAAATTGAAAGCAGCGCGATCAAAAAGCTAAAACACCCTAAAGTGGGTCGCAAACTTAAAAACTACATCGAGGACTGATGACGTTCGATCAGCAGTGGATTGAATACGATTTTAATCCGTTTATCCTTTTTAATTCCAGCGGGAAAATAGTATCGCTCAATACCGAGGCACAATACCTTCTCGGTGCGATAGACGCTTCCGCTATCTATAAAATAGCAACTACCTATGCCAACTCATCCTTCGGATTTAAAACCACCTTTTTGGAACTCGAATTCGGTCGATTTAAATTCTTCGGTATTACGGTCGGTTATGAGGACGAAGAACAAATCGGTATACGTCTATATCAGCTCCCATCCTTCCAATTTACGGCACAAAAACCTAACGGGCAGTTGGTTAATGTTTATACTCTGATCGATTTGTGTATTAGTTCAAATTCAATCGGATCGTCCACTAAATATCTCAAAGAGCTCGATCCTACTATCCCTGAAATCCGTCTTCATACCGAAATTTTTATCAAACTGCTCAATAAAATCTATATCTCTATGGGAAAAAATGACAAGATACTAACCCGATTATTTTTCCGTGTCGGTGAGCATATTAAATTTGAGGGAGAGAAGTATTCACTCTTTTCTATCGAGATATCTGCTGAATCTATTATTCGCAAATATCTGCCGGAGATCACCCATTTGGCTGAAGAGAATAATCTCTTTATCGATCACAAAGAGAACAAGATCACCATCAATGTTCCGATGATTGTGAAATAATTTCTGCCTCAAATGAGGCAAGCGTTTGCCTGCACAAAGTTAGGCTTTCCGCTTTGCTCCATGTGCCATAGCGGCAAGTGTAGTTAACGGAATTAACTTCCGTTGACGTTCTTAATAAATAGCTTTTTAGCAAGCAGGTATCCTACAGGTATTCCCGCCGCCAATCCGATCAAATACGGTAATACCGATAATGTATGGCTGTTACTCAGCGCGATAAATCCCAGAACCAAAACTGCATACGGAATTAGGCGATAAATAGACACCATTGCTGAAGCATTTTGCGTCGTATTTTTGAGTACATTGCCTTTTTGTCGCGCTTTTTCTTCTTTGATCATCTGTTTGATATCGGTGATTTCCTGCTCCCGTTCCTCTTCGTACAGATCATATGGATCGTCCATCATATCGATAGCGTCTTTCGTATCACCTACATCAGCTTCACCGACACGGCTTTGGATCATGTTTCGATACGAATAGAGCGATCCAATAACGATAAGCATCGATGAGATCATCGCAACTAGAAAACTGCTGATCATCAATCTTCATCCTCATCATCGTCATCTTTTTGTGATTTGCCCATATTGTAGCGCGGGTCTTTTGCCAGCTTTTCAAACTCTTTGTACTGTTTGCTGTAGGCTTTGTAAACATTCATGATCGCAGCGGCAATACCGATTCCGACACCGACCCACAAAAGCCACGTAATTCCCGTAAGTTTTTTCAAGCCCAATCCGATAGCCACACCGATTAAGACGGCAACGACCATCGAGATACCGAGGGATAGGGTTTCAGCCCCTTCGATAATCGGTTTTAAACGGGGGTTTTGTTCTTCGTTTTCCATGAAATACCTTTTTTGTTCTTTATGTCCGTTCGTGGTGAGCTCACGTGCCCTTCGGGTATGTGTCGAACCATGAATCCACCCTTCGACAAGCTCAGGGCGAACGGTAAAATTTTATAACTCAGAAAAAATCTTTTCAGCCGCCGCAATCGTCTCTTCGATCATCGCATCGGTCGTTGCGGTCGAGATAAAGCCCGTCTCAAACTGCGAACAGGCGAAATAGAATCCCGCATTGAGCATCGCCGCATGAAAACGGGCAAAGCGTGCCGTATCGCTTTTCAACGCCTCCGCAAAATTGGTTACCGATTCACCGCTGAAGAAAAACCCGAACATTGATCCGCGTACATCGGTTTGCAATCCGATATTATGTTTCGCTGCCGCAGAACCAAAACCGCTCATCAAACGTTTTGCACGCTCTTCGAGAACCCCGAATATACGAGCATTGGTTTTGAGTTTATTGATCGACGCCAATCCCGCCGCCATTGCCACCGGGTTTCCGCTAAGGGTTCCCGCCTGATAGACGCCCCCCTCCGGTGAGAGGTGCGCCATAATCTCGCGGCGACCTCCGAACGCACCGACGGGCATACCGCCGCCGATTACTTTACCGAGTGTTACCAAATCGGGTTTAGTCCCCGTAATACTCTCCGCTCCGTGCAGACACGCTCGAAATCCGCTCATAACCTCGTCAAAAATCAACAATGCGCCGTATTGATCACACACAGCACGCAGTTCGGCAAGAAAATCTTTGGTCGCGGGAACAAGTCCCATATTTCCGGCAATCGGTTCAATAATGACACAGGCGATCCCCGGGCTGTCTTTGAAGCACGCTTTGACACTCTCGATATTGTTGTATTCGGCCAACAACGTGTGTTTCGTAAAATCCGCAGGAACTCCCGGTGAACTCGGTGTTCCGAACGTCACGGCACCTGAACCCGCTTGGACGAGTAACGCATCGCTGTGCCCGTGGTAACACCCCGTGAATTTGACGATATCATCGCGTCCCGTGAATCCGCGAGCGAGGCGGATCGCGCTCATTACCGCTTCCGTTCCGCTGCTGACGAAACGGATTTTCTCGATAGAGTCGTAGATGGAGATAATCAGCTCCGCAAGTTCGGACTCCGCTTCGGTCGGCGCACCGAAACTAAGTCCGTGTTTGACCGCTTCGATCACCGCATTTTCAATACTCTCGTCACGATGACCGAAAATTAACGGTCCCCAGCTTTGAACGTAGTCAACATAGCGGTTTTCATCGATATCGATCAAATAACCGCCCTCACCTCTGGAAATAAAACGGGGAATCCCACCGACGCTTTTAAAGGCGCGAACGGGGGAGTTTACGCCGCCCGGAATAAGTTGCTGGGCTTTTTCAAAGGCTGTTTGAGAGTGCTCAATACTCATAGTATATCCTGCATAAATGTTTTTCGCTATTATAGAGTGTAAATGCTTTGGAGTTGCCTATAAACCTAATGTACGGTAAAATAACGAAAAAACGTAAGGCTTTTTATGCAATTTCACGTCGATGCCACGTGTGGCAAAGCACGAGCGTGTACCATCACTACGGCACACTCTACGATCCAAACCCCCATTTTTATGCCCGTAGGGACGGTAGGATCGGTTAAAGCGCTCGATATGGCCGATATGACGGAACTTTTGGATACTCAGATCATTCTTGCCAACACGTATCACATGTATCTACGACCCGGAGATGAAACGGTTGCCAAAATGGGCGGTCTACACGGCTACACCACCTACCCTAACAGTTTTTTGACCGACAGCGGCGGATTTCAGGCATTCAGTCTCAGCGATATTTCCAAACCGACTGAGTCTGGGATTGAGTTTAGAAGCCACATCGACGGCAGCAAACACTTCTTTACCCCCGAAAAAGTGATCGATATCCAAAATAATCTAAACAGCGACATTATGATGATCCTCGATGACCTCGTGGCGCTGCCCGCAACGCAAGAACGGATCAAAACCTCGATCCAGCGAACCACCCAGTGGGCGCAGCAATCGATCGATTATCACCGCAATAACCAGAGCAAAGGGATCGGACTTAATCAAAACATTTTTGCGATCATCCAAGGGGGAACGGACTTTAATTTCCGCACCCAATCGGCGGAAGAGCTGTGTGCAATGGATTATGACGGATTTGCTATCGGAGGATTATCGGTCGGAGAATCCAATAATCTTATGTACGATACGGTCGAGCACACAACACCGCTGATGCCCGCCGACAAACCCCGCTATCTGATGGGGGTCGGAACACCCGAAGATCTGGTCGAAAATATCGAGCGGGGTGTCGATATGTTTGACTGTGTTATGCCGACACGCAATGCCCGTAACGGAACACTTTTTACGACGTTTGGAAAAGTAAATATCAAAGGTGCCGTCTACAAATACGATGCCCAGCCGATCGATCCCGATTGCCAGTGCTACACCTGCCGCCGCTACAGCCGTGCCTATCTGCATCACCTTTTCCGCTCGCGCGAAATCACCTATTTCCGCCTTGCATCGCTTCATAATCTTCACTACTATCTGTGGCTGGTTCGCCAGGCACGCGAAGCAATCTTGGCAGGTAAGTTTATAGAATTCAAAAAGGATTTTTATGCACGTCGACAAGGCTAAAATGACCCTTGGGGTCAATATTGACCATATTGCCGTTCTAAGGGAAGCGCGTAAAATTAACGATCCCGATCCTCTGATGGCGCTGGCGATATGCGCGCAAAGCGGCGCGGACCAAATCACCATTCATTTGCGCGAAGACCGCCGTCATATTCATGATGAAGACGCACGTCGTATCATTGCATCGTCCTCTCTGCCCGTCAATCTAGAGTGTGCGATTGAGCCTTCCATTATCGATATCGTTTGTTCCTTGCATCCCCATCGCGCGACCCTTGTTCCTGAAAAACGTCAAGAGGTAACAACCGAGGGGGGATTGGACGTGAAGGGAAACTATGATGCAATACTCAGTGCCATTAAAAAATTGCAGGAACACGAGATTGAGGTTTCCCTCTTTATCGATCCGACGCGCGAAGCGATCGAAGCTTCCGAACAGCTCGGTGCACAGTGGATAGAACTCCATACCGGAAGCTATGCAAACCTCTACGCGATGCGCCACAGTGCCCTGCCTCATTCTCATCACAGTATTGAAACTCTGAACCTCTCACGACGTGAGTTGGACTCTCAGTTGGAAAATGCCTACGGCGCTATCGTTGATGCTGCCAATTATGCCCGATCACTCGGTTTAAAAGTAGCAGCCGGACACGGACTCAATTACCAGAATATTGCTCCGATCGTTACCATCGATACCATTGAAGAACTCAATATCGGACAAAGCATCATAGCCCGCTCCGTATTTACAGGGCTCTCATCCGCCGTGAAAGATATGAAAGCATTATGTCAGCGCTGAAACGTATTGCTATCAGCGTCGGTGACCTTAACGGTGTAGGATTTGAGATCATTCTAAAAGCCCATAATCAGATTAAACAATTCTGTGATCCGCTGTATTGCATCAACTACACTATGGCCCATCAGGCGGCACATTTATTGCATACTCAGATTCCCAATGACTTTCAGATGTATAAAGTCTCAGGAGAATTCACTATTGAACCCGGAAAAGTATCGGCTTCAAGTGGACAATACAGCTATGATTCTTTTATCGCTGCGGTCGAACTGGCCAAAATACAAGCGGTTGATGCTATCGTCACCCTCCCCATCCACAAAGAGGCATGGATGAGGGCAGGAATCGAATATGTGGGCCACACCGATGCATTGCGTGATATTTTCGGCTGCAATGCGATTATGATGCTCGGATGTGAAAAACTCTACGTTGCACTTTATACTGAACATATTCCTTTGCGCGAAGTGGCTTCCCAAATTAAAATCGATCCGTTAGTAACATTTTTGCTCCAACTTTTTTCTGAGACGGTGCATGAACCTATCGCTGTTTTAGGGCTCAATCCCCATGCGGGAGATCACGGTGTACTGGGAGACGAAGAGGAGATCATCGCAGCGGCTATCGAAAGTGCCAACGCTCAACTCGGACGTGAAGTTTTTGTGGGTCCTGTCGTTCCCGATATCGCATTTACCCCCCGTTTTCGCCAAAACTATTCGATGATTGCGGCGATGTATCACGATCAGGGGCTTGCTCCGCTCAAAGCGCTCTATTTTGACGAGGGAATTAATGTCTCTTTAGGACTACCGATCATCCGGACCTCCGTCGATCATGGGACAGCATTTGATATCGCATACCAAAACAAAGTTTCCCTATTAAGTTATATCAATGCCGTTTCTTCTGCATTGGATTTTATTCAGATAAAACGGGGTGGATCATGAATCCCCGAATTATTTTAGATATCGTCACCATCTTGGAAGAGAATTTGCCCAAGCATCTCTATGCCCTAGACTTTACGACGGAACAGTACAAATATCTTCTCCAAAAGCTTTTGGTTGAAAGTAATGAAGAGCTTTTTGATGAAAAAAAAGGGTCCATTCGAAAAGCACTGATCAAATACTTTTCCAAAAGTTATCAGGAGATCGAAGTACAAGTTACTTTTGCCTCATTCGCCCTTAAAAAACATTTTACAGACTCGTCAAAGTCTGAAGCATATGATCGGATGCTTCATCAAAATACCGTTACGATCCTCGATATTTTAGAACGAAAAGCCGATTTTTCACCGATCCCCTATCTGGTTTCGATCCCGGAAAAAATACGTGAAAACATAGTAGAGAATTTCCTGAAATTTAATAACGATATAGATATGGCCCGAAAAGTGACACGGCAACAGATTGAACAGATATTTAATCTCGACATGCGCGATATTGTCTTTTTTTTACGCGGCCGTATCACGATACGTCATTACACGCCGCCGAGAAAATTTGCGGAAGGCGCGGACAAACGATTCGCCGGTGAGTCGATTGAAGATATGGAAGCCATGTACAACGCCTATTTTCCGGAAGGTGCATGGAACCATATCGAACCGATTGTAGGAGAAGTTCTTGCTGAGAAACTAAATTTTTCCCTTATTGACAACATCACCTTTACCCGAACATTTATCCCTGTATTCCGTTCCATGATCGAAATTATATTACTTGAAATTATAAAACCGGTAGATAGAAACAAAGTTGAAGGGTTCAGCGGATATGTGCTTCGACAGTATTTCCACCAGATTCTCCTTTATACGGCCAAAAATCTTTTGCAATATGTCGAAAATCGGGATAAAAATGCCGAAGCTTTTATCAAATATTTTGCCGATGAAGTCATCATCGATGCCAACGGTAACAAAGTTCAAAAATATGCCATTACCGATTCCAAACAGCAAAAATGGAATTTTAGTGCCGTCATCTCCATCATGATGCAGTATAAACAGGTCAAACTCAAAATCATCTCTCAAAGAGAAACGATACAAATTGCGGAAAATGAGTACAATGACTGTCAGAATGATGTTAGTACTGAAAAAAGCAATAAAGACGTTGTCGCCGAAAAACTAGCCGATCTGCAAGAAACTCTGGCGGAAAATGATGCAGCCGTCTTACGGCTCAAAAATCAAATCGGAACAACACCTGAAGAAAAAGTATCCTTAAAATCACAGATCAACAGACTCAATTATCACCAAACAGAACTTTTGGATCTGAAAAAAAAGACCGTAAATCAAATTGAACTCTGTAAAAATAAAATCGCAAATAAAATAAGTGAATTGACCCGACGACAACGAAAACTGGATTATGAAAAAAAATCACTGCAGACGTATTTGGAACAAATGGCTGCTATATTAGAGACATACGAAAATATTGCACAAGCGTTAGCGACCGTTTTGACAAAACGATAATTTTCATTTCCGCACAGCACATTAAGATTTTGATGTCAATAAGCTGGAATGAACATTGCTATCGGATGATCAACTACCTACTTGGATTGATTATGCAGATTTTAATGGGTCCGCAACATACGCTTATCTATGTTGACGAATCGAAAATGAGTACCTACAATCTTTTTCACTTTATAGAAAATCAGTTTTCATCCTATCATATTCATAAAAATCATCTTCTACTCCATTATTCACGAGAAAATCATTATAAGCATATTTTTTTGATCAAATGGCTCTACTCAATTCACAAAAAAACGCATAATAAAGATATCTTGCATTTTAAAGAGGTTCTTGTGAACCGAATCGAAAAACCTGTGAAAATCATCACTAAAAATGAGATCAAGAGGATCAATACGATTGTTGTGCATATTTCGAATGACAAAATCCGATTTCAGCTTCTTGAAAAAAATGACACATTATTTAAGGGATTGATTTACCGGCTAACGGCAGAAATTGAAAAAATTTCCTATGAAAATAATTTTTTTGAAATCGCCATCCGTGCGGATGGTATTAAACATAAACTAAATGCTATGTTGGATCAGAAGCAAATCGATAATAACAATGTTATATTTCAATGTGACAAAAGTCACTTGGATCGTATTTTTGAAAGCAAACAAGAAAATAATGTATTATTGGATGCATTAAAACTTTTAAATTCCCATCAGTATGAACATTTTGACGTTATAAAAGCACGTTATAAAAAACTTTTGATTCAATTTCACCCGGATAACGTTTATACTGACGGTTATGAAAAAGTAAAAGAATACACGCATAGATTCCAAATACTGCAACACTCCTATGAAGTTGTCAAAAGTTATTATCGGTAAAAACCAACGTATTTACTTACTTGATACACTCTATTTTCTTCTCTTTTCAAGCTGCCTTAAAAGAGTCCAGACTTAAAACCAAATATAATTTTCATTTAATCTAACTTAGATTAAGATGCATTAAATGTAAGGAGAATCTATGGCTAACGTTTTAATTGTGGACGACTCGAGTTTGATCAGGAGTGTCGCCACATCAGCTATTAAAGAGGCGGGTCACAATCCGATAGTAGCAACAAACGGTCAAGAAGGTTTAATGATGTTAGAGCAGCATCACATCGATATCGTTTTTTCAGACGTAAACATGCCGATTATGGGGGGGCTAGATATGGTAGAAAGTATTAAAGCCAATCCCAATTACAAATTCATCCCGGTAATCATGCTTACGACAGAAAGCAACCCTCTGCTCAAAGAGAGAGGAAAAGCGCTTGGGGTTAAAGCATGGATGCTCAAACCTTTCAATAAAGAGAAGTTCTTTATGGTTCTTCAAAAACTAATCTAGCCAAAGTAAAAACATGTATAAACTTGAATTTGAAAAACTAACGATTTACGAAGTCGAATCAGTGCATAAAAGTTTATTAGAGTGGTGCGAGAAAGCTGATAAAGGATTAATACTTGATTTTGGAAATGTCAATACCATAGACATTGCGGCGATACAACTTCTCATTGCGGCACAAAAAACATGTGAAAAAAAATCAACTGAATTTAGATTGAAAAATTTATCTTCCGAAGTACAGAATTCAATACATATCGCCGGCTGCGATACTCTCTTTAAAGGTTCTCTAAATGACTGAAGAACTCAAACTTTTTTTAGAAGACAGCGACGAACAGCTCAATTTTATGGAGAGCGCTTTAATCAATATGCAAGATCAAGGGGTCAATGAAGAGGACATCGGGGCTTTGTTTAGAGCTATGCATACGATCAAGGGGACAGCCGGTATGTTTAGCTTTGACGATGTCGTCAGTTTCGCACACATTGCCGAAAATTTATTATCGGAAGTACGAGCGCAGAAAGTCGAGTTGACTCCTGAACTTATCAGCCTGTTTTTGTTGTGTAAAGATCATACGGAATCTCTGATAAGCGCATCGATAGATCAAAAACCGATTGACGATGAAATACGAGAAACAAACGATCGTTTAGTAGCTCAGCTTCTCAAATTTACGCCCGGAAATGCCGATAACGGAACGGATCACACTCTCTTTGCCGGAACTTCCACTTCCCCTCAAGAAACGGCTCCATTATCGAATGAAGGTTCGGGAGAAACGCTCTGGCATATTAGTCTTGGGCTAAAAGCAGACTTTTTCAGCACAGGGATGGATGTTTTAAATTTAATCGCTTTTCTAGACAGATTGGGGAAAGTGACTAAAAAAGCCATCGTTACCGACAATGTTCCGACATTAGAACATTATAACCCAATTGAAGCCTATATCGGATTTGAGCTGCAGCTTTCTACAAAAAACAGTGTCGCTGAGATTGAAGAGGTATTCGAGTTTGTGCTAGATGACATAGACCTTGCCATTTTTGAAACCGATGACCAACAAAAACTTCTCGATTGGATCGACACCTTAGAAGAGAAGCAAAACAAGGTTAAATTTCTCATTTCAAACGGGTTTTTTACAAAAGCAAATTTTGTCACGGAAGAAAAAGCTCCGGTCATACAAAACCCGCTCAAAAGCATCGAAATACGAGACGAAAACAAAGCTACGCAAGAAGAAACCAAATCGGCTAAAAAAGAGCAGCATAAAAGTTTTTCGCTGCGGGTTGAGTCCAGTAAAATTGACCAGTTGATCAATCAGATGTCCGAAATGGTTATCGCCAATGCCAAAATAGCTCAGCGGGCAGATATACTCGATGACGCTGAATTAAGCGAATCCAGTACCATTATGAGCGATATGCTCGAATCAGTCCGATCCAGTGTCATGAACATTAGAATGGTTCAAGTCGGAGACAGTTTTACTAAATTCAGAAGAATAGTCAATGATGCCGCTAAAAAGCTGGGCAAAGAGATCGATTTTATAATCAACGGCGGAGAAACCGAACTCGATAAAACGGTGGTTGAAAAAATTTCAGACCCGTTGATGCATATGTTAAGAAACTCTATTGACCACGGTATCGAAACCCCTGAAGAGAGGATTGCGGCGGGCAAGCCTGAAAAAGGGACCGTAACCCTCAGCGCCTATCCCGATGCCGGAACGATCGTCATTAAAATTGTCGATGACGGCAAAGGGCTGGATAAAGATAAAATTTTAGAAAAGGCGATTGCACAAGGGATCGTCAATACAAATCAAACGTTAACAAATAAAGAGATTTTTACCCTTATTTTTGCGGCTGGCTTATCAACAGCCGACCAAGTTTCGGATATCTCCGGCCGGGGTGTCGGCATGGATGTTGTCAAACGAAATATTGAAGAACTGAGAGGGACGGTTGAAATTGATTCCATAGAAGGAGAAGGCTCAACATTTACCATTCGATTACCGTTAACACTCGCTATTATCGATGGGTTTTTGGTTCAGTCCGGAGATACCAAATACATTATCCCTTTAGAAATGATTCAAGAGTGTATCGAATTGAGTCCGGCGTACAAAGAACATATGAAAGGGAATCATTTTATTAATTTAAGAGATTCCATCTTACCGCTTTTGGATATACGCACTTATTTCAACGAGGGAGAGAGCAAAAGTGGACGTGAAAATGTTGTTGTGCTTCGGTACGGGGAGTACAAAATGGGGCTTCAGGTGGATGAACTGTATGGTGAATTTCAAACGGTCATTAAACCGTTGGGGGATGTATTCGTAAACGTTGCGGGTATCAGCGGCGGAACTATTTTAGGGAGTGGAGAAATCGCACTCATCTTTGATGTTCCGAAGTTGATAGAACGACAGATGAGACAGATTAATTAAAAATAAGGAAAGAAAATGAACAACCTAAATCTAGACTTGACAGAGTTCGGTATCGCTGAAGCTGATGTTGCAAAGTATATTCGCTTAGGTCTTGAATGTGAGAAAAATCTCTCAACGTTAAATAAAGATTCGTTCACCGTTTTAAATGAAATTTCCGCAGGTTCTTTAAATACCAGACTCGACATTACACGTTACGAAGGTGTGTACAAAGAGGTAGCTCAATCTGTCAACGCCATGGCGGATGTTTACACGGGGTTTATGGACCGATTGCCGATCCCGGCTGTCGCTTTTGATAAGAACTTTACCATTAAATGGGCGAATGCCCTATCCGAAACCATTACCAGAAGCCCAAAAGGGGGAATGGTAGGGACAAAATGTTACAACCAATTTCATGCCGACGATTGTAATACGACATCATGTGCATGCGATATGGCTATGAGAACGGACAAAATGTGCGATCACGAATGCCAAGCCAAGCCGGTCGGCCTAACCAAAACGTTAGACATCAAATATTTCGGTTCGCCGCTAAAAGATACAAACGGCGCCATTGTCGGCTCGTTTGAATACATCTTGGATCAAACCGATGCCCAAGAGAAAACAAGAGAAATCGATAAAATCATGTCTTATACCAATAATGAGATTAAAGAATTACAAACCATTTTGGACAATGTGGCGAAAGGGGAGCTCAATACCTACTACGTACCGATTCCGACGCAAGATACCGATTTGCTTGATGCCAACAAAACATTTAGCGCATTGTCCGTCTACACGACGCATACCATCGATAATCTCAAAAGTATGATCTCGAACTTTGAAGTAGCCAGTGCAGCCGTAACCGTCGGGGAGCTATCAACCCGAGTGGACGACAAAGGGCTTGAGGGCGGATATAAAACCATTATAACCGCCGTCAATAATCTCCTTCACGATGTCGAAACGGCGTTTAAAGAAGTAAACGGCGGTATGGAACGTCTGGTGAACGGAAACTTTATCGATAAAATCACGAATGAATATAAAGGGGACTACAACGTCACCAAAACAGCGATCAACAACGTCGCCGCAACAATGGAACTGATGCTCTCCAACTTTGAAGAGGCCGGAGCGGCTGTTGCGGTCGGAGACCTAAAAACTCAAGTAAAAAAAGAAGGTTTGATCGGCGGGTACATGACCATTATCAATGCGGTTAACACTCTTCTCAAAGATGTTGACGGCGGCTTCGCAGAAGTCATCGGCGCATTAAAAGAGTTAGAAGCAGGAAATTTAACATACCGGATTACAAAAGAGTACAAAGGTGATTATGATACGGTAAAACAAACGGCAAATAATTTGGGAACACAGTTGGAAAACATGGTTGCACAGATTAACGGTGCCGCGTATGAGATTACAAGTGCGTCAGGCGGGGTCAGTTCTTCATCCCAATCGCTTTCAGCCGGAGCTACACAGCAAGCGTCTTCATTGGAAGAGACGAGTGCCGCATTGGAAGAGATGAGCGCAAGCATCAGCGAATCGGCTAAAAACGCTCAACAAACCAATCAATTGGCTGAAGAAGCGGCCTCAATGGCAATTGAGGGGGGAGACGCCGTCGTAAAAACCGTACAAGCGATGCAAAGTATCAGTGAAAAAATCGGTATCATCGAAGACATCGTTTATCAAACAAACCTGCTGGCACTCAATGCAGCGATCGAAGCGGCTCGTGCCGGAGAGCACGGTAAAGGTTTCGCCGTAGTCGCCGCAGAGGTACGAAAACTAGCTAAACGTTCTCAAATAGCGGCTCAAGAAATTTCTCAGACGGCGAGTGAAAGTGTCAAAGTAAGCCAGCGTGCAGGATCATTGATCAGCGACGTGGTTCCTAAAATTCAAAATACGGCCAAACTGGTAAAAGATATCGCCAACGCGGCAAAAGAGCAAGATGTCGGTATCGGACAAATCAACAGTGCAATGACGCAGCTCGACCAAGTGACACAAACGAATGCAGCGTCATCGCAAGAGATGGCAAGTGCTGCGGTAGAGTTAAATGAACAAGCTAACAGTTTGATTCGAATGATGCAGTTCTTTAAAATTTCAAATACCGGAAATGCTACCTCTAACAATCCTTTAGCGAGAGTTTCATCGCCTTCACGCCCCTCAGCAATGGCAGGAAATCAGAGCGGTTTAGATTTAAGAAATTTTGATCGCTACTAAGGATTATCATGAATCATGAAGATGCACAAGAAGCTGAAGTAGAGCAAGATGACCAATACCTCCTATTTTATGTAGGAGGAGACATCTATGCGATTAGAGCTTTAAGCACAAGTGAGATAGTTGAATATTCGACCATTACAAAAGTTCCGTTGATGCCCTCTTTCGTAAAAGGGGTAACGAACATCCGCGGAAATATCGTCCCCGTTATCGATATGCTTGATCGCTTTAATCTCGGGAAGACAGAGGTCAACAACAAAACATCGATAATCGTCGTTAACTACAGAAAAAATGACGAAACGACGACACAGCTCGGAATCATCATTGATGAAGTGTACGAAGTTGATGATATCGATAGCGACTTCATCCAAGAAACTCCGGGATTCGGGACTAAAATAGATAAAAAATTCATATCCCGGATGGGCAAATATCAGGGTGATTACATTGCAATTTTAGATACACAAGCTATTTTAAATATCCAAGAATTATCAAGAGTAGTAAAATAAAGGGGCGTTATGACAAATTATAATACCGATGAGCTGGAAGACATTACAAAAATGGGGCTAACCGATATTGAAGATGACGAAGATGAATTGGATATTATCAAGCTCGTTAGTACTAATGCCAATGACACCAGTCAATATCTTATATTTGTTGGAAGTGATGATCAATACTACGCTAAAAATGTATCCAAGATTGAAGAGCTCCTCGTTTACAGTGATTTAAAAATTGCCAGAAATCCGGACGGCGGGCTGATCATAGGAACCGCTGATATTCGAGGAAATATGACTACCATTGTCAATTTTGACCGATGGTTCGGAAACAAAGTATTGGATGACAGCGAATATGAATTGGTAATATTAGCCCATTACGGCGGTCATAAAATGGGGATCGTCGTCAAAAAAGTCGAATATATTGTCAATATCCCTGCCGAAACAATGATCGATAACTCCGAAAACAATGAAAAAACTTCATTCATCACGAAAGTACTAATTTCAGGGAAAGAGGAGCTATGCAGCATTTTTGACAGCGATAAAATGCTTTTGGATGTTTTTGACAAAATCGATACAGAAAGCCGTTCGCATTTCAAAGAGCTGAAATCCATCGACAAAACAGATAAAAAAGTTATTTTTGCCGACGACAGCCGTTTCATTCGAAAAATGGTTCTAGAACTTTTCCATGCATTAAATGTCAATTATAAGATGTATACAAACGGAAAAGAGCTTATAGACGGGATCAAAAACATTCCGGCCGACGAAATAGGCCTTTTTATAACCGATTTGGAAATGCCGGTGATGGGCGGCAGAGAAGTCATGAAATTTATAAGAGACAATAAGAGTTATGACCCTATCAAGATTATCGTCCACACGAATATGTCCAATGACAGTATGAAAGAAAATCTCGCGACAGCCGGTGCCGATAAAATAATCGGAAAAGTAAATATGCTTAAACTTGGTGAAGCAATCAATGAATTGATCATCTAAGGCAATATGTGTCTATACCGATATTAGAAGATGCTGAGTTTCGAACTTTCCAAAAAATTTTTTTTCAAGAAGCCGGGATCGACTTAAATGATAAAAAGAAATTATTAGTGCAAAGCAGGTTGCTAAAACAGCTGCTTAAATATAAATTTGAAACCTACACCGAATATCTCCGTTTAGTACAGATCAATCAACTCGAAAAAGTGGAAATGATTAATCTTTTAACCACCAACGAAACCTATTTCTTTAGAGAAATGGAACACTTCGAGTTTATACAAAAAGAGCTGATCCCCACGTATCAGATCCAAACAAAATTTCGTATCTGGAGTGCAGCCACTTCCGTCGGTGCGGAAGCATACAGCGCCGCTATGCTTTTGGATACGATGCTGGAGAAAAACAAATGGGAGATAATCGGAACGGACATCAATTCCGAAGTGATTCAAAAAGCAAGAGTAGGTCTCTATCCTGAAAGCTGGGTTGAAAAAATTCCTGCATATCTACGCAAAAACTATTGCCTAAAGGGAAAAGGTATTAACGAAGGTAAATTTTTAATTGACCGCTGCTTGATTCCGAATATGCGATTTGAACAAAGCAATTTGCTAAACATCCCTGATGATCTCGGAAAATTTGATTTGATTTTTTTGCGTAATGTATTAATATACTTTAATGACGCGACAAGACAAAAAGTTGTGGATGGTGTTATGGACCATCTTCTTCCCGGCGGGTATTTTTTTATTTCTCATACCGAAAATTTAAATATGATCAATACCAATGGACTAGAACGGATCAAAACTGCCATATATCGCAAACAAGGATAACACAAGTGAAAAATAAAAATATAAAAATTGCTGTAGTTTCAAGTAAAGGGGGAGTAGGAAAAAGCACCGTTTCAATGCAGCTGATCGCCCCTTTTTTGTATGAATTAAATAACAAACAACCGGTCTATTTTTATGAGTTTGATGATGAAAATAATGATTGTCTGAGCTATGGCGACAGTAAATTGACAAACCGAAAAATCGTTGAAGTCTCTTCACCTATTTTACATGAAGATATAACCGAGATGTTTTCACGAGACGAAATCGCTTGTTTTGATATCGGCGGAAATATAACGACGACGGTTGTATTAAACGCGTTTAATGAAAGCGGAATGATCCATTTCGTCGACTTAGTGGTCATTCCCCTCTTAGACGGCGAACAAGACGGTATAAATGCCGTAGTAATCTATTCGATTTTAAAAGATATGAGGCCCGATTTAAAATTTATTTTTGTTCTAAACCGCGCTAAAAATCATCGATATATCGAATATCAGTTCGATAACTTTTTCGGGGATGTCAGAGGCATTTTTGAAAACAACAATTCGGTTATGAACTGTGTCATTGACAATGATCATAACCATCTTGTGATGCTTGATGACGACATCATCAAATACAGCCGAAGATTCGGATTAACGATCTATGAGATAGCGCATCAAAACAAAGATTTCATCTCTCTGCTGAAATTAAACATGGCAAATTTAAATCAAGAGCAAGAGGTCAAACTGAACAGCTTTAAAAACTACATTAAAAAAACTTCAGATACTTATTATGAAAATGTGCTAAAGTTAGGATTTAGCAAACTAAAGTCTATTTTGGAGCAGTGAATATGACAACCAAGCAACATAGTCACTATCTGCAGTTTTTAGCACAAAATTATAATATTCTTTTACTCAGTGATAAACGCTATGAAGCATACGAAAAAATCGAAACTTTTTTTGCAAACGCTATACAGAGAAATCTTCACGACTCTGAACTTGAAAACATTAATATCACGTTACTAACCAATAAAATCGAAGTGGTTATTCTAGACTCTACCGAATATGCCGTTCAGGCTAAATTATTTTATGACGCTCTGCAAAACTACAGCAATCGGATCGTCGTAGTGACGATCATCAATAGACATATAAACGATGATATGTTGGATTTGATAGAGTGGAGCGACCATATCATTTTTGATAATTTTTCGTTCAATCAATTAAAAGGGAGACTGGTTCAAGTACTGAGTGTTTTTTATGCCGTTTTATCGATCGGTCGCAGAGACATCAGTTTAAAAAGCGGTTCGGCAAATGTCAATACGTTAGTCAATTTTTTAGACCTTTATGAGGGGAGTTCATTATTCATCGTCGATGAACTGATCGAGCTAAACCAAAAATTAAAAGCCGGCGAATTATCCAAAGAACTGCTTTCGGCAATCGGAAAGAAATGTTATGAAATAGCCGATATCTTTTCGAAAAACGAATTAATAAGCACGGCATCCGTATCGTTTAAAGGTTTGGGCGACTTTTTAATCAATTTGAATTTAACAACCGTAAAGCCGGAGGGGCTGAAAGCATTCGATTATTTATGTGAAATCATCAGCGACTTAAATAAAAGCTTAATGGACATGTTTGTAGACCGAATTTTTCAGGATGTAAATATTTTTGAGCACTCTTTAGAAAACAATATCGAATTTATGAAACTAAATCTTTTTCCGGAAGAGACTGAAGATAAAAGCGAATTGGATTTTTTTGAATGATTAAAGTATTTGTCATTGATGATTCCGCCGTAGTTAGAAATGCCTTTAAAAGGATTTTTGAAAAAGCCAACGATATAGAATTGATCGGGCAAGCGACCAATCCGGTCGATGCTTTTAACGTTTTTAAAACCGTAGGACTTCCGGATGTTTTTATCTTGGATATCGAGATGCCTAAAATGGACGGTTTGGAGTTTTTACAGCTGATTAACCAGCAAAAACCGATTCCGGTTATCATCTGCTCGACTATGGCCGGTCCGGGAAGCAGCGCGGCTATCGATGCCATGCGGATGGGGGCTGTCGATGTCGTTCACAAGCCCAATATCAATGTGGGTAAATTTTTCGACGATGCGACTGAGGATTTTTTAGACAAAGTAAGAGCCGCTTCGAAAGCAAAAGTTCGTTTCAACTCACACATCGCTACTCGAAAATATACCTTATCGGAAGAAGAATACGGAAAGAATTCTGCCCTTCCCGCATCCAAAAAAATTGTCGCTATCGGTTCGTCGACAGGAGGCGTACAGGTCATCGAAGAGATTGTTCAGCATTTAAAAGTCAATCATCCGGCCATGGTCATTACCCAGCATATGCCTCCCGGATTTACCAAATCGTTTGCAGATCGTCTGAATTCGCTAGTCCCCCATTCGGATATCCGGGAAGCCTCGCAAGGAGACAAACTTTTGCCGGGGCGTATCTTGATTGCACCGGGCGATCTTCATATGGAAGTAAAAAAATCAGGTTTCGGCTACGAAATCACATTAAAGGATTATCCAAAAGTCAGTTCTCACAAACCCAGTGTTGACGTACTGTTTGCTTCGATGGCTAAAGAAGTCGGTCCGATGGGAGTAGGCATTATCTTAACAGGTATGGGGGAAGACGGTGCCGGCAAATTGCTGGCGATGAAAGAGTCAGGTGCACTTACCTATGCGCAAGAAGAAAAATCATGTACAGTATACGGTATGCCAAAAAAAGCGGTGGAATTCGGAGCCGTTAAAAGCTCTCTCTCAATCTTAGAGATTGCCGATATGATTAATAATTTGAGATAAAACAATGAAATACTCTCTTGTAATATTTAGTAGCGAAGCAGAATTTCTTCGTAGTGTTTTCGAATCGGACTTTGAAGTAAATGTCATCGAGAAGTCTCAGCCGTTGATAGATCAGATTCGGCACATCAAACCGCAATTACTGATTATAGATGAAGCAATCCTTCTTTCAGAAAAAGATCAACATTATTCAGACCTGACTAAAGACAAAGTGTACCACGATCTTCCGGTAATCGCCTATTACAGCGGAAAAGACGAAATAGCCCGGCTCAAACTCTATCAGTACAATGTAAAAGGAATTATCCAAAAAGGGTGCGAGCCTAAACGTTTTCTCGAATGCGCGCATAATGTTCTCGCACGCTCCAATCCGCACGTAGGAAGCGAAAGAGACAAATTCATCAAAGCATTCATAAGCTATGAGGACGGACGCTCTATTATCATCGATGCTCTTTATCTGGCAAATTATCTGCTGCGCTATTATCGTATCGATGCCGAGAATGCTTCCAATGTCAGGCTTGCCGTTATCTTATTAACCATCGGACTGAAAAAACGGAAGACTCTGAAGGTATTGCAGCTCATACAAAGTTTTGATTTTTCTCCACTATTAATCGACTATCTTAAAAACTACCATAAACCCAAAACCTTAGAAGAAAAAATCATTATCGCCGCGATGACGCAAATCGAATATGACAACAAGAACCCTCTTCTAACCAAAGCGTACGAATCACTCGAACCTGAAATTATACAGATCACGAATGATGCTGTCGCGTACCATAAAATATATATCGCCTGCGCTCATGACATCTACGTTTTTGTCATGCGCCTCAATAAGATATTAGGGGAAGCGAGCGGAGAACTTGAAAAAATTGAAAACTATATTTTTCATCTGAGCGACATATTGTTTCATACGTTGGTAAAGTATGGAAATTTCTATGCACAAATCACCGTCGATGATGGGGCTTATTGCATCAGCGCAACATTGGAAAGCGAGTCTCTCCCTTTCGATGAGCATACGACATCCATGCTTTATTGCTATTGTGAAGATACAAGCATTGAATTCAAAGTCAGCAAATATACCCTTCTCGCCTGTATGAAGTTTGATGAAAGTGATGAAAATACTCTCCCAACGAATAATGCTCCGTCCACTATATTTCCCGAAAGTGATCCGATAGCATGTAGCGTAACATCAGCACTTGCCGATACCGGACAACTTGAATGCAAGCAACGGCAGGTTGATATGGGCTTTATCAATTGTATGCATTATGAAGATCACCAAAAGATTACCGCCAAAGCGTTTTTAGAAGAATTTGAGTACGATACAGCATTAATCGACGATCTGAATGAAAATGAAAATGATGCAAAAGATGCACTGTATTTCGATGAAAACCTTACGACGTCTGTTCTCGACGCCGTTATTGTCACTTTTGTCCACTACACCCATATTTTCAACGAAACCATAGAGTTTAGAGATCTCGCTTATTCGGTCAATTCGCTGATAACGCTGCTTCAGTCGATCGATGTGGAAAGTCTCGAAGAAATCAAACAAAAAACATTGAAAACCTATTTAACAGGCATTTTCGATAATCTTGCAAACTGGAAAATGCATATTTTCATTGCTCAGGATTGTCCGGACATCCATTATCTTGATGCCTCTTTGCTCAGTGACTGTGCACTCGTCGAATCGCTTTTCATCTCTGCCGCCAATGAAGATGAAAGCGAACTGGAGTTTTTTTAACCTAGTTTTCTTCCATCTCACGAGAGTCGGTTTCGATAATCCTCGTAACCGAATTCATGCACTAACTTCAGTTCTCCCTCTTTGGTCCAAATTGCCAGTGAAGGAAGCTTGATCCCGTTGAACGTCGTATTTTTAACGAATGTGTAGTGGATTTGATCTTCGAAAATGATCTTATCCCCTATTTTGAGCGGTTCATCAAACGAATAATCTCCCATAATATCCCCGGCAAGACATGTATTGCCTCCAAAACGGTAGGTATGGGCTTTCTCTCCCGCTTCCCCTGAACCGCGGACCATGGCACGGTACGGCATCGCTAGTGTATCGGGCATATGCGCTTCGGCAGAGGTATCGAGGATCGCGATATCCATCCCATTATGGACGATGTCGAGTACCGATGCGACCAACGGTCCGCTCTGCCATCCGACCGCTTCACCCGGTTCGAGATAAACGGTGATACCGTTATGACGCGCTTTAAACGCACGGATCACTTCGATCAAACGATCGACATCATAATCACTCCGTGTGATGTGGTGCCCTCCTCCGAAATTGATGTATTTCATCCCATTGATGAATGTACCGAACTTCGATTCAAACGCTTCGAGAACCCCTTCTAAGGCATCTACATTTTGCTCGCATAATGCATGAAAATTAAGTCCGTCTAGGCGGCTAACAATACTCTCATCAAAATTGGCTAAAGTCGTCCCCAAACGGCTGTATAGTCCGCACGGGTTATACAAATCGACGGGGCTGGAGGAGTATTCGGGATTAACGCGAAGCGATACGGAGATATTCGGATTGATTTGTTTTACACGATCGTAATAGCGGTGAAACTGCGAGGGGGAGTTGAATACGATATCGTCGCTGATACAGGCAATTTCGTCGACATCCTCGTCTTTAAACGCCGGAGAGTAGGTATGAACCTCTTTGTTCATCTTCTCGCGTGCCAGTTTCGCCTCATGCAGACCGCTCGCCGTACATCCGTGGAGATATTGTGCCACAAGGGGAAACGTCGACCACATCGCAAACCCTTTGAGGGCTAGGATGATCTTCGCCCCTGATTCTCTCTGTACCCGCTCCATCACTTGGAGGTTTTTTTCTAACAAAGCCTCTTCGCAAATATAACACGGTGTATGGGGTAAACGAGAGAAATCGATGGAGTTCATGAACATTCCTAAAATATTATTTTAATGGTGTGATTGTAGCACAGAGTGATTTCCACATCTACACATTCCATGCAGAGAGTACGTTACATTAGAAAAATACTCAAGCTCTCATACATAAAACCATGAGGTGAATTTAAATATATTGCATAATGCCATATTCAACTCGATTTTTCGTTCAGCCACTGTATAATCATCATCATTATGTAGCCAACACATTATCAAAGGTTTTTAACGTGAGCGTCCCCATTAGCGACAAATACAAAGTCCTCAAGCACACCTTTGGTTTCTCCAGTTTTAGGGAGATGCAAGAGGAAGCGGTGAACGCGATCCTAAGCCGTCGTGATTTGGCGATGTTGCTCCCTACCGGAGGGGGGAAATCGCTCTGCTATCAGCTCCCGACCCTATTGATGGAGGGGATCACGATTGTCGTCTCTCCGCTCATCGCTCTTATGCACGATCAGGTTATAGCCCTAAAAGAGCTTGGGATCGAAGCCGAAATGATCTCCTCCTCACAATCCGCACAGGAACAGCAAGAGGCATTTGCCAAAGCTAAAAACGGTATTTTAAAATTCCTCTATATCGCCCCGGAACGCCTTGCCAACGGTTCATTTCTCTCATGGCTCACAACGCTGGATATCAATTTTTTCGTCATTGACGAAGCCCACTGTATCAGCGAGTGGGGGCATGAATTTCGTGACGATTATCGACGGTTGGGTGAGTTACGTTCTGCCTTCCCACATACCCCTATCGCCGCCTTCACCGCCACCGCCACCCCAAAAGTACGTGAAGATATCCTCTCACAACTAGGGTTACACGACCCTCTAATCCTCCGCGCACCCGTACTGCGTAAGAATATCAAAATCACCGTTCGCGAACGAGATAGCGGATGGCGCAATGATTTGATGAATATTTTAAAAGAGCATGAGGGGGAAAGCGGGATTGTCTATGCTTTCTCCCGCAAAGAGACCGAAGAGTTAGCAGAATTTCTCTCCAAAAAAGGGATCAAATGTTTAGCCTATCATGCGGGAATGAGCGGATCTTTGCGACACGATACCCATCAATCGTTTCTCAACGACGAGACACAGATCATCGTCGCCACCGTCGCATTTGGGATGGGGATTGACAAGGGGAACATCCGGTTTGTCATCCACACCTCATTACCCAAAACCATCGAAAACTATTATCAAGAGATCGGACGTGCGGGGCGAGATGGGATCGACTCCGAAGCGGTACTCTTTTATTCGGGGGCAGATTTTCACAACAAAAAAAGACTCATTGACGAGGGGAGCGACCCCCAATATCGAGAAATGGTCCTCGCTAAACTCCGCTCAGCGATGGATTATGCCACCGCCGAAGAGTGCCGCCATCGCCTGATCGCCTCTTATTTCAGCGACACGGTAGAGCCCTGCAATGATCGTTGCGACAACTGCAAAGACTCTGAGAGTCTAAAAACCGACATCACCGTCCCCGCTCAAAAATTCCTCTCATCTCTCTATAAAACAGGAGAACGATTCGGTGCCACTTATATCTCAGAAGTTCTTTGCGGAGAAGAAAAAGAGAAAATCCTCTCCAATGCCCATGACAAGTTAAGCGTTTTCGGGATCGGAAAAGAGCTGAGTAAGAGCACATGGAGCACCATCTCCAAAAGGCTCATCGAACTCGGAGCCATCGAACCCGACGAATACAAAGCACTGAAACTCACCGCAACAGGTGCAGAGATTCTCAAAGGAAAACAGAACATCCATATCCGACAAGAGCGTCTTACCCCAAAAAAAGCCTCTGTAAAAATTAAAACGGACAATCTAAACGCACCGAAATATTTTGAGGATTTCAAAGCTCTCCGCGCTCGCATAGCCAAAGAGCACCGTATCCCCGCCTACATCGTCTTCGGAGACAAAACCCTCTACTCCCTCGCCGAACAACTGCCAACAAACAAAGATGAGATGCTAAACATCAGCGGTATAGGAGAAGTAAAATTTGAGCGATACGGAGAATTATTTTTAGAATTAACCAGAGAGTTAAGTGCTAAAGAGAGTTAGCACTCACACTTATTTAGAAACCAGTAGCATGATTTGTAATTGAATCGCTTGGATAAGAGACTGAATGGAAATTTTTTCTTTCTCTGTTGCTCTTTGTAATTTTGCTTCGAGCGTTTTTAGCTGTTTTTCGAGTTTTTCCAACTTTGTATCGCCAGTGCCATCCTCTTCAGCACTTTTTATTTTATACGAATTCATCCCCTGAAGCTTTTTTTGCGTAGTGTTTGCTGATGATACATTTTCTTGAACACCGTTCTCTCTCGAAACCGCCAAATCGATTTGAGAAATTATCCCTCCTTGTCCGTTTTCAAACACAAAGAAGCCACTCTGCCGCATTGCCCCCATCAAAGCGTTTGACGTATCTTTGATCTCGAAAGGGGTAGCAATCGCTCCCAAATAGATCGCACCGATCCCCACTTCGCCTATAGCGATAAGTTCATCTTTGTTTTCGGTTTTGTGCCACACTCTTAGCTTGTTAAAAATCGGGTCATTCTCATCGATCCACCCGTTTTGATCGTCGTCATACCCTCTTAGCTCTTCAAAACCGTTACCGCTCTTTGCCCCAAACAACTCATTACCGTTTTCAATCGTTCCGCTACCGTTTTTATCCAACGCTAAAAAAGCACTTGTATCGCCTACCATAGAGATCTGATCCTCCCTACCGTCACTGTCGATGTCAAAAGAAAAGGTTTTCGAACTTAGTGTGGGGAAGGAGCCGTTAAACTCTAAAATAAGCGGATCCATGAGAGCATTTTGCTTCTCTTGCGCACTTTCATAAACGATTTTCGTCTGTTCCACAAAACTTCGTGATAGCGAAACATTGAGGTTAAGTTCAATAGTGCGATTATCCGTCTTTATAGTCGCAGTTGTCTCAAAATTCAACGCTTCCGCTTCCGCCCTAACAGTGTTAAATCCGAAATTTTTCCCTAGCTCTACACTCTGATGAATACCTTTTAATAGAGAAGCACTCAAATCTTTAAGTAGTATTTTTTCATCCGATTTTAGGTTAGAAGCACTCTCCGCTATAGCGCTGTTCGTAATTGATTTATCCCCGTTAGAACGGCTTTGTGAAGAGTGTTCCTCCGTTATTTCATCTTTTTGCAATTCTTGTTTGCGTGAACTTTGATAACCGAAATAATCCGCATACGTACTAACGCTGTACCCGTCTACTTTCATACGCACTCCTTTGCGTTTGTTGGTACACTAAAATCGTCAAAAAATATTTTATGTAAAACGACCATGGAACGCATCCGTGTGATCGATAAAAAATTCGAAATACTTGATTATTTTTCTGCGACCTCTATCATCCCCCGCCCTTTCTCCGATAAAAACGGGGCAATATGAATTTTAAACATCGTCTCTTTTGTCTCCCGTATCGACTCACGGCTCACTTCACCATCCATCGAGGCAAACACTTGCCAGTACGCCGTAACGAACCAATAGAGCTTGGCACGCAGGGGAATATCCTCTTTGGAAATGTTTTCTAAAATCTCTTCGCTGATAAGAAATCTAATTAACCCGGTTATCTGAATAATCCGCTTCTCTTGATTAGCGACAAAGGCCTTTTTTAACTCGCTATCGAGGGCCATCAACACCGGAGCATCCCGCATAAAAAATCGGTATTCCCAAAACAAATCCCCAAAATGCTCTTGCGATTCATCCAATACCTGCAAAGGATTATCAGAACTAACCATTTTTTCAAAACTTTTTGATAATTCCATCCGCTGTGATATATCCGTATAAATTTCTCGGATAATCTCCTCTTTATTGCGATAATGATAATAGAGGTTTCCCGCAGACATTCCCGCCGCTTTAGCGATATGGTTGGTCGTGATAGAGAGTGAATCATGAGTATTAAACAGCTTTATCGCCGCACTTTTAATCCGCTCTTTGGTTGTTATCTTTTTTGGCTTTGTCATGGGAAAATTCTACCATATTTAGAGTACATATACGAATTATATTTTGTAAATTAGAGTATTTGCACTAATTTTAAGATTTAATTTAGAAGATTGAGACTACTATGCACCTATCTGATTGGGTAAGGAGCTGATAATGGTACAGGGAAAACCGGGTGATGGATTGCCGCGAGGAGAGTTTTTACTCATACGGCTATTGTTGATTCCACTGGTGCGGACATTTTTTACATGGCAAATCGCTTTTTGGCTTTTCAAACGCGAAGCACGTATCATCATCTCTCTTTTGGAGGAACTAAATGAAGAGGAGAAGTTACAACAAATCGTTATCGACAAAACCTTCGCCATCGAAGATCACTCCCGCCAATTTTCCCTCAACATGGTGATCGAACACCTCTACATTACGGGACGTAAAGTGATGGAGATTATCACCGCTCTCTCACAGGAGCGAGAGTACAGTGAAGTCGTCACGATTGCAGGGGTAAAACCGTTCGCCAACCGTTCCGGTACACTCGATGATTTTAAAGCCTTTATCGATGAGTACAAAACCTTTTTTGCCGCATTACCAAAACACCATTCCAAAATGACCAAACCCCATCCGTGGTTCTACTCGTTTAACAACTTCGACTGGAACTCATTTATGTACATGCACACCTTTATCCACCGCCGACAAATCCAAGCGATTATAGCAGCATTAAAGGAACACAGATGAGTAACACACTCGGAACGATATGCCGTGTCGTAGGGTTATTTTTACTTTTACTCAGCGGATGGTTTTTAGCGGTAACGGTACTCTATTATTTAGCTGTTTTGATGATCGGAGCCTCTTACGAGTGGAGTCATTTCGGAATATTATTTGGTGTGGTTGTGATTGGGAGAATGTTCTATCCGCGCAATGTTTTTAAGTGGTAGAATATAAGTTCCTTTTAAAGGAACAAAGCTTATACTTTCTCTATGAATGTTATCAGTAAAAAAACATTGATACTGTTTTATGCTAATCATCCTCAGGCAAAAACACCTTTGGAAGTGTGGCACTCCGATGTGCGCAAAGCACAATGGGATAGCCCCGAACAGATAAAACGTGAGTATTCCAGTGCCTCTTTTTTACGAGACAACCGCGTCGTTTTCAATATCAAGGGCAATGATTACCGTCTAATCGTCCATATCGATTACAAACGAAAAATCGTCCGAGTCAAATTCATCGGAACCCATAGCGAATACGACAAAATCAATGCAGAGGAGATTTAACATGCACCTGTCCCCTATCCGAACCGAAGCCGATTATGAAAAAGTGTTGGAACGTATCGACGTATTGATGGAGTTAGAACCTGAGATCGGAAGCCGTGAGGGCGACGAACTCGAAATCCTCGCCCTTTTGGTCGAAAAATACGAAGAACAGCATTGGCAAATCGCCACACCCGATCCGATCGAAGCGATCAAATATCGTATGGAAGAGATGGGACTCAAACAAAAAGATTTGGTTCCCATCATCGGGAGCAAAAGCAAAGTTTCCGAAGTCCTCAACCGTAAGATCGGACTATCACTCAGTATGATCTCCAACCTCTCGGCACAGCTTCATATTCCACTAGAAGTGTTGGTGCCGAAAGTTTCGGCGTGATATATTTTACAGAGTCACTAAAAAAACTTATATAGATGAAAAAATTTACCAATAAAAAATTAAGAGCTTTAGTTAAACAAAATATAAAAAATATTAATATAATATCTAAGAAAGCTTTTCAAAAAACAGTAAAAGTTTCTGATATTGATGCAATCATATCTTTTATAAATGGACAACAAAAAGATGGGCGGAAAATCAATACTGATTTTTTCAACAATGAATTAACATTAGCTAATTTATCTACACTTTGCATTTCTATGATAAGTTTATCATTACATTCTTCAGAATCAGATGAAGAAATTTTTCCAAAAAACTGGCTGTCTGAAGATGAATCTCCTAATCCAAACTTAATACTATCAAACTTATTTTTACAAATAACAAATTACTCTATCGCTATAATCGACTTACTTGAGAAAGGATTAGATAATCCAGCACGTACCTTAGTACGAAGCATTTCAGAATTATGTAATCAAACAATCATCCTAATATATTCGCGAGATGACTTTAAAGAATATATTAAAGGCAAAGATGAAAATACTTCAAATCAAATATGGTATAGGTTATTTTCTAAAAATAAAATGTTTGAAAAAATTTCTGCTATAGAAAAAAATATTGGTTTTGATAATGAATTAATAGACTTTTTCTATACCTATAGAAAAGAACGGCATCAGTTTTTTTCCGAATCAGTTCATCATTCATACGTATCTGTAAATATTGGAGCGTATTCGCCTAAATGTCATAGTGATAATGAAAATGTGAAAGGTTTATTCGGTGGTGAAAATGCTTCAATAGATCCACCTCTTTATTATTTAAATACCACATTGTTTATGTTTATAAGGTTTTACTATAAAATAGCTAATAAACCTAAAAATCCCGATAAAGCATTTTGGCTCGAATCTGTTGTACTACATCAAGCTATTCATCCTGCATATCTAGATATTTACTATTCAACAGAAGGTTATAAACCTTAATCTTTGTCACCATTCACTTTCCCCCGCATTTTCTTAATATTCCCATGCTTCGTCTTGCTGTCCATCCGTCTTTTCTGCGAATTTCGGGTCGGTTTGGTCGGTTTACGCTTTTTCTGAACAATGGTAACGCTTTTGATAAGTTCTTTCAACCTCTCCAACGCCGCTTCTTTGTTCTCTTCCTGCGAGCGCGATTCTTGGGATTTGATGTTGATAATCCCCTCTTTCGTGATACGGTGATCGGTGATCTCTAAGAGCCGTTCTTTGTAAAAATCGGGGAGTGATGAGGCGTTGATGTCAAAGCGGAGGTGAATCGCGGTGGAGACTTTGTTGACGTTCTGCCCCCCCGCGCCTTGGGATCGGATAGCGGTGATCTCGATCTCAGAATCGGGGATACTAACGGTGTGGGAAATGTGCAGCATCTAAAATCGAGAGATTATCTCCCCCGTCCGCCCGATTTTTTAGGGGAAGGTTTTTTCGTATTGCCAAAGGCGCTGTCTCTGGCAGAATTACTTTTTCCGGGGAGTTCATCGCGTGCGACACGAGGACCGCGCTTGCCGACGAATTTCGGCTGAACGGGAGCTTTTTTACGCTTATTGCCGAACGCTCCGGCCGTTTTTTCTTTTTTCTCCCCCTCTTTGGAGAGGCTTTTCCCCCGTGTTTTGACCAGTGCGTTATCCGCTGGGGGCTCAAATCCCGGTACTAAAATCGTCTCGACATTTTTCCCGAGCATGGTGATGATTTTTTGCCATGAAATATGTTCTCCCGATGACAGAAGCGTTATCGCCAATCCTTCATTGCCCGCACGTCCCGTACGGCCGATCCGATGGAGATAATCGGTACTGATGTGAGGAATATCGTAGTTAATGACGACATCCAATCCCTCGATATCCAGTCCGCGTGCCGCGATGTCGGTTGCGACAAGGATACGGGCGGAACCTTCTCTGAATTCTGTAAGGGCACGATCGCGTGCTCCGTGTTTTTTATCGCCGTGGATGACGACGTTTTTCAGTCCGCTAGCGGTGAGGTCGGCACTCACCTCGTCCGCTTCGGTTTTAGTACGGGTAAATACAAGCACCTGAGGATAGTTGTTCGAGCCGATTAAAAATGACAACAGCTCTTTTTTACGCTCTTTTTCCACCGGATGAACCACTTGGCGAAGGGTCATATCGGCCGCTTTAAGATTATCGATCTCAACCAAAAGAGGCTTTTTGAGAATTTTCTCGCTTAATTGTTTTACGGCACCCGTCATCGTCGCCGAAAAGAGCATATTTTGACGCTCAAGGGGGAGAAGATCGATGATCTGCCCCACTTCGCGGATAAAACCCATATCGAAAATCGTATCGGCTTCGTCAAATACCAGATATTCGATACGAGAGAGCGGAACATGTCCTTGCTTATTCAGCTCAATCAGGCGTCCCGGAGTAGCGACGATGATATCGACCCCCTCCGATAACTCTTTCGCCTGACGTGCCATATTGGCACCCCCGTAAAGGGCGATACAGTTAAGTTCAAGTCCTGAGCCATACGAGCGGATCGCTTCTGCCACTTGGGAGGCAAGTTCCCGTGTCGGAACGATGACCAGCGCTCGGGCACTGGCTTGTCCGGATTCAGAAGAAGCGTTTAGTTTTTGGATGATCGGAAGGGCAAACGCGGCGGTTTTACCGGTCCCCGTTTGTGCCGCTCCGAGGATATCGCGTCCCCGCAGTACAAGCGGAATTACCTGCGATTGAATCGGAGTCGGTTCACTGTATCCTTTTGCGCTCAATGTCTCTAAAAGATGGCTACTAAGCCCTAAAGTCGTAAATGACATAATAATATTACCTTTTTGGTATCGTATTCGAAAATATTACCATTTTATCGCTTCATGCCTGCTATTTATGGACTGTTTTTTGCTACGATACCATAATTATTTTACAGGGGACAGAATTGAGAGCATTACTTGTATTAGCCACATCTGCAACATTGAGTTGGGGGGCTTTCATCAGCGGAACGGTTTTAGATAAAGCAACCTCAAAACCGATAGCAAACGCTATCATTATTTCGCAAAACAAAGAGTATAGAAGCGACTGTAACGGGGAGTTTAAAGTTCCCTCTTCCCCTATCGTCGGCGTACGAGCGGTAGGCTATGAGCGAAAGTTTTACAAAAGCGGCGGAAAAATGTATTTAAAGCCGTTTAATCCCAAAGCACTTTACCTTTCAAGCTTCGGGGCTACCAGCAGTAAAATCATGGGAAATGCAAAGCATTTGCTTGAGACAACAGAGATTAACGCACTGGTTATCGATATGAAAATGGATCGCGGACAAATCGCGTTTAAAACTACCAATCCGACTGCCAACGCTATCGGAGCACAAGATCTCGTTTTATTCAAAGATGTTAAAAAATTTATTGCCGATTTGCATAAAGAGGGAATCTACGTAATTGCCCGTATCGTCTCGTTTAAAGATACCCCGTATGTAACCGCTCATCCGGAAATGGGCGTTCATACTAACGATGGAGCTTTATTCAAGGACAAAGAGGGGCTCTACTGGATCGACCCTTCACGCAAAGAACCCCGTAATTATATTATCAGTATCGCCGCCGAAGCGGCTGCGGCAGGATTTGATGAAATCCAATTTGACTATGTCCGTTTCCCCGATCGCAAAGGGATAAAATTTTCGGTCGAAAACACGCAAGCCGAACGGGTAAAAGCTATTGCAGGATTTTTGGAAGCGGCACGGGAAAAACTCACTCCGTACAATGTCTTTATCTCAGCCGATATTTTCGGATATGTCAGCTGGCATAATGCCGATATCGAGATCGGGCAACGTGTCGATGCCCTCTCGCCGTATGTCGATTACCTCTCACCGATGCTCTATCCTTCAGGATTTAATGCGGGAATTCCAGGATATCCCGATCCGGTAAAAGCCAATTATGAAATTGTCAAACTCTCTCTTGACAAAGCACTTGAAAAATCGGGTACATCGCCGTTGGCCTATCGACCGTGGCTACAGGCCTTTCGTGATTACGCTTTCGACCGACGGGTTTACGGCGCAAAAGAGATTCGTGAGCAGATTGCCGCCAGTGAAGCGTTCGGAAGCTGCGGATGGATCCTTTGGAATCCTCGCAACGCCTACAGTTCAGAAGGGTTAAAATAAAAGATATATAAAATTTTTCTATTAGTGTTAACGTGTTTAATGCCTATGCTATAATAAAACAAACTAAAACAATATTTGGGCATTATCATGAAAGAAGAGGATATTTTTATCGGTCGGCAACCTATATTCGATAAAGAAGGCAAATGTGTCTCCTACGAACTTCTTTATCGGAGTACACTTGATTCAAGTGTTGCGGTATTCTCGAATAATGCCAATGCTACCGCGCGCGTCATTTTGAACCTCATCCATAATATCGGGCTCTCTTCCATCATCGGCGATAAAACCGGATACATAAATGTCGATGAGCAAATTATCCTAAGTGACGTTTTTTTATCCCTTCCTAAATCAAAATTCGTTTTCGAAATTTTAGAATACACAAAAGTGTCACCTGAAGTTATTGAAAAAATAAGCCATTTGCATGAGTTAGGATATCGGTTTGCATTGGACGATTTTGCCTGCGATGATGAAAATATCAACTTTTTCAAGCCCCTTTTCCCCTATGTCGATGTCATCAAAATAGATTTGCTTGCAACCACCGATCTTAGCATCGAAGCAATAGTAGAAAAATTCAGCTCACTTGATGTCAAGTTATTGGCTGAAAAAGTAGAAAATTTAGAGATGTTCGAACGATGCAAACATGCCGGATTTGATTTGTTCCAAGGCTATTTTTTCGAAAAGCCGAGCATCATCAGCGGAACCAAAATCGAACCCTCCGTTATTAATGCGATTGATGTTATCAATACACTCTATGTAACGACCGACATGAATATCATATGCGAGAAATTTTCTATCTATCCGGAACTCACTTTTAACCTTTTGCGTTATATAAATTCTGCCGAATTTTCTTTTAGACAGGAAATTACCAGTATAAAACAAATTCTCAATCTGTTAGGCCCCTCAAGGGTTCGCTCATGGTTAGGACTTTTTTTGTATTCGGGAATGCATAAACAAATGTTCCAGGAAGCGATCTTCGATGCCGCAAAATTTCGTGCCAATATGATGAGGGAGCTCGTAAAGGCACAAAACAAGCCCGAGCTGTGCGATGAAGCGTTTTTAACCGGAAGCCTTTCGCTGATTGATACCTATTTGCATATTGAAATGTCCAGTATTATTGAAAAAATCCATCTGAACAAACTAATTTCCGATGCCCTGCTAAAGCGTGAAGGGTATTTCGGAAAGCTGCTCTTAATTACCGAAAAGCTGGAAAAGAGCGATAATTTGGCCGCTTTTATTGAAACCTTAGCCCCTAAATTACAACTTAACCCCTATCAGCTCTATACTATCTATTCCAAAGCATACGAGTCAACCCTTCACATTCATCAAGAATAACGTCGATGTTCAGTCCTTTCTCTCAGATAATAATGCTACAATCTAACTATTAATTGATTAGGTTTGTTACCTAACAAAGTTTTGCAGGAAAAAAGATGGGTAAAACCGATAGCAAGAATCAAATATTCTCGATTCATGAGCAAACGCTCAGTATGCTTAAAAAACTTTCTCTCCCCCCTTTTCCCAGTAACTACGAAAAATGTTTCAATGAACTATTTAATGAACAGGCGGACCAAGAACTTATCAATACGCGAAAAAAAATCGAAACTGCCAAAGACAATGAATTAGGCCGGTATCTCGATATTGCACAACGTACTATTGCATCTTTTGTGGAAGCACATGCCGATATCTCGCACGTTGCACAGATGCAGGAGCGTTATATCAACAAAAAAGCCGATGACGGTCTCGTTCGATGTGCCAATTTTCTTGATGGGCTGAGCGAACTCGGAAAAAATATGTCCGTTGAACTCAAAAAAGCTCAAAGCAAAATTGACGAGCTGAGTACCGAACTGCATGAGACGGTTTCGTTACTGACTATCGATCCGCTTACGAAGGTTACGAACCGCAAAGGGTTAATTGACGATTTGAATAATGCTCTTCAAATCGGCCAAGACAAAGCGCTCCCTATAATACTGATGATGATTGATGCCGACGACTTCAAATTGATTAACGATCAGCACGGTCATCTTGCCGGTGACAGGGTGCTCTATTTTTTCGCACAAAGTATTAAATCCGTTATTCGTCCCGGCGACAAAGTCTATCGCTACGGCGGAGAAGAGTTTACCGTCGTTTTAAGTCAATCTGATAAAGAGCAAGCTTACAGTTTAGCCGATAAAATTCGTTCCAAAATCGAACAGAGCCAATTAATATATTCGGGTAAAACCATAAAAATGACCGTCAGTGTCGGAGCTACCGTCCATCATCAGGGTGACAGCTATGACGATTTTATCGGCCGGGCGGATGAAGCACTCTATAATGCAAAAAAAGAAGGGAAAAACAGAACAATATTAATAGATTAAACCGGAATCTTTATATCTTTCGCTTCACGTTCCAAGAAAAATTTTTCCTGTCCTAACCGGTAAAGGGCAAAATCATATTTAACGGGATCGTCAGGATCAAACTTTTTAAAAACTTCCGTAAGTTCAATCGCTGAACGCAGATCGCACTGAGACCGTTTTAGAAGCCCAAGAGCGCGGGAAACGTTAAAAGTATGGGTATCAAGCGGCATAATCAAATCGCTCTGATCTACGCCGCTCCATAGCCCCATGTCGAGTTCATTATTCCGTACCATCCACCGAAGATACATCATCCACCGTTTCATTGCTGAGGCTTTGACTATGGAATCTATCGGTTTGGTAATTAAAAATTCATACCCTTTGGAGCGATAGGGATTAAGATCATACAGGGTCGTAATCAATGTATTTAATCCGGATATAAAACCATTTTTATATCCATCCAAAAAAACGTTCTCTGCTCCGCCCGTCCTTTTCAATGCGCGGAGGGTAATGAACCATTGTACGATATCTTCATTGGATTGGAAGCGATAATACTTTCCCTCCAAGCGACGGCGCAGATCTGCTTCATCCGCATCGATCAAGTCCTGATCCAGCGACGAGAGAAAAGAGACGATCGCTTTGACGTTACCGTACGCAAAAAGGGCACAGGTAAGGGAGTGAAGTTCATCTTTAAAACGGCGGGCCACCATCAAAGGATCGGGGCGCTCGTTGCAGAGTTCGTCAGCGCAGTTGCGCGCTTCTACCTGCGCATCAAGATAGGCTTTGATATCTCTCAAGTGCGCCCTAAAAGATAAAGCTGCTTTCGTTCGCTGGAGCCGGCAATATTGAGCTGTTTACGGTATTTGGCGATGGTACGGCGAACCATCGTGATTTTAAACTTCTCTTGGATCATCTCGAGGAGTTTCATATCGCTGAGGGGCTTTTTATGCGATTCGTTTCTAACCAGCTCCGCAACATAGTCTTTGATAGCGGCGTTGGAAACGTCCTCGTCAATCGCCGTCGTAAAAAAATCTTTCATCGGGTAGATACCGCGGTCACAGGCAATGTACTTGTTGGCGATTGCCCGTGAGATCGTCGAAGGATTATGTCCGAATTCATCGGCGAGGGTTTTCAGGGTCAGCGGTTTAATGGCACCGCCGATAAAAAAGTCATACTGATATTCGACAATCATCAACCCGACTTTATACAGCGTCGCTTTGCGCATCTCCAACGCATCGACGAGGCTTTTGGCCTCTTTGAGCTTTTCGCGGACAAACTGATGGTCGACTCCGTACTCGGCATCAATCATTACACTCGGATAGTAACGGTCGTTTAATCGTACTTCAATCCCCTCTTCAGGATCGTTATGGATCATCAGATCGGGGATGACCTGCTGTGAGTCTTCCAAGAAATCAATCGCGGGGGGATTTTTAAAACTTCCGATCACCCGCATCGCCTCATCAAACCCCTCCTCTTTACGGTAGCGGCCGAGTTCATCCATATGGGTAATCATCTCACGGGCAAGCGAATAGGCCGTATCGTCGATAGTAGCAGACTCCAACTGGAATAAAAACGATTCGCTCACCGACTTTGCACCGATCCCTACCGGTTCGACGTGGATAAAACGGAGGCGAATTTTCTCGAACTGCTCTAGAGTGATCCCCTCGTTCCGACAAAAAGTATCACAATCGCCTTCATAGTAACCACCCTCATCCAGGTTTTCGATGACATGTTTGGCGATCAACTGTGATACGGGCGTAGGAAAGAGTGAACCGTCAATCTGTTCTTCGAGAATGTCGTACAAACTTTTATGCTGGACCGTCAGGGCTTCAATCGCTTCGCTGTGGGAGTTTTGGACATAGCCGTATTGGATTTTTTTCGGAATCCTCGCTTCAAAAGACTCTTCATATCCCGATTTAATATCTATCAGCGGGTTGCTCTCGACAAACGGAGCCATCGCTTCACCCAAATCGCTTAAACTCGACTGGAGAATCGGAAGCCAGTTGCGAAGGGTATTGGAGAGCTTATTTTTTAGCTCGACGCTTGTTTTGACCCGTAACATGAGGTATTAGAACTTAAACGACTCACCGAGATAGTGCTGACGCACATCCGGGTTGTTGGCAATTTCATCGCTTGAACCGCTTGCGAGTAATTCACCGCTCTTGATAACATACGCACGATCGCATACCGCCAGTGTTTCACGGACATTATGGTCGGTTATCAAAACCCCGATACCGTATTCGACAAGCTGGGAAATAACACTTTGAATATCCATCACCGCAATCGGATCGACTCCGGCGAACGGCTCATCCAAAAGTAAAAAACGGGGTTTGTTGACCAGCGCACGGGCAATCTCGGCACGGCGGCGTTCCCCTCCGCTGAGATTGATACCGCGGCGGTTGCGGATCGGCTCGATGTTAAACATCTCGAGCAGCTCCTCTATCCGTTTTTCGGCCATCTCCTGATCCAATTTTCCCGCTTGTGCGGCGATAATGAGGTTTTCCTCGACGGTAAGGTCTTTAAAAATCGACGCTTCCTGCGGCAGATAGCCGATCCCCATCCGCGAACGCTGATGCAGCGGCAGACCGGAGACATCTTCGCCGTCGATATACACTTTTCCTCCCGTTGCTTCGACAAGGCCGCATACCATATAAAACGTCGTTGTTTTACCCGCTCCGTTAGGCCCGAGCAATCCGACAACCTCTCCGGTACGCAGATCCATGCTGATACCACGGACGATTTCGTGATTTTTGATCGTTTTGACCAAATTCTCAATTTTCAATTCATGCATGCTGTACCTCATAACATCGCGATTGTTCATCGCATTTGGTAATTTTTAAAGTAACGGTCTCTATGCCGGCACGTTTCAGCCACCCGATGAGACTTTCATCACCCCACTCGATCAGATGATACCCCTCGCGTTCGAGTTCTTCCATCATCCCCAGAGAGAGAAACTTATCAAATCCGTAATTGTACAAATCATAATGGTACAGTTTATCGCCGTAGCGCTGTTGCAACGAAAAAGTGGGAGATGTCACCGCCTCTTCCATTCCGAGATAGCGTGAAAATGCCTGCGTAAGCGTTGTTTTTCCGCTCGCGAGGTCTCCTTGCAAAATAACCACCCCTCCGCTTGGAAGTTCATTCGTAATGCGCTCACATAACGGTGTCAGTTCATTCAGAGCCAGTTTCATCATAGCTTGGAAGAGACCGATACAATTTGTTGCAGTTTTTCCGCCGCTTTGCCGCTTAAAAGCCCCTCTCTGGCAATTTCAAGCGCCTCTTTAACATCTCGTGCCATCCCGTCGGCAATCAGAGCATACGCCGCATTAATAAGGACCATATCCCGCTGAGGATCGGTGGCACGATTATGAAGAACGTCTCTAAAAATCGCTGCGTTCTTTTCGACATCACCCCCCAATATCGCTTCGAACGGGGCTTTTTTGATCCCTAAACTTTGCGGATCGATTTCGAAATATTCGATAGAACCGTTTTGCAGTCGGCCGGCATAGGTAATATCGCTGATACTGATCTCATCCATTTTTTCGCGCGAACTGACCACGATTGCCGATTTCATCCCCAGTTCACGTGAGGCTTCAGTCATTTTCGGAACAAACACCTCATCAAATACCCCCAGAAGGATTTTAGAAAGGCCCACCGGGTTCGTCAGCGGCCCAAGGATATTGAAAATGGTTTTTTCCGGGATCGATCGGCGTATCGGCATAATAAATTTCATAGCCGGATGGTGATACTGCGCAAACAAAAAGGTAAACCCCGTCTCTTCGAGGAGCTTTGCACTTTTCTCCAGTCCCAGATCGAGTTTTACCCCCAAATGTTCCAGCACATCGGCACTTCCCGATTTGGAGGTGATGGAACGGTTCCCGTGTTTGGCGACATACGCGCCGCATGCCGCCAGGAGGATAGAGACGGTGGAGCTGACATTAAAACTGCCGCTTTTGTCTCCCCCCGTCCCTACAACATCGATCAACTTGGATTTAAGCTCCGGTGCAACATCCAAAGCCAGGGCATGACGTTTCATGACTTCGGCCGCCGTTGCGATCATGGAAGAAGAAGTATCGGTATTGAGGGTGAGAGAGAGTAAAAAGTCCCGCATCTGCTCATCCGACATCTTGTGCTCGAAGAGCGCTTCGAAATCGGTCTTCGTAAAATTCATGAAAGTTCCTTGACGTAAAGATGCTGCTGAGATTTGGGGGTTGATTTGATTGTCGGAATATCTAAAACTTCGTATTTCATCTCTTTCTCAAGATAAACCAAAGTGATAATATCTCCGACTGCCACATTTTTAGAAGGCTTAACCGCTTTGCCGTTAACATAGACGACCCCTTCTCCGATCATATCCTGAGCGACGGTACGGCGTTTGGTCAGATTGACCGAATTGAGAAATTTATCGATTCGCAAAATTGTTCCGTTTACTTTATTTTTGAACATCTACGAGGCTACGCCCCGTTTGGCTGTACTTGCCTCTACGGCATGACGGGCCGGATGACTTTTATAGGTTTATTGTAGGTAATGAAAGCTAAAAGAGAGGTAAGAGCGCAAAAATTGTTCCAAAAAATGTCGATGTTAAAAAATAGACACTTTTTTTATAAAAAATAGTCTCTATGATTTATGCCCTACACAAAGTTTTTTAATAGAATACAGCTATACTTATAGCTAACCAATTCCCGAGGATATATGAAATGGGCCAAAATAGAGATGTCTACTTGTCACTTAAAGAAGAAGTCATTCTCTCTCCCTATGAATACGGTGTCATTCTTGATATTCAACAAAATATTTACGAATTGCTGATAATCGGCCATAATCAGCAAGAAGTTCTTGAACGGCTTTGTTTCTTAGCTGAAAAGCTGCTTCCTAACTCCGTAGCTTCCATTATGCTTCTCAATCCCGATACCGGACTTATGAATATTGCATCGGCTCCTTCGATTCCCCCGGTAGGACATGATGCGCTTCAAGGGCTGAAGCCCGGAAGCGGCGGAGGCTCATGCGGAAATGCGGTCTATCACAATGAAGCCCAATACGTTCATGACACAAAAACGGATAAACGATGGAGCGATATCCGCCAAATCGCTTTTGATTTTAATTTATGTTCATGCTGGTCTATGCCGATTCGCAATCAATTCAAAGAAGCAATCGGGAGCTTTGCGCTCAGTTCGTTTGAACATCGTTCACCCTCCGACTTTCATAAACGTTTGCTTGAAATATGCGCTTTTATCGTTAATATGGTGTTAAAACGTACCGAATATGAGGCTCAAATCGATACCCATCAGAAAAAACTGCTTTCCATCGCCTACTTTGACCAGCTCACCAATCTCCCTAACCGTCAAAAAATCGTAGACGATATGGAAGAAAAAAAACCGAAAGCATGTGTTCTTTTTAATATTGACGATTTTAAAGAGGTCAACGATTTTTTCGGTATCGATGCGGGTGATGCTATCTTACAGGAAGTGGGAAAATGGTTTAATGAAATGAACTTTTCCCCTTATCGGACCGGGGGAGACGAATTTGCCATACTTTTGTATGATGATTTGACATGGAAGACCCTCAAACATAGGATCACGACTCTGATATCTTTGTTTGAAGAAAAGGTTTTTGTCGTCGGAGATGAAGTGTTAAGTATCCGGATGACGGTAGGTGCCGCCATCGGTGAGGGAAAACTTCTCACCCGTGCCGATATCGCATTGCATCGGGCCAAAGAGAAAAAAATTTCCCTCGCTCTGTATGAACAAGAAGAGAACATTGAAGAGACCTATCGCACCAATATCGCCATGACGGCAACCATCCGCAAAGCATTGGCCAACCAACGGATTATTTGCCATTATCAGCCCATCGTCAACATGGCTACCGGAAATATCGACAAATACGAAACACTTGTCCGTATGGTTGATGAAAACGGTGAGCTTATCCCCCCGATGAAATTTCTCCCGATTGCCAAAAAAACAAAACTCTACCCCCAAATTACCAGAGAAGTCGTTTATCAGGCATGTACACTCTTCTCCAACCGCAGTGAGCAATTTTCGATAAACCTCTCCGATAGCGATATACGCGATCCCCATACCGTTCAAGAGATCATCAATAGTATCATCCAAACCGATACCGCATCCCGCATAGTATTTGAAATTTTAGAGTCTGAGGGGATCGAAAGCTATGAGGAAGTGACCCGCTTTATTACACAGGTAAAAGCGTTAGGGGCGAAAATAGCGATTGATGATTTCGGAACGGGCTACTCCAATTTTGAAAACATCCTCAAACTCGGAGTCGATTATATTAAAATCGACGGTTCCCTCATCAGCGGAATCAGCAGTAACGAACGCCACCGGATTATTGTCGACACGATTATCGATTTTGCCGATAAAATCGGAGCGGAAACGATTGCCGAATTTGTCAGCGACGAATCCCTTTTCATCTCAATCAAAGCGCACGGAATCGATTTTGCGCAAGGATACTATACCGGAAAACCGGAACCGTTAGAGTAATTTAACTTGCAAACCCGCTTTGAAAACTATTAGTCAACTCTAGCAATTGTGATTGATTCGATCATAGCGGCTATGATGACCAATGAAGACAAATACGACCATATTCGGCTGTTCTGAGAGTAAAATTTTATAGGATTGATTGGTATAGAGCACCGTAATACTACGTCTGCATTTATCTTTTTTACAGACGATTTTATGATATTTCAGACGAGGATCGGTTTTATTTTGGAGATAGAGATTAATCGTTTCATCAATTTGTTCACTATTTAAAGCACCTGATTCGATCAGCTTACTTTTTTGCCGTTCAAAAACACTTTCAAACGCAATTAGCTTATCGTTCAACTTTATAAAATCCCAATTCAACTTGTGCACGTACCAACAAGTCGTAAAAGATGGAAGCTTTATCAAAATATTGTTGAATTAACTCATTTTTAGATGTCATAGCGATCAACGGTTCAAATTCATCGATCAAATCATCCATTTTAATCACCATCGAATCGATCATAGTATTCGTTAGGTTCATATGGGAGTGATAATGAAGCAAATCCTCAAAAAAGACATACGAAGCATTCAAAAGCATAATCCGCTTTACCACTTCTTCATTATCGGCAAGGGTATCAATATTACGCTCATAGTAGCTTCTATGCTCAATCAAACTATTGATATGTTGTGATAAATTATCCTGAATCGATGTGCTATACATAGTCTCAAGCATAATACTCACCACCCTTTTTGTTTTATCTATTGAGATATTCTATCGAATTTAACTAAAATTGCCAACTATCTCTTAACTCCCAAACCCGCTTTTAAAATTCTCTTTAGCAACGACAATCTGTTTTTGTTTCTCTTTACGTGCCGTATCTTTTTCGACGAAGATTTTTTTTCGGGTCGCCGGATCCATCTCGGTGTAATACATCACCGCCGAATAGGTCCCCGGTGTCGGGGTAAACACCTGTGCCTGTTCGGGATTCATCTTCAGCTCTTCGCTCGTAAAGCGTTTCAGATCGTGCATATCTTTCTCCGTACATCCCGGATGGGCGGCGATCAGATAGTAGGTCAAGAACTGCTTTTTTCCCTCTTCTTTGTTCAACTTGTCATAAAGCTTTTTAAAATCGACAAGGGTTTGTTTTCCCGGTTTATTCATCAGATGGAGGACGTGCTCTGAGGTGTGTTCGGGGGCGACTTTCATCTGTCCCGAGATGTGATGGCGCACCATCTCTTTGAGGTACTCATACCCCTGATGTTTGTCCTCGTTGATCAGGTCATACCGCACCCCTGATGCCACAAACGCTTTTTTAATTCCCCGCACTTCACGGAGCCGTCGAAGGAGATTGAGTACACGGGTGTGATCAACTTTCATCGATTTACACAGATGGGTGTCATCAACACAGCGCTGATGATCACAGGTACCGTGCTTTAGCTTTTTATTGCACTCATACCCGTACATATTGGCGGTAGGACCTCCGACATCGCTGATGATCCCTTTAAAATCTTTGTACTCGGTAAACTGCGTTGCCTCTTTTAAAATCGACTCTTCGCTGCGGGTACGGATGGTACGTCCCTGATGGACACCGATAGCGCAGAAATTACACTCTCCCCAACACCCCTGATGGGTCATGATGGAAAATTTAATCGTCTCCAGACATTTCACAGAGCCTTTCGGACGGTGGTAGGGATGCAGCTCTCGGGTAAAGGGGAGAGAACTCACCGCATCCATCTCAGACTCATCGAGATAATCGGCGGGAGGGTTTTGGATACTGTAGCGTCCGTCTACCTCTTGACACAGCCCCTTCGCAGAGATGGGGTCGTTGTTATCGTAAAACGCATCAAACAGATCGATATAGCGCTCTTTGTTATCCAAACACTCCTGATGCGACGGAAGGCTTAGATATCCCTCGATAGGAGCTTTAGAGATATAACACACGCCGCGGATAGTGTGCGGCGATTCGCCTCTCTCCAGCGCTTTCGGAAGAGCGACAATAGCCCCCTCTCCCATACCGTAGATCAGATAGTCGGCTTTTGAATCAAACAAAATCGGTTTGCGCAGTTTGTTCGTCCAGTAGTCATAATGGGTAACACGGCGTAGACTCGCTTCAATCCCGCCCAGAACGATGGGAACGGTGTTTTTGAAATGTTTACGGATCAGATTGGTATAGACCAGCGTCGCACGGTCCGGTCGCGCATTATTGACACCGCCGGGAGTATAGTCGTCGCTGTTTCGAAATTTTTTGGTTGCCGTATAGTTGGAGACCATCGAATCGACGCTTCCGCCGCTCACCCCCCAAAAAAGTTTCGGCTCTCCTAATCGCATCACATCATCGGTCGAAATATCAGGCTGTCCGATAATCCCGACACGGTACCCTTCCCGCTCCAATATCCGACCGACAACCGCCACACCGATAAACGGCGAATCGATATAGGCATCGCCTGAGATCAGAATAACGTCGCATCGATCCCATCCCCGCTCATCCATTTCGGCACGGGTCGTGGGTAAATAACGGAGATGTTCGGGCGTAATTGTTTTCATAACGCGATTGTACGGCGAGGAGTCTTACAAAGAGGTTCAACCTGCGGTATAATCTTCGGATGGAAAACAATCTAAACCAAGAGATCATTGAGCATCTCATGCACCCTCGTAACTACGGTCCTCTCGAAAACCCAACAGGCGTGGGTGTCGGGCACAGTGAAAAAAGCGGAGAATTCGTCATTTTTTACGTTAAAAGTAACAATGACATCCTGGAATCCGTCGGGTATGCCACCAACGGCTGTCACGATACGGTCGTACTGGGATCGATGTTTACCGAAATGATAAAGGGCGAATCGCATGAGTATGCCCAAATGGCATCTCAAAACTTGCAAGATAAAGTTGCGCTGGGACCTGTAAAACAGCAAGCGTGCGCGCAAATGGTTCTTAGTGCTTTCGAAGCGGCTTTAATCAATGAAGGCCATAGAGCCGAAGGGGTGGAAGAAGACCTTCATGCGATTGAAATCGGACTGGAATGTGAGGTGGAAGAATGATCGATGCAGTCTTGTTTAGAGCGAAACATCAGCTGTGGCTGAGAATCGCCTTTATGTCGTTTTCGGTCAATGACCCGCAGGTTAAAAGCCGTCTGTACGAATTTTCGCAAATCGAATTTCGCCATCTTAAATGGCTCGCCGGATCGCTTTACGAAAACGGTTTGGACTATGACTATGAACGTGACCCCGACTTCACGATCGAAAGCGATTCGCTTTTTAATCTTGTTCGTACAACCATTGCCGAAATTCAATCACTCCATCTATTATACGTGGAGACTCCTCTGATAGAGCGGATGCGTCATGATGAAGAGTTTCTCCTCTTTACGTTGAACGGCTATCTGGAGAATCTGATCCTCGATGAACCGCTCAGCGCTTTTAACCGCTCCCGTCACTGGCCCGATTCCCTTTTAAGTCTAGCCGAAATCGACGCCCTCACCCTCTTTTTGTTTGAAGAGCTGTACAAAGAGTATGAACTCATCATGATTTACTTTTATCGGCAAATCCGTGCGACGAGTGCAGCTCAGGTAAGCTATTTTCAAGACCTGATCGACGAATCGCATTTCCATCTGCGATCGTTCGGTGAGATGATGTCCAAGATGGGGATTTTGGCCCTACCAAGGACCCTGCATCCCCGTACCTATGAAATTACCGACATGGAAAAATTTCTCCGCGACGGTATTGTCGAAGAAGAAAATGCTAAAGAGGAGTGCCGCAAACTCTCATCGTCCATCACCGACGAAAAACTCTCCGCCTTTTTTGAATTTATCAATTACCAAGAGAGCTATCACATAGAAATTATGAAAAAATTATTGGGAGAAAAATATGGTTGAACAAGGAAATATTTTTATTTTATTAGGCGTTATTGCGGTTTTCGCATTTGTCCTTACGCGAAAAAAAGATAAACAGTAAAAAAATTATTTATTTGAGCTTTAATTCGTAGACGTTGTTGTCTTTTGTCACACAGAATATCTCAAATTGCATCAAATGGTTCTTTTTGACGGCGACCTCTTCGACAGCCGGGATTGAAAGGGCAAATTTTTCGATTTGGTCTACTACATGCGGACTTCGGGTCGTAATTTTTACCAATAAACCGCCCTTATATCCTGAATAGGTATGTATGTCATGGATATCAAACTGTAAAGCATATTGAATGATTTTTTTTCTATCTTCGTCCATGCATCCTCCCTTTCTTAAAATTTTAAACCGTTTCTAAAGTGAAATAATAGCTTTTTTCTTTTAACCGGCTATATATTACCTCAAAATCGGTCGAATATACACGAGTTTGAGCGATTGAGGTGATAAAATTGGTATCTCGCTCCCATCTCGGTACCAGATGCAGATGGATATGTTCGGCAATCCCTGCTCCTCCGGCACGCCCGAGATTCATCCCGATATTGACACCGTGCGCTCCGAAGCCCTCTTTCAAAAGACGTACTCCCCGCTGTGCCAAAGCGCTCATATGAAGCCATGTTTTAGGTTCCAGTGCTTCAAGAGCGTCGGTATGGTGATGCGGAATAATCATAAAATGACCCGGTGTGTAGGGATAACGGTTCATGACGATAAAACAATGATCATCGCGATAAAGGACATGGAGCGTTTCATCCGATTGCGGATGCTCGCTGATATTGCAGAATACACACCCTTCACTCTTCTCACCGCTAACGTATTCGGTTCGCCACGGGGCATAGAGTACGTTTTCCATCAGATAAAATTCGGCGCATCGTTAGCAAAGAGGATAATATCTCCCGCTTTCGTCACCTCTCCAAGAGTTTTAACCATTTGCGATTTGTCGGCCAGCATAATTTTCTGAGGAACTCTTAGCTCCTTATCAAACTGTGGCGCATTCAGCGATCCTGTGATGATTGCAATATCGAATACACCGTTGATGGCTGGAATCAACTCCGAATTTAGTTCTTCGGTACTCTCGACGAGTCCCGGAGTTACGATTACCTTGCGCCCCGGATGAAGAGAACACAGCCGTACCCCCTCCAGCATCCCGTCGATATTGCCGTTATAGCCGTCATCAAGGATGATTTTACCCCCCGCATCGATCCGCTCCAGCCGGTGTTCCACGCTTTTGAGCTTCTCGACCGCGCCAACGATCTCATCATTATTCATCCCCATCTCATGGGCGATCAAAATCGCCGCATTGATGTTGATCGTCTGAAAACCGCCCAATACCGAGGTGTGAAAATGGCGCTCTTCGCCCTCTAGGTTCAGATCAAAATCGATCCCCTCCAACGTCGCTTCCAGATTACGGACATCATCACCGAAAAATGTAACCTTCTCATGCGGCTCGTTCGTAACCGACGTATGGATAAACGCTTTTTTAAGACGTTTGGAATGGATGATTTCGAGTTTGGTACGCTGGATACGCTCCAGTGTTTTAAAATATTCCAGATGCTGCGGCCCCACTTTGCCCACGACGACGATCTGCGGATGCAATAATTGTGCAATGGCGTAGATATCACCCACTTCGCGCGCTCCCGCTTCACAGATATACACCTGCGTATTCTCCGGAAGCGATTCGTTGACATCACGGATAATACCGCCGAGCGTATTGACGCTGCGCGGCGTGGCGTAGACGTTGAATTTTTGACCTAGCACCTGAGCGATAAAGTTTTTCATTGACGTTTTGCCGTAGCTCCCCGTCACACACACGATTGTTAAATCTTTCATCGAAGCGATTTTGCCCTGTGCCTGACGCTTGTACGCCAGAAACAAAAATTTCTCGATCCCCCATGAACCGATATAGGTAAGAACTATCGGAAGAAACACGCTGTACGTCGTCCCTAATCCTTTGAGTTTTAGGAGAATGTCTAATAAAAAAGCAATCGAAAAAAGGAGAATCAAAAACCTCTTCACCCGCCAGGTCAAAACCAATTTTTTATCAAGTTTGCGGTGCCAAATGATCACCGAGGGGAGAAGCGCAAAATAAAAATAGATCCAAAAGTATTCATGGATCAAAAAATAGACCATAAAAGGGAATAAAAAATAGACCATATGCCACCACGTTTTATGGTGGCGCAATACGACCCTCTCAATCCGATAATCGTACCATTGCAGATTGGTGATTAAATACCATCCCAGTGTCATAACAAATAAAATATTCGTAAAAAACGGTGCTATTTCTGTCAATTCCATATTTTTTCCTTAGTGTTCCAAACTTTTTAAAACGCTCTTTTCAATCTCTTTTGCAACCATCTGGCCCTGCTCTAAAAAGAAATAGTGATCTCCGTCAAACTCGACGACTTTCGATTCGCTAATAAGCTCTGAAATTTTATACGCGGTCCACATCGGTGTCGCGGTATCCTGAATTCCGAAACACAGAAGCGCCTTCCCTTTGTACGCACGAAATTTTTCGGTGAAATCTTCGTTCACGACCTGTTTAAACGTCTCATACATCGGCTGACTCAGCCCCTGCGCATCGGGGGCGACAAAAAAGCGGCGAAAAGAGGATAATCCCGTAAATTTTAGAAGTTTGAACAAGGCAATTTTAGCACGGATTCTAAACGGCTTGGGAACCAAAATCCCCGCAGAACCGACCAACACCAAAAATTCAGGATTTAAAAGGGTAGCTACTTTTCCCCCGAACGAGTGGCCTAAAATAATCATTTTATCCACTTCGATCATGGAAATAAATGACTCCAGAATCGTTGCGTAATCTTCGGTCGTGAGTGTCATGTTGCAGGTACTGTTTCCGAATCCCGGCATATCGATGTAAATATGTCGAAACTGTTTTAAGTGGGCGCCGAAAGCGTGCTTCATCAGATTTTTATGTGAGCCCCAGCCGTGCAGAAAAATAATATCGTAATGGGCACTCGGATTGAGTATTTCATAACTGATCGAAAATGTATGCTGTTTGTATTGAACCGTCTTAACCGCCACGCTTATTTCCCTTTGGCTTGGGAGATAGAGTGGATGTAGTCATATTTGACGCGAATCATTTTTTTATCCGGCAAAGAGCCGAGCAGTTTTTGGATAGCATCGCCGAAATCGTCGAATAGGTAGTTGGCCATCGATCCCGGGATTGGGTTTATCTCATTCAGATACACTTCACCCTCGATCTCGAAGAAATCACAGCGGATCAACGCCCCTTCGAATAGCGGCAGATAGATCGTCTTGAACGCATCGCGCAGCTGCTGAACCAATGTGTCGCTCACGGAAGCTTCGGCTACATTTCCCGAGCGGGAGAAATCGAGATATTTTTTCTCAAAATCGAGAAATTCCGCTTTTTGAGGCTCCTCGACGATCGAATAATTCATCTCGCCGCGGGCACTGAAACCGGCTAAGTTATACTCTTTGACCCCCGCTATGAACGGCTCGATCAGCACAACGCTGTCAAATTCGAATGCCACATCCAAAGCATAATCAAGCTCGCGTTCTTCGCGGACGATACTGACCCCGATGGAACTACCCAGACGGGCAGGCTTGATAATAAACGGATAGGCCGTTTTTACAACTCTTTTATCCTCTTTGTGCAAGATCTCATACGGCAATGTTTTAATGCCGAGCGAATCGGCCAGCCACTTGGTATAGTGCTTGTCAAAACTGAGCATTGACGCCTCTTTACGCGGACCGATGAACGGGATATGGAAAAAATCCAAAAGGGAAGCAATCGTACCGTCTTCTCCGTCTCCGCCGTGGATTAGATTAAGTAGAGCCATATCGTGTTTTTTAGTGCCGAATAATCCGCGTTGTTCAAACCCGCCGTTGGTCAGAAAAATTTGGGGCATTTTGCGGTGCTCTCCGCGCGAAAAGGTGACCGCTTTCATTTTGGTACCGTCGATCAGATAAAACTTATGATCCTGATCGCAAAAAATAAAACTGAGTTCATATCGGCTTAATTTCTCTTTGACGGTGATAGCGCTGACGATGCTGATTTCGTGTTCGTAACTGGCTCCGCCGAATAAAATGGCTAATTTCAATTGAGTATCCTTATTAGAGTTTTTGAAGTTGTTTCAATGCGTCTTTCACCAATGCCGCCGTATCGGTTGCACCTGAAGCACTGAGCGCTTTGGCGATCTGCTCTTTTTTAAATCCGAGCGATTCTAACGCCATCGATGCTTCCGTCGTCGCCGTTGTAGCGGTTATGCCCGAACCGAGCAATACGGCATCGAATCCGGCCAGTTCGACCATAATACGACCGGCACTTTTAGGCCCGATCCCCGGAACTTTTTTGAGCGCATTGATATCTTTAGATGAAATAATACCCGCAAACTGCTCCGGCGTAAAGGTGCTGCAGATAGCAAGCGCTGCTTTCGGCCCTATTCCGTTGATTTTCAGCATCCCCTCGAAGAGAATTTTTTCGCTTTTTTGTTCAAATCCGTAAAGCTGCTGGGCATCCTCGCGAATCACATGATGCGTGTGCAGTTTAACCTTCTCGGAGCCGATACTGCTGTAGGTGTGTAACGAGATAAACACCTCGTAAATCACCCCGTTGACGTTTAAATGAACCGACGACGGCTCTTTATATTCTATAATCCCATCTAATCCTATAATCATTGTGCCATTACCTTAATCGAAAATTCCCCGTCTGCATCTTGATGTAATCCTAGAATTTTTTCTTCCGAATTTTCGGACGGAACATAAAAAATTTCTACCGGAGGATCGATCAATTTAAAAATAATCTCATTACGGTTATGCCAGCGGTCATGGTTGATGATCCGCGCGTCATAAATTTCCGCCTGAAGCGCCGTATGTTTTTGTGCCAGCCACGCATACTGGTCTTCTTTGCTTTTGAGTTCGTTGCGCAAAGATTCTAATTTCTCTTTGAAAAGTTGGTTTTGCTGGTATTTTTGAACCAGTGCCGAGGGCATTTTTACTCCGCTGCTTTTATAATAGGCAAGTTTTCGTTTTAAATCTTCCATCATCGGTTGATTTTCCCGCCACGTATGTTCGTACCCTTCCAGCTCTTTTTTAATATCGCGCATAGCCGTTTTTACCTGAGCCATCTGATCGGAACGCTCAAGAAGGTTTGTATCCTCTTCATCGATCATCGGATCAATAATGAGCTGATTCTCTCCCCCTTGAATTTTTCGGATCTCGATCAAATGCGATGCCGCCATTTTTACATGTGATCCCAGTACTTCGATCACGATTTCGCGCGCTCTGATTTTTCCGCCGGTCGCCTGCGTTATCGTCACTTTGTCGGCTTCGACGGTTCCATGCTCCAATCGTGTGATATGGACCTCTTTGCCGTATGCCGTCCCTTTATGGACATTAATCGTTAACTCGTCGGCTTTGATGATTGCACTTTGATGCACTTGTCCGTCAACCGTCGCTTTATGTGCCGTTACTTTGGCATTGGGTCCGACATTTCCCTCGATATTGATGACATTGACGGTTACCTCCATCCCCTGACCGATCGCATCTTTCATCGAATCTTTTTCTTTGACATTGATGGAAACATCGGCATCAAGCTGCGTATCGATCGATCCGGTCGTTTTAAAACTGATTTCGGTCACTTCCACTTCAGTTTGGATATCGTACACGCCCCCTTCGAAAGTGATATATCCGCCGGCTCCCGCCCGATATTCGATACTATTGGGCGTATCGATCACCGTGATTTTTTCACCCACCGAAAATGTAGGCTCATTTTTGACAATCGGTTCTTTCGGGATAATAAACTCTCCACGGCAATTACGCCCGCTCTCCCCTTTTTGCGGTTTAACGTACTCTATTATAAGTTCGTCTTTCACCACACCGATGACATATCCGCGCTTGGAATAATCGACTCGGCCGTGTTCATCCTCGGCTTGACGTTTCGAATTATAATGGAGAATCAGCTTGTCATTTGTCGTTTCTACCGGCTCGTACGATTGGGCGATGAGATAACGCTCCTGCGTCTCGAAACGATAATTTCCGGCCACATGAATTTTGGCCAAAAGTTCACTGATATTTTCGAGCATCATTGAATCAAAGACCCCTATCATCAAGTTTGCACGGAGTTTCTTCTTGTTGATCAAATGGATGAAATCTTCTTTAAAAGCACTGTAATAGTGGGCAATACTACCCGCTTTTATCGTCAAATAAATTTTGCACAGCGTATGATTCCCTCCGATCGACATATCGATCGATTCGAGTGAACTATGTTCGGTAATCGAATAAATTTCGATTTCATGTACCTGTTTGATCTCAAATTTCGGATTTAAAAAATGCTCTTCTTTGAGATCTCTCACCTCATCGGAAGTCAGTTCCACCCAATCTTCCAGAGAGCCTTCCACGACCGCTTTCGTTAATGTCTGGGTGCCGAGAAGGTGAAAATCGAGGGAATGGACGGATACTTTATACGTCATTGAGACTTGCAAAAGTTCTTTGGCGACATTCGATGTACGTACTATGACAGGAGAGATGGCTACCGCGACGGCACCTTTTTCATCCTCTTTCGTAAACAGCCCCATTCGTGATCCTTTACATGATTGCCCTTATTTTAATCACATATCGGTTAAAACTGCGTAAACTTTATTTTAATGTGTCACCCTTTACCGATTCAACATCCGTTTACCCCATAATTCTAAAGTCCGATCAGGGACAAACCATTTATCGTCTTCTTTATCAATAATCTCTTTAGTATAAAGCTGTTTGAGTGCGGAAGCCAATGATGCTTTTTGAATATTGTAGGCTTTTAGGGTATCGAGTGAAAAAATAGTCTCGATGCCTGCGGTAATGATTTTGAACGCCTTTTTTTGTGTTAGTGAAAACGTATCATACAATAGGGTATACGATGAGCTTTTGTCACCGATAATCTCTTCGAGTGCCTCATCAATCATCATCGGTGTAATGGTTGATTCTTTTTGATTATTGTAGAGAATATGCAGGATGTGTTGCATCAGTTTCGTCTCATGATCACATAATGCTAGTAGATATTCTACCGTCTCGACATTTATAGATAGGTACTTCGATGCATACGCTAGAACCGATTTTCCATCCAATCCCCCTAGTTCCATGTGGGTTGCCATCTCATACAAGGGGGCGCTATAGGTAAAGAGTGACGTGATGGAATGACGTTTTGAACCGGCAAAAATATAGGAAACATTATAAGGTTCTTGCATATATTTACGGAGCAACGCATCAATTTTAGTATCAAGAAGAGCAATTTGTTGAAATTCATCAATTGCAAAAATCACCCGCTTCTCTTTACTCAGTAAAAATAATCCTTCAAAAAATTCTTCAATCATCTCCTCAAAACTCAACCCCTCAAGTCGTGGTGTGTAGCTGATCTCGGCGGTATTCGGATCAACAGAAATTCCAAACGTTACGCGTTTGAAATACTTTTTGAGATTACTAATGATCGTTTTAATATCACCACGATGCGTTTTTGCCAATGACTTTAAAAGAATGGAAGCAAACTCTTCTTTAGAGGCAATATCAAAAATATCACAGTAAATGGTGTAACACTGATCCCTATTGCGATGCATCAACTCTTTAATTAGAGAACTTTTCCCCATACGACGTTTAGAATAGAGCAGTAGATTGTTGGAATGGTTCACCAGCTTTTGGATTTTTTCTAATTCGCTATCTCGCCCATAAAACTGCTCTTCAAGAGCAAAACCCTCATAATAGAATGGATTTATCATAATATTTCCTATTGTACTTAAAAATAGACACTAAAAGTATTCTATATGATATATTCTAAAATAAGTATTAATAGTGTTTAATTTTGAATACTATTTGACTTCATAATACTGAGATAAGTTTTAATCCCTAATTAGCTAAAATTGCATCAAATCTATTTTAAAGCTGAATTTTACGCATGTTTAACGTGGAAAGCCCCCTTTTCTTGAAAGAGTATTTGTGTAGTTTATCCGCATCTACAGAAGAAGCAAAACAAAAAGTTTCTAATGCCGTAGAACGATACAGAAATGGAACAGGTTCATATACAACTCTAACGACTAGCCATGTAGAAGAAATGAACGAATATATCGAGAGTATCTAATTTGGCGGTTTCCGTTCGTGGTGAGCTTGTCGAACCATGATTGGGGGGAGAAAAACGCATACCTATTTCCATTTTTTCTAAACTTTATTCTAAAAATGATAAAATCAACTGCTCTTCAGATTCTTCTTCTTGTAATTCCTGAAGCAATTTTGTAGATTTTTCGACGGATATATAATCTGAAGCAAAATATGTACATATTGATCTAAAAATTTTATTTGTCAATGGATATGATAGTATTTTTTCGAATAAGTTATAATCTATGTTCATTCGTTCATTTAAAGAAATAAAGCTTTCAATTCCATCAAAATTTATATTATGGTGTTTAAGATTATAGTCAGGTTCTATGTTTGTAAATATATATTTTTGAACAGCATATGGATTAAGAAATTTTGCATATGAGGAAGCAATCATTAAACGGCATTTTAGGCCATTTAGCGTTCCGTAAAAGTATGCTCTAGAGCGAATATTTTCATCATCATTTTTGTAATCATCATCTTCTTTATATTCCTCTAGTAGTAAAAATGAATCATACATAAAAAGAAAAGTTATTAATATGTCATTATCTAACAATGGATGAGATTTTGAAAAATAAATAAATTTTGACGCAATATCTTGGACTATTATTTTTTTGAATAAGTAAGGCTTTAATTCTTCAAGAAAATCAAAAGATTTTTCAAAGTTTTTTGCTGTTTTTGCCGTATAGATTTGTTGAAGTAAGCCATCAGCATTGTCTGAATAGGCTAAGAATTCTGCTACAAAAAATTCCATTATTGTTTTGTGCATGAATCTATAATATTGACCATCTTTATACATTAATGGGACAGAAGATAAAAGATCATTTAAAAAATTCAGAGGTGTTGAAGGAACTATTTTTGATAGTTTACTTGCATGTTCAATATACTCTGTCGCCTCTGAAAGAGATTTGATATTTTCATTTTTAGATGTGAGCAATTTAAATGCGAAAGCTCTTAATAGTTTTCTAAAATCTTCATAATCTAATGAAGATTTTTTCTCTCTTGAAAAACCTACCTTAGTTAAATCATGTCCTTTATACATTGCATTATAAATTTCATCATAAAAAGTTGATGTTTTGGATGCTATAGAGTTATTGAATCCATATGTACGATACAACAAAGCTACAAGTAAAGGTGTTTGCAAAAATCTATTAGGAACTTTATCTAACTCCATAATAAGTTTTTCTCCAATATCAAGTCTTGCAATCAGATCATAACGATGGATTAAAGATCTAGTCTGCTCAATTTTAAGTGGAATAAACTTGAGTGCCTTACTGTGTGGTATTCTTGGCAATTGATTTTCAGGTCTTGAAGTTAATATAAGTGCAATTTCAGATTTTATAGATAAATCAGAAATTTCTTGAGCAATTCGTGGTTGTTGTGCTAATGAAATTTCATCAAAACCATCTAAGACAATCAAAAACTTTTTCATTTCTAAAAGTTTTAAAAAAACATCATTATCAAAAATAGTATTAACACTGTTAAGCTCATTTTTTAATTCATCTAATAAGTTTTTTTCACCCAATGTACGCAGTTCAATAAAGATTGGAACCAAATCCATTTCACGAATCGCTGTTAAAGTCAAAGACTTTGCAAATGTAGATTTCCCCATTCCTGCATCATCAATGATAATGTATGATGAACCATCAAGAATTTCGAGCATTTGTATACATTTATTTTCGCCCCAATGCTCTCTATCTGTTAAAAATAAAGGTTCAAATATTTCTTCAATATCTAATTCTTGTTGAGGAAAAACAATAGTCTGAATTGTAGATACTTTTTTATGAAGTCTTTTGAAATATGGGAAAAAAAACTGATTTAACCGATCATCTTGTAATTGTTTATTTAAATCATGCTCTTTTACCCATTTCTTTAATTTATCAAATTTTGATTTTAATAAAACCTCTGCTGTGGGGGTGATAGCTTTTATGCCTGCATTTACTAGTGTTGGTTCCATACCTGTAGCCATAATTTATAAAATCCTCATATATTATTTTTCAACAATTATAACAATGGATTGATTTATAAATGAACAATATCTAGTTAATTAAAAAACGTTTATACCTATCTATTCGTGATGAGTGAACTAATGTACCCTTCGACAAGCTCAGGGCGAACGGGATAAAATATTTTAATGTGGCATACACTGGATTCCCGATCTAGTCGAGAATGACGAATTAAAGTACTCCAATTAGTTTTAATCCCATATCAGCTAAAATTGCATCAAATCTATTTCAGGGCTTGATATAAACTATGTTTAAATCGATATTCTCCAACTCTTTTGGTATCCTCATCTCCCGTGTAACGGGACTAGGGCGTGATGTACTAATGACGTCCGTGTTGGGTGCGAACGTGTGGAGCGATATCTTTTTAATGGCGTTTAAATTCCCGAATCTCTTTCGCCGTATTTTTGCGGAGGGTTCATTTACCCAAAGTTTTATGCCCTCTTATATCGCCTCGAATCAAAAAAGTGTCTTTGCCGTCGCTATCTTTATCCGTTTTATGGTGTTTATCGTTTTCCTCTCTTTTCTCGTCACCCTCTTCCCGGGGTTTTTCACCAAAATGTTGGCGTGGGACTGGGGGCATGATCTTATCTCCAAAACCGCTCCGCTCACCGCAATCAACTTTTGGTATTTGGATCTCATCTTTATCGTCACTTTTTTAGGGGCACTGCTCCAACACAAAGAGCATTTTTTCACCACCGCTTTTTCGACCGTCTGGCTCAATATCGCGATGATCGTCGCCCTGATCCTCTTTACCAACTCCGACCCGCAGACCATCGTCTATGCTCTTAGTTTCTCTATACTCATCGGGGGACTGCTTCAAGTGGCTACCCACCTCTACGCTATGCGTCAGCAGGGCTTAATGAAAATCCTCATCGGTGGGTGGAAATACCGTAAAGCCAAAGATGTCAAAGCCGAAGAGTCCAAATTCAAATCACTCTTTCTCCCCTCGGTCGTGGGGAACTCCACGGCGCAAATCGCCTCGTTTATCGACACCTCTCTCGCCTCGTTTTTGGCAGCGGGTTCGGTGTCGTATCTCTTTTACGCCAACCGTATTTTTCAGCTCCCGTTTGCCATTATCGCGTTAGCCATCACGACTGCATTGTTTCCTAAAATCGCCAAAGCGATCAACAACGGCAATAATGCGCTCGCCTTCAAAAACCTCCACACATCGTTTTGGCTTCTCAACGCACTGCTGGGTCTCTCCGTCTTAGGGGGAATTTTGCTCGCGGAACCGATCATTTGGCTGTTGTTTGAGCGGGGGGCGTTTGATATCGAAGACACCCTCAATACCGCTCGCGTGCTCCAAATGTACATGGTGGGATTGATCCCTTTTGGGTTGGCAAAACTCTTTTCGATGTACCTCTACGCCCAGCACAAACACCTCAAAGCGGCTAAAATCGCCGTTATCTCCCTCGTGATCAATCTGATTTTCTCCGTTATTTTGATGCAGTCTATGGGTGCGGCAGGTTTGGCATTGGCGGGGAGCATCGGCGGAGCGGTACAGTTTATCCTCACGATCAAAGAGGTAGGTTGGAACATCTTTTTCGAGCTTCTTAAAACCCGTTTCAGCCTCTACTTTATCCTCGGAGTAGGAACTTTTGGGGTATTATTTTACTATCTAAACCATTTATTACTGAACTTAATACGATAAAAGAGAGACTATGATTATTTACGACAGCGTCCAAAAAACAAAACTACCATTTATTCCGCTCCAAGAGGGGAAAGTCTCCCTCTACGTCTGCGGCCCCACCGTCTACGACGATGCCCATTTGGGACACGCCAAAAGTGCGTTGGTATTCGATCTGCTTCGCCGTGTTTTGGAAGCGGAGGGGTATGACGTCCTCTTCGCCCGAAATATCACCGATATCGACGATAAGATTATCAATAAAGCGCGTGAACTAGGGATCAGTACCTCTGAGATTGCAGAGCGCTACACTGCGGCCTACCATCGCGATATGGAAGCGATCGGCGTCCAAAAACCAACATTAGAGCCTAAAGCGACCGAATCGATCGATGCGATGGCGGAGATGATTCAGCGCCTCCTCGACAAAAAACACGCCTACGTTATCAGCAACGGCGATATCTATTTCGATACCCAAAGCGATACAAACTACCTCTCCCTCTCCAACCGCCAAAGTATGGAGAACGTCAGCCGTGTCGAGAGAGTCTCCGAAAAACGGCATGAAGCCGATTTCGCCCTTTGGAAAGCGGTACATGATGAGGGGGTTGCGTTTGACTCACCGTTTGGGCGGGGGCGTCCGGGATGGCATTTGGAGTGTTCGGCGATGATCGAGCGCTATGTGAGTCCCCATATCGGCGGCTATGCCATCGACATCCACGGCGGCGGAGCCGATCTCCTCTTTCCCCACCACGAAAACGAAGCAGCGCAAACCCGCTGTGCGACGAATCATGAACTCGCACGTTACTGGATACATAACGGATTCGTCACCATCGCGGGTGAGAAAATGTCCAAAAGTCTGGGGAACAGTTTTTTCCTCAAAGACGCCCTCAATGCCTATGACGGCGAAGTGCTCCGATTTTATCTCCTCAGCACCCACTATCGGGGAGATTTTAACTTTAACGAAGAAGATCTGATCGCGTCCAAACGGCGGCTGGATCGTCTCTATCGTCTCAAAAAACGTCTTTTCGGACTCAGTGCCGAAATGATCGGAACCGAATTTAAGAAAAATCTCCTCGAAGCACTGGGGGATGATCTAAACGTTTCACGCGCCTATGCCCTGATCGACGAGTTGATAGCACAGGCAAACGAAGCGCTCGATACCAATCCCAAAGACAAAACGTACCGCCAGATTCTCCTCTCTTCTTTGGCAACCGTCGAGGCCGTGCTGGGCTTCGGAGGGCAAAATCCTTACGAGTATTTTCAATTCGGTTTGGATGAAGAGACAAAAGCCAAAATCGATAATCTTATTATGAAGCGGAGCGAGGCCAAAAAAGCAAAAGATTTTGCCGCATCCGATGCACTGCGGGATGAACTCACCGCACTCGGAGTCTCAATCATGGATACCCCTGCGGGAACGGTATGGGAGATACGTGAATGAGAGAGAGCTATAAACGCTTCTGGCCTTATATCCGCGAATATAAATTCCAATTTTTGATGGTATTGATCGGAATCATTCTCACCGTCAGTGCAACGGCGGCTACCGCGCATATTATGAAGCCGCTGATGGACAATATGTTTATCAACAAAGAAGCCCGGATGCTCTACATCATTCCGATGCTTTTGATTGTAATTTACGTCATCAAATCGATCGGGCGCTATATACAATCGGTTTTCAATACCTACATCGGTCTTCATATCGTTTCAAGAATCCGAGAAGAGCTACTGTCTAAAATGGTCAATATGGACATGCAGTTTCTCTATCTAAACCGCAGCGGTGAACTTATTTCCCGTATTACAAACGACATCAATAGAATCCAGTACTTCGTATCTTCGATGATGCCCGAACTGATTCGTGAAAGTCTTACGGTTGTAACGCTCGTCGGATATATCATCTACCTCAATCCTACCCTTGCGTTCTGGGCGTTGATCGTAATGCCGACTGTCATTGTTCCATTGCTCCAAATCACCAAACGGCTTAAACGTCTTGCCCACCGATCACAAGAAAAAAATGCCGATATCGTTACACGCTTGACCGAAGTTTTCAATAACTCCGAAATCATCAAATCCAATGCGACCGAGAAATACGAATTGGAACGTTTTCATCATGAAAACGACCATTTTTTCAAACTCAATATGAAATCTTCCTATACCAGCGAATTGATCTCCCCGATGATGGAGATTATCGCGGCAATCGGACTGGCGGCGGTCATCTTTATAGGGGGAAGGCAGGTTTACTCCGGGGCAATGACCGTCGGAGAATTCACCGCTTTTTTAACGGCCTTCGGCCTTGTGTTTCAACCGCTTAAAGGGGCCAGCAATATTCTGGGAAGAGTACAGGATGCCCAGGCCGCAAGCGAACGGGTCTTTCAAATTTTCGACATACAGAACCAAATAACGGATGGAAAATCAGCATTAAGCGATGCGGTAAAACAGATTCAATTTGATCAGGTAACGCTCAAATTTGAAGATAAAACGGCACTGGAGAATATCAGCATCGATATTCAAGCCGGAGAGACCATCGCCCTCGTAGGACAAAGCGGAGGGGGAAAAAGTTCTTTTGTGAATCTGCTTCTGCGCTTTTACGATCCGATATCGGGAACTATTTCCATCAACGGACGTGATTTGAAAGAGTATACGCAAAATTCGCTCCGTTCTCAAATCGCTTTTGTTTCTCAGCGGGTCTATATCTTTCAAGACACTCTGGCAGCCAATGTAGCCTACGGTGATACCGTCGATGAAGAACGGGTCAAAGAAGCACTGCACATGGCGGATGCACTCGAATTTGCCCAATCATTGCCGGATGGAATTTATACGGTTATGCAAGAATTCGGGGCCAATCTTTCGGGCGGACAGAGACAACGGATTGCGATAGCCAGAGCTATCTATAAGCATGCGTCTCTCCTTATTCTGGATGAAGCGACCAGTGCTCTCGACAATGAGACGGAGCGCAAAATTCAAAATACGCTTAAAGAATATACAAAAGACAAAATTACTATCCTGATCGCTCACCGTCTCAGCACCGTTCAAGATGCGAACAGAATCCTTGTATTTAAAGCCGGGCAAATTGTGGCGCAGGGATCGCATCAATATCTTTTGAACGCTTCGGAAGAGTACCAGCGTCTTAGCCAAACACTGACAGAAAGTTAAAGGAACACGTATGGGATTACCGCTCCACTCACGCATCCGGCAAAAAGCCAAAATTGCTTTAAATGCCCTTTTGGCCCTCTTTTTCCCGTCTCATGCCAAACATGAGACCATACCGACGGAATCGATCCGCCGTATTTTGGTCATTCGAATCAATTACCGCATCGGAAACATCCTTTTTACGACTCCGCTGCTTCGTGCGCTTGAACACCGTTTTCCCGGTGCTAAAATCGATGTTCTGATCGGAGCGAAATACCCCTCACCTCTCCTCAAAAGCTCAGCGGTCGAAAACGTATTTGATTTTCCCCGTCGTCTTCTGAAAAATCCGTTTCATTTATATCGCTATATTCAACGGCTCCGTGCCACAGAATATGACCTCGTTCTGAACCTAAACAGCGGTTCGGCGAGTGATCGCGGAGCAACTTTTTTGGCACGCGGTACATACAAACTCGGCTTTGACGCATCGGGAAATTGGTCTCCCCTGACACATGTTGTCACTGCACCCCACCAATCGGTTCATGAAGCGTTGAAACCTCTGCATTTGATGGAGGCTTTCGGAAACAATGCAAACGATTTCCCTCAAAAAATGGATATTTCCCTGAGCAAAGAAGAGAAAATTCAAGGGCTCGAAGAGCTGAAAAAACGGCTCTCACTCCAAGGATATACCTGGGGGAGCAAAGAAAAAATCATCGGTATTTTCCGTGACGCCCGTTTCGAAAAGAAAATCGAAAACGGTTGGTGGAAAGAGTGGTACCGCCATATGAAACAGCTCAATCCGAATGCCGTATTTGTCGATATCCTCTCTCCGGACGTAAAAGAAAAACTGGAAGATGATTTTTATACGCTTACGGAGTCCAATTTACGTTTGTTGGGCACCATCCTCTCCCAGATGGATGCTTTTGTTTGCGGCGATACGGGACCGATGCATTTGGCCAGTGCTTCCGGAGTCCCTACCATCGCCTTGTTTAAAGCCAGTACCCCGACACTTTATGGAACATTAGGGACAAATGACCGCTCATTATCGCTGCAGGGATTTACCCCTGAAATGACCGCGGTACAAATTACTCAACACCTTCAATCTCTCCCTCCTGCGTCTCAAGGCTCGCTTGATTAACAAACCATTCAACCTTTTTTGAGTATAATCGCGGCAACTTTTACCATGACGAGGCGGGTCACTATGCTTGATTACGAATCTTTAAAACCCTGGCTTTTTAAACTTCAACCCGAAAATGCCCATACGGTTGCCGCGGCAGTGCTCCGCAGCGCAAGCTTTTGCCCCCCCCTCTTCAACGGCTGGATGGCCAAACATTTTGTTACCCATCCCTCGCTTACCCAAGAGCTTTTCGGACGTACGTTTTTAAACCCGGTCGGTTTGGCTGCGGGATTTGACAAAAACGCGACGATGTTCCACGGCATTATGTCTTTGGGATTCGGATTCAGCGAAATCGGAACACTCACCCCAAAACCCCAGGAAGGCAATCCCCGCCCTCGCCTATGGCGCCATATCGAAGAGGAGAGCCTTCAAAACGCGATGGGGTTCAATAACGACGGATTGTTCCGTATTTCACACCGTCTCAAAAATATCTACCCGTTCAGCACCCCTATCGGCGTAAACATCGGAAAAAATAAAATCACCCCCGATGACAAAGCGATCAAAGATTACACAACCTTGATCAAAGCACTTCACGAGTATGCCGATTACATGGTTATCAATATCTCATCTCCCAATACTCCGGGCTTACGCGATCTTCAAAACGAAGCGTTCATCAGCCAGCTTTTTGCCGAAGCCAAAGCGCTGACGACCAAGCCGATTTTGCTTAAAATCGCCCCGGACATGAGCGAAGATCAGGCAGTCGCCCTCTGTGTCCACGCGGTTGAGAGCGGAGCGGACGGGATCATCGCGACCAATACGACCGTTGATTATTCTCTGGTATCCGAACCCGAAGATATGGGGGGACTCAGCGGCGAAGTACTGCGCGAACGAAGCTTCTATATTTTCGACGCGATCGCACGCGAGCTTTACGGTAAAACCACCCTGATCAGCGTCGGCGGAATCAGCACCCCCGAAGAGGCATACCGACGTATCCGTGCGGGTGCGTCGCTGGTGCAAATCTATACCTCGCTGATTTTCAAAGGCCCGGAAGTCGTCGAAGAGATCAACAGCGGTCTTATCGATCTCTTGGCCTCTGACGGCTTTACCTCGATCACTGAAGCGATCGGCGCAGATCGGCGATGAAAATCCTCGCCGCACTTATTTTGAGTTTAGGAACCCTTATGGCCTCATCACTGCCTCACTATGAAACCAAAACCCTCTCCAACGGATTGCAGGTTGTCGCTATCCCCATGGATAACGGTTCGCAGGTTATCTCTTCCGATATTTTTTACAAAGTGGGAAGCCGAAACGAAGTTATGGGAAAAAGCGGCATTGCCCATATGCTGGAACACATGAACTTCAAATCGACCAAAAACCTCAAAGCGGGCGAGTTTGACGAAGAGGTCAAAAGTATCGGGGGGATGAACAACGCCTCGACGGGATTCGATTTCACCCACTATTACATCAAATCAAGCAGTGAAAATCTCCCGAAATCTTTCTCTTTGTTCGCAGAACTGATGCAAAACCTCAACCTCAAAGACGATGAGTTTCAGCCCGAGCGCAACGTCGTCGCCGAAGAGCGTCGATGGAGAACCGACAATAACCCGATGGGATATCTCTATTTCCGTCTTTTTAACAGCGCCTACGTTTATCATCCGTACCACTGGACACCGATCGGGTTTATGAACGATATTCAGACATGGACATTAAACGATATCCGTACCTTTCATGAGACCTATTATCAGCCCTCAAACGCTATTTTGATCGTAACGGGCGATATCAAACCGCAGAGTGTTTTTGACGAAGCGGAAAAAAGTTTCGGATCGATTAAAAACACCCTCGAGATCCCGACGGTCAAAACGATCGAACCGGAACAAGACGGTGCACGCCGCGTTATTGTCAATAAAGAGAGCGAAGTGGAAATGCTCGCCATCAGCTTTCCGATACCGAATTTCCAACATCCCAATCAGCCGAAACTCTCCGCACTCAGCGAACTGCTCAGTTCAGGTAAAAGTTCCCGCTTAAGCCGTCTGTTGGTCGATGAAAAACGGCTGGTCAACCAGATTTACGCTTACAATATGGAGAACATCGATCCGGGCATCTTTTTATTTTTGGCGGTCTGCAACAACGGTGTCAAAGCCGAAGAGGTGGAAAAAGAGATTTGGAACGTTATCCATAATCTCCAAAATAGACCCGTAGACAAAGCCGAACTCGACAAAGTGAAAATCAATACCAAAGCCGATTTCATCTACTCCCTAGAGAGTTCGACATCGGTTGCCGAATTGTTCGGAAGCTATCTCGCCCGAGGCGATATCGCTCCCTTGATGAATTATGAAAAAGCGATCGAAGCGCTCAAACCCGATGAGATTCAAAAGATTGCCGCGCAGTATCTCATCAGCGAAAAATCCACAACACTAATCCTACGAAAAGGAAACAAATGAATCTCGTAACCGGTTCAACGACTGCTCTTATCACCCCGTTTAAAAACGGAAAACTCGATGAGCAAAAATACGGCGATCTCATTCAACGACAGATCAAAAACGGTATCAATGCGGTTTGTCCGGTCGGAACGACGGGAGAGAGCGCTACATTAACGTACGAGGAAGACCGTATTTGTATGGAAATTGCGGTAGCGGTATGTAAAGGGACCTCTACCAAAGTTCTCGCCGGAGCGGGGAGCAACTCGACCGCCGAAGCGATCGAAGCGGCCCGTACCGCGCAGGCATGCGGCGTCGATGCAATCTTCTCCGTTGCACCGTACTACAACAAACCCTCCCAAGAGGGGCTTTATCAACACTATAAAGCGATTGCCGAATCGGTGAGCGAACTTCCGTTCATGCTCTATAACGTTCCGGGACGCACCGTAGTCGATATCAGTGCCGACACCGTTATCCGCCTTTTCGACGATGTCGAAAACATTTACGGGATTAAAGAAGCGACGGGGAGTATTGAGCGAACCATCGAACTCCTCTCCCGCCGTCCCGAGCTTAAAGTCTTCAGCGGGGACGATGCGATCGATTATCCGATTCTCGCCAACGGTGGAGCCGGTATCACTTCGGTTACTTCGAATCTTTTGCCGGATTTAAAAGCCCAATTGGTCGCTAAAGCGCTAAGCGGTGATTTTTCGGGAGCCAAAGCGCTCAATGACGAGTTATTCCCGATCAATAAAGTGCTGTTTTTGGAATCCAACCCGGTCATGATCAAGGCGGCAATGTACGTCGCGGGACTGATCGATACGTTAGAGTACCGTCTTCCTCTTGTCGCGCCGAGCACCGAGCACCTGAAACGGCTCGAGAGCGTTATGAAAAACTATACCATACAAGGAGCTTGATTTGTCACTACAGGGAAAAACGCTACTCATCAGCGGCGGCACACGCGGAATCGGAAAAGCGATTGTTTATGCATTTGCAGCGCAAGGGGTAAATGTCGCTTTCACCTATAACTCCAATGCCGAGATCGCTCAAGAGATCGCGGACGATGTTGAGAAAAACCACGGCGTCAAATGCCGAGGATATGCCCTTAACATCTTGGAACCGGATGAGTACAAAGAAGTTTTTAGCAAATTTGACGAAGATTTCGACCGTCTCGATTTTTTTATCTCCAATGCGATCATTTCAGGGCGCGCGGTAGTCGGCGGTTTCGGGCCGTTTATGCGTCTTAAGCCTAAAGGGTTGAACAATATCTATACCGCTACGGTCAACGCGTTCGTCGTCGGTGCGCAGGAAGCGGCAAAACGGATGGAAAAAGTGGGCGGCGGTTCGATCATTTCGATGAGTTCTACCGGCAATCTCGTCTATACCCCTAACTATGCGGGTCACGGTACCAATAAAGCGGCCGTCGAAGCGATGGTTCGCTACGCGGCGGCCGAACTTGGCAGTCTTGGTATTCGTGTCAATGCCGTCAGCGGCGGTCCGATCGATACCGATGCGTTAAAAGCGTTTCCGAACTACGAAGAGGTCAAAGGGGAAGTCGTTAAACGCTCACCGCTCAGCCGAATGGGTGAAGCCGAAGATTTGACGGGGGCATGTTTATTCCTCTGCGGCAACGGGTCTTCTTGGCTTACCGGACAAACGATTGTCGTTGATGGTGGGACAACCTTCCAGTGATTAACCTTCCCAATCTCCTCGCGTTCGCGCGACTTCTCATCGCTCCGGTGATGTTTTGGATCATTCTTAATCCTCAAGTGTTTACGAACATGGGATGGCACGTCAGCTGGAGCTATTACGCGGCATCGCTTCTGTTTGTAATTGCGAGCGTTACCGACTTTTTTGACGGCTATATCGCCCGCGAACTCGATCAGATCACCATCGTAGGACAGATCCTCGACCCCTTGGCCGATAAAATGCTCACCCTCGCCGCATTTTTAGGTCTGATGATGGCGGGTGCCGCATCGGCATGGGCAATCTACATCATCATCGTCCGCGAACTCTTTATCACCGGGCTTCGTACTCTCTCCCTATCGGAAGGGATCGATATCAGCGCGTCATGGGCGGGAAAAGTCAAAACCGTCGCACAAATGATCGCCATCGGATTTTTACTGATGCACTGGCCGTTCGGTAATATGTTGCTCTGGATTGCCGTCGCATTAACCGTGTATTCGGGTATCGAGTATCTGATCGGCTTTAGCAAAGCCTACCAAAATCGGAGCAATGCATGAGTTGGCTGGTTGCCCTTCTCGTCCTCTCGGCGCTCATTTTTTTCCATGAACTCGGCCATTTCACTGCGGCACGGGCATTCGGCGTTTACGTCGAAGTTTTCAGTATCGGTTTCGGGAAAAAACTTGTCTCCTTTCAATGGCTGAATACACGATGGCAAATCTCCGCTATTCCGCTGGGGGGCTATGTCAAGATGAAGGGTCAGGACGATCTCGATCCTACTGCACTCAGTAACGACACCGACAGCTACAACAGCAAAAAGCCGTGGCAGCGTATTATTATCCTCCTCTCCGGCCCTTTGGCGAATTTTGCCCTAGCGTGGGTTTTTTTCTATGCTCTTGCTTTAGGGGGACCGCAGACACTCTCTCCTGTTATCGGTAATGTTGTCCATGAATCTCCCGCGAATATTGCCGGACTTCAAAAAGGGGATATCGTTCTCTCTATCAACGAAGAGAGTATTACCCAATGGAACGAAATCTCCGATGCCGTCAAATCCTCCGTCGGCCCGCTGACATTCCGAGTCGAGAGGGGAAATACCATCCGTCTCCTTACCGTTAATCCAAAAATATCCGAAACGCAAAATGTTTTCAAAGAGACTATACAGCAGAGGATGGTCGGAATCGCCCCCTCCGGAGCCACCCATACACTGAATCTCACCCCTATTTCCGCGTTTTCGTATGCAACCGAAGAGACGTACACCTCGTCTTTGCTTATTTTCCAAAGCGTCCAAAAGCTCCTTACCGGTATCGTCCCGGCAAAAGAGGTCGGCGGTGTCGTAAGTATCACTAAAATCACCGCCGATGCCGCAGAGTACGGATGGATGAGTCTTTTCTTTTTCTCTGCCCTTATCTCGGTCAATCTGGGTGTCCTCAATCTTCTCCCCATCCCCGCACTTGACGGCGGACATATCATGTTTAATCTCTACGAGATGATCCGCCGTAAAGCTCCGAGCGAAGCGGTTATCACTCAGCTCACCATCGGTGGCTGGGTGTTCTTGCTCGGACTTATGAGTTTGGGACTTTATAACGATATTACAAGGTTAATGCAATGACCACAATAGAACATAAACGACACTTTGACCATATCATCGAGAGAGTTGAAAAAGCCCGCCTTCGGGTAAACGATCACCATATCGTCAAAATTGTCGCGGCAAGCAAGTATGTCGATGCAGAAGCGATCAAATCGCTCTATGAAATCGGACAGCGGGCATTCGGAGAGAATAAAGTCCAAGACCTTATCACCAAAAGCGAGCAATTGGAAGATTTACCGATCGAGTGGCATTTTATCGGTACCCTGCAAAAAAACAAAATCAATCATCTCTTAAGCGTCCGCCCCCATCTGCTCCACTCTATCGATTCGATCGAACTTGCTCATGCCCTTAACGAGCGTTTAGAACGTGATACTATGAATTTACGCGCATTGGTGCAGATCAATTCCGCCTACGAAGAGTCTAAAAGCGGTTTTCTTCCCGAAGAGATCAATGAGAAATACGCTCAGATTATGCAAGAGTGCCCGAGATTGCAGCTTCAGGGAGTAATGTCCATCGGTGCACACGTCGATGACACTGCCGTTATCCGCAAAAGCTTCGAGACGACGCGCCGTATTTTCGAAACCCTCCCGAACGCATCCGTCTGTTCTATGGGGATGAGCGGTGATTTCGAACTAGCCATCGAATGCGGTTCAACAATGATACGGCTAGGGTCCGTTCTCTTCCCGAAATAGATACTTAAGTCATTGACTTATATATTTTTTGTGATAAATTCTTTTGACCTGTGTTATAATAATATCAAATTCCGCTATTATCGGAAAAAAGGGCAAGAGTGAATAAAATTAAAGTACGTGCTACTCTTTTTTCTCTTGCTCTTGTCATCTTACTGATTGCCATCTTCATTCTCACTATTATTCAAGATAAAAAACACGTATTGGATGAAAAAACATCCGCCCACCGCGCACTTTTACGCAACTCTTTTGACTTGGCGATGCTCGATACCCAAAAAGGTCTCAGTGAACTAGCCTGTCAAATCGCGGGAAATCGTGATATTGTCGATGCCTTTGCCGCACGCGATCGGGAAAAACTGTATCAGCTAACCCTCCCCTATTTCAATGAGGCGAAACATCGCGGTGAAGTGGATATGAGCGGCTTCATCGGTGCGGACGGCGCCCATTTCCTCCGTATCCAAGACCCGCATAAATACGGGGATAACATTCTCCATAAGCGCCCGGTTTTAGCGTATGCCATTAATAACCGTAAAATCGTCTCAACGCTCGATGTCACTATTTACGATGTTTCCGTTATCACTATTGTCCCTATCTTTAAAAATAAAACCTTTGTCGGTATCATCCAGACTGTTGCTAAAATCGACCGTGTCCAAAAACGCCTCGATGCCCACTCAGGCATTAAAAGTGCCATAGCGTTTGATACAAAAAAACTTATAAGTCTGCTCCCCGATTCCAAAAACATAACCTATCAGAACTATTCGATGGTCTCTTCGAACGATCCGCTGTTTGAACATCTTCCGAGTACATTTACGTTTACTAAGAGCAACCGATACAATATCGACTCACACGATTATGTTATTGCGTCACGTCCGTTAACCAACTACAAAAACGAAACCATCGCCATGATGTCCTGCGCGTTTGACATTACCGAAGATGTTATTGAATACAAAAAAGAGATACGCAATCTTCTTATTATCAGTCTTATTTTATTAACGGTTGTTGCCGCCATTTTACACTACGGTTTCCGCATCCTTATCCGTCGTATCGAACGTGATACCCAAATCACGAAAGACCTTAACTTAAAGCTTGAGCACCAACTCCATACCGATTATTTGACATCCCTTCCTAATCGAAATGCCCTTATCCGAGATATTCGAACCAATCGCTTTTATGCCCTTATGCTCCTGAACATCGATAATTTTAAAGAGATCAACGATTTTTACGGTCATGCAATCGGCGATGAGACCTTGCTGGCATTGGCAAAGTCGATCCATGAAGCCATTGCCGATTTGCCGATGCAGCTGTATAAAATGCCCTCGGACGAATACGCCATCGCTTTGAGCGAACCGATGAACACCGCAGACTTGGAAGCGGCCCGTCTCAGTATTCTCAATCATCTCCAATCACAATATTACGACCTTCAGGGTGCGAGTATCTACGTTACTTTGACGATGGGAATGGACATCGCTCGAAGCCGAAAGAGCAATATTATCGATCTTCTCGCCAATGCCGATATGGCACTTAAATCGGCGAAAAAACGGCGCCTCAGCTATCAGCTCTATGATGAGACGATGCAAATCAGACAAGAGTATCAACACAATATTTTATGGAGTAAAAAGCTAAAAGAGGCGATTGAAGAGAAGCAGTTTTGTCTCTATTATCAGCCGATCTTTGATACTTTTAGCGGAGAAATCATTGAGTATGAAGCTCTTATTCGGATGATTGACAACAACGGCGAAATCGTTTCACCGGGCTATTTTCTCCCTGCTGCACGACAGTCACGTCTGTATTCTCACCTGACGCGATTTGTAATTGACGAAGTGTTTAAGATACTGGAAACTACCGATCAAACGTACTCCATGAATCTGTCGGTCGATGATATTTTCGACAAACCGACCAAAGAACTCATCATCAAAAAACTTACCGAATCATCCTCTCCTGAACGTATTATTTTCGAACTTTTAGAGAGCGAAGGGATTGAGAATTATCCGGAAGTTTCTGCCTTTATCAGCCAAGTAAAACAGTTCGGATGCCGTATCGCCATCGACGATTTCGGTACCGGCTATTCCAACTTTGCCCACATCATCAAACTCGATGTGGATCTGCTTAAAATCGACGGTTCCCTGATCCGTAATATCGATACCGACAGCAATGCACAGACCATCCTCACCGCTATTACCGAATTCTCAAAACGCTTAGGGCTAAAAACCGTAGCGGAGTTTGTCCATTCCGAAGCGGTCTATAACAAATGTAAAGAGTTGGGAATCGACTATCTGCAGGGGTATTATCTGGGAGAACCCAAACCGCTGGGATAAAAATCTCTTTTTAGTTTTTATTCTTCCTCACTGATCGTTAAATCGGCATCCATATCAACTATTTTTATCTGTTCCTCTTTTTCGGACATTGTTTCCCGTATGATTTTTAGCTCTGGAAACACTTTATCCAGTGTTTTAGCTAGCTTATCTTCCGCTATAGGCTTAAGTAAATATCCGCTTGCTCCGGCTCTAATCGCATCTTTAACCATGTTTTCTTGACCGTGAGAAGTAATCATAATGATTTTCACATATTTGTTGACCTTTCGGATCTCTTTTACCGCGGTGATACCATCCATGTCCGGCATAGTGATATCCATCGTCATAAGATCCGGAGTGTAATCTTCACAATATTGGATCGCTTCCAATCCGTTTACCGCCTCGGCAACAACCTTATGTTCCAATTCGATAAGCATTCTTGAAATATTTCTTCTCATTATCATTGAGTCATCTACGACCACAACGTTAAGCATTGTCCACACCTTCCTTCATTCTCGCTCTCTCTTCAAATAATATTATCCCTGTCAGTATATTACCTGCGGATGTTTTAAGATCAACCACATAAATCAATGAATCGCTATTTTTTTCCATTATTTGTTCATACGTCATAATATTCGGAGGAGTAATGGTAATCCCTTCTCCTTTAGAGGGAAAATACGGAATGGCCATCCCTATAACCGTATTTGCCACTTCACAAGCTATATCTTCTCTGACCTCTTCTCTATCTTTATCATCAATATCACCGTAAATGAATTTTTTGGTCAGCGAATCCATCAGATTTTTTTCAAAACTCATAATAAATTGAAAATCCGCCGTTCCGCCAACTCCGATCATAACGATATAATGGTGCGATTCAAGTTTTTTCGGAGATACAATCTCAAGATTTTCGGATACCTCCTCCATCTTCATCTCGTTTATCAAGAAAATTCTTGTTTGTCGGGCTATGGCATATAACAAAGGATTACTTGCCATTGTCATACACTTTTTCGAAGATTAGTATGAGGTAAAAAAAATCTAAATGTCGTTCCCACCTCCGATTGAGTTTCAACAGAGACATTTCCGCCCAGCTTTTCTATTTCAGCTTTGACTGCACTCATCCCCATTCCCCTTCCGGAGTAATCGCTCACTTCATCTTTGGTTGAAAAGTTATCGTGAAAAATAATGCGGATGATATCATCTTGATTCATCATAGCAACAGCTTCTTTCGTATACATTCCGCTTTTTATCGCTTTTTCTACCACTTTTTCAGTATCGATACCGTATCCGTCGTCTGCAACAACTATCTCAATGCCGCTGCCGGTATCCCTTACCATACAGGAAACCCCAGCGATGTCATTTTTACCGCGGATGAGCCTCTCTTCTAAACTTTCGATTCCATGATCGATACAATTTCTAAATACATGCCCGAGAGATTGAATAAACGGCATACATGCGTCGGTCAGATAAATATCTTCACCCCCTGCGATTTTCATCGGATATACCGATTTTGAAAGCTTTTGGGAAAGTTTTTCAACGACTCTCGGATACATAGAGAGAAGCTCTTTGAGCGAATTGTATTTTAACTTTTCAATCTCTGCTAAGATTTGCTCTTTTTTATCCTCTTCGACTCCCCCACCTTCTAATCGAAAAGAGATATTTTTCTTGATTTTATCAATCAGCTCGGCATTGATGGTTATGATGTTATTTTGGTCAAAGAAATTTTCTCCCAATGCCTGAGTCAATACGGAAAGATCTTTTTGAAGCCAATTTTCGAGTTCGACTTTTTGCAGAACTGTCAAAAGTTGTTCATTTGTTGTCTCACCTTCAGACAAAAATTTCGATAATTTTGTTTCCAGTTTATGCAATCCCAGCGGTGTAGTAATAAATTCTTCCTGTACAAATAAACCTTTAAACGTATGGACGGATTGATACATATTTAAAAGGTTTTGCACTACGGTTTTATCCTTATCCACCATCTTTACACGATGGTTCATAAACTCCTTATATTCATCCAATACCTCAAAAAGTTCATTTTTATTCTCTACGGCCGAAACGATCATCCTGACTCTTTTTTTCTCTTTTTCAATATTTTTCTCTAACACTGTTTTTTCGGTGATATCGGTAAGTATGATCATAAAGTTCTCCTCCCCGATCATCTTGTATTCTGCGAAAATAACTTTTTTTCCTATAACAAACTCACTGCAAAGTAGCGATAGGATGTTCTCTACCCGCAATGCATCTTCATCCCCTATAAGAGAATGCAAGTCTTGAATGAACACAGCTCTCTCTTTTTCATCAGAGGGAAATAGAAGTTCGGCTACATTTTTTCCGGCGATATCGGCACCGAATAGTTCAAAGCATTTCGCTGAACAATTGCGAAGAAGGACCATATCCGCAGAAAAGGAGAGAAAACACTGATTGGCGTTATCCAAAAGGGCCCGATATCTCATTTCAGATTCGCGGATTGCTTCCTCGGCATGTTTGCGTTCACTAATATCCAACTGAACACCGGCCAGCCAAAGAGGCCTGCCGTCTTCTGAGTAAACGACCACGCTGCCACTCGTATAAATCCAAACCCAATGCCCTTCTTTATGACGCATCCGTATTTCATACTCATCATAGTCAAGTTCCCCGCCAAGATGGCGTTTCAGTATCTCGTTGGAATGGACGATATCATCCGGATGGCTTAGGTTTTCCCATGTTGAAAAACTGAGCGGAGACAACTCTTCAAGGGTGTATCCGAGCATATATGCCCATTCTTCATTCAGACGCAGCTCACCTGTCTGAACATTCAGTTCCCATGTTCCAGCCCCTGTCCCCATAATAATGTTCAATAACCGTATTTGCTCTTTGATTGAATCTTCTTTTTCTTTAAGGGCCTTATCTATCCCTCCGATCATCGTATTGAACGCGTCGGAAAGGTCTCCGATTTCATCTGATCTAACAATAGAAACTTTCTGCTTATAATCTCGTGTTTTTGTTATTTTTTTAACCGTATCGGAAAGGATCACGACAGGGTAAATAAGTTCTTTTGCGACATAATAGGCAGCGCCTATGATAAATAATGCACCTGTAATCAATAACAGTACAAACCAGCGCTCGTACTTATACAATAATTGGTAAGCGAACGATTTCTCAACTTCTAAAACAACCTTCAAATCAGGTTTGACTCGAAGATTCCTGGATACTTTTAGGGATTCTTTGAAAATACTGGAGCGTACGTCAACAGTTCCGTTACGGTGATGAATATAATAATGGCGTTCCGGAGAATTAGAAAAAAACGGTTTGAAATTTTCAAGCGGGTAGGTAACGATCAGTTTTGCGATGGGTTGTTGAGAAAAACTCGATACGATAGGGACACTAAAAAACGCTTCTCCTCTCCCTTTTTGCGATATAGAAGAAAAATCACTCGATGCGATTATCGTATTATTTTGATCGATGACATAAAAATCGCCCGCCATTTTCAAGTCATTTTTCTTGGCTAAAAGCATCGTGCTGATACGCCGATCCAAATCTTGGGTATAGATATCGTTCATCAACTCTGATTTAGTAATGAAAGCCATATCATTGCGAAGGGTAAAAAGATGTTGGTCAATCCTCTCTACCGTCAAATGCAGCTGAGTCTTCATCTCTTTCGTAATCGTCTTATACTGTTCGTGACGAAACGAGTTGCCGAATAAAAGCATGGTTATTATATAAGGGACAAAGCTTATTCCCAAAAAAATAAGAACCGCTTTAAGTTTAAAACTCATATAATAACCTTCAACTTTTTGTTTGAATTATAACATGCGTTTATAAATACTTATCCTCAGATAGCGGTATGGATAGAGAGTTATTAGTTAAGAGGAGAGAGTAAATCGAAACCCTTTTCGCTCCCCATCACAGAGGGCTATCTCGCCGCCGTGCGATTCGACGATATTTTTGGAGAGTACTAATCCCAAGCCGTTCCCCCTCTCTTTCGTACTTTTAAAGGCTTCAAATAGCCACTTTTTGTTCTCAATAGGGATGCCGCTGTCATAGATTTCAAAAATATGAAACTCCCCCTCCAATGAGTGAAGAATTTGAATTTTTCCCTCCTCCTCGTCATCGAGTTCGATAGCATCGATGGCATTAAAGACAAAATTGGTAAAAAGCATCGTTAGCAGATCCAGATCACCGTAAAGCTCAAAATCCTCTTCGGGGAAATCGAACTCGATAGGCTTGGCATAGCTGTAATAACCGATAGCACTGGTAAGCGCTTCGCGGATCTGCCACCACCGAAGGGCATTTTTTTGGGCATTTGAGCCTTTGGAAAACATCAACGTCGCTTTGATGATCCGCTCAATCCGATAGAGCGACTTTTGAATCTCCATTACAATCGGCTTGTTCTCCTCTTTGACCCGCTTCATCAATGTCGAAGCGAGCAGAGCTATGGAGCCGATCGGATTTCGGATCTCATGACTCAGATGCGCCGCCATCTGCCCCATCGTGGCGAGATTTTCTTTACGCTTTTGCTCGGTAATATCGGTGGCGCTCAACAGCCGTTTCTCGTTATGCTGTGCCGATTTGATGAGATAGGAGCGCTCTTTGAACGTCATCTCATAGTCCTCATCATCCAAATGGAGGGTATCGAAGAGTTTTCCCAGTGCTTTTGCTTGAGAGTTTTGCAAAAAGATAGACCCGTCCGTCTCCACGATCCAAATGGCGTTGGGGAGAAACTCGATCACCTGCTCGATAGTGCTTTGCAGATGCTCATACGATTGGCGAAGGGCGACGTACTCCTCTTCAACCTTATAGGTCTGATCGATCAGTGCTTTAAGTTCGGCGGGGGATATCATCTCAGGCATCAATAATCTCCTAAATGGATCAGAATGCGATAGAGACCGAATGCATCGCTAGTCCCCGAGAGTTCGCGAATCGAGTGCATAGAGAGCTGAGGAACGCCGACATCGATCGTCTCGATCCCCAGACGGGTTGCACTGATCGGCCCGATTGTCGAGCCGCATGCCGTATCGCTGCGCGTCACAAAAGTCTGCGTCGGAATATGGAGCGCTCGGGCACACTGCAAAAACCGCCCCTGCGTCCGTGAGCTTGTCGCATAGCGCTGATTGGAGTTGATTTTGATCGCTACCCCCTGATTTAACAGCGGTGCGTGCTCAGACTCATGTTTACTCGGGAAATTCGGATGCTGTGCGTGGGCATTGTCGCACGAGACCATCAGTGAGCGGCGTATCAGCTTCTCAAACTCATTTCCGGCAATGCGTCGCAGCGTCTCCTCGACAAATGTCCCCCCTGCTCCGACATGAGACTCGCTTCCCACCTCTTCGTGATCCATAAAGGCGCACATCATCGGATATGAGGTTTCAAGCAGTGCCTGAAGCCCGACATAGCAGCTGAGAAGATTATCCAAACGGGCTGACATAATGAATTCGCTGTTCATCCCGACGAATGAGGCTTTTTGATGGTCATAAAAACTAAGCTCATGTGCCAAAAGAGTCAACTCGCTGATATCGTCTTGGATCTGGGAGAGGATAAAATCTTCAAACTCGACATCCCCCGTCGCAATGATCGGGACAATATCGCTTTGAGCGTTAATAGAGCGGGAACTGTTTGCCTCGCGGTCGAGATGGATAGCCAGAGAGGGGATTACGGCTATAGGACGGCTGATATTGATCAGCGCCTCTTTGCGCACTTCCCCCTCCAGATAGACGACACGCCCCGCCAGTGCCAAATCACGGTCAAACCACGGGTTGAGAAGCACTCCGCCATAAGGTTCGACACCGAGCCGTTTAACGCCCGCTGAAGTGGTCAAGGGGCTGGGTTTGAGGCGCAGATGGGGAGAATCGGTGTGGGCACCGACGATGGTATACCCTTTTTCGCTGCACGGCGGATAGCTAAACGCGATGATCGATGAGTCGTTACGGGTGACGTAGTAATCCTGCCCCTCTTCGAGTTCCCATTTCTCATCTTCAGCCAGACGGGTAAACCCTCGGCACTCCAAAGTGCGAGCCATCCACTCCACCGCGTGAAACGGGGTCGGGGAGGCATCGATAAAACTGATCATCTCTTCGTTAAATTCGCGCATTAAACTTTGTCCTTACTCTCTATTTTTTGAGTGTTTTGTGCTAGTTTTTTATCATTTGCTCTCACTCTGCGTTCGAGCTTTTTAATATCCTCTTCGGGGGATAGCTCTTCGGGCTTAATCCCGCTTTTGCCCAACAATTCCCGAACTTCACTATTATTTTTAATATGCTCGCTTGTAATCGGTTGTTCACCGTGCAAATCACGCGCTTTGACATTATAGTTGGTAATCTCGGTTGCAAGGTCTTTTGCCTTGATCGTAATCGTTGGGAGAAAATCAGCAATAGGACGATTTTCGGGTATCCCCATCTTTATTTTCATCTCTTGCGTATTATATCCACCGAATAGTGCATTATCCCCTTTACTGCGGATACGTCCGAACCCTTGATTATCCACTCCCCGTTCGTATATGTTTTTAGAGAGTTCCGTTTCGGTAGCGGTGAGTTTTTGACGGGCTTCGAGCCGTTCGGAGAGGGCAATACGCTCTTCGAGTAGTTCTTGTTTGCGGGTTTGGAGGGCGAAATAGCTTTGGGCAAACGCGATACGCTCTTTGCGAGGATCACCGTTTTGTGCGATGAGATAGCAAGCGTAGCGGGTGAGCATATAATCATCAACCGTTTTTTGTGCACCACTTCCGATCTCTACCATTTTCCCGACGTCGGGAAAATGGTCTACTACCGATTGTCCTGAATTTTGACATGCCGTTTTCGCTTTTTCGATAACTTGTTTAAAGTTGTCCCATTTGGTATAGTCCAAAAGCCCCATCAACTCTCTGGCATACCAAAATTCTATACCCTCTTGTTCATGCACTGCATCTTCGAAGCTTTTATGGAGTGAGGTTATCAGTTGTTTTTCCATTGCATTTTCCTTCGCGCAAATCTATAAATATTATAGCTTTGGACGAGAATTCACTCCAAAATATGGCAGATTGTTATTATTCCCCATAATGGCTCCACATCCGCAATATTCTCACCGTCTTCGTCTCTTCGATCACCTGATAGACCAAACGGTGCTTGATATTGATTCGTCGAGAGTAGGCACCGCTGAGATTACCGACGAGCTTTTCGTAACTCGGAGGCGTTTGAAATGGGTTGTATTTGATCATCTCGATCAGCTCTTTTGCCTTTTCAGCCAACCCGTGAGCTGAGAGGTTTTTGGCGTCTTTTTGCGCCTCTTTGCTGTAGAGGATCGTGTATTCTACCATTCGACGCTGTCGCTAAATTCGCTATCAGGTGCATTCATGGCATCCGTAATCGATTGTGCCATGTTTGGTATAGAGGTGAGGTATAACGTCTCTTCTATCGCTTTCCAGTCCTCTTGGGATACCATAACGGCGTTGTGGCGTTTGCCTGTGATAACAATCGGTTCGTGGTTCTGTGCCGTCTCATCGATGAGATTGTAGATATCGGATCGGGCTTGAGAGGCGGTTATAACTTTTGTCATAGTAGCTCCTTATAGACAAATCGTACCGAAAAGCGTACGCTTTGTCAAATAAATCAAGAAACAATGCTAACATTACTATGATGAGTAGGAACAATATACTTTTTTTGTAATTTTATTCTAACATCATCCCATTCTAACAAAATAGGGACTTCTTCATGTTTCTCACCATTTTCAAAATAAATTACTGATAATGAGACAGTATTTACATCATATTGTTGTTTATATCGAGTATGCATATTTTCCAAATTTTCTCTTGCGGCATCAATCTCCGATAACACTAATTTTCTTATTTTAGAATGTATTATTCCCACTGAATCAATATAGTTTCGTACACAATCTTTTACATCAATTTCGTCAGGCATCTCTTTTAATATACTGGCTTTAAATTTCGAATCTAAAAATTCTTTTTGAGCATGAAGTTCAATAAATTGATTACGCCTCGTTCTGTCTTCATTCCAGCTTCCTTTCAAGGATAATCTATGTACAGCTGTACCAGAATGCTGAAGATAATTCCTAAAAGCTTCCATAAATCTATATTGAAACTTTGTATCATATTCTTCTGATTTATAAGATTTGACCAATGGCTTTATTTTTTCGTCATGAAGTATTTCTTGAACATGTGTTTCAATGCTATCCATATACAATCTTATAGAGGTCAAAATATTGATAATCTTAGTATTTAATTCCGATTTAAACTCATAAAATTCTTGGTAATATCCACCTCTGTTAATTTCAGTAAGTAAAGAAATATTTAATACACTTTTTTCAAAATCTATATAATTATTGACAATAATATGGAACTTTTCTTCAATAGCAAACATTGTTGAAAGTTTATCTTTGGAACTTTTGCATTGTTGAAATTCATCTTCCGTTAAAAGAATTTCTTCACAACAATCAAAAGTATTTGTTCTAAGCACAAATCTTTTTTCCATTAATTCCTCTTCAGAAGCTATATAACATCCACATCTTCCAACGCACTCAATTCTTCAATCACCTTATTATCCACCCGTATCGCCGAATCGATGACGACATCGGCGAGTTTCGAGACGATGATGAGTTTTATCTCTCGGCGTCCCGGATGACGGCGGACGAGGGTGTAGAGTTTTTCCAACGTCTCAAGGTTGTCGCTGAGGCGGAGTCGCAGCTGCAACGGCTCCTGCGGCGGGAGGTTTTCGACGATTTTGGTTTCCACCTTTTTCGCCTCTTTTTTCGCTTCGTTAAGGGTCATGATCTTCGTGACGCTGATGCGGGTGAACATCTCGGTGTGGGTTACTTTGACCTTGAATGCGATCGGCTCATCGAGATCCATCGCTTCAAGCTGCTCAACTCTGTCGCTAAAGAGCATCACCTCGATATTGCCGTGGAAGTCCATCAGACTCACCAGTCCGAACATGGACCCTTTTTTCGACATCTTTTTCGTGATCGTTTCGACCTTACCGATGAAGATAGCGCTGGAGCCGTCGGCGATGTTTTCGATCTCGCTGGATAGGGTATAGTTGATCGCATCGATCTGGTCTCGATAGTTGTCGAGCGGATGACCGGAGACGTAAAACCCGAGGGTATCTTTCTCGAAATCGAGCAGCGTTTTGAGATCAAACTCCTCCATATTTTTGAGGCTCAGTTCGACGGCTGTCACCTCCTCATCATCCCCGAAAAGGCTGAACTGTGCGTCTTTTTTCAACGACGACCCTTTTTTCGCCGTCTCGACGAGGGTTTCGACCTGCTCCAAGAGGGCGCGGCGGGAGTATCCGAAGTGATCCAATCCCCCCGCTTTGATGATGCACTCGATCACTTTTTTGTTCACTTTTTGCGGCTCGATGCGGTTGATAAAGTCTTGGATGTCTTTAAACTCACCCTCGGCACGTGCTTCGAGGATCGACTCGACCGCCGCTTCTCCGACCCCTTTGATCGCCCCCAGACCGAAGAGGATTTGATCCTGCTCATCTTTGGTGATCGCGGAGAATTCGAGCTGCGAGTGGTTGATGTCGGGAGCTCCGAGGAAGATTTTCATCCGTTTGGCTTCGTCGATGTATTTGACCACCTTGTCGGTGTTGTCTTTCTCCGAGGTGAGCAATGCCGCCATAAACTCCTGAGGATAGTAGGTTTTGAGCCATGCCGTCTGAAAGGTTACCATCGCGTAGGCCGCCGAGTGGGATTTGTTGAACCCGTATCCGGCAAATTTCTCGATCAGATCGAAGAGTTCGGAGGCTTTTTTATAATCCAGCCCCTGATTGGCCGCCCCCTCAGAGAACTCTTTGTTGTACTTTTGCATCTCTTCGATTTTCTTTTTCCCCATCGCACGGCGAACGATGTCCGCCCCGCCGAGGCTGAAACCGCCGACCGTTTGTACGATCTGCATGACCTGCTCTTGGTAGACGATGACCCCGTAGGTAGGTTTTAGGATCAGCTCCATAGAATCAAAGGTATAAGTGATCGCCTGACGTCCGTGCTTACGTTCGATAAAATCATCCAGCATCCCCGATTCCATCGGTCCGGGACGGTAAAGGGCGAGTACCGCGATCAAGTCCTCAAAGGAGCTGGGTTTGAGCCGTTTGTTCAAATCCTGCATCCCCGAACTCTCGATCTGGAACATCCCGATCGTGTCGCCGCTTTGGATAATCTCGTACACTTTCGGATCGTTCTCGTCGATCGTGTGCCAGTTCACTGCTACGTCGTACCGTTTTTTGATCAGTTTGATCGCGTTGTCGATAACGTCGAGGGTTTTAAGTCCCAAGAAGTCGAATTTGATCAGGTCGATATCTTCGAGGTAGTTGAGCGAATACTGGGTGACAAACGTCTCCTCGCCCGAGGGTTTGTAGATCGGGGTCTTCTTCCACAGCGGTTCGTTGGAGATAACGACCCCTGCCGCATGCATACCCGCATTGCGTTTGAGCCCTTCAAGCTTTTTAGAAAACTCCCATACCCGCATTGCTTGAGCATCATTTTCAATCAACTCTTGAATCTTCGGCTCTTTTTGGAATGCTCCGGGTTTGAATTCGCCCCCTTTGGTTTTACCGTTAAGGGTGATTCCCAACTCATCGGGGATCAGTTTCGCCATCATATCGGCTTGGGATAGCGGCATCTCCAAAACACGCGCAACGTCGCGGATAACCCCTTTGGCTAACAACGAACCGAATGTGATGATCTGCGCGACCTGTTCGCGCCCGTATTTTTGGACAACGTAATCGATGATCTCACCGCGGCGCGCCTGCATAAAGTCCATATCGATATCGGGCATCGATACCCTCTCCGGATTAAGAAAACGCTCGAAAAGCAAATCGTATTTCATCGGATCGATGTCAGTAATCTCCAGCGCGTACGCAACAAGGCTCCCCGCCGCCGATCCCCGTCCCGGTCCGACCGCGATCCCCATCCGTTTTGCTTCACGGACGAAATCCCAAACGATCAGCATGTAGCCGGGGAATTTCATCTGGTTGATCACCTCCATCTCGAACTCTAGGCGCTCGCGATATTCGGTATGCCGCGTCTGTGGCACATGGATCAGACGCTCTTCGAGACCGATGCGGCATCGGTGGATAAAGTACTCCGAATCCTCTTCGATAGTGAGCCCCTCTTCGAGGGCATATTCGGTCGTAAATTTGAAATTCGGCGGTGTCGGATTCCCCAGTTTCAGCTCCAGCTGGCATTTATCGACAATTTCCTGAGTGTTATAGAGCGCTTCGGGGATATCGGCAAACAGCCGTGCCATCTGCTCAGGGGACTTGATATAAAACTCATGGACGGAGTGGCGCATACGCTTGGGGTCGTCGTAGAGTTTATTCATCCCGATACACATAAATGCTTCGTGATACTGGGCATCGTCCGCATAAGTGTAGTGGGTGTCGTTGGTCGCGATCAGTTTGATTTCCGTCTCTTGGGAGATTTTGATCACCTGCTCGTCGATAAAAAGCTGATCGGCAATCCCGTGGCGCATGATCTCCATGTAAAAATCATCCCCGAAAATCTCTTTGTACTCTAACGCGATCCGTTTGGCTTCATCGTACCCTAACGCCCCGTTTTTGACGTTACGTTCGCTATTGGTGTTGAGATGCCAGTTCACCTCCCCTTGCAAACATGCCGAGGTGCAGATGATCCCCTCGCTGTTTTCCCGAAGGAGCTGTTTGTTGATACGGGGGAAGTAGTAAAAGCCGTTGATATAGGCTTGGGATGAGAGATACATCAGGTTCTTATAACCCGCTTCGTTTTTGGCAAACAAACACACGTGAAAACGCTGTTTGATCGTTTTATCCCCCAAATCCTCACCGTTATGGATATACGCTTCCATTCCGATGATCGGTTTGAGTCCCGCTCCGCGCATCTGCTGATAAAAATCGATTGCTCCGAACATATTGCCGTGGTCGCTCATCGCCACCGACGTCATCCCGAGTTCTTTGACACGCGCGGCAAGTGCGGATATTTTGTTGGCACCGTCAAGAAGAGAGTATTCGGTATGGAGGTGCAAATGGGTAAACGGAGGAATCGTGCTCATAAAAAAATGCCTTGAAAAAAACTGGTAAAGATTATAGTAGGTGAGCGATTAATATCTCATTTAAAAGAAAACGGACTTTAAAATCCAATCTTTTATAAAACGGTGATCGGCAGATAAAACTCAAGGTCAAATTCATCGGATTCATCCACAAAATGGTTTTTCCGATAAATCGCATACGGAGGCAGTGTTTTCGCTTCAAAACCGCTCTCAGGAAGCCATATCTGATAAACATAGCGCATAAAGTGGAGAACATCCCCGTATTTTCCCTGTATATGGAAAACGGCACACAACGATGCGGGGATTTCAAAATACGCCACGCTTCCATGCAGCCGCATCCCTTTTTTTACCTCGATAGCGGCTATGTAGGCACACTCGTCCGGCGGGGTAATCGTAGGATTGTCGTGATGAAATCCGATTTGCCGTGCATTTTCGGGAATAGTGTTTTCGATACTCCATCCTACCAACCGATTCCAACTGTTTTTTATGGAAATATTGTATCCTCTATGACGTATATATGCCGCATAAATAGGGGGACTTTTAACGATTTTCGGAATCGTTCCGCTGAAATCCCGATCGGAATTTCCAAATGACGAACCCTCAAGAATTTTTTCGGAATAGAGCAAAGATTCCCCGCTTTTCCATACTTTCGGGGTCGTATGAAAGCGCTCTTTAAACGCTTTGATAAAGGAGGTTTGCGAACTGTATCCGCACATCTGCGCGATCTCCGAAACGGTGGCGTATTTATTGGTCAATAACAGACTGGCCGCTTTTTGGAGACGTATCGATTTTATCGTTTCAAACAGATTCCGTCCCGTCTCCTCTTTGAAAATGCGGTGCAGGTGATGGGGGCTTATCCCCTCCATCTCCGCCAATTCCGCAACATTCAAATCGGTATCGATGTGCAGATAGATATACGACAAAACTCTGTTGACGCTATCGGCATGGTGATGTTTCGTTTCCCGTTTCATTATTTTATACACCTCGCCCGGCAAAGTCGCTCGGGATGGCAGGGACAGGTTTGTCCCTTGCAACCCCCTAAAGCTTTCCGCATCAATGCGGAAGATAGTAGCCATATTAGCATAATTGAATAAAAATCATGATGATTTTGAATAATAATTCTGATTCTTTGGATAAAGAATAAAAAAAATATTTTTTTTACAATGTCATAAAAAAGGAGATCCCGTGAAACGATCGTTTATTCGAGAAATTTTAGAAGTTATCGGCAGCGATACGGTATCGTTTGCCGGAGGGTTGCCGGATGAGAGTCTCTTTCCGATTGAGGAGATGCAAAAGGCTTCGCAAGAAGTTTTCGCCACCCCAGGAGCACTGCAATATTCGATTAGTTCCGGCATACCGTCACTCCGTGAAAAACTGGCTTCCTACTATAGCGCGATGGGTCTGGAAACGAAAAGCGAAAACATTCTTATCACAACCGGTGCGCAGCAGGCACTCGATTTGATCAGCCGCATCTATTTTACGGCCGGAACCGTTGTCGAAGCTCCGGCCTATTTGGGGGCTTTGAACGCATTCAGCGCCAACGGATGTCCGCTGCATCCCGTAACTTTAAATCCTACCGGTCCGGATATGGATGCTTTTGAAGAGAAATTCCAACAAACCAAACGTGCCTATCTGATGTGCGATTTTCAAAATCCTACCGGAATCAGCTATACCGATGCGGTTCGACAAAAGCTCGCTCGAATCTCGGTCGAAAACGACGGAATTATTGTAGAGGATGGAGCCTATATGGAACTGTTTTTTGAGGAGCGCCTTGCTCCGCTGTCCCTGTACGCTCCGCACAATACCCTTCATGTCGGGTCGTTTTCCAAAACACTCGCACCGGGGCTTCGTTTGGGATGGATCAGAGGGGATACAAAACTGCTCCAACCGATTTTGGCGCTTAAAGAGCGTTCCGACCTGCATACGTCGACACTATCTCAGCTTTTAGCCGATCGTTTTTGGGAAAGCGGTTTTTTCGGAAAACACTTGCGTAAAATTCGTACCGCCTACAAACACAAATGCGATGCACTGGCCGACGAACTTACCTCACAGTTAAGCGATTTTTGCTTTATAAAACCGAAAGGGGGGATGTTTATCTACGGTACTTTTCCCGATGAAATCGATGCCAAAAAGTTAGCGATGCGGTGTTTAAAAAACGGTGCGGTATTCGTTCCCGGAGGGGAGTTTTATCCCGGTGCCCCGGCCAGTGCCGAAGCCCGGTTTAATTTCAGCAACGCGACACCCGAAGAGATGCACCGCGGAATCATGATCATCGCCGAAACCTATAAGTCCTATAAAAAACAAATGGAGAGCGACGGTGCATAATATCAAATTTCCGTTTTTAGAACATATCGGCGGCAAACTGATCCGTTACGAACAAGGGAGTGCCGAAGTCGAACTCTCGACCATGCCCTATCACCTTCAACATTTGGGATTTATCCACGGAGGGGTGATCTCAACGCTGATGGATAACACGGGATGGTACGCCGCCGTTTCCAATCTCGGCGAGGGTTTTACATCGGTAACGATGGAGATCAAAATCAATTATCTAAAACCGGCATCGGGAAAACATCTCCGTGCTCTCGGAAACGTCATCCGTCAGGGAAAAAAGACGTCGTTTGTCAAAATCGAACTGTATGACGCAGATAACCTCGTCGCCTTCGCAACGGGGACCTATGCCGTTTTAGAAGAGACAAAAGACTAACGCCGTTTTGAGAGGACGTTATTCAACCCATCCGCAAACGCCCTCACCGTCTTTTCTCCGATAGCACTCGGGCCGCCCGTGATCTCTCCGTTATTACGGAGTTCTTCCATCAGATTCCGCATGGCGAGGAGATGTTTGATGTTATTCTCATCGTAAATCGTCCCGCGCGGATCAAGCCCCACCGCCCCTTTGGTCACGATACGATCCGCCAGTGGAATGTCGGCGGTTATCACCAAATCCCCCGCTTCACACAGCTCGGCGATGCGGTGATCCGCCTCATCGGGACCCTGCGCAACCACCTCCATCGATATATGGGAAACATCGGGGATGCCGATTTTCTTGTTAGCGATAAAAACCGTAGGTATTTCCCGTTTTAAAACTGCTCGAAGGAGTATCTCTTTCAGGGCGTTCGGAAAAGCATCCGCATCAACGAGAATTTTCATGTTAATCGTCCTAAAACTGCCAAAACAGGCTCGTCATATAGGCGGTGTCGCTCTTCTCAACACCGACGGCGGGACGGCTGTCGTACAGATATTTCGCACTCAGGCTCAGATTGAGCTGTCCGACGATCGGCAGAATCAATTCCGCACTTTGCGACGAAACATAATCGGATGTTTCATTGAATTTCGGCTGAAAATACCCGATATAGCTCACTTTCGATCCGATCAAAAACCCTTTGGTATACGCAATATAGCCGTTTAAACGACTGTTTTGTTCATTCGGATTGAACTCGGTATGGGTATACTCGATTTTTTCGGCTAATCCTCCCATACCGATATACCCCCTGCCCCACTCCTCCGAGTTCATAAAACGCCAGCGAATCCCTGCACCGCCGAGAGAACGTTCGTTGATGTCTTTAAATTTATCCTGTTCGGATTGGAGAAAGAGTTCCCATGTCCAATCGCCGTTTTGATTCAATGCATGGATATAGCGCACATGGGCATAAATTTTATCTTCGTTTTTTGTTCCGTTGGACTTGCCGTAATCATACGTAAACGTTCCCCATGTCAGGTAATCACTCCCCTGATCGTATTGCAGACGCATACCGAGAGAATATTCGTCTTTTTGCGTATTGCCGCTTTTAGAACTGAGCGATCCCGATACATTTCCGCTCAATCCGGGTTTTGAGCCGATATCCACCGGCGCGATACTCACAAGTGCAGACAGCGATGTCGAAAGGAACAGGGAGAAAATAAGAAAATTGCGCACTAAACACCTTTACCGTAATTTTTTCGAAATTATAGCGACCGGAGATTTCATTGATCTGATTTTCTTCTAAACGTTAGAAAATAAAAATAAAATGTTAGAGGATCATTCCCTATAATAACGCTACATAAAATAACTACTTCCAACAGAATACATTTAGTTAAAAGGCTTAATAATGGTCATTACCAATCTTGACAGCGAATATGAATATACAAACGACTTCATCTCCATAGATTTATCCAATCCCGCCAACCCGAATCGGATTTTGGATATTTACGGCCGCTTTAACCATTCGACAAACGAGTACGAATACAACATACAGGCACAATGGATGAGTCATGAGGAGCGAACCCTCGAGCTAGACGAAAAACTTTTTTTGGATTTTGCAAAAGCGGTCAATAAAATAGCCGAAAAAATTCTAAATCGGTAAAATCGGCTGACTAACAGCATTATCTTCTAAGAATATACCCCGTACCGTAGATGTTATCGATCGATAAAATCTCCGCTTTGTTTCGTAACCGGTTGATCAGTTCACGTATGGTGGAATCACCGATACTCTTATCCCCCCACACGGCATGACGCAGCTCCTCCATTGTAATCGGCGAATCCGGTTTATTCAAAAACAGCTTGAGTGCGCCGGTCTCATTTTTGCTCAATTCGATGGTTTGGGAACGCCAATGCAATCGACACGCTTCCTCATCCAGCCGGCACTCCGAAAACTGTTCTTGCCGTTGTGATTTGTCGATCCCCTCTCTCTCTTTTCTCACCCTCGAAACGACCATCAGCAATACGGCGACAAGATCAGTCTCCCGAAACGGCTTTACTACAAATCCGTACGGATGGGTTCCCGCCGCCTCTTGAAGCGTCTGTGGATCGCTGTACGCACTGATATAGATGATAGCCAGATTGTATTCGCTCAATCCCCGTACCAATTGTATTCCATCGGTTGAGCCTTGGATATTAATATCCATGATGACAATATCGATACGGTGCTGAGTCAAAAGACTCCGTGCCTCGTCGGCGCTTTTAGCCGTTCCGGCGACCTCAAAACCCTGATCCTCAATAATTTCACGAATAAATCGGGACGTTATCGGTTCATCTTCAACGATCAGAAATGTAAGATTCATTCAGAAACTCCAAACTAAAATAGGTGCCGAACCACTTTTTATAAACGATTTTCGAATTCGGCAATTTTTCCGCCAATGAATGTACCAGCATAATACCGATACATTTCTTGTTCTGTGAAAATCCCTCAAATCCGATCCCGTTGTCTTTAATCCGAAAACGGATACGATTGCCGCGCTGCTCGCACCGGACGAACAGCCTGTTTCCGGTTTCATGGGTTCTAAACGCATGTTTAAAAACATTGCTTAAAACTTCGTTACAGATCAAACCCATCGTAACGGCCGTATCCATAGTAATCTCAAGCGGTTGAAGCCTGGAAACGATTTGGACCGATTCGCCCAGCGTGTTTCGCCGACAAAGATCAACTAACGATTGCAGATACTCATCTAACTTAACCATCGCGATATCATTGCTTTGGTAGAGCATCTCATGGATCATGGCCATACTTTGCAGCCTTGCCGTACTGTCATCGATCAGCGTATGCACCGCTTCATTATCCGTCCGTTTCCGCTGAAGCCACATCATCGAAATGATCACCTGCAAATTGTTTTTTACGCGATGATGAACCTCTTTAAAAAGAGCCTCTTTCGCCGTTATGCTTTTACGAAGTTCGAGATTGGCCATATAAAGTTCGAACGTCCGTTCTTTGACCTCTTGAGCAAGCTCATCTTTTGATTTTCTCAATATGTCGGTTAAAACTTTAGCCTTTTGTGCCGCCTCATCCTGAAATCGGTCTTTCTCCGAACGTATGACGTTAATTCGATCCGCCAAACCGAACGAGAGGAGCAACAGTTCAAAAAAGACACCGATCTGCGTTCCCCAGATCGTCAAGAAATTGATCGGCATAAGGCCGATATTTTTCAGCCCCGTCAGCGTTGTACCGATCAACAGCAATATCCACGCGATCATATAAAATTTAGAGGCTCTGACCTTGTAACGAAAATAAGCGATTAATCCGACGGTGAACAGACTCGGCGTCGTTACAAAAAGGACGACGACCGATAAAATGATCCCGTGATAATAATCGAGAACTGCCGTGAGCATAAGAATAACGATTGAAAAAACTAAAATTGCCAGCAGCATTTTGTCCTGTTTCGGCAGCAATCTCTTCGTATCCAAATAGGTACGGGTAAACATAATGGCAAGTACATGGGCTAATACGATTAAAAAAGGGATAATGACATTGTTTATGTCAGGGTAAGAGGGCCATAAATAGCGCAAAGCGACGCCGCTCAGTGCCAAAAGGGTCAAAATATTGGCAATCTGAAAGATGACGTAGTAAAAATAGCTCTCTTCACGGATGGAGAGAAAAAGGAAAAAATTATACAGAATCATAATACTCGCACCGCCGTAAAAAATCCCTAAAAGGGCTGTTTTAGTCACCTGCGAAGTATAATATTGATCATTGTCCATTAAATACAGCTGCAAATCCATCGAACTCATCGAATGAATGTGAAAATAAAGGACCTCTTTGGCATGCGGCTGCATAACAAGAGAAAAAACGATATTTTCATCTTTTTTTTCATGCAGTGCGACGGCGATGGAATCACCGCTGATTTTCATACTGTAAGTTCCATCAGGATTGCTCTGGTAAAAAGTCACCCTGTCTAAAAGAGGGTAGTCGAATTTCAGCAGCCGGCTTATCGGAAAATTGTGCGGATTTTGTAGGGGAACTTTGATCCAAAAATCAGATTTCGTCAATCCGAATCCGGCAGAACGACCTTCAAGCGGATGAAATCTTTTTTGAATATCTTTTGTAAGAGTCTCTTCATACGTCAAATTTCCGATTTTATCTTCCAAATAAAGATAGTGCTCGTGTAGAACGTAACTCTTAGGGTCTGATACATCGATGTAGTTTTCTGAAAAAAGAAGCGTGCAGAAAAATAATAAAACGGTAACTATACGCATCTGCCCTCTTCGCCCAAAAATAAAATATACCGATTGTATTGTGAAGAAAGCATTATAAAAACAACTCTTCTAACAATCCACCGTTTTTTTCTAACGATAGACTACTATAATATTTCTAATTATTATAATACATAGGCGATACGGGAATGGATCCAATAAAATTCAACGGTTTGGGATCGTTATTTGATGCACAACTAACGTCGCAAATAAATCCGGTATTATCACTTGCACAAAAAGCAGACAGAGCGTCCGATACGACTGAAAACATGACTCAACTCATTGAAAATCTCAACCATTCTCTCGACCAGCTAAATACAACATTGCGTTTTAGGGTCGATAATGAGTCCAATGTTTTTTATGTTGCGGTAATCGACACAAAAACGGATGAGATACTGCGCCGTTTTCCCCTTGAAGAGTTACCCGCTTCGGCAGCAATCCATCGCAATGCCTCAGGAATATTTCTCAATACAAAAAGTTGAATTATTCGGATACGCACCGCGCATGCGTCGCCTCTTTTTTCGGTACGGTTGCGACAGAGCCAAGTTTAAATCCTATCACATAAGCTTCCTGCGCATTCAGCGTATCGGAACTCCAATAATAGCGGTGCATTACGGGACCGAAAAATTTCATATCGAGCGTCGGACGAACATAATCGTAATCGACTATTCCGTAAAGCTCTTCGGTGCTGGGCAAACGCCATGAACGTCCATACATCGATAAATTCTCGCACATCTCTTTGGCTTGGTCGTAGGTATAGCGGGCTTTTTTGTCGGTGGCATCCAGATCATGCCATAAAAGTCCCGTATCTTCGTCCAGAGTCCCTTGGGAGATTTTTTTATAATGGCGTACCCGTTTCGGCGGAAGGGGATCGTTCGTACAGAGGGCGGCAATCTTTTTCCATCTCGGCGAAAAGGTGATATTACGCTCTTTGGGATAGAAGCTGAATCCCAATTCCTCTAAAATACCGCCGTCCCCTTCGCTTCCCGTACCGATGATCGCATTGCCCGAAGTGATCGTGCTATTCGACCAATAGCTGAACCTTTCCGCAAACGGCGTCGATTTATCAAGAGCATAAATTTCACCGATATCCATCGCTCTGTAACCCTGCCCGAGCGTACGGCAGTATTCGATAGCCTGCTCCTGAGAATAGGCTTCCTTTTCAGAAAGTTTTACCTCTGCCTTTGCCGCAGTAGTAATCGATATAAGTATCAAAAAGAGTTTAAAGCGATGCACAATAATCTGCCAAAAGTCCTTTCCGTAGTTTTTGGGCGCTCTCATATCCCACAAATTTTTCTGCAATGGACAAAGCGAAGCAAATCGCGGTTCCCGGACCGCGCGACGTCATGACGTTGCCGCTTTCGACGACGGCATATTCGTCCCCGGTAAATCCGGCGATATCAATTTCTTCTTCAATTCCGGGATAACAGGTATATCCCTCTTTCAAAACTCCTGCGGCGTGCAATGCAAAAGGGGCGGCACAGATGGCACCGATATTTTTCCCTGCCGCATCCATCTCTTTGAGGAGATGCTGAACAACCGTGTCGTGTGCAAGAGCTTTTGTTCCTCCCCAGCCTCCCGGGAGAACGATCATATCGAGTTCGTCCGCACGCATCCCTTTAATAGGGGTATCCGCTTGGATTGTAATACCGTGGGCCCCTTTTACCAGGAGATTCTGAGTCAATGCCCCTATAATGACATTAATACCCGCGCGACGCAATACATCAATAATACTTATAGCTTCAATCTCTTCAAACCCCTCTGCAACAGGGACTAAAATACTAGACATAGGTTCTCCTTTATCGATAGCTGCTGTTATTGTACTCCGAGAAAATAAAAAAGGATTGTAATTAAAATTGTAATTAAAAGGTGCAGGAAAAAGCGGCCTGCGGAAATTTTCCGCGGCGGATGTGAATTATTTCACTTTCTCCATGTATTCACCTTCAACGGTGTTGACACGGATAATATCCCCTTCCAAGACATGGTAAGGAACTTGTACTACCGCACCGGTTTCAAGGGTAGCCGGTTTTTTAGAACCACTTGACGTGTCCCCTTTGAAGTTCGGTGGAGTTTCTACGATTTTAAGCTCCATGATTTCCGGTGCTTCAACACTGATCGCATTGCCGTTGTGAAAGATCATTTGAACACTAGTACCGTCTTTGATCCATTTCATTGCATCTTCACATTGATCATAGGTCAAACCGAGCTGTTCATAGCTCTCGTTGTCCATAAATTGAAGCATTTCGCCATCGTCATACAAAAACTGCATAGTTGTATGAACAAGATTCGGTACTTCGAATTTATCACCGGCATGAATCGTTTTCTCGATCACTTTTCCGTTAAGAAAACTTTTTACTTTACAACGGACGAATGCCGCCCCTTTACCCGGTTTAACGTGTTGGAACTCTACTACTTTATACGGTACACCCGTAATCTCCAAACGTACACCTTTTTTGATATCACCCATACCGATTGTTGCCATCAGGAAACCTTTTTTTGTCTTTTATTTGTCCGAATTTTACCCGAAACTGTACCGAATTTCAAACCCGATGTAACTTATGGTATGATTTACCCCAGTAATCGGAGAAATCTGTGGCGGTTTTTAGCTCTATTAAATACGTTAATGTGTATAATAATCTTATATGATTGATTAGACTTACAAATACATTCAAAAGGATCAATGTTCATGACAGCCTTTTCACGTGTCTTCAGCGCAACGCTCTTGATCGGCTCCTGCAACCTGTTCGGTGCGGGTCTTTCACTCCCTGCGGCACTGGAAATTTTAGAAAACAACAATCTTGAAATCAAAACCGCTGCCCTCGACCTGCAAAGCGCGCAGCGCGATACGTCGATAGCTAAAGGGTACAATTTCGGCTCACTCGATTTAACCCAAAGCGCAATGCGCTCTAACGAAGCCGGAAATGTTTTCGGGTTTAAACTCAGCTCGCGAGAAGCTAATTTCGGCGATTTCAGTGCTGATGAATTTATGGCCAACTTTATGGCCGGTTCACCCGACTATACGACTCCGCCCAAACGGCTTAATTATCCGGGCTACCAAAACTACTACCAAAGCAAACTCACCTATATGCTCCCTATCTTCACCGGCGGCAAATTAAGCGCATACGGTGATATTGCCGAGAAAATGGAGCAGATCAAAAAACTTGATTCGGAACATATGAAAACCGAAAAACGGTATGAATTGCGTAAAAGCTATTACGATATGGCACTTTTGCAACACTCTATCGATCAAATGAATACCATCCATAAAAATATCTCGACCTTGGAACGGACTACACAGATGATGCTCCAGGAGGGGTATGCTAAAAAAGTCGATCTCCTCGAAGTGGAAGCCAAAAAAGCGAACGTCGAGCGGAGCCTTACCGAGATGGAAGCAAACAAAAAGCTCCTGTACCACTATCTCAGCTTTTTGCTCAATGAAAATGTCACCGAGATCGAACTTCCCGCTTCGGATTACCCGGCTTCGCGCATCAGCGAAGAGGACGTCTTGTCCAACAATACCGATCTGCAAAAAGCAGCTCAGGGATTAGAAATTCGCAATCGCCTTGTCGATCTCGCCTATGCACCCTTTCTCCCGCAAATCGGGGCTTTTGCCGAAGCTTCCAGCGCCGACGACACTTTTTTAGGCAACTTTAACGACCACAAAGCCTATACGGTCGGCGCAAAACTCAGCTGGAATCTTTTCAACGGTGCAGTCGATGCAAATGCCCTCGAAAAAGCCCGTATCGAAAAGATCAAAACAACCACCGAAGTGGAATTGGCTAAAAAAGGGATCGCCCTTCAATACGACAAAATCCGAACCGAAATCGAGAGTCTGAACTCGCAAGTAAACAGTTTGGAAAAAGAGCTGGAACTGGCCGATACGATCTATAAAAATTACGAGGGGCGTTACCATGAACACCTCGCCTCTATGAGCGACGTCATTATCAAACAGTCCCAGCAAATCGAAAAAGTACTTAATCTTCAAATGGTTAAAAATCAACGAAACGAGCGAATCTTCGCCCTTGAAAAACTTAGCAACGGAGTCAAATAATGAAATTTTGGATTACATCCCTCGCCCTTGCCTCAAGCCTCAGTGCGGCAGGGCTAAGCCTCTCAGGAAGCGTTATCAGCGATAACCAAAAAATGATCACTAGCCGAAATATGGGGTTTGTGACCAGTGTCAATGTCTCTGAAGGTTCCCGTGTCAGCCGCGGACAGCTGTTATATACGATCGATTCCAAAGAGATCGATTCGGCAAAAACCCAAGTCGAACTCGGCATCGCCCAAGCCGAACTTTCGTTACAAATGTACCAAAACCAATATGCCAATCTCGAACTGAATTTAGAACGCAACAAACGCCTTTTGGCACAGGATATGGTGAGTAAATTCGAAGTCGAGAATCTCGAACTCTCTAAGAAGAACCTTCGAAATATGATCGCTATCGGCGAGCGTCAGGTCAATCAGGCCAAAGCCCGTCTTCAAGAGGTCAATAACCAATACAACTATCTTCGCGTTACCGCACCCAATAACGGTGTCGTCGTCGCCAAAAACATCAAAGTGGGCGAGATGGCGATGCCGGGGATGCCGGCGATCGTCTTATCCGATTTAAATGCCCTTAAAATCGAAGTCGAAGTAGCCGAAAACAATCTTCAGCTCGTGCCGATGGGGAAAAAAGTAAAAGTGTCCATCCCTTCCGTAAACTATGTCGGCATCGGGCGCGTCAGTGCCATTATCCCGAGCTCCAATCCGATGACCCACACGTTTAGAATCAAAGTATCGTTCAGTGCCAAACAAACCGTCTATCCAGGAATGTATGCCACTGTTGATATCGAGTAAGGATTACGATGCACGCTCCACATTCCTACCAACCTACCGATTCAGCCGGAAAGCTTGCCAAAGGCTTTTTACGAAACCCCCTAACCCCTATCCTCGGAGTATTTCTCCTGATCATAGGGTATATAGCCCTCATGCTTATGCCCCGTGAAGAGAATCCTCAGATGGTCGTCAGCGGCTCTACCGTTATCATCGCCCTGCCCGGAGCAACCGCCAGCGAAGTCGAAAATGTTATCGTAAAGCCGTTAGAGCGAAAGCTCAAAGAGGTTAAAGGTATAGAACATATCTACGGTATGGCGATGGACAACGTAGCCGTTTTAAATGCCGCTTTTTTCATCGGTGAAGCCAAAGAGGATTCCAACCTCAAAATCTACGATAAAATCATGCAGAACATGAGCATCCTCCCCAAAGGTGCCATGCAGCCGATCATCAAACCGCTCGATATCGACGTTGATATCCCCATCGTTTCGGTAGCGTTTTATTCCAATAATCCTAAAATGGATCCGACCCTTCTCTACGATCATGTCAAAGAGATTCAGCATCATATCAACGGCCTTCCCAATGTCGCCGTAACCGATATCAAAGGGGCAAAAAAGCACCAGTACAACGTATTGGTCGACATGAACCGTCTTTCGGGATATAACCTATCTCTGGGACAAATCGTCCAAGCGACCCAGTCATTGGCCTATAACGTTCCCGAAATCAAAGGGAAAACCCAAAACAACGAAATCGTCATGATCGGCGTTCGCAACGCTATTGAGAGTGTCGAAGACGTCGGGAACATCATCGTCGCCCAATACGGCGGCTCTGCGATTTATCTGCGCGATGTCGCCACTATCAGTGCAGGACAGGATATACAAAATTTCAAATCGGCACTGGTCAGTGTCAAAGGTGAAGAGGGGAAATTCTCGCCGCTGAAAGATCAGGTTACCCTCACCGTTTCTAAACTTCAAGGAACGAATGCCGTTATCATCGCCGAAGCGGTCAAAGAAGAACTTGAAAAGTACAAAGAGCAGATGAAAAGCGAGGGAATCAGCTACGTTATTACCCGAAACGACGGTGAACGGGCAAACGAAGCGGTTAACGAACTCGTATTCCATCTCCTACTCTCGATCGTTATTATCGCTATCTTGCTTGTCTTCGTTTTGGGTTGGAGAGAATCATTGATCGTTACCTTTACCGTTCCGGCGATTTTGGCCATTACCCTTTTTATCGCTTACCTTACCGGTCAGACAATCAATCGGATCACCCTCTTTGCCTTTTTGTTAAGCCTGGGGCTTTTGGTCGATGCCGCCATTATCGTTATCGAAAATATTCACCGCCATTTCCATGCACCGGGTGCAGCGGATATGGATGTCGATGAGCTGATGATCGAAGCAACCGACGAGATCGGAGCGCCGACCAATATTGCGACATTAGCCATTATCCTAACCATGGTTCCGATGGCGTTTGTCGGTCAGATGATGGGACAGTTTATGAAGCCGATTCCGGCAAACGTCCCTGTCGCATTGGTGGCGTCACTCTTTGTAGCCTATATTTTTACACCGTATTTGGCGGTACGGCTCCTTAAAAAACCCGAACACCACGGAGATTCCCACTGATGTATAAAAAATTTGAAAACTATTTGCTCGATATGCTCAATACCCCTGCCAAGAAAAAAAAGGTTTTAATAGCAACGCTTATTGCCTTTATCGTAGCCGTCGCTTTTATTCCGACCAAACTGGTTTTGGCAAAAATGCTTCCGGGCAAAAATAACGATACCTACTCTATCTACATCGATCTGGCTAACGGAAGCTCGATCGAACAAACCCGTCAAGTCAGCGAATGCGTCGTCGGCGTATTGCAGCATGAGCAGGAAGCTTTGGATACCGAAGTCTTTTTGGGGAGCGGTTCGCCGCTTGATTTTGCCGGTTTGATCAAAGGGAGCCACTTCAAAAACAGTGAGAACGTTGCCGAAGTGGTTGTCAACCTGACTAAAAAACATGACCGTGACGAACCCTCATATATGATGGTGCAGCGTCTCCGTCCCGTCATCGTCAAAGCGTGCGAAAACTTATATCCGCAGACCAATATTAAATTTATCGAGCCTCCTGCAGGCCCTCCGACGATGGCGGCTATCGTTGCCGAAATCTACGGCAGCAAGGCCGAAGGTATCCGCCACTTGGCTGAGCGTGTAGAGGGAGTTTTTCGAAAAACGGACGGTCTTGTCGATATCGACATCATGCAAGATGAGATTTACGATAAATTCGAGGTGCGTGTCAATACCGATAAAATTTCAAAATCGGGGCTTAACGTCAAACAGGTCAACGATATTCTCTACCTTGCGTTCGAGGGGATGGGGGTCGCTGTTAAAAACTCTCAAAAAGCGACCGATCAAATCCCTATTTTTCTGACACTTACCCCCGAGGGGAAAAAATTTGCTTCGCGTGACAAACTTTCTATCGAATACAAACTCGCGAGCCTAAAACTGATGAATCATATGGGGATGATGGTTCCGATCACCGAAGTGGTCGATATTGTGCCGGTTAAATCCAATCCGATGATCATGACGAAAGATCTTCACCAGATGACCAATGTCCTCGCCGAAACCGATATGGTTTCTCAGGTCTATCCGTTGATGGCGGCACGCAATGTCATCCTCGATACCTTCGGCGACGAATATGAAATTACCAAAACGGGATTGTTCAATCTCCGACTCGTTGATAAGAATACCCATGAGATTTATGACCTTAAATGGGACGGTGAAATGAAGGTGACACTCGATACGTTCGTCGATCTCGGCGGCGCATTCATCGCGGCACTGGTATTAATTTTCCTCCTTATGGTCGTTTATTACAAAAGCTTTATACTGAGCGGAATCGTCTTATTGGGAAGTTTCCTCTCCATCATCGGAGTTATTTTCGGTCACTTTATTATGAATATCTTTACCGCCGATACCTTCTTTTTGACGGCAACGTCGTTGATCGGGTTTATTGCGCTCATCGGTATCAGTTCGCGCAACTCCTTGCTGTTGATCGACTTTACCAAATCGTTGATGCAGGATAAAGGGATGCAGAAAAAAGAGGCGATCGCCTACGCAACCGCTACCCGTGCAAAACCGATTTTCCTCACCGCAGCGGCCATTATCCTTGCTTCGACACTTTTAGCCAGTGACGCCGTATTCGGAGGGCTTGGAGTTTCGCTTATTTTTGGTACAATAGCAGCAGTTATCGCGTCGCTCATTGTTGTTCCCGTTCTGATCGATAATTCCGATTTGGAACGCCATTTTAATTTTGAAGAGCGCAAAGCGGTACCCATAATGGAGCCATAAAACAAAATGTCCAATTTTGTCCCGATTACCGTCGTCTCAGAAAATATACAACAAGATATAAAAAAAGCTGCAATCGCGCATAGAGTTCCGGTCGAATCTCTTGATTTCGATCTTCTCTCGTATGAAACCTATTTCAAAGAGACGACCGATGATGAGTGGCAGCAGCTAAGCGAGGGCAATCTCCTCTCGCAAACAACCGAAATTGAAGTACGTTCTCCCCATTTTTTGCTGCGTCAAGAGTACCAAATCCGTATTCGGCCTCAAAAACCTCACCCTTATCTCGATTTACGCTTCACCATAGCAACAGACAAAACGAAAAGCAAGGTCATTGCCATTATTGACCCGGCCTCAAAAATCCCCCTCAAAAAAGGGGTTCATGAATGGATTGAAGAGGCAATTACCCGTAAAATGCTTCGGCACGGGCTCCTCATCGGTCTATACGATCAAGATCTCGATCGCGAGATTAACCGCCTTATTATCAAAATTCAAAAAGAGGGACCTCTCACTTTCCTTTATCGTCTCCCCATCGGCGAATTTTTCATCCCTATCGCTCCGATCAATGATAAAATAATCCTCCATTATAAAGAGGCGAATAAAACCAATAGCCTGATCGAAGGGGTATCACCCGGAGATTTGATCATCGAATATATTTTTCCGAAACACGGGCGTGACGGGCGCGCCTGTACCGGAGAACATATCGCCGTTCCGGATCCTTCCGTAAAATATGCAAACTACATCGTTATCGATCCCGAAACGGTTCGAAGTGAAGAAGATGAGGAGAGCATCCGCTTTTTTGCAACGGTTTCGGGCTTCGTCGAACGAAAAAACGGAGTCATTTTTATCTCGCAGGAGCTTCAGATCGAATCGGCCAGCCTTAAAAAAACCGGCTCTATCGAAACAGGTCTGGATAAAGACGTATCCCTGAAAATTAATAAAAAAGTCTCCAATGAGGATTCTGTCGGAATGGGAGTCAATATCGACGTTTTAAAACTCGATGTCAGCGGAACGATTGGAAGCCATTCTAAAATACAGGCGTGTGAAGTCAATATCGGAGCGCAGACGCATAAAAAGTCACAAATCAATGTTTCCGAAAATGCCAATATCCACCTCCATCGCGGCAATCTCAAAGCAAAAGAGGCAAATATTACTATTCTGGAAGCGGGAAAAGTCGAAGCCGATATCATCCGTATCCAAAAAATGGTGGGAGGAGAGGTCATCGCACGTGAAGTACATATAGACACCCTCTATTCCAATGCCCGTGTCATAGCTCTGGAGTCCATCACTATACAAAATATCGAAGGGGAGGGAAACAACCTTATCATTGACGCTCATGCCATCGAAAGCTATCACGATCAAATTACCGATTTGGAAATAAGTATCCGCGATAAAACGTCCCGTTTACAAATAGAGAGCAAAGAGTTTATTGCCAAAAAGCTCTCCTTTAAAGATAAAAACAGCCGGATCAAAGAGATTCAAGAACGTGTTTTAATCAAACAAAAGAGAGGGGAGCTCCCCTTAAAAGCTGATTTGGTCCGATTGCAGCAGTATAAAACCGAAGGTGAATCGCTTCAAGAATTTTCCGAGAAGCTCAAAAGCTGGGAAGAAGATATCCAATTAATGCAAGAAAAGCTAGAGAGCTTATACGAAGCCGATCTCCATGCTGTCGTAACACATTACGGAACGTATAACGGTCATACCCGTATTACGTTCATCGATCCTAAGACACGCCAAGAATACGGCATATCTCCTACTAAAAATGTAACCCATATCCGCCTGAAAAAAGATGATGATCAAAAGAAATTTCAACTGGATACCTAAAAAAATCAAACTCCTTTTATAAACACGCAGAGGTTTTAGTTTTTTTAGGTAAAACTCTCTTATGAAATTATCCGACTTAATCCTAAATACCCCCTATTTGTCGCTCGATCCGATTTTCTATCATGAAGTTATGCCGACACCGCTTAAAAATCCCCGATTAGTAAGCTTTAACCCCAAAGCCGCCGAACTTTTGGGACTTGATCCCGCACTTCTTGAAACGGATGAACTGGAAAGGCTTCTCAACGGTACTCTGCTTCTCAACGGTTCGTCACCGTATGCCATGTGCTATTCAGGCCATCAATTCGGATATTATGTTCCGCGTCTCGGAGACGGACGTGCCATTAACTTAGGTTCAACAAACGGCTGGAATCTCCAACTGAAAGGCTCCGGACAAACGCTCTATTCCCGCCAAGGTGACGGACGTGCCGTGTTGCGTTCTTCGATCCGCGAATATCTCATGAGCGAAGCGATGAATGCTCTGGGGATTCCGACAAGCCGTGCATTGGCAATTATCAGTTCGGATGAACAAGTAGCGCGTGAGAGATGGGAGCGCGGTGCTATCGTTCTGCGGCTATCCCCCTCATGGATACGGTTCGGAAGTTTCGAGTATTTTTTTCACACCAACCGATACAAAGAGCTTGAAGCACTGGCCGATTTTTTACTTCAAGAGTCATTCCCCGAGTTAGTCGATGCAGAAGACCGCTATCTCAAAATGTACACTGAGATCGTCAAACGGACCGCAGAGCTGATGGCTCAGTGGCAATCGGTAGGCTTTAACCACGGAGTGATGAACACCGATAATATGTCGGCTGTGGGGATAACCATCGATTATGGCCCTTTTGCCTTTATGGATACCTTTGAAAGCGGCTATGTCTGTAATCATACCGATGCGCAGGGACGATACAGCTATGACAATCAGCCCCGTATCGGATATTGGAATCTGGAGCGTCTCGCTCATGCCCTCTCACCCCTCGTCACCAGTGATAAACTCAAAAACGAACTGGAAAAATACGGGGAATATTTCACCGCCCGGCTAATGGAACTTTTACGTGCAAAGCTGGGTCTGGATACACCGGATGAAAACGACGGCGATTTGCTCAGAGCGTTATTTTCGCTGATGGAGAACGGACGGATCGATATGACACCGTTTTTTCGTACTTTAAGCCGATATGACGGAACCCGCGAACCGTTACTGGCTCAAACGTTGGCACCGAATCAACTGAATGGATGGCTGGATCGATACGATGAGCGGCTCTCTCTCAATACCTCATCCGAAGCCCAACGCCATAATAAAATGCTCCGTACCAATCCAAAATACGTTCTGAAAAATTATATCCTGCAAGAAGCGATCGATAAAGCCCAAAATGATGACTTTACCCTCGTTAGCGATCTGCTTCGATTGGCACAAAATCCGTATGACGAGCACGAAGCTTTTGAACGCTACAGCCAAAGTACACCGCATCAATTTAAAAATCTAAAACTGAGCTGCTCGTCTTAAAATCGGCTCGATTGCAACGCTCCATAGTTGATTAATTTTTAAACAACTTTCATATAATTAGGACTTTTTTATCTTGATTATTGACGAATTTAGATTGATTTAACACGTTTTTATCAATTAACCATTTAGAATAGTATACAAATGATTAATTTTTAATCATTTGTATACTATTTTTCGTTCGATTGCTCTTTATACTATCACTCATATTTACTATATCCCTTTATGGAGCTATCGTGCAACGCAATCATCTAATTAAGTATATGTCCGATGTTCAAAATTTCGAAAAGAATATGAGCACTCTATCCGGCAAGTGGGATTTACTGACTCTGCTCGGTTCCATGTCTAATATCGGAATGGATACAAGCGAAACACGAAAAGCGTTCGAAGACCTGCTTGATGAGCCGCTGTTACGCCTAATAGAAGAGACGTTTAACAAAAGTCTCAATGAACTCGAATCCAAAGCGCAAACGGCTATCGATATCCTGATTCGCAACCTGTTCGAACGTACCGCCGATATCGGATTTTTGGCTACCGATGATGATATCCGCGATTATCTCCTTTTTCTAAACTCTGTCGATATGTCTGCATCCGAAGAGATGCGTGAGATTAAAATCAAGAAAAAAGAGGCGTTGACCGAGCGTTTTAGAGAATACGTCGCCAAATACAGCGTGTATGAGAATATCATTCTTCTCGATACCAAAGGCAAAGTGCTCGTACAGCTCGATACCGCCAACCCGATCACCCACTCCAAAGATCCTCTGATCCAAGAATCGCTTCGAACGTATCAGGGATATGTCGAGAACTACCGCTGCAGCGACCTCAACCATAACAAACCCTCGCTAATCTACTCGTATCGTGTCTGCAATCCGCAGACCGAAGAGCCGCTCGGCGTGCTGTGTCTCATTTTTCGGTTTGAGAACGAACTCCAAAGCATTTTTCGAAAACTGACACGGGAAAATCCGTATATAGCCTTAGAGCTTCTTAATCATGAGGGTGAGGTTATCGCCTCTTCATCAGGGCACCACGTACCGGTAGGATCGTATTTGTCGCCACGCAACAATGCCGATCATCAAACCTACTATGCCGGTTTCGAGTATCTGTATCAGGCGGTTAAAACGACGGGGTATCAAGGGTATAACGGTATGGGATGGATCGGCCATGCGATGGTACCTCTGCATCTGGCATTCCGTTCCTCTCAGCGCCCTTCTTTTCAGAAAAACGAACTGTTTGATTCGGTCGCCAATGCTCAAACCTACTACCCACAAGAGCTGAAAGACATTTTGGAAAAAGCCAAAAAAATCCAAAGCGAACTCGATATTACCGTCTGGAACGGAAACGTCCAAATCGCCAACGCGGTCGGTCATGAAAGCCCGTTTACCAAAGCGCTCCTCTCTGAAATTTCGAAAACCGGTGAAGAAACGAAACGGGTTTTTGACCATACCGTGGCCAACCTCAACAGCGCCATGCTCATCCAGTATCTTGAAGATTTGAAATTCCAATCCTCACTGGCGATCGATATCATGGACCGTAATCTGTATGAGCGGGCAAACGACTGCCGATGGTGGGCGCTGACGACAACCTTCCGCGAATGTTTATCGCATATCAATGTAAGTGAAGAGTATCGTGAAAAAATGAACTCCATACTGGGTTACATCAACGACCTCTACACCGTTTACAGCACCATGTTCATTTACGACCGGGAGGGGACGATCATCGCTGTCTCCAATCCGTCCGATAATCATATTGTCGGGAAAAAGGTGGGATATTCCTGGGCAATGGAAACACTGGATTTAAAAACGACGCAGGACTACGTCGTCTCCACGTTTGAACCTAGCCCGTACTATTCCAACCGTTCTACCTATATCTATAATGCCTGTATCCGTAATTTCAAAGAGGAGAATGTGGGCGGTATCGGAATCGTCTTCGATGCCGAATCTCAGTTTGAAGCGATGCTGCACGATACCCTCCCCAAAGATGAAAACCACCATATTCCCGAGGGAATGTTTGCCCTCTTCATCGATCGCAGCGGCCGCGTTATCTCTACGACCACAACCGATATCAGCGTAGGCGAAGTACTCAATCTTCCGGTATCAATTCTGGAACTTACCCCGGGACAAAGCGATGCACAGATACTGGCGTTTGAGGGGGTCTATTACGCACTCGGTGCAACCTGCTCCAACGGATACAGAGAGTATAAACAAAGCGACGGGTACGACAACGATATCATTTCCCTTCTCTACCGCCCTATCGGCGAAGTCCAGGCGCTAGATTGCGAAGCTCCGGCCCAACGGGTCTACACCTATCCTAAACCCAACGGTACCGAAGAGACATCCGAAATTTCGACCTTTTTCGTCGGCGGATCGCTTTTTGCGGTCGAATCTAAAAACGTCGTCTGCTCACTGGCACATCAGGAACTTACCTCCATCCTGCACGCCAGCGAATACAATCTGGGAGTCATCAGCTATGATAAGCGGATGGTGAGCGTCATTTCACTGGCAAAACTGCTGGGGATGGAGAAAAAATACGACAAAGAGTGTGACACGATCATCCTTGTCAAAGCGGTGATCGAAAAACAGGTGGTCTATCTCGGATTCGTCGTCGATGCGATCTACAGCAGTCCCGAAATTCCGCTCCGCTCGATCAGCCACTACAGCAATGTATTGAAAAATGAAAACTCATTGACCAAAGCGGTCATTATCCCGGATAATCCTGAAGACTTCGGAAACGAGATGATCTCGATCCTCGATATACCGAAAATCTATTCGCAGCTCATCCAGCCGTATGCGCGCCCTTTGCATAAAGTAATGGCGTAAGTATCGCCAAAGTAATTTTAGTATGATAGAATCTATTCTGCGTAATGAAAAGCAGGGGCTATTATGAATCACATGAAAATCAGTCAGAAATTATTTATCGGTTTTTTATCGGTAGTGGTAATTTTTGTTATCTTCGCAATCTATGAACTGTGGGAGATTAATAAACTCGGCAAAATTCAAGATGAGGGGGCAAAAAGGGCGGAAGATGCCCTGTTGGTCCAGGAAAATGAAGCGATGCTCGGAAAAACGTACGTCATTGCCGCAGATGCCATCATCAACGGATACACGCAGAAGTCAAATGAAGATCTGGCTCTCTTGAAAAAAGAGTTTCTTGAAGATATTGCACAAATAGAGGCCAATTCTGATACCGAAGAGGAAAAACGTTTGATCAAAGAGTATCGGGATGAAGTCAATAACTTTATCGGACTCGTTGAAAACGATCTATTTGACTATTTGTCAAACAACAATTCGAATATTGATGAAACCATAAGAAACATCGATGACAAACTGGATAAATCCAGAGAAATCTCCGATGAAAAGATTATGAAAATACTCTCTTCTATGTCTCAGGAAGCCAAAGAAGGTGATGAAATCTTCGATGAAACCCGACAATCCATTTTTACGATTACCATTATTGCCGGAATACTCATAGGGATTTTATCAACAAGCATCGCGGTACTTCTTTCCAGAAACATTATAGGTTCAGCCGAAAGCCTCAAAAAAGTCGCAGGAGAGCTCGCCTCCGGAGACGGAGATTTAACCAAAAGACTGGAGATCAAAAGTAACGATGAGTTAGGCGAGGCAAGTAAAGACATTAACGCCTTTATAGAAAAAGCCCATTCAATCATCTCTTCAGCTAAAAAGAATGCTCAGGAGAATGCCGCTATTGCTGAAGAGCTGTTTTCAACAAGTTCTCAAATCGGTGTACGCAGCGAAGAAACCGCAAATTCGATGGAACAGACACTCAAAGTCTCTTCGGAAGTATCAAAAATCTTGATCGAAGGGGAAGAGGGATCACGTTTTACCGGAGAAAAGATAAAAGATGCCTCCGATAAAGTGGCAATGGTTGCCCGAGACGTTTTAAGTGTTTCCAACTCATTGCAAAATGTCGTGGTAGAGCAGATGGAACTATCTCATCGGCTAGAAGCATTGTCTCAAGAAGCGGCTCAAGTCAAAGAGATATTATCGGTTATTAGCGACATTGCCGATCAAACCAATCTCTTGGCTCTCAATGCCGCTATCGAAGCGGCTCGGGCAGGTGAACACGGTCGAGGATTCGCCGTTGTAGCCGATGAAGTTCGGAAACTTGCGGAACGGACACAAAAATCGCTTCATGAAAGTAACTCTACCGTATCCATTATTGTCCAATCGGTTAACGATGCTACAGAAATGATGTCAAAAAGTGCTGCCGATATTAAACGCCTCGGAGATCATGCAAAAGAGGTGGAAGTCATTATGACTGAGAGTGTTGATGAAATTGCCGAGGCATCTCAGCTGGCGGTAAAAACAGCTTCCGACGCAGGTATCGGCGCTCAAAAAACAAAAGAAATGATCGCTCAAATGGGTGCAATTGCCGAACATGCCACAACCAATGCACGCAGCGTCGAAGAAGTTGCCGCAGCGGTAGAGCATTTAGCAAAATTAAGCGAAGGGCTGGAGCAGATGCTCTCGTCTTTCAAGACCAATTAGCCATATTCCCCTTCTGTAAATTAGAGTGCCTCTCTAATTACGAGGCTCCGTCACTCTCGCTGTAGCTGAGCCGTAAACCGTCCTCGCTCATTACAAACCCGTGGATGGCGATTTTCCCCTCATGCACGAGCCTATGGTGCTTCGAACATAGAGGGATTAAGTTGTAGCGGTGATTCATCCCGTAATGGCCGATAGAGCCGCCGTCATCTGCATTCGCTTGAGGGACAATATGGTGCACCTCGTCAACCGCTTCGTCGCACAGCGCGCATTTGGTAAGGAAAAGTTTATTGTTGTAGCGGCTCTTTTTTTCCCGCTTCAGCATCGACGCTTCATGGGTTTTATCGGTAATCCGCCCTCTGATCTCGTACGCCTTTTTCAAAAAGGTCTCATCCATGTGGAGCGATTTGGCAAATTCCAGTCCGTACAGCGTCGAACCGCTACCGCTTTTTAGTTTACGATCATACACCAGTTTATCGCTTGCTTCGTCGTAATAAACCCCCAAATGGAGCAGAACAATCTCTTTTGCCTTTTGAATCTCAGCGAGGGATGAGAGCTGATGAAGGTGGGTGGCGAAAATAAACATACTTCCGATCTCACGCAGTTTTAGAATCGCACTCGCCACAATGGCGAGAGCCGATTCGGTCTCCGTTCCGTGGCTGATCTCATCCCCTAAAATCAGGGTATTTTCCGTCGCTCGGTTGAAGATATTCCGCAGTTCCAGCATCTCGACCGCAAAGGTTGATAGCCCTTTGTAGAGATTGTCTTTGGAGACGATGCGGGTGAGAAGTTTATCGACAGGGGCGAAACGCATCATGGCACACGGGACAAAAAATCCCCCCTGCGCCATCACGACAGAGAGTCCGATACTTTTCATCAGAGATGACTTCCCGCTGGAGTTAATCCCATAGAGCAACACCCCTTTGACATCCTCATTGTTCTCAATCGTCGGGTGTTCCTCATAGGTATGCTGATCGACAGAGCCTAAAAAAAGATCGTTCGGAACGAAAATACCGTTCTCTTCGCGCGATTCGATGAGAGGATGACGCAATCCCACCGTCTCGATAAACGCTTTATCAGAGGGGATAATCGTCGGTCGGACATATCGATACTGCTTCGCGCATTTCGCACCGCTGAGGCTGACATCCACAACGGCGAGAAACGAGATCAGATGCTCGATCGCATGGGAGAAGCGCCGTTCAATCATTTCGAGTTGTTCTCGGTAACGCTCTTTGACCTGCGCGATCATCCGCGATTTAGCACCCGCGTTTTCGATGGAGAGTTCATCCAGCAGTGTCGAGGAGAGCTTCACCGCCGTTTTGAGTTTACGCACCTGAAAGTCGCGGAAAAAGTAGTGCTGACCCTCTAGGGTAAAAAAGCTGTTATGGAGTGCCTCTTCAACACTCACATAGCGGTTACGGGTCATGAGAAGATGATACCCCTCACTCTCCAGCCATCCGATAGAGGCATACGATCCCCCCGATTCGAAAAAGGTATCAATGTGACTGATAATAGCGGTTAGTTTGGCTTCGTTATTGCTCTGAAGCTGTTCCAGTGCATCGATGGAGGGGTCAATCCCTTCGTTAAAGAGGTTCTCATCCACCTGATCGCGTCGAAACTTTGCACACGCTTCAATGTTGAAAATTCGGCGAAGCTCACTGGCACATTGGCGGCACTCTGTCGAACTCGATTTGTCATAACCGATCTTTAAACGATCCGCCTCTTCAAACAAGCTCTCAGCCGCACTCAAAGATGCATAGAAATAGGCGAGTTCGAACGGATGAAGTTTTCCGAGTTTCAGACGGCGCAGTATCCGTTCCAGATCGTACACCTCTTTGAGCTTCGTCTCCAGCGGCGCGATATGCTCGCCCATCTTATCGATCAGATCATACCGCTCTTCGAGGAGCTTTACATCACAGATCGGATTGAGCAACCGTTCACGCAGCAGCCGTTTTCCCATCGCCGTAGAGGTCTTATCGATCAGCTTGAGGAGCGTCATCTCATCACTATCGCGCGAGATGATCCCCAACTGCTCCGCCGCATTGTTCCCCAGATACATATAGCGATTCGTCCCCAAAAACGTCGGACGGTTCATCTTCTCGATTATCCCCGCATCGTGGTCGATAATGACATTGATGAGGATGCAAAGCGATTCGGAGGCGTAGGGATAACGCTCCAGATCGAGGTACTCGATAGGGCTGAGGAGGGAACGGATCTGATATATCCGTTCAAAAAGCTCATTTTGGTAATCGATTTTCAGCCGCTTTTCGTTTTGCGTGGTTCGGTGATGGTTTTTGATCTCCAGATAGCGGTTCACCTCGTCACGGTCGATGTCTCCCGCACAAAACGTTACCACCACCTCGGAGGTTTGGTAGCTCTGCAACAGTGTAAACACTTCATCCAGTGCGTACGTTTTGTCTTCGCGGGTTCCGTGGATTTCGTTGATGAGGGTTTTCCCCGTCCCCACGTCGATGGCAGAGTAGCCGATGGAATAGACCCCATTATTTTGATCAATGAGCAATGAAGCGATATAGTTCTCGCTCGCTTCGGCGATGTAGTCGAAATTCGTCCCCGGAGAGATGATATTGGAGATGTATCGGCGGATATTGGGGACTTCGCCTTGCTGACGGACGAGGACAATCGTGTATTTTTTCGACTGTACCAGACGGCTAAGATAGCGCTCGATGGAGACGGTCGGAACCCCTGCGAGGAGAGGGTTTTGGATCGAGTTCTCTAAGATGGTTTTGTTTTTACGGGTAAGTTGGATGTTGAGAAATTCGGCGACTTCTTTCGCCTTACCGATTTTCATCTCTTCGTTGTTAACTTCATAGACTTCGAAAAAAGAGCCTACTTCGATGATGACGAGAGTATCGGGACCGTATTTGGCTTCACACACGGCTTGAAGCTCAAAATAGATTTCGGAAAGGAGCTTCTTTTTGTCATTTAGTATCGCCCCGATCTCTTCCGTACTCATCCCTGCTCCGTGTAAAACAATGTAATTTATTATAACTTAGGGGGGCTATTTTTTACCTTTTTTGTACATAAGAGATAACGAGATTGAGATTACAAAGAATTGTTATTTTCGTAGAAAAATCGGAAATTCCAATTTTTATCATCTAATATCCTTTAATACTTCTTTAACATATATGGAATATAATATAAGTCTAATTTCCTTCGGGACTGCCCCTTTGGTTTCCAAAGGGGATAAAACTTCTCTCTAAAAATCCAGCAAAGTTTTTAGCTCATTTTTTAAAAGTTTAAAATCTTCTTCTTTGATCATACCTATTTTTTTAGCCAATCGTTTTACATCATAGACTTTTGCTTGTACCAATAGAGCGGTACTCTTTTGATTTTGGAGTAATTCGAATTCAAAGAAAAAACTCCCCGTTCTGCTTTGAGTAGAAAGTGGAACTCCGAAAAAGAGATTTTTGTTCAGTTTCTTGATAATCAAAACAGGTCTTGCAAAATCAACGCCTTTACCATTTTGCTCAAATCCGACATTCTCACCGACACTCGCCCAATAGACTTCTCGTTCTTTAAACTGGATAATATTGCTTCGTGTATCGACTTGTTTTTTGACTTCATTCCACTCATCGAATTTTTTCATTATCGTTCCACACTATTAGCTCAAAATTTTCTAAATGTTGATTATATGATCAATTGTATCATTTTTCCGATCATTGAAGATATTACATAGCAAACTGAAAGATATATATGCGAAAAGATGGATTCCCGATCTACCCTAAAGCGCACGTGAAGCCGGGAACCTCGTAAAAGGTTCTTGTGCCCTTGGAGTATGCTACAACCCTCTACGGTATTTTGTCATCCCCAACAAAATGATTTTTGTGTCGTAAATTTTATAAGGGATCACATACCCTTTGAAAACACAATCTCGGATCGTTTCGTCGTCAAAATAGATGGATTTGCGGTATTTTTGAAAAGATAGGGTTCAATGCTGTAAAGCGTTTCGTACAGTTCGTTAAGGAATCGGTGAGCGGATGGTTTAGAGTCTTTTGCAATATAAATCAGGATTTTTTCCAAATCCTCAGCGAACTTTTCGCTTCGCTCCAGTTGCATCGTTGTTAGACAGCTTCAATAGATGTGTGCATTTTCTCCCAAAAACTTTCGTTTATAGGATAGCTATTCCCCGCTTCGATTTCGCGAAGTGCTTGTGCGTACTCTTCTTTTTCACGTTCGAACTCCGGATCAATCGGTCGGGCGATTATTTCGATCTCTTTTCCCTGAAAGAGGAGTTTAAGAGAGTCAAAGAAAGCAGGAGTCATCTCATCCGCAGTGAGTCTAAATGTCATAGTCATGGTGCGACCTTTTGAATTAGTATAAAAAGTATAGCACAACTCTATAAATTGATTATCCACCCGTCATTTTCTCTCGTTCCACCGCTCATGAGGTGGAATGTAGACAGACGTTATACACTCCCACATGGAAAATGGGAGCGAAAAAAAATTGGCAGGTTTTATAGAAAATTCGGAATTTCCGATTTTTCTCATCCAATATCCTTTAATGCTTCTTTAACATATATGGACTATAATATCACTCTAATTGTCCTTCGGGATGCCCCTTGTTCTGCAAGGGGAGAAAATCTACACATTTATCAGCTCCCTGACTCTCAGTTTCAGTTGTTCAAATTCTTCAACCCCGATCATCCCTATTTTGTTTTCCAGTCGTTTAGCGTCATAAACTCTTGCCTGCACCAAAAGAGCATTGCTTCGTTCGTTGTTGAGAGAAAACTCAAAAAAGAAACTTCCCTGCTTGAGTTTTGTGGATAATGGTATCCCTAAGAAGATATTTTTCGAGTATTTACGCAACACTAAAACGGGGCGTGAAAAAATATCGCCTTTTCCGTCTTGTTCATACCCGACATTGATCCCGATACTTGTCCAAAATATATCCCTTTCTCTGAAAAAAACTTTGCTCTCTTCATCGTTGAGTGATTTTTTTAACGTATTCCATTCGTCATATTGTTTCATTGATTACAACGTGCCTTTTAAGGTATTCAATCTGTTGTTCACTTTTTAAAATCGCTAATTTACTCATATTTTAGCATAATTTACTAACTTTTATTATTTAATATCGTTAATATAAATTCAAAGATATATAAGCGAAAAGATGGATCACCCAAAGGCTACTTCGCCCGATCTACCCTAAAGGGCACGTGAAGTCGGGAAAGGCAGGAGAAAATTATAAGCGGGTGTATAAGACGTTAATGTCCCCCCATCACTTTTTCGATTTCGGAGGGTTTATCGTGGATACCGAAACGGTCGATGATCGTTCGGGTCGCCTCATTTTGCCCGATCACTTCCACCTCTTTACCTGTATTTCGGAGCTTTATCACCGCTTTGTCCAGAGCATAGACCGCTGATATATCCCAGAAATGGGCACGGCTGACATCGATGATAATCTTTTTGACATCCTCTTTGTAATCAAACGCATCGGCGAAACGGTCGGCAGAGTTAAAAAATATCTGCCCGATAAATTTGTAGACCCGCGTACTGCTCGTCTCTTCGTACGATTTGTCCCAGTACATAAAGTGGCTGATTTTATTGGCAAAGAACAATGAGGCGAGCAATACCCCCGTAAAGACACCCAAAGCGAGGTTATGGGTCCAGACAACGACGATAACGGTGGAGAGCATCACGATATTGGTCGAAAGGGGCAACGTTTTTAACCCTTTAATCGATCCCCAGTTAAAGGTGCCGATAGAGACCATGATCATCACCGCGACCAGCGCCGCCATCGGAATGATTTTGATGAAATCGGACATAAAGACAACCATAATCAGCAACAATACTCCCGCAACGAGGGTGGAGAGACGGCCGCGGCCGCCCGATTTGACGTTGATGACCGATTGGCCGATCATCGCGCATCCCGCCATCCCGCCGATACATCCCGAAGCGATATTGGCAATCCCCTGCCCTTTGCACTCACGGTTTTTATCGCTGTCGGTATCGGTCATATCATCCACAATCGTCGACGTCATCAGCGATTCGAGCAATCCGACCGCCGCGAGAGCCGCCGAATATGGGAAAATGATTTTGAGGGTATCGAGATTGAGCGGGACATCGGGCCACAAAAAGATCGGCAGGGTATCCGGCAACGCTCCCATATCTCCGACCGTATGGACATTAATCCCCATCGCAACCGTCACAGCGGTTATCACCAGTATGCTGATCAGCGGTGAGGGGATAAGCTGTCCTATTTTAGGAAGATAGGGAAAGAGGTAGATGATCGCCAATCCCCCTGCCGTCAATGCGTAGACATGCCACGTCACATTGGTGAGTTCGGGGAGCTGTGCCATAAAAATGAGGATCGCCAACGCATTTACAAACCCGATAACGACGGTACGGGAGACAAAGCTCATTAAACTCCCCAGTTTGAAATACCCCGCCAAAATCTGCAATACTCCGGTAAGTAAGGTTGCCGCCATCAGATACTGCAAACCGTGTTCTTTGACCAATGTCACCATGAGCAAAGCCATCGCACCCGTAGCCGCAGAGATCATCCCCGCACGCCCGCCGACAAACGCGATCACCGTCGCGATACAAAACGATGCGTAAAGCCCCACTTTCGGATCAACTCCCGCAATAATCGAAAAAGCGATCGACTCAGGAATCAGTGCCAGTGCGACAACCATACCGGCGAGGACATCTCCGCGTATATTGCCAAACCACTCTTGTTTGGTAGAGATCAATAACATTTAGACTCCTGTAAAGTAACTCTCAACATCAATTTAGGGGAAAAGAGAAGTAATAGCGAGGTAAATAAGTGGTGTAATTTTACTGAATAAAGGGTTATTAAAAGCTTTTTTAGGCAGATATTCCCCGAAAAGGGGGAAAAGATGGGGTTCTTGGATTACGTTGCCGCAACATCCACCGGTGCTTCGACACTCAAACCTACATCCGAGTTATCCACGTAGAAATCATGCGCTTCAGTCGGTGTTGATGCCGGTGTAGTTTCCGTGCTAACCGCAGTAGCATTATTTGCCGTTATATCTTCTTCGAACAGCGCCACATTCGGATCCTGATCCAGAGTAAATATTTGGCCTAAATTAATCTCTTCGGATAAAGGGTTCTCTGTCGAATCATCCGTATTGTCCGCCAAATCGGATAAGCCTGAAAAATCGATCGATTCCGTATCACCCGTCACCGTCGTCGTTGCCGTAGAAGCGTCATCGATATCGGTAGACGTGAGGCTGGCACTGACACTCTCAAACTGCTCCGGCGTGATCGGCTCCGTCGTCACCAACGTCATTGAAACAGTTGAATCTGCTTGGGTATCGAGCGTATAACTGCCGTCGTCATTCGGTGATACCGTTTCTCCGTTCGCTTGAAGCTGAACACCGTCAGGAAGGTTGTTCAACGTTAGATCACTTAACGTTTCACTGCCGTCGCTATCGCTCAGCCCCGTCTCATAGCTGACATCGTATTCATATCCGACCACAACCTCTTCACTCGTCATAATCGGCTCTGCCTCTACTTCAATCGATTGAGTTTCCATCACCATCGGTACACCGCCCGGGATATCGGCAGGATCGACAAGCGTACCCGGAGCATCGACAAACACCGTTTCCATATAGGTTTCGGTCTCTTGTACGGTTTGGACGTAACCGGTATACCCTTCATATTGAGCCGTTATATTTTGGACATTAACCACTTCGTCCGTAGCAGTGGAAGCAACCATAAATTCCAACTGTGCTTGACCGTTTTCATCCAAAACTACATCATAAGTATAGGTTTTCGCCCCGATTTTCTCTGCACTCTCACCTTTAGCGACAGCGGCGTTATAATCGCTGTTACTGCTCGTATAATTATAGGTTTGCAGAGGATCGCCGTTAGCACTCACCGTTAAAATATCGTGGGTAGACGTCGCGTTATTATCCCAGCTCCCCGAAGCGGTCAAATCAACCGTCACAGAAACTTTCTGATGGGCCAAAGCCGATCCGAAATCGAATATCTGACTCGTTTCACGATCTTCGGGATTGAACCCTTTGGCATCGTTATTTCCGACATTCCCTATATTTTGGAGATCATTGGTTTCACTCCCCGTCTTGGTCGGAGTTTGAACGATTGTTTGGCTCACCGTATCGATCCAGGTGATCCCCGCCGCTTCCATCGCTTCGGTATCGGGAACCAGTCCGCCCGCTTCAACGGTCACTTCATGAGCCGCTTCGCGCCCTTTGATCGACTCGATTTGAACCGCTTTCCCCTGTGCACTCAAACGAACACTGTCAAACTCCTGACCGAAACCGTATCCGACGGCTTTATTTCCGACATGATTTTGGTTGACACTTTCAACCACTTCACCGTTCTTTAAAAAATCGATTTTCATCGAACCTTGGTTAAACGCATTAAAATCGATCTCGATGTTTTTTGTCGATGCCCCTAAATCGATCGTTTGGGTCGTATTTTTGGCAATCGTTCCCGGATTTGTTTCAATCTCGTCACCCGCAACCATCACAGTCGTTGCTTCCGATGCCGCTTTCATGATCGGATCGACGGCGACCACTTTCGTGACCGTACGGGTCGCTTCCTGCTCGATCTGTACCTTTGCTCCGGTCGTATTGATCGTATAGATATTTCCGTCCGTACCTAACGTATAACCCATTGCTTTAAGCGCTGCTACGTCGACGGTATTGGTTGCAACCTCATGGGTTTCGGTTTTGTAATAATTCCCGTCCCGTTCGTAAATACCGGCCGCTTCCGTCGCTTCGGCATCGACTACCGTGCGTTCTTCCGTCACTTCTCTGACTGCATTGATCGACATATGAGAGAGATTCGGAGCTTCCGCGTTATCTGCTTGTTGTGCAGCAATTATTGCCGCTTGGGCTTCTGCTGCCGCTTGGGCTTCTGCTGCCGCTTGGGCTTCTGCTGCCGCTTGGGCTTCTGCTGCCGCTTGGGCTTCTGCTGCCGCTTGGGCTTCTGCTG
>Ga0265297_10000510_pt1 | contig 112293 bp, 100 predicted proteins | sample Munlanlwell13791_FD_192502 | JGI IMG/M metagenome (GOLD analysis project Ga0265297, IMG submission 192502) | Leachate microbial communities from a municipal landfill in Southern Ontario, Canada - Leachate well 137-91 | ecosystem: Engineered > Solid waste > Landfill > Unclassified | place...
GATGAAAGAGATTCAAATTGCAGGCCCGGGCTTTTTAAATATTTTTTTACATGATCAAGCTTATCAAGAAATTGTTTTAGAACTCTATGGCCAAAGTACTGAATTTTTTAAAATAAATAATCAAGAAAATCAAGAAAAATTAAAATATTTAATAGAATTTGTGAGTGCAAATCCTACCGGCCCTATGCATCTTGGTCATGGTCGAAACGGTATAATCGGCGATGTTTTGTCTAGAGTTTTGAAATTTTTAGGTCATGATGTTACAACAGAATTTTATATAAATGATGCTGGTAGTCAGATTGTAAGATTGGGTGAATCTTTTAAGATCAGATGTCAACAAGAGTTGGGTGAAAATCTTCAAATACCAGAAGGGGGCTATCAGGGCGAATATTTAATAGATTTAGCAAAACTTTGTGTAGAAAAGTATGACAAAAAAATACTAAATAAAGATAATTTCTTTTTTCAAAATTATGCAAAAGAGTATTTGTTAGAAATATTAAAACGCGATTTAAAAAATTATGGAATAGTTTTTGATAATTGGTTTTCTGAAAAAAGTTTACATGAAGATGGACAAGTTGCAGAATCTTTAAGGTTGATGAAAGAAAAAGATCTTGTGTATGACCAAGACGGTGCACTCTGGTTTAAATCAGCAGAATTTGGTGATGATAAAGATCGAGTCTTACGCAAAGCCGATGGTGAATTTACATATATAGTTGGTGACATAGCATATCATAAAAATAAATTTGATCGTGGTTATGATAAAATAATAGATGTCTTGGGTCAAGATCATCATGGTTATGTAGCTAGATTAAAATCCACCATGCGCGCTTTAGGATATAATGCAGATAAATTAGATATAATTTTGTATCAACTCGTTAATATAAAAAATCAAGATCAAGTCGTTAGAATGTCTAAAAGAGCTGGTAATTTTACAACTTTGCATGAAATTATAGAAGCTGTAGGATGCGATGTTGCTAGATTTTTCTATTTAAATAGAAAGGCAGAAGCGCACTTAGATTTTGATTTGGATGTGGCTCTTAAATCTACAGAAGAAAATCCTGTTTATTATATTCAATATGCATATGTAAGAATAAACAGTATTTATCAAAAGGCTCAGCAAGAAAGAGATTTAAGTGATTTTGTTTCAAAATTAATTAATAAAAATATAAAAGAAAAAGAACTTGAATCTATTTTGAAAAACATTGGTGAGCTAGAATTTGATTTGATTAAAAAAATAATATCTTTTCAAGATATATTAAAATGTATTCAAGATAATTATCAAACTCATATGCTTGCATATTATACTTTTGAGTTAGCACATGTTTTCCACAACTATTATGCACAAAGAAGGGTGATAGATTTAGTTGATATAAGATTATGTCAAGCTCGTTTGTTTATGATGTTTTTGTTAAAAAACAGTTTTGAAATGTGTTTAGATTTGTTGGGACTTAATAAACCTGAAAAAATGTAACGAAATAGAATGGATATAAAAAATATAGATTTGAAAAATTTTGAACAAAAAAATATTCGCAATTTTTCTATTATTGCTCACATAGATCATGGTAAATCTACATTAGCTGATAGATTATTAGAAATAACTGGAACTATTTCTTCAAGAAATAAGAATGAGCAATTTTTAGATAAACTTCAAGTTGAAAAAGAGCGTGGTATAACTGTTAAAGCTCAGACGGCGTCGTTATTTTATGAATATAAAAATGAATTATATCTTTTAAATTTAATTGACACACCAGGACATGTTGATTTTAGCTATGAAGTTTCTAGATCTTTATATGCCTGTCAGGGTGCATTACTTCTTGTAGATGCAGTACAAGGTGTTCAAGCGCAGACTATGGCCAATTTTTATTTAGCATTTGAACAAGATTTAAAAATTATACCTATAATAAATAAAATAGATATGAGCACTGCAGATCCAGCAAGAATTACAAATGAATTAAAAAATGCTTTTGATATAAAGCCCAATGAAATTTTGTTAGCTTCAGCAAAAACAGGACAGGGAATAGAAAATATTTTTCAAGCAATAATAGAAAGAATTAATGCACCAGCTGGAGATAAAGATAAGCCTTTTAGGGCGCTTTTATTTGATTCTTGGTACGATGATTATCGGGGTGTAATTTGTTTGATAGAAGTTATAGATGGTTCTGTTCAAAAAGGGGATAAAATTGTTTCTTTTCATTCTGGATTAAGTTATGAAATTTTAGATATTGGTTTAATGTATCCAGAACCCTTTCCTAAAGGTGCTTTATATACAGGGCAAGTAGGTTTTATTATTGCAGGTATGAAAACTGTAAAAGAGGCTTGTATTGGCGATACTTTTTATAAAATTAAACAAGAAGTTCAGCCTTTACCAGGATTTAAGCCTGCTAAATCAATGGTATTTGCTGGAATTTATCCCGTTGATAATGCAGATTTTGAAGAAGTTCGCGATTCAATAGAAAAATTGACATTGAATGATGCAAGTGTGCATGTAGAAAAGGAGAGCTCTACGGCATTGGGGCTTGGCTTTAGATGCGGATTTTTAGGTTTATTGCACATGGATGTTTTTAAGCAACGATTAGAGCAAGAATATAATGTTTCTATTATTGCAACAACTCCCACAGTTTTATATAAAATTGTCTTTACTGATGATAGCGAAATGATTATAGAAAAGCCTTCGGATTTTCCAGATAGAGTTAGAATTAAAGAAGTTCTGGAGCCTATAATTAACGCAACGATTATTACTCCAAAAGAATATTTGGGAAGTGTTTTAAATCTCTGTCAAGAACGTCGTGGCGAGCAATCTGAAATGTCATATCTTGATGAAAACAGGATTATATTAAAATACAGGATGCCGTTGAACGAAATAATTGTTGATTTTTACGATAAATTAAAATCTTTAAGTTCTGGATATGCAAGTTTTGATTATGAACAAGCAGGTTATCAGGAATCTGATTTAGTTAAAATGGACATTTTACTTAATGGAAAATCTGTTGATGCATTATGTGTAATTGTGCATAAAGATAAATCTTATTATGTTGGTAGAGCTTTAGTTGCAAAACTAAAAAAAGTTATTCCAAGACAAATGTTTGAGGTTGCAATTCAAGCTGCTATAGGTGCAAAGGTTATAGCAAGAGAAACAGTTTCGGCTTTGAGAAAAAATGTTATTGCTAAATGTTATGGAGGAGACATTACTCGTAAGAGAAAATTATTAGAAAAACAAAAAGAGGGAAAGAAAAAGATGAAACAGCTTGGTAATGTACAGCTACCGCAAGAAGCTTTTTTGACGGTATTAGAGGGAGAAAAGTAGTAAGAAAGGAAAAAAAGAGGTTTGTTTTATGAAAAGAAAAAAAGGTTTTTATTCAATTTCTGTTGTAGCGAAAATGTTTTCTGTTCATCAACAAACAATTAGAATGTATGAAAAAGAGGGTTTTATTAGCCCGAAAAGAACAGATGGTAATACGCGGCTTTTTTCAGAAGAAGATGTTGATAGATTAGAAGAAATTATTAATCTTACTCACAATATGGGAGTAAATTTGGCAGGGGTGCAGATAATATTGAAGTTGCAAAAAAAAATAAAAAAGCTTCAATTTGAAATTAATAAAACTTTTGAGAAAATGCATGGAAATTTAGAAGAAGAAGGCGAAATTTATCAAAAAAATGTAAAAGAACAGGGTGCCAAATTATTAGAAATTAAGAAAAAAAATCAAAAAAATATTATTTATTTAGATGACGATGATGAACAAAAACAAGATAGCGATCAAAATAATATTACTAATACAATTAAAAGACTTGTTGACGTAAAATCCGGAAAGAGCGATAATCAAATAAGAAGAGTCGAGTCTAAATTAGGGGCTAAAATAGAGTCAAAAATAGATCCTGATTCTGATGGTGATGACTGGAAAATAGAATATGAAGATTAAAATAAATTTTTAATAATTTAATAAAAAGTTAGGACATTAAAATGTTTTGGAATCAACTTAAAACTTTTATTTTTTTAACATCTTTGAGTGCAATTTTATTTTTGATTTGTTATTCAATTGGTGGTAGATCGGGATTGCTTTTTGCTTTTATACTTTCTTTGATAATGAATTTTGGGGCATATTTTTTTTCAGACAAGCTTGTGCTTCGTATGTATAGTGCACAACCGCTCGATGAATCACGTTATGTCTATGTTTATGATATGGTTCAAGAGTTATGTGAAAATGCAAATTTACCTATGCCAAAATTGTGGTATATTCCTAGTTCTATGGCGAATGCCTTTGCAACAGGAAGAAATCCGCATAATGCCTCCGTTGCAGTAACTCAAGGTATTTTGGATGTTTTGGATGAAGGTGAACTGCGGGGTGTTCTTGCTCACGAACTTTCACATGTTAAGAATAGAGATATTTTGGTTTCTACAATTGCTGCAACAATTGCAACTTGTGTTGCATATTTAGCTGATATGATTAGATGGACGGCTATATTTGGATCGTCAGATTCGGGGGAAAATAAATCAAGTGGATGGGGTGCTGTTTTGGCGGCATTAGTTATGCCAATTGCAGCTACTTTGATACAACTGGCTATTTCAAGATCGCGTGAATATTTGGCAGATGAAAGTGGTGCAAAAATTTCTAATGATCCGCTTGCTCTTGCAAGCGCTTTAGAAAAATTGCAACATAGTGCAAATGAGGAGCATATTGAACCAGAGTCTTATGCACAAAATAGTACAGCAAGTCTTTTTATAATTAATCCATTTTTTGGCGGTGGTTTGATAAACCTTTTTTCTACACATCCTCCGATGGAAAAAAGAATAGAAAAATTACGCAACATGAGTAATAAATATTATTAAAATATTTATTAATTATAATTATAATGTTTAAAAAATTTTTTTTGGCATATAAAAATATTCACAAAGACAAACAATGGTTCACTATAGCGAATTGCTTTACTGCATCAAGAATATTTTTGGTGCCATTTATTGTTATAGGAATTTTTTATCAAAAATGGTATCTTGTTTTTTATTTGTTTTTATATGTAGGCTTATCTGATTTACTTGATGGATTTTTAGCAAGACTTTTAAACGAAAACACTAACTTAGGTAAAATACTAGATCCTATAGCAGATAAAATTTTATTGGTTTCTTCTTTTGCTTCTTTAGCATTTTTAGAATCTCCTTCTTTTTTAATTCCAAAATGGTTTGTATTTTTGGTTTTGTTTCGCGAATTTTTTATTTTAAGTGGTAGTTCTTTAATGTTGTTGCTCAATATTAATTTTCAGATAGCTCCAACCATTTGGGGAAAGTTAACAACTTTTTTTCAAATACTTTTTATTTTGTGGATTTTTCTTTGTGGTTTTTTTGAATGGAATCCTGAAAAAACTTATCATATATTTTTGACTTTACTTACTCTTTTTTCTATGTTATCTCTATTGCAATATATAAAAATTGGTTTAAATTATCTCTTTAGTAATTTAAATAAAAATTAAAATAAGTTCTTTTTAAAAAAAATAAAATTTTGTATATAAAAGCTTGCATTTTTGTAAAATTTGGACATACTTACATATCAAATTTAGTTGAAATAAATTAATTAAATTGGTGAAGTTTTTGAAATGTTTTTTGTTTGGGTTTATACATTAGGGAGGTAACTAGTACAAAAATAGATGTTTACTACATCAACTTTGGGGCCACAAAAATGTTTTGGAGAAAGTGGTTTTAAAGAAGTAAAAAAGGTAGTAGGGTTTGTAAAGAAGATAAGTTTAATGAAATTTTGTTAGGGTATTGTTTAGTTTGTTTTTATATAACAAAGAGGTTTTATAATGAATTACAATAAAATACTTGCAGGTATTCTTTCTTGTGCATTGTTTTCAAATGTTTTTGCAAAAGATGAAGTTAAACAAGAATCAAACACTGTAAATAATGTGTTAACAGTTGGTGTAGCAGCAGGTTTTTCAGCTGCAGTTGCAACATATTTTGCATATTATAGAGGACAAAATAAAGCATTTGATTCCATGTTTGATAAAAAGGTTTCTCAAACAGAAAAAACAGTAAGAAACTTGACTAAAGAATTTAGTAAGCTTTTTGAAGTTAAAGATGGTAAATTAGCAAAAGTTGAAAATTATGATGAAAAGCTTGCTAAATTGAGAAAAGAAAAAAATGCTGATGTAGTTGCAACTACTCTTACAGATGCAGTATTAAATGGCTTGGTAGATAAAGAAGAAAAAGATAGAACAGAATTGATGAAAAATACAACAAATACTGTTGTATTAGAAAAGGCTACTGCTCTTTATATTGAAGAAGTTACAACCAAAATGAATGAAACTTCAAAAGCAAAGACAGAAGCATATAACAAAAAACATGCACCTAAGGTAGAAGAACCTAAAAAAGATGAATCTAAAAAAGATGAATCTCAAAAGTAATTGTTAAAATTACTTAAATTTGAAAAAGGGCGATACACTTTTTGTATTGCCCTTTTTTTATAAAAAATTAATAAAATGAGAAGGATTTTTAATGTTTAATATTTTTAAAAAAAATTTAATCAAAATTTTTGCAATTTGTTTAAGTTTGTTTTTATCCAACAATTGTTGCTTATTGGCAGATGTTGCAATAGAAAATAATTGTGATCAAAATTTGGATATTTTTAATATTAATAATGATCAAAAATCTACAGATAGTGGTAATGACATAATTATAGACGATGCAATTAATTCTTTAAAAAATTTCTTGGATTTATTAAATAAAAATTTAATTAAAGAAGAAGGCATAATTTTTCTTGATTTAAATAAGATATTAGACAATATTTCTGCCGAATTAATGACCAAAGAAGGCACAAATGTTATTTTTGCCGATAATTTTTTAATAAAAGCATTTTTAAAATTAAGTAATGCTGCTGAAAACATAAACAGCTTAGAAATAATTAATAAGAAAATAAAGTTTAGAAATATTAGAGAAGTTTTAAAATGTACAAATGAGATTTCTCAAATTATTGATAAGGAAAATGACAAAGAAAATAAAATGTTAAGTATGAGTGATTCCTTGATTTATAATATTAAACAATTTAATGAATCGCTTAGAGCTTTTTTAATAAATAATTTAGCAAACAATAAATTTAAGCTTGATAATAGTTTTAGTGCAAAACTTGCAGATATAGTTTGGTATAGACCTGTAGAATTTATTAAAGATCATCAAAAAGGTGCCATTTTAACAGTATCTGGAATAGGAACAGCTTTGTTTGGATGTATAGGTGGTTATTATTTTTGGACTCCCAAAAAAGAAGTAAAAGATCCAAATTCAGATGATTCTGAAAAAACTAAAAATAATAAAGATATTAATCAAGATGTGATAATTATTAATAACACAGAAAAAAGTAAAGAGTCTGAAGAAAATAAAAATAATGGAGATATTAATCAAGATGTGATAATTATTAATAACACAGATATTAATAACACAGAACAAAGTAAAAAGTATAATGAAACAGTTGGACATAATCTTAGATACAAAAAACATCGTAATGTTGAAAACTTGTAAAGTTTTTTGGAAATAAGAATAAGTAAAAATAAATAAGCATGCAAGATAATAAAAGATTAATTTTATATCTTTTTTTATTTTTTAATTTTACAAAAATTGTATCTACTGACTCTCAAAATTTTATTGTTCCAAATAAAAATGAGAGTCAGTATACAAAAAAATTATCAAGAAATAGATTAAAAGAAGATATTGGTGATTCAATAAAAGGTACTTTGCATAATTGTGCTAAATTAACAAAGTTAATTGGTAAAATTCAAATAGAACTTTCTGGAATACAAAAAAATTTATTTTCAAAAGTTGAAGCGCTAGTAGAAAATAAGGCTCCTTTTAAAAATGCAAATAAATTAGAATTAGCAGATGCTTCAAAGATTATAAATAATGTGAAATTACAGCTGGAAAATCAAATAAAAAATATACACGAATTAAAAAAGCAAATAAGCAAAAATGGCTGCTTAAAAAAAATAAAAAATAAAGCTTCATGAAAAAAATATTTTTTGTATCAGGAGAAGTTTCTGGGGATAGATTAGGATCTTGGTATCTAAAGAAATTAAATGAAAAAAGTTTTGAAGATAATCAAGAAATACAAGTTACGGCTATCGGTGGAACCTTTTTACAAGATGCAGGTGCCAAACTATACAAAAATTTAGAAGAATTAAATATTGTTGGAATATCAGAAATTATAAAAAAAATTCCATTTATTTTGAAATTTTTAAAAACTTTAACAAAATATATTTTGCAGAATAATTTTGAAGAAGTTGTTTTAATAGACTTTCCTGGTTTTAATTTAAGGTTGGCAAAATATTTAAAAAAAGCTAATCCTAAAATAAAAATCACATATCTTTCTCCCCCTCAAACCTGGGTCTGGGGTAAAAATCGTATAAAAAAATTAAAAAAATATTGTGATGAACTTATTGTTTTATATCCGTTTGAAGTTGAATGGTATAAAAAACATAATTTAAAAGTTTATTATTTTGAGAATCCTGTTTATTCAAAATTAAAAGAATCTTTTGGTAATTGGCAGATTGATCAAAATTTTTTAAAAAATAAAAAAAATCAAATTGCAATTTTGCCTGGATCGCGCACAAGTGAAATAAAAAAATTACTACCGTTTGTTATTGATATAGTTAAGAAAATTAAATTTGTATGGCCTGAGATAAAAATTGTTTTACCAATTGCTCAATCTTTTTCAAAAAAATTTATAAAAGAAGAATTAAAAAAATTTGAAACCGCGCAATATAATTTTGGGGAGCATGATATTATATTAGTTCAAGATGAAAAAGAAAAACTAAAATTACTTAGCCAATGTTGTTTGGCTATTACTAAACCGGGGACAATTACTTTAGAGCTGGCATTATTAAAAGTGCCATCTATTGTTTTTTATAAAACTTCATGGCTGACATATTTTTTAGCAAGAACTGTTATTAAGGTAAAATATATGTCTTTGCCTAATTTGTTATTAGATAGGCCTGTGTTTAAAGAATTTATTCAACAAGATTGCAAATCGGATAATATTTTTAAGTATTTTTTTGATTTATATAAAAGCTTTTTATGTCAATCAGATATGTATCAAAAAATTCAAAAAGAACTTTTTGATATAGAAAAATTGTTGTTTTCTAAAAAATAATTTTAAATATTGTAAAAAACTGTTTTCATGATATCATAAGCAGCTTATTATATTGGTTTTTTCTTTATAATATGGGGTTTTTTATGTTGTTGGGAAAATTTAAATGTATTGCAATTTTATTATCTCTGAATTTTTGTATAATTAATTTTTATCCAAGAAGTGAAAATGTAAATCGATTAGTTGATCCTGCTTATATTGTTAAGCAAAATCCTTTTAATGATTGGCTTGGGGGTAAAAATAAAGATTCTAAAACAGAAGATAATCAAAATATAAAAGAAAATAATAGTTTAGCAATTGAAAAATTAGATAAAAAAAGCACCATTTTTTGTGATAATTTTTCTAGCACTAAAGAAAGTAAATTAAAAACCATCAAAAATAAACTAAAAAAATTAAAAAATTGGATGATCCAAAATAAAGTTGTGGCTATATCAGGTATTGCTGCCTCTATGATAACGGTTTCTAATATTACTTTAATTTTTTATTTATTGAAAAAAAATAAGCAAGATATTAAAAATAGCGTGATACTTCCAACTAATATAGAACCTGTACCTACTCATCAAGCTGTAACTTTACCAACAAATATGGATGATAATACTATATTTAATACTATCACAGTAATTGATGCCTCTGGTTCTGCTAGTAATAATGTTAATAGTACTAATGTTGCTGATCAACTAAATGCTAATGGAAATGGGAACGATATTGTAGATGGTGCTGAGCAAGTAAATTTTGAAAATCAAGAACCAAAAAATACAGAACAACCAACAACTGTTAAACCTGGAAGATTCAGGAGGGTGTGGAATTTTTTATTTCGCAAAAAAACAACAACATAGCATGATATTGATTCTAACCAAAAAAATGACGATGAGACTGATGGTTAAAAAAATTAATTTAATTTAGGATAAAATAAGTGAACACACGTATGATAAAAAAATTAACAAAAATATATTTACTTCAGATAGGTTTCTTATTTGTTTTTGCAAATATTTGTGCTTCTATTAAAAATCAGGTAACTGAACATTATACTGTTTTTGATAATTTAAATTATGATCAAACAGTAAAAGAATCTATTGATTCATTACGAAATTTTTTAATTTTGCTAGATGAAAATATCGCTGGAGAAAAAAAGCAAGTTAACAATTTTGATCCAGCTGTAGCCTTTCAACAATTAGAAATTATAAATAAAGAATTGATAGATACAAGCGAAGAAAATATTTATTGCAATGATCTTACACGGGCTTTTTTTGATTTATGTAATATTGTAAAAAATATAAAAATTTTACAATTTAAGGACAAAAGAAAAATTTTAAAAATTATTAATAACATTAAAAAAATTTATATCTCATCAAAAAATGCACAGTTAGATTCTAAGCAAAAAAATGATTTTTTATTTGATAATATTGAATCTTTAAGTGAGTTGATTAAATCTGTATTGCTTACTCAAAAAATTAAATTTGGAGGTTTTGGTGCAAAAATTTCTGATATATTTTTTTATAGGCCTTTAGAAATCATTGCCGATCATAAAACTGGTGTAATTATTATAACAAGTGTTTTTGGATCTTTAGCTATTAGTGGTGCTTTGTTTCTAAAATTTTTGAAAAAAGAAAAAAAAATTTGTTCAGATGCTACTGATGAAACTGATAATACTGATTCTAATGTTACTGATGTAATAACAGATAAAGTAAAACCTTTAGAGTCTAATTTAGACCAACCAAATATCAACTCTAATAATTCAGAAATGCATGAAAGTAGTCTTAACCAAGTTAATAAACAAGAAAGCCAAACTGAACAAATAGCAAAAGAAGAGATAAAGCCAAATATAAATGATAACGAATTAACAAAAAAATATCTTTATATATTTTTTATTGAAGATGAAAAAAAACAGATACTTGATTTATATAAAGATAAACCTGATGTACAAAATAGAATTAAAAAAATATTTACTAAAAATGATGAATGGTTTAATGATGAATGGTTTAAAAAAAATTATAATGATAAGAAAATTGAAAAAGAAAATAAAATTTTAAAAACTAGTGAATCTATTATAGAAAAAATTTCCCCAGAAATTAAAAAGCCTGGATTATTTAGTAAAATTAAAAATTTTTTTAAATAAAATAAAACATATAATGATAAAAAATCACCTTCTGTTATATGATTTTATTTGTTAAAATATTTTTGTATTAAAAGATTTTATTTGAAAAATTTTGTTTAGAATTAATTTTTTAAAATTTTAAAATTAAAAGGATTATTAAATGGCTAGTTATAACCGCGTGATAATGATAGGTAATTTAACAAGAGATCCTGATTATAAACAATTATCCTCAGGTCAAGCTCTTTGTCGTTTAAGTTTAGCTTCCAATAGACAATTTAAAAATAAGCAAACCGGTATGATGGTTCAAGAGGTTTGTTTTATAGATGTTGACGTTTGGGGTGCTCAAGCAGAAAGTTGTAACCAATTTTTAAAAAAAGGTAGCAGTGCTTTAATTGAAGGTCGTTTGAAATTTGACACATGGCAGGATAATGAAGGTCAAAAAAGAAGCAAGCATTCTATTATTGCTGATAGAGTTACATTTTTATCAGCATCTTCAGGCGCAACTCTAGATAAAGATTCTACGGTTGCAGGAGAACAATTTAGCCAATTAAGTGATCTTGAAAATAACCAAGTAGTGCCAAAACCAAAAGCAAAAAGATCTAAAAGTGAATCTACTGGAACCGGTGAAGTAGAATTTAGCGATAAACCTGCATTTGAAGATGAACTCCCATTTTAATCTTCGAAAAAATATTGCAGTTTGAAAATTGGTGATTTTGCTGGACAGTAAGCATATTTTTGTTAAAATTATTACGCTGTTTCCTGAAAATTAAATAATAAGCTATACTTGTTTTTTAATTATTTCGGTTTGTTTTTGATTTTTAATTTAGATAAGTAGATTTTGTCAGTGAAAGGTTAAATTAAAATGCAAAAGGATAATAAAGCTACTTTTGAAAAATATGCGATTTTTCAAACAGGTGGCAAGCAATATCAAGCGATTCCTGGAAAAACTATAGCTATAGAAAAAATAGAGGGTGAAGCTGGAACTAAAGTTGAATTTTCAGAAGTTTTATTTCGTAAAACAGGCGAAGATAAATTTGAGTTTGGTAACCCTTATTTAAAGGGTTCTCTTACGGCAAGTATCATAAAACAAACAAAAGGTCCAAAGCTTGTTGTTTATAGACACAAAAGACGTAAAAAACAGAGAACAAAAAGAGGGCATAGACAGCCACTTACTGTTATTCGTATTGAAAGTATCTAAAAATTAAAAAAAATTTAATTTTTAAAAAAAGCCACAGATAAAAAATCTGTGGCTTTTTTGTTTTATAGTTTAATTCTTGTAGTTACATTTCAATTCTTGTAGTTACACCATGTAATTTTTCAACAGGTAGTTTGTAGAGCTGCACATAAGAAGATGTATTTTTTCTGATGAAAGAGAAAATTTTCCAAATGGGGTTTTTTGTGATTACATCTTCTATGCCATAAAAAATAACTTTTTCATCTATTCCTGATTTTTTTAAAATCTCTTCAACTTTTACAACTTCCATATATCCGGCTTTAATTTTAAAAGCCTTTAAACCAGAGCATATATTTTTTTCGAAATTTCCAGAAATGCCAAAAGGTACATCTAAAACCGTAATTGAAACTAAAATATTTTCTTCATAAATTATGTTATCCATTAGTATTGCTTTTATTATATATGGGGGTATTTTTTGAATTTCTCTTGTGAAGAACAATGCAGTACCCCTAATTTTACAAACTTTATTGTAAATTTCTTCGAAGCTGTCAACAAAAATATCTAAACTCATTGGACTTAAAGATTTATAAATTTTCCTTTTACCGGATGTATAAATTAAAATTAAAATTAATGGAAATGAAGCTATAACAAGTGAAATATATCCCTTATGCGGTATTTTAAAGAAAGTAGAAAATAAAAATGCAATATCCACTAAGATTATTGTTGCAGCAACAGCTGCTTTAAAATAATTTTTTCTAATAAAAAATACGCTTGTTGTCATAATTCCAGTAATAGTCATAGTACCAGCAACTGCAAGGCCATAAGCAGCTGTTAAACTTACGGATTTTTTAAAAATAAAAATTATTATTAATACGCATAATAATAAAAACCAATTTATGACGCTTATATATATCTGAGAACGAAGCCTAGTTGATGTATAATCAATTTTAAAAATAGGCATTATTCTTGTTGTTATTCCTTGGTAAATTATAGAAAAAACACCACTGATCATTGCTTGTGATGCTATTACAGATGCAATTAAGCTTAAAATCAAAAATGGAATGTAAAAGTATAATGGCATATAATTTGAAACCATGCCAAATAGAACTTCCTTAATTTCTGGATGTTGCAAAACAAAAACGCCTTGGCCTAGGTAGTTTAATGTTAGAGCGACAAAAACAAAATACCAAGCATTCATGATTGGTTTTCTTCCTAGATGTCCCATGTCTGCATAAAGAGCCTCAACTCCTGTTACGCAAAGAATGACAGAAGAAAGCATGAAAAAACCTAAAAATTTATGATCTATAAGAAACTTTATTCCATAATAAGGATTTAATGCTTTAAGAATCATGGGAAATTGTATGATGTAGACTAATCCAAAAATAGAGAGAGATATGAACCAAATTAGCATTAAGGGGCCAAACGTTATTGCAACTTTGTCAGTTCCTCTTTTTTGAAATAAAAACAATAAAATTGCAATTATACAGGCTATTATTACTAAAGTTTGTGTTGTAAGTTGTTCAAAAGTAGGAATAAACTTAAGACCTTCAACGGCACTCAAAATACTAACAGCTGGAGTGAGTACGCCATCTCCTATTAAAAGAGAGATACCTATAAAAGTTAAAATTGTGAAGAAAAAAACTTTTTTTTTTGATTTTAAAAGTGGTGATAAAATTTCTTTTAAAACTATAGTGCCGCCTTCTGCTTTTTTACTTAAACTCATTACAAGCCAGCTGTATTTTATAGTGACAAGTATTGTTAATGTCCAAATAATTAAAGAAACTATTCCTAAAACATTATTAACCGTTGGTATTAAAAAATTGTAAGAAAAAAGGGCAGTAAAGGTATAAAGAGGGCTGGTGCCTATATCCCCAAAGACAAGACCCATAGATTTTACTACTTCTTTCACACTATTTTTCGGAGTATACATAAAAAAACCCTCAAATAAAATTTTAGTACAATAAAATTAAAACTTGAAAATTAAAATTTTTTTAAAATTAAAAAAACTAAAATTATTATCGCTAAAAGGATTATAGTTATTAGGTTGAGATTTTTGTCTAAAAATTTTTTTATTTTTTCACCCCAAATTCTAATTGCAGCGGCTAACATGAAAAATCTTAACCCTCGAGATAGAAAAGAAAAAAATATAAAAGGGATTAAAGGGAGCCTGCAAAAACCTGCAGATAAAGTTATTGCTTTGTATGGAAGTGGGGTAAAACCACCAACAAATACTACCCAATTTTGATATAATTTATATTTTTCTATTGCTTGATTAAAGGTTTCTTGCGATATAAATAAATTGACTATAGTTTTGCCTACACTATCCCAAAGTAATGCACCAGCAAAATAAGCACAAATTCCTCCTACTACAGATGCAAGTGTTGCTATAAGTGCATAAAAAAAAGATTTTTTATTATTATGTATGCAATATAAAGCTAATACTGTATGTATTGGCATAAAGAGAAAAGCTTCTATAAAAAAAATGCCGGCCAGCCACCATGTAGCATATTTACTATTAACTTTGATTCCTACAGTTTCATAAATTTTTTTTATAAATTTCATATTAATTACCTAATTTTTAAATAAAAAGCGTGAAGAACTAATAAAAAACAATATACAAATAAGTACATATTAATTTATATACAGATTGTTTATAGCGTACTTATAATTATTTCATAATAGCACAAATTAGCAAAGCCCTGCCTTCAAACATATGATTTAGCAATTTTTAAGTAAAAAAAGCTTATTTTAATAAATTATTTAAATAATCTTTAATTTGATCGATAGAGATTCTTTCTTGTTGTAAAGTATCTCTATTTCTAGCTGTAACTTTTTGATCTTCTAGGCTGTCGAAGTCGAATGTAAAACAAACTGGAGTTCCAATTTCATCTTGTCTTCTATATCTTTTACCTATGGAACCAGAAAGATCATATTGAACATTATAACCTGATTTTTTTATCTCGAAATATATTTTTTCTGAATTTTCCGCTACTGCTTTTGTTAATGGTAGAATTGCGCATGTTATAGGAGCAATTTTAGGATTTAATTTTAAACTTATTCTTGTTTCATTTTCTACAATATCTTCGTGATAAGCATCAAATAACAGTGTTAAAAATAATCTTTCAACACCAACGGAACACTCAATTACATTTGGCATGAAAGATTCTTTTGTATTAGCATCAAAAACGGATAAATCTTTTCCCGAGTATTTTGTATGCTGAGATAAATCAAAATCTACACGATTTGCAATACCTTCTAGTTCTTTCCATCCAAATGGGAAATTGTATTCAACATCTTTGCATGCTCTTGAATAATGTGCAAGCTCATCCTTTTCGTGAGGTCTTAGACGTATTTTTTCTGGTGTTAGGCCAAGTTGTAAATAAAAATCTTTTCTTCTTTGTACCCATATATCAAAGTATTTATCTGTTTGTTCTGGCTTGCAGAAAAATTCTAATTCCATTTGTTCAAATTCACGCATCCTGAACAAAAATTGTTTTGGGGTAATTTCGTTTCTAAAAGCTTTACCTATTTGTGCAATACCAAACGGGAATTTGACTCTGGTTGTAGAATAAACATTTTTGAAATTTATAAATATTGATTGAGCGGTTTCTGGACGTAAATAGGCTATACTAGATTGATCTGCCATTGCGCCAACTTGAGTTTCAAACATTAGTTTGAACTGTCTGACATCGGTCCATTCTTTTTTACCACATGAAGGGCAGCCTTTTTCTAGATCAAATTCATCAGCTCTAAATCTTTTTTTGCAGTTTAAACAATCTACCATAGGGTCTGAAAAATTATCGACATGTCCAGATGCTTTCCAAACTTGTGGAGCACCTAAAATTGAACCGTCTAATAAAACAACTTCTTCTTCAAAACTATTTATGTTTTTAAGCCACAGTTTTTTGATGTTTTGTTTTAAAAGTGTTCCCATTGGGCCAAAATCGTAGACACCATTTAGTCCTGAATATATTTCAGCGCTAGGAAAAACAAAACCTCTTCTTTTACATAAAGCCACTATTTTATCTAGTGTTACAATTGTTTTATCAGACATTTTTTACTTTCATTTTTATTTTAAATATCTATTATTTTTTTACATTTTATAAAAAAAAGCGCAATTTGTATACTTACTATGCCTGCGCTTTTTCGTTGTATAAATATCTGCTATGCTAAAATTATGTTAAATGAACTATTTTTTCTTTTACAAATTATAACTGTAATATTTTTTGTTTTAATTGCTCTTAATATTGGGAGCCAAGCTTTAGTTGCTTTTGTATGTATGCAAGTAATTTTAGCAAATCTGTTTGTTACAAAACAGATAACACTTTTTGGCCTGAATGCGACTTGTAGCGATGTTTTTATTATTGGCAGCATATTAGGCATAAATTTGTTACAAGAATATTTTGAACAAAATTTGGCCAAAAAAGTAATTTATATTAATTTTTTTGTTTCAATATTTTATCTTGTTATGTCACAAATACACTTAATTTATGTTCCCAACTCGTATGATTATATGCAAGAGCATTTTTTGTATATTTTAAAGTTTATGCCTAAGCTAACTGTAGCATCTATAATTGCATATTTTGTTGTTCAAATATTAAATCTGTGGTTTTATAAATTTTTAAAGAAAATTTTTCAAGATAAATTTCTTGTTACAAGGAATTTTATTTCTATTTGTGTCTCACAACTAATAGATACTCTACTTTTTGCTTTTATTGGTCTATACGGTATAGTGAATTCTATCTGGTCTGTTATTGCAATAAGTTGTGCTATCAAAATTGTCATTGTTTTAATATCTACGCCATTTATTAATCTTGTTAAATTTGTTAATTTTTCTAAAAAATTAACAAATAAATAATAATAAAAAAACATGAATAATATGAGTAATTTTAAATTTGAAGTTTTGCATAAATCAAAAAAATCTAGAGCAAGAGTTGGTAGAATTCATACTGCACATGGTGTGATAGATACTCCTAATTTTGTAGCTGTTGGTACTAATGGTACAATCAAAGCGCTTGATAATCACATGGTTGATGAAATTGGTTTGCAACTTATGTTTTGTAATACTTACCATCTTATGGTACAACCAAAAGCTGAGCATATTAAAAAAGCAGGAGGTATACATAATTTTATAAATCGTAAAATGCCGATTATTACAGATTCTGGGGGATTTCAAGTTTTTAGCCTTGCATATGGTAGCGTTCATGAAGAATTGAAAAGCAAGGGAAAAAAAAAGCATGACAATAGCGTGATAAAAATTTCTGAAGATGGAGTACTTTTTAGATCATATAAAGATGGTTCAAAAATTTTATTAACACCAGAAACTTCAATTCAAGCACAAAAGGATATTGGGGCCGATATTATTGTAAGTTTTGATGAACTTCCGGGTTATCACACAGAACAAGAAAAGTTGCAAAAATCTTTACAGCGAACACATAGATGGGAAGAAAGATCTTTACAAGAACATCTTAAAAATCCAAAAGATCAGGCGTTATATGCAGTAATTCACGGTGGTATAGATAAAAATTTACGTAAACAAAGTTGTGATTTTTTATCAAATTTACCATTTGATGGTTATGCTATTGGTGGTAGTGTTGGACAGAACAGGCAAGAGATGTTTGAAATGTTAGAATTTTTGATGCCACAGATTCCAGAAGACAAACCAAATCATTTATTAGGTATCGGTGATCTTGATTCTATAGCAGGAATTTTGCCCCTTGGTATAGATACTTTTGATAGCTCGCATCCAACCAGATGCGCAAGACATGGTTTGCTTTTTACAAAAAATGGTTTATTGAGAATTGCTAAAAGTGGAAATGAAAATGTTTTTGCGCCAATAGAATCTGGATGCCAGTGTTCAGTGTGCCAAAAATATACTCTTGCTTATATTACACATTTGTTTAAAGCTAAAGAACTTGTAGCGTTAACTCTTGCAACAATTCATAATCTATATTTTATGATTCAGTTTATGGCCAATAATCGGAACAAAATCTTTCAAGATCAGCTGTAGCTGGTAAATAGTAATTGAATGGATCTATAAATTCAAATCTAAAATTTTTATAAATTCTGATTATTTTATTATTTTTTGATGCTATATTGGCAATATCAACAATAGATCTTCTAATGTAATAAAAATTTTTTAAATTAAAGCGATCTTCTCTTATATCAAATTTAATATGCTTTAAAATCATCTTTATAGTTTTTAGGTTTATTTTTTTTAAAAAATTTTTAAAAATTTTTTCTTTTAAAATATTGTTTTCTTGTTGTTCTATTTTATTTTTATTTCTAAAAATTGGAGAGTTAGGTTCTTCTGGATATTTTGAATTTATTAATAATAATGTCTCTGTTAACCAACTATTCTCATTGTTTGAATTTCTATCGTCTAAATTGTCGTTGTTTAAGTATGTAAACTCTTCTTGTTCTTTTTCCATTGAATTTTGATTTTTTTGCTGATCTTGTGATTCTTGATCTACGGCTTGATCTTCCATTGCAGCAATATTTGTAAAATTTAAAAAAATAATTAAATAAAAAAAAATTTTAAAATTTTTATAAAATTTATTCACAACCTTTCTCCTATGATCTGACACTCTGAAACTGGTTTTACACCAAATTTATCAAAAACTAACTGTTGCATTTTTTTTGCTAAATTTAGCACATCACAACTTTTTGCACCAGGTAAAGTTACAATCATATTTGCGTGTTGGCTTGAAACAATTGCATTACCTACGCGCAATTCACCTTTTATACCAATTTTATCTAAATAATATGCAACCGCAGTAATTTTTTTTCCATTAATTTCAAAATTGATTTCTTCTGGATAAAAATTTCTAAAGAAACTGCCACATGTATTAGAATATGGATATCTATTTTTTCTATGTCTAATAATTTCGTCACGACGGCCTTTGGCATAAGCAGTTTGTATTGCATCAACTTTTTTTAATTTAAAAGTTGCATCTATTAAAAAATATTCTTTTTCCTGTAATTTTGATTTGTCATAACCAAAATCAAACCAATCTTTACTGACGCTTAAAGTTTCACCAGTTTTTTTATTTATAATTTTTGCTTTAACCAAAAAATCACTCAATTTATGATTTATATAATGAATATTGATATATACAGAACCACCAACAGTGCCTGGAATTAGACTAAATTCTTCTAAATCTGCAAAATTATTATCAAGGCAAAAATTTATTAAATCTTGAATAAAGGCGCCTGATTGTGCAGTAATCATATTATTTTCTATAAAAATTTTATTTAATTTGGGGTTTATCACAAGCCCATTAAAACCTGAATCACTAATCAGAATATTTGCGCCTAGGCCTAATGTAAGAATATTAAGATTATTAGAGTCGGCGAATTTTAATGCTTGTTGAAATTCTGATTCTGTTGTTGGTTGGCAAAAAAAATTTGCGTTGCCACCAGTTTTAAACCAATTTTTGTCACTCAAAGGTATATTTTTTTGAATTTGCATTTTATTTCCCAAACATTAACTAATTTTATTAATTAAAAAATAATCTTGATTGTAGCATGAAATTGTTGAAAACACACATTTTGTTCAATTTAATGACTTATTAATGACTTAATTTTTGTTTAAAACGAAATAATAAAAAACTCTTTTTGTAATAAATAAAATTCGTGATTTTTCAAAATAATTGACAAATTGAAATCATTTTTAATAAGTTTAATTTAACAATGCTACCACTCATGAGAAACAACAATCACAACATGCAATTTCGATTGCACTTTAAGAGTGAGAGTTTAAAAAATACGTTTAGGGGGGAGAAAGTCATGAAAAAATTTTTACTAATTTTATTATTAATTTTTCTACTAATTTTATCTGTTGCTAATGCAAGAGATTCTTATATTAATACTCTTAATAATGTAGAGGTTAGTGCAGATTTTGTGCCTCAAATTACATTATTTTTTTCTGAGCCATTGTATTTTGAAAAAAATTTAAATTTAAAGGATAGATTTTTAGAATTATCTTTTCCAGGTATGAACCTAAAAGATTTTGAAAAAACAGAAATAGCTGCAAAATTGAAAAATTTGCGTGATTTTGTAAAAGAAGTTGTTGTGATTAAAAAGGATGTCCCATGTCCTAGGGTTGTTGTAAAAATAGCTTTTTCAAAAAAGGACATTTTGATTAGATGGAGTAAATTGGAAGAACCTTGTAGATTAATTTTTTCTATACACCTAAAAAATGATCTTAAAAAAATAAAAGATAGGGAAACAAATTTTTTGTACACTAAAAATGACCAAATTTTAAAAGATCAAATTTTACTTGATAAAAAAAAAATACCTAGCCAGACAAGAATAATAATTGATGCAGGACATGGCGGTAAAGATCCGGGCGCAAGAGGTTTTAGGGAATTAAAAGAAAAGGTTGTTAATTTGGATATTGCAATTAGAACCAAAAATATTTTAAAAAAATATGGATATAACGTTTTTTTGACTAGAAGTTTAGATAAAGATCTTACTTTATTTGAGCGATCTGAGCTTGCAAGCAAGTTAAAGGCAGATTTATTTGTATCAATACATTCAAATTCATCAATAAATAATGAAAAAATGAACGGAATTGAAACTTTTTATTTAAATAGTGATGAGATTTTTTCAGAACAAAAGAGTGGTTTTTTTTTTGTTTTAAATAAAAATGATGAAGAACTTGCAAAAATAGTTAATGATTTGTTATCAAAAAACATAGATTTATCTAAAAAATTAGCATCAACAATTCATGATGGAATTTTTAATTTTTTTAAAAATAAAAAAATTGATATTTGTAATAGGGGAATTAAAAGAAGTGGCTTCCGCGTTTTACTTAGGAGTAAAGTTCCGGCAAACTTAATAGAAGTTGGATTTTTAACAAACAAAAGGGAAGCGAGTTTATTATTGAATTCTAAATATAGACAACTTTTAGCTAAAGGTATAAGTCTTGGAATTAATAATTTTATTAACAATAATTTTTAAAATTTTAATAATGTGAGGTCAATTATGTTTTTAAGCTTTTTTTTCTTTTTACCATTTTTGGGTGCTTCGTCTAAAATGAGTCAATTTAAGGATATGGCTCAACAAGCTGTAGTTAAAATGGATTATTTATCTCTTTTGCTCAGCATACTTTTAGTATTTTTTTCAGCTTTTGTTTTATCTTATGTAACTATAAAGGTTTATAGACATTTGTTTTATATGTATAGATTTAAAAAAGCACGTGTTTTATTTTTGAATTTATATACTGAATTGATTTTATTAAAAAATATTAATAGTTTTGATAACAAAAAAAAGTTGGAAATTGATCTAACTCATAAAGAAACTCTTGATAAACTAAATATTTTCTTTAAAAAAGATTTTGTTATTAAAAAAATTGGCATGCATGGTAGTCAAAGGGTTTTGGATGGTTTAAATTTAATTTTAAAGAAAGAATTAAAATTAGAAGACGAACTTATTTTAGTTAGAAATTGGGTTGAATTAGTTTCTACATATTTATGAAAATAGGCATTTTGGGCTTTGGAGTTGTCGGTAAATCTGTCCTAAATTTTTTATCAAAAAAAAATTATGAGATTGGTGTTTGGGATAAAAGAGTTTTGCTTGAATCTGAGATAGATTTAATTAAAACTTACCAAACAGCAAATTACTTTGATTCTACAGAAATTAGTATAGAAAATTTTTTAGATTCTCATGAAAAAGTTATTGTAAGTCCTGGTGTTAATTTAAGTAAAATTTTAAATAAAGATTTTGAAAAATTTCAAAATAAATTTTTGTGTGAATTAGATTTTTTGTCAGATTTTTTAATCAAAAAATCTATTGCGGTTACCGGATCTTTAGGTAAAACCACAATAGTTTCTTTACTTGGTCAATTTTTGCCTAATTCTTGTATTGCGGGCAATATTGGCACTGGCATGTTAGATGTTTTGTCTGATCAAGAAAAATTTGATTCTATTGTTTTAGAGTTGTCGAGCTTTCAGTTAGAACTTAATAAAAAATTTTCTCCAGATATTGCTATTTTGAACAATTTATATCCAAATCATTTAGATAGGCACAAAACTATTCAAGAATATTTTGATGCTAAGTGTAAAATTTTTGAATATCAAAAAATTGGTCAAAAATTATTAATTTCTACAGATTTTTTAACTCAAGATATTTTTTTAGAAAATAATAATTTTTTGCAAAATATTTTTATAGATAAATTAAAAAGTATAAAAAGTGATATTGTTTTTATTTCTTGTAATTGGGACCAAGATAAAGTTTTATTAAATAATTTTTTAAAAAAATTTGATTTTAAAAATTGCTCTATTTTTTATAATCAATATAATTTTTTATATTTAGAGCAAAACAAAATCTTTGATTTAAATTTTTTACCTAATATAAGTTTTAAACAAAACTGGCTTTTTGTTTTGACTACACTTTATTTTTGTGGTCAAGATTTCAATAATTTAGAAGATAAATTAAAAAATTTCGCAAAATTTATTTCTCAAGATTTTGAGAAAATTCAACAACATAGAGTAGAATTTTTTTATGCTAAAAATAATATTGATTTTTATAATGATTCAAAATCAACTGTTGTTCAGGCTACATTGCAAGCTGTTAATAAGCTAAACCAAAATAATAAACCAATTATTTTAATTTTAGGAGGGACAGGAAAGGGTGTAGATAGATCTTTTATTTTTCAAGAGTTATCTAAATTTAAAAATTTAAAAAATATTCTTTGTCTTGGTGATGTAGCTTATAAAGAGTTTGAAAAATTTAATAAAAGTTTAATTTTAAGTCCTGATCTAAATTCTCTTATTCACGAAATAAAAAAGCTTGCACAATCAGGAGATCAAATTTTATTTTCTCCTAGTGGTGCAAGCTTTGATTTGTTTAAAGATTACAAGGATCGCGGTAATCAATTTAAAGAGCTTATAAAAAATTTATTCTGATTATCTTCTTCTTGGTACAGGTCTGCTAGCTGGTGTAGTAGGAGCTTTTTTTGTGATTTGTGTTATCAAGTTTTGTATTTCATTATTTTGTTCTGCAGATAATCTATTTTCATTTTTAATGCTATTTAAAGTGTTTATTTGATCCGGAGTTAATGTTGTCAATTTGCTTACTATATTTTTTAAGACATCAAAAAATGCTGTATAAATTTCTGCATTATTAACTTCTTTTACTTTACCCCACATGAAATTTACTTGAGCAAAGTCTGTGAATTTGCTGAAATATAAGCGTACTTGTTGTTCTCCTGTAAAATTAATTTTATTTTCACCAATTAAATCGTTTATTAATTTTAAATCTATGTTATTAACTAAGGTCATAATTTTGTTATAAAGAGTATCACGATTTGTTATAGAAATATTACCAGATAAAGTTTTAATTTGATTTAAAATATTTTGGATATCTGTTGAGTTATTTGCACTTGTTATACTTTTATTTATTTTTTGTTCAGGATTTTCTGTTGCTGGTGTAGGAGTTGGGGTTGGAGCAGGGGCTGGAGTTGGTGTAGGAGTTGGAGCTGCTGTGGTAATTAATTTTGTTGTAACATTTCGATATTCAACTGGGACATTCCAAGTTGTTAAAGCAAAATATTTTATATTTGGAGTTGTATTTGGATCGGTCCATTCTGCTATTAGATTTTGATCAACTTGTTCTTTGCCAATTTTGATATTTCCATTATTATATGTAATCCAAAATTTTTTCCAATTATTAGCATCCATTTGAGCACCAGAAATATTTACTGGTTTTGGTTCTTGGAAACCTTTACCGATCATTGTATTGGTATTGCCAGTACCTCCGATTACTAATTGGTAAACAGGATCATTTTTTTGATAATTATCCTTTTTTATTTGATCAGATGCTAATAATATTATTGCGTCGTTTGCACCTTTGGCTTCAAAAGTTATTGTACCCTTATTATTTTCTTGTAATTGCCAGCCAGAAAACCATACAGGTTGAGAAAATTTTGCAGGAATTTTTGCATTTGTTGTTATTTCGGGTTGTTGAGCTGGTGTTGTTGATGGGGCAGGCGCTGGGGTGGGTGTTACTGGAGCAGGAGCTGGAGAGGGTGTAGGAGCTGTAGTAACAGTACCTTTGAAAACTTCAAAACCTCCGCCAGTTGTAACGTTATTAATAATCCAAAAATTTCCTACATTATCTGCAGCAAGGTCATTAACATTACCTGCCGCGATATTGAAATAGGCTGGTAATGTCCCTAGATTGATCCAATTTGTACCATCATATTTATAGCAGATATTTCCAGCGTTTATAGCAATAAAATTTGTCCCATTGGTAGCAATTTTTGTAAGTCGGCCTGGATTTCCTTGAAAACTAATGGTATTGCCTTGTATAAGACCATTTAATAGTGTATATCCTCCTGGACCTTCTTGATTAGTTAAAATCCAAAAATTACCATTATTATCTACGGCTAGATCTCTAGCTTCAACTCCATCAGGTAATTTACCAATATTTGTCCAAGTTTTTGCAGTAAAATCATATTTAAAACAAAAACTGCCGGCAGTATCTTTATTTATACCTATTAAATGATTGCCATTAGCTGCAATTTTAGTAAGATTTGCAGCTCCATAATTTAAAGTTATATCAGTATTTTGTCCTGGAGCTAATGGAGTGCCAAAATAAACTTTATAACCTCCAGCTATACTTTCACCACTAATAATCCAAATATTGTTATCTTTGTCTAAGACTAACTTATTAACCCCATTTACATTATTAGGGATTTTACCTGCTATATCCCACGGACTTTGTCCGCCCGATTTATTTGGATTATATTTCCAAATTTCATTATTTTTATTTGTTAAAATTATATTAGTGCCATTAATTGCAATTTTACTTGCCCAACCGCTTGCATATTCAAAATTAATCGCGGGAAATGCATTTGAAAAAAATGTCATTAACAGTACTGTTGATAAAAACTTTTTACAATAATTCATAAAATTCTCCCTTTTTTTTATAAAATTTGTTAACAATAAAAAAATAATTGCTAATTTAATAATAAATTTTATAAATACTATTTGTCAATACTTATAAAACAAATAGTTGCTGTAAATTGAGCAGATTTTAGTCGATAGGATTTTTATGAAGCAAGATAATTTAAAAATAAATTTTAGAATTTTTTTTTGCATATCAATATTTTTGACATTAATAGGTCTAATTTTTGTGTATTCTTCCAGTTCTGTTTTTGCTTTAGAAAAATTTAACTCTGCTAATTATTTTTTAAAAAAACAGCTCTTTTTTTTAATTCCTGCTGCTTTAGGTTTTATTTTTTTTGCATCTATTTCTCTAAAATTTTTAAAAAAATATGCTTTTTTATTTTTTTTATTAAGTTTATTTTTAACAATTCTGACTTTTATCCCTCAATTAAGCATAAAAGTGCATGGTTCTAATCGATGGTTAAATTTATTTGGTTTTAGTGTTCAACCTAGTGAATTTTTAAAATTTTTTTTATTAATTTATATTGGTGCTTTTTTAGCTAAAAAAGAAAAATATGTGAAATCTTTTTTTAATAGTTATTTGCCTTTTTTATTAATTTTAGGGGTTACTTTTCTGATTTTATTAAAACAGCCAGATTTTGGATCTGTTGTGACTCTTATGATTACAGCGTTTTTTTTATTTTTTATTGCAGAGTTTAGTTTTTTTTATTTATTTATTACTTTGCTTTTGACAATTCCTGCTGGAATTTTTTTGATATTAACAAAATCTTATAGATTACACAGAATTTTGATTTTTCTTAATCCGTGGTCAGATCCTAGAGGGGGTGGCTTTCAGATAATTCAATCTTTAATAGCAATAGGTTCTGGTTCTTTATGGGGTGTAGGCATCTCTAATTCAAGGCAAAAATTTTTTTATTTACCAATGCAGCACACTGATTTTATTTTTTCAATTATAGCAGAAGAAGTTGGTTTTGTTGGTGTTTTTATTATAGTTTTTTTATATTTTTTATTTTGTTTTTTTGGATTTAGAATAGCTTTAAAACTTTCTGATTCGTTTGCTATCTTTACAGTTTTGGGTTTTATATTTCTTATAAGCTTGCAATCTGTAATTAATTTTATGGTTGTATCAGGTCTTTTGCCAACAAAAGGCCTTGGATTGCCATTTATCAGCTATGGTGGAACAGCTCTTATTTGTTTCTGGTGCATGGTTGGCTTGATTGCAAATTTTGTACGTAATAGCGGGAATTCTTATTGACACTTATCTAAAAAAAATAGATAATTATCGCTTAATAATTTAATATTTTAGCTGGAATCAATTTACTTTTTATTTGGGTTACTTTTTGCTTGGGGGATTTAAGTGAAAATTAAAAATTTTTTAATCTATTTTTTTCTGATTTTAAATATATCAACTATTTGTTTCTGTGAAAATGGGGAACAAGAACAGCCAGATAATCAAAATATAAATATGCAAGATAAGCAAGATCTAGATAAAACGTTAGATGCTTTTAACGAATTTTTGCAAAAAAAGGAAGAGATTTATCCTGGTCAAGACATTACAGGTAGTTTTCAAAATGCCATGCTAAAAGTTGTAGAGCATCAGATGAAAATGCTTGAGCTTTTACCTGAAAATTGCAGAAAAAAAGTTATTGAAACTTGGGAAATTTGGAATGAGCTTGTTGAAAAACTAGAAAAACCAACTAATTTTTTATTGAATCACTGTATTGATATTCAGCTCAAAATAGGAGCAATCACTACAGATAAGCCAAGTGATATACAAAATTCTTTTCAAGATTTTTTAAAAAAAATTACTGAATTTTTAGATTCTCCTGAACTAACTATTAGTATTCAATTTAATTCTTTTGAAGAGCAGTTACAAAAAGAGTTAGAGTCTTTGTATCAAGAATTTGATAAACAATTTGATTTGCTTTGCACGGAATACTCAAATATCGATTTAACAAAAGATTTAGAAATTTTGTATACATGTTTAGTATCTTTAAAAAATCACGATATTCAAGTTTTTTATAAATACAAGTTAGATTATTTAAAGCCTCAAATAGAGAAAGCAATTAAAAATTTAAAAGATACACAACAAGTATTAGAAATTTTAAAAAACGATACGTTAAAAAAAACTAATACTCAAGATGGCAAAGAATTACTCGAAGCAATAGAATTTTGGCAAAACAGCTTAAATAGATTTGAAGATTTTGAAAATATAGAAAAATCTTCTGGAAAAGAAAATAAATTAAATAAGTTTATTTCTGTATTTCTTAAATTAGCACCATATATTAAAAATGGTTATATGTTTTATGATCATTTTTTTCAATTATTTAAGTATGACAACAAGAGTAAAGATTTATACAAAGTTGATTTTTTTAAGCTTTTAAAATTTCAATTTTCTGATGCTGTAAAAATTAATTTTAATAGTAGTTTAAGTAAACCTGCAGTTTTGACAGCATTTTTGGTTGATAAAGCATGGAGCGCCCTTTTTGTTCCTATAAATTTATTGGAAAAAGTTATGGGGAAAGCTCAAATAACTTCTTATAATAGTATGGTGGTCAAGAGTCTGATGTGGAAATTTATAGCAACATGTCAAATTCTTATTTATTATAATACTATTCATAAATATTTTTTGCAGAATAAAGAAGAACTAAGTAAATTTAGTTTTCCTAATGATTATAAGCCATTTAAAGAGATGACCTGGTCTTTAATGAAAAATACAGGTGATGCGGGGATTTTCTTTTTGCAAAATAAAATTAAAGAAAAAGTTGACCCAGAAATTTTAGAAAAAGTTGAGAACTATAGTTTAGGTATCATAAACCCAGATTTATTTAAGTTTTCTTTTGATACAATTTTGCCAATAATGGCCTACAAATATTTTCCTAAAAATATAGCTAATTTGGAAAAACATAAAATTTTTAAACCGGAGCCATGGGATTGGTATTATGTTGGAAGAACAGATTTTAAAAACATGAGTGATGCTGAATTTATAGAAAATAGAATTTTGGGTTATTTGTCTGTAAATTTTGGAGGTTTTGTTGGAAAACATGTTGCATATGGTTGCAGAAAACCATTAAAATCAATTTTTGGCAGAGTTGGTAAATTTTTATTAGTTAAAACGGGTTTAATTCAAGAAGATTTTTTTAGTAACATACCTGAATATAAAAAATTGCTTTTAGAAGAAGTTAAATTTTTAATTTCTGAAAAAGAAGATGAAATGTTTATTGCAGCAAAACAGATCTTTTTTTCTTTAATTATTAATTTTGGTATTGTTAAAAAAGCTGACATTATTGCTCTTGAAAAGGCAATTGAAACTAATACTATTAATGACGAAAATTTAACTGAATTTGCTGACAAAATAATTTCTAATATTGCAGATAATTTTGTTAAAAGTGTAGGAAAAGGTTTCGGTTCTTGGGGCGGGTGGCATTTAGGAAATTATTTATCGAACAAATATGGCCCCTTTTTAGCACATAAAAGTGTGTAATATTAATGAATTTTTTAAAAAAAATCTTAATTATTTTTTTTGTTGCGATTTTTGCACATAATTTATCTGCAAATTATTCATCTTTAAAAGAATTATTGGATGATCTTGATTCTCTTCCGGAGTTTTATGTTGAAGATATAAATAAAAATATAAAATTCTGCCATAATGAAATAATTATAAATAACCCCCTATTTTTATCGTTAAAATCTCAATCTAGACTTTTATTAGATTTTATGATGAAAAAAAATCGACCAATATCTTCTTTGCCTTGCCCTGAAGCTTCTCGTTTACCATGCCCTAAAATGTGTTATGACAATTTTTTTAGGTTGATTAATTTTTTTATAAATCAAAAACTGCAAAACATATGTTTATGTAACGAAAGTTGGTATAGTTTTAATGACGCTGATTTTTTGGAATATCCATGTCTGAACTCTTATTTTGAAAAAATTTATGTGCCAGAAGATAGTAAAATTTGTTTTATTGGCGATATTCATGGAAGTATAAAATCTTTGTCTAATGATTTGCGAAAGTTACTTGTAAATGGTCTTTATTTTGAAAACGAAAGTTTTAAAATAATTAAAGAAAATTTTCATCTTGTTTTTTTGGGAGATTATACAGATAGGTGTTTATATGGGATTGAAGTTTTATATTTAATTTTAAAAATTGCAACAGAAAATCCGGGTAAAGTTTTTCTTTTAAAGGGAAATCATGAAGAATGTTCACCGGATGATAAAAATATTCCACTGGTTGATTTTTATGGTTTTAAAATGGAATGTGAATTAAAGTACCCGTTGATTCATGAAAATTTATTAGAAGAAATTAAAAAATTATATAGATTTTTACCAGCGGCCTTATTTATAGGTGTTGAAGGTGGAGAAGAATTTGTTCTTTGTAATCATGGAGGAATAAATTTTGATCTTAATCTTAATAATTTTTTAATAAATCAGAAAAAATATTGTTCTATTTCCGATGATGATGCTAGGCAGCTTTTATGGTCAGATTATGAGCAATATAAAAAAGATGGTTCGTGTTTTAATAGAGAACCGAATGCGTATAGAGGTGGTTCTAGCGAACACATAAGTGCTGCATATATGGAAAATTTTTTTAAGACAAGTAATTTTAAGGCTATTTTTAGAGGGCATCAACATTCTAAATTTGGTTTAAAAATGCTATTTACACAAGAACAATTTTTCACAGAAATAGAAAAAAGTAGAAGAAATATTTTGGAGCGTGCGGAAAATGGCGATAGAATAACAGAGAGATTTTCTGGTTTATATCACTGGCAAGATGTTGTAAATAAATCTGATTTTATGGCTAAAGAGTTTTTAATAGGTAATTATTTACCTATTTTTACCTTATCAACTGCTGCATCGCCTTTAACTTTTTCAGGAAATACATATGATTCTTTTGTAATTTTAGAGATTAAAAAAACAATACAAGATTCTACTTTATATGTTTATGAGGAACCTCATGATAAAAAGTATAAGCAAGAAACACAATTAGACATTGAAATAGATATTGAAAGTTCAAGCGAACCTAATAATATGACAACAACAACTGTTACAGAAAGTTCACCTACCCGTGAAACTGCTACAGATCCGATTGAAGAAGTAGATTGAAATTTTGCATAATATTATCTGTTTTGTTTATTAATTTAAGATTAAAAGAATCTTTTATATCTTCTTTTTTTACAAAAAGAATTGTGCTTATATTTTCGTGAGGCAAAACTAATATGCCATGCAAAAGATCAAAAGATTTTGTATAAACATCTGTTTTTAATTTATTATTGATTTTATTTACTGATAAAACATTATTTGCAGTTGTTCCAGCTGCTATTGCGGCTAAAGTACTAGGAATATAAGAAAAACCAAAATAAAAAATGAAGCTGGTGCTTATAAGTCCAGATGCAACCATTGGTGCTATAAAATCTTCAAATTTTAAATTTTTACAAATTGTTTCTGGTTTTACTATATTTAGATCTATACCATTTTTATATAAGATATATTCTTTATCTGTTTTGTTTTCTAATTTTAATAAAATTGCACCGTATTTATTTCTGGTGTCTCTATTTTTAAAATAATTAAGACCTTTAAAATTTTGCGTAAATTCGTTATTAGTTAATAATTTTGAATTTATTATTAATTGATTTTTTGTGCCATTTAAAAAATTATTTTTTTTAATAATTTTAAAAATTATTATTGTGCTAATTATAGTTATTGTGATTAAAAAGATTGTTCTTAGTTTGAATATTTTTTTCATAAATTAGACTTTCTTTATTTTTAATAATCGGTAGTTAAGAACTGCCGGTAAATAAATTTTAAAATTTAACTTAAAAATACAATAAAATTATTAATATTCTTAAATTTCAAATTTATAAATTAAATTATTATTTTTGTTTATTAAAAGTGGTTTAAAAATTAATTCGTTGTTATTTTCTTTTTCTAAAAGCTTTAATTCAAAGTTTGGACAATAATTATCTTTTTCTATAAAAATTAATTTATAAAATATAGATTCAGGTGCAATTTCAAATTCATCGCCTGCGCACATACAAATATGATCTAATTGCTTTTTCGTTTTTTGATTATGAATATCACCTAATATTGCTCCAACAACAGCACTTGCAGCTGCTAAAGGTAAACAAATTTGCCACCAAAAGAATATTCCTGTGGCAGCCAAAGCTGCAGTAGGAACAAATGAGCTTACAAATAACTTTGGAACTCTCTTTTTTAATTCTTTTATTGTCGCAATTGGTAATGATATGTTATCTGATTTGATAACATAAGTTTTATCACTTTTATTTTTGATTTGTATTTGCAATGGTACAAAATTTGAAAAATAACTTTTATTTTCAGTGTTATCTATATATTTGATATCAAGATCAATGTTGTTTTGTGTTTCTTGATAGCTAATATCAACATGTTTTTGCACGGAAATTTTTTTAGGTTGATAAGCACATGCAGGAATTAATAAAATAATAAACAAGATACTAAAAAATAATTTTGCATTTTTGAAATTAATAACCACCATTTTAATAACCACCCATTTGTTTAAAATTTTTAATAAAGTAAAATTTATATATAAGTAATTATAAAATACATGAAGTATATTGTAAAACGGGCACGTAATATATTTGATTTTATTTTAAATAATTTAAATAATTTTTTAAAAAATGGGGGTCTTATGCTTAAAATATTACGATTTTTTTCTATTTTTTTAATTTTTTCCATTTTATTTGCAGAATCTAATGCAAAGTCTCTTTTTTCTAAATTAAGTGATTTTAATAAAAAAAACGTAAACAGCTTAAAAGAGGTTTTTGATAATTTTTATGTAGTTGAAAAAAATAAACTTTATAGGTCAAAACAACTTGATGCAAAAACTCTCAAATTTTATATAAATAAATTTGGTATAAAAACCGTTGTTAATTTGCGGGGAGAAAATAAAAATAGAAGATGGTGGCAAAGAGAATATCAAGTGACACAAGACTTAGGTATTAATTTTTTTAATATCCCTATGAGTGCAATGTGGTTAACATCAAAAGAGAATTTAATTCAACTATTGAATATCTATGATAATCAAAATCTTTACCCAATATTAGTACACTGTCAGGGAGGGGCAGATAGAACAGGAGAAGCTGCAGCATTGTATGTTTTAGAAAAGCAGTGCAAAGGTAAAAAAGAAGCGTTAAATCAGCTCTCTATCAAATTTGGGCACAGAAGGCACAAAAATTCAGCAAAAGATTTTTTAATAGAAATTTGGCGTGGCAGAAAATGGTTAATGGAAGAGTATGATCCGAGAGATTATCCTGAATTTTGCCACCAAAGTGTGTTTGATAGAGATTCTAGGGCTCTTATTTTGACATAAGCGCTTTTAATCCAGGTAAATTTTCTATTGTTTCTGTACTTAAATATGTAAGTGTTGCACCACCTCCGGTTGATAAAAAATCAAATTCGTTCTGTAAGTTAAATTGATAAATTGCTGCAACACAATCACCTCCACCAGCAACAGAATATGCAAAACTTTGTCCAATGGCTTTCAAAATTTCAAAACTGCCTGTACTAAATTCTTTTTTTGAATATATTCCCATTGAACCATTGGTAAAGATAGTTTTTGCTTTTTTTATTTTATCCACAAAAGACGCTATTGTTTTTGGACCGATATCAACACAGAATCTATCGTTAGGTATGTTGTTTATGTCGAAATATTCAATATTATAATTTTGACTGTTTATATTTTCTACGGCTAAAACATCTTGTGGCAACAAAATTTCAATATTTTGTTTTTGTGCAAGGCCTATAAAATTTTTTGCAAAATCCAATAAATCTTCTTCTATAAAAGATTTGCCAACATTATATCCTAAAGATTTTAAGAAAGTGTTGGCTATGGCACCACCGATCATAATTACACTAACATGACTTTTTTCTAAAAAATTTTCCAAAAGCTTTGTCTTATCTTTTACTTTATTACCACCCAAAACTAGCATGAATGGCTGTTTTACTTTTTTTTTTAATTTATTTAATTCTGTTATTTCTTTTTCTATTAACAGCCCAATTGCTTTTTTATTTTTTTCAAATAAATTTGGTAACAAAGTAATAGATGTGTCGTCTCTGTGTATTAATCCAAAAGCATCGTTTACATAAATATCTGCCAAGTTAAAAAGAAGCTGAGCGAACCGTTCTCTTTCATGGGCTTCTCCTTGTTCTCCATTAAAAAAACGTAAATTTTCTAACAGAAGTATTTGATTTAAATCTTGACGACTAAAAATTTGAGCATCTATCAAGTCGCGCTCAAGTTTTATATCAAGGTTTTCTTTTTCAAACCAAGGTAAGAGAATTTTTGTTGATAAATTTTCATCAAAAAAATTTATGTGATCTCCAGCTTCAGGTCTGCCTATATGAGTTGCTAAAATAACTTTGCCTTCATTTTCTTGTATATAATTTATTGTTGGAATTATTTCTACTAATCTATAGTCTTGTAATATCGCCGTATCTTTTGTTGGAACATTTAAATCTGCCCGTAACAAAACTCTTTTATTTTTTAAATTTAAATTTGTAATGCTTTTAAAATTTTTCATAAATCTCCTAATCTCTAAATTTTTAAATTCTTAAAATTTATTATAACATGAAAAATTCTCTAATAAATTTTTTAAAAAATTCTCTATCTGAATTTTATTGTTTATTTTTTTCAATAAAAAGGGCGTTTTTATTTTATTTAATTTTGCTGTAATCTAGTTTTAAGTTATACGGGAAATGTGAGGTTATTGTTTATTTAGGGATGTTTTTAAAAGAATAGAAGACTTTTTTAGTTTTTTTAGTGAAAAAAAACTCATGATAACCTTCTATTATAGTCCCTGGGGTTTTTAACCCTGGGGATTTTTTTGAAAAATGGAGTTTTTCGATGAAAGTTGTTAACAAATTTTTGATAGCAATTATTGCTATTATCTTTATAAATTTTAATTCAAATGTTTTTTCAATTACGCCTAGTAATTTAAATCCAAAATTTTTTACGTATTATCAAGAAAAAGCATTGCAAGATCAGGCTGAAAATTTTAGTTCCAAAATTTTTGATTATTTAAGAAATACTGAATATCTATCCGGAAATTCTACCAATACAGATTTGTTAAATTTTTTAGATTCTAATTCAAATAAATTAAAACAACTTTTTAATGATTCTTTTTATTTTTACATGAATAAATTTGGTCGATTTAAAGAATTTAAATCAAATGTTATTAAAGTTACAGAAGATGCAAAAAAATTGAAAATAAGTACTTATAATTATTTTATTAATTTTATTAAACGATCTAGAGAAACTAATTTAGTAAATTTTTTTGATCAAAATATACAAATAAAAAATGTTACACAAACTAGTTTTGAAAATATTGCTAACGAATGTTTGAATATTTTGTATCAAGAAATTAACAAATCTTGGTTTGCTAGAACGAAAGAAAAATTTTCTTGGATAAATTCTTGGATAAAAAAGAGAGTAGAGCCGCAGGCTCAAAGCGCCAATATACAAACTTTTGTTAGCGATAATCAACATGTTTCTTGTTTAGGTGCTCCTTTAGATCCAATTGAGATTTCTAGTGAATCCCAACTTTTAGAAAATTTAATTAAAAAAAATCTTGGGGATTTAAATAGTAAATTTGAAAGTACGCAAACTGTTGACAATCAGATTACAACCCAAAATGCAATAAGTTATCAAGAATTTTTTGATAAGCATGATTCTTTAGTTAAAAAACTCGAAGATGGGTTTAAAACTAAAAATCAAAAACCGGGTTTTTTGGGTAAAATAAAATCTTTTTTTATAAAAAGAAAAACTCAAGATACTGAAGTTATTTTTAAAAATTTGCTTTTGAAACATTTAAATGATTTAAAGCTTAGATTTTTGAATTTTAAAAATGTGTCAAAAGAAACGGCTCCCTTAAAAAAAGAAGATTTCTCTGAATTATACGCATTGATAGATCGATATATAAAAATTTTAAATACAGATGAAAGCAGTGATGAGCTTAAATATAAAAAAACAGCTTTGCTAAAACAAGGTGAAGCAGCATCATCTAAAACAATTTTGACTACATCAAAAACCAAAAGAATTTTGAGTGCTTTAATGAAAATGCCAATTTTGGCGGCAAAAGCTCCATTTTATTTGGCTAAAAAGGGTTTAAAAGGCACAACTTATTTATTTGATAGATTTGTTGCTAAGACAAAAATTGGAAGAATTGCATTATTATTTGTTGTTTTATCAACAATAGAAGCGTTTTGTAAATTTAAAAAAATAGATCTTAATTTACAAAGTTGCACTCTTGATAGATCTACTGGAATATTTAGTAGTTTAAAAAAACAAATTTCTTGCCAAACAAATAATGTGGCAACTGTTACACAAAGCTTTAAAAAACGCTTTATTGAAGAAGTTTCTAACCCTAGATTTGAAAATATTTTAAATTTTATAAAAAGAATTATTTTAGGATTTAGGGGCGACAATTCGATAGATAATTTGAATTTATCTTCGGATAATGGTCGTACACCCGATGAAAATTGCAGCTTTATTTGTAGATTTTTAATATGGATTAGCGGTAAAAATAAAGAAGAAGTAGATTTAAAAACACACCAGAATGGTTTTTTTGATAATTTCTATAGAATTGGCATCTTGTATGCATTATTTAATTTAGTATAAAGATTTTAAATCTAATGTTTTTTATAAAAAAAGCTCAGGTTTTAAACTGAGCTTTTTTTATTTTATCAAAGATATTTTAAGATAAATTTACTTTTAAATTTTTTAAATTATTCTTTTGTTTTAATTTTTATTTGATTATACATACATAATTATGTAATTATGCAAAAAATTAAATATAGTAGTTTATGTATACCATGAAATTTTATGCTTGGGAGTTTGGAAAATGCAAAAAACAAAGAAATTTTTTCTGTCTATATGTTTTTTATTTTTATCTTTAAGTCAAATATATCAAGTAAACGCAGGCTTTAAGGATTTTGCTTACTACACAACTTGTGATCTTATAAAAAAAATTAAAAAAATTCTTAAATTAGATCCTGAAAATAATATAAGAATTCCGGCAGAATTTTTTGATTACCAATGCTTCAACCATAAGATTAAACAAGAAGAAGTAAAAAATTTATTTAAAGTATCTCAAAGATTCTTATTTAACAGAGAATTTTATTTATTTAGTGCTGTAGCTATTAGACACATTATTGTTGATCTTATTATTGACAATGAAAATAGAAGCTTGGAATCAGTACAATTTTTAATAAGATCGATTGTAGAAAGCATGCTTGAAAGTCAGTATTTTTTTGAGCGACCATTTGATGAAAAATTATGCAAAAGATATAAAGAAAGAAATTGGTGCTTGATGTGTTATTTTTTAAATGCATGTAAAAATTTGTGCGAGGCTGAAGAGAAACAAGAATTATATACACTTGTTCAAAAAGCACTTAGTAAAGAATTTGTAAGAGCTTGTAAAGATGGTTATTCTTTGAGAATCAAGAAAGAGCCTCAGGTTAGAAGTGTAAATATTTATTGTAATAAGCTGTTGCAACTTGTAACTTTAATGAAATTTTTTATAGATCATGGTGCAGATATTGATTATCAAGATGAAAATGGAGATACTGCTTTGCATTGGGCAATAAGGCATAAATATGTAGGTTTAATTGAATTTTTGCTTAAAAATAACGCTGTTATAGATATTGATAATAAAAATGGAGAAAGTGCAATTAGCTTGAAAAAAGGTTTATTTTTTGGCGAAGATTATCGCCGAATTGTACATTGTTTTTCTAAATATGGTATCTGGGGCTTTGAAAAAGATGAAATGTTAAACAAAAAATCTTTCTGGTCTCGTTTCAGATTGAAAAAATAAACTGCAATTTTGGGTATTTTATTTGTTTTTTATAAATTATCTACCATTTTACAAATATAAATAAATAATTATAATTAGAAATATAAATACTAAAAAGTATTTAATTTATTGCATTTTAAAAATTTATTAAGTTAATTAATGGAGTGTTATCGATGAAAAATTTTAAAAAAAGTATTTTTTTCTTATTTTTATTTTCTTTTAATTTAACAAATATTTTTGCAATGGATGGAATTGTAGAGACTACAACTACAGTTACTACAATAAATCCTGGTACAACTACAGTTACTGCAATAAATTCTGGTACAGTTCCTTTGCTTGTAAGTAATCTTAATTGCGAACTTGGTTATTCTGATCAACTTGAATTAAATAAAATTGCTAGTAAATTTGCACAAAATTTTTTAAAGCTTATTTCTAATATAGATTTTGTTGATCATAACTTGAGAGGTAAAAGTGAATTAGAAAAAATTAAGTATCTAAAACTTTTTTTTGCTCAAAATTTTTATAATTTAAATGATTTTAGGTTATGTTGTTTAAATTTAAAGAATAGTGATGTTAAGAGAGGAGAAATTGAAAAGAATTTATCTATTCAATTAAAAACTTTACTTGATTATTCTAGATTGGAAGAAGATCAAATAAATACGCTCAAAAAACAAATTGATAAATGTGTTAAAGATCATGTTTCTTTATTAAAGCCCGATCGTTATAGATTTTTTAAAAATTTTTTCTCTGGACTAGGGTATTATGGAATTTATAAACCGATAAAATTTTGTTTGAGTCCAATATATAAATTGGGTAAATGGTTTAGAAATATTTCATTTAATCATAATTCTTTATCCCAAAGAGCCTATTTAAGAAGTTGTTTGGAGAATGAGCTTGTTAAAGGTGTTGCTAATAAAATTCTTTTTGCTATAACTTGCAATGTCAAAAAATCTAGATTTAATGGATGTGTTTATGTTGAACAACAGGAAGTAGGTTTATTTTCATATTTAAATGATGAACCGACTAAAACTGTTTTTGAGCAAAAATTAGCAAATCATATTAAATCATGTTTTGTTGAAATTTTTAATCCACTATTATTTAATTCAGATGAAAAATTGGATAAATTTGTAGAAAAGCTTTTAACATCAGCAAAAGGTAATGAAAATTTTCCTGCTTTACTTATGAAGAAATTGAAGGAAGATAAAAGTTTACATTTAGATCTTAAAATATTTTTGGAAGAATGTCCTAATGTTATTCAAGATATTTCAGATATTTTTATTTATCAAATAAACGAATACAAAATATTAATGAATAAAACTAGATTTTTACTTTTAAAATGTTTGCCAGCAATTGCGTTGAATTTAACGGCTGGAATAACCATTTGGGATTTATACAAAAATTTTTCAACATATGTTAAAAATAACATTGTATCAACGTCATTTAAATTTTTAGGGCTTTTACTTTTTATTGACTATTTATACGAATTTTTAGTTCTAAACAAACTTTGTGGAATTCAAATTGCAACGCCATTGGCGTTACCGGTAAAAGTAATTCATAGTAAATTATCAAATTTATTTTTTTGGAAAAAATAACAATTAAATATTAAATATTGTAAAATCGAACATTAAATGTTATATTTTAAAATATATTAAATTCGTTTTTATAAAGATAAAATTTATAAATAACAGGAAAAATATGTTTTTAAACAGAAATATAACAGAATCTATTGAAAAGGCTCTTTTAAGAAGTCCTGTTGTCTTATTAACCGGACCAAGACAATCAGGAAAAACTTTTTTGATGAAAGAGATTGCAAAAACCAAGTCTTATTCGTATGTAACTTTTGATGATATACAAACTTTAACTTTCGCAAAAAATGATCCTGTTGGATTTATAAGTGATTTAAAAAAACCGGTAATTTTAGACGAAGTTCAAAGATTCCCAGAACTTTTTTTGACAATTAAAAAAGATGTAGATGAAAATCGAGTTCCAGGAAGATATGCTCTTACTGGTTCTGCCAATCCTCTTTTGATTCCAAAATTGGGTGATTCTTTAGCAGGAAGAATGGAAATTTTTTATTTATATCCTTTTTCTCAAGGTGAAATATTAAATAAAAAAGAAGTTTTTATTGACCATGTATTTTCAAAAAAAATAAATGATTTGAAACCTGAAAAAATAAACAAAGATGATTTGTTTAAAAGAATACTTAAGGGCGGATTTCCTACTGTTCAAGAGTTTGATATTAATGGAAAATATGCCTGGTTTTCTAGTTATGTTACAAATTTAATTGAAAGAGATGTAAAAGATTTATCAAATATTACAGATCTTATTGATTTTCCCAAATTATTAAATATTCTTGCTGCTCGTACAAGTGGTCTAGTAAATTTTGCAGATCTTAGCAGAGAAAGTTCTTTAGTTTCAACAACAATGCGAAGATATTTATCATTGTTGCAGACTTTATACATAACTCAATTTAGTCTGCCATGGTTTTCAAATATTGGATTACGTTTTGTTAAAGCGCCTAAATTATATTTTTCAGATACGGGATTGTTAAGTTACTTATTAGATTTAACAAGTGAAAAGATTTCTTTAGAGCCTAATTTAGGCGGAAAAATTTTTGAAAATTTTGTTTTTACTGAAATTTTTAAACAATCTACTTGGAATAAAACTAGAGCAAGTATTTATCATTTTAGGGAACATTCGGGAAATGAAGTTGATATAATTTTGGAAAATCCTCAAGGGGAGATTGTTGGAATTGAAGTTAAAAATACACAAACAGTAAAACCTGAAGATTTTAAAAGTTTAAAATTATTACAGGAAAAAATGGAAAAAAGATTTATTTCAGGTTTAGTGTTGTATCATGGGGAAAATATTATTCCTGTAGGAAATAGTTTATTTGCGGTGCCTGTAAGTGCTTTGTGGAGCTGAATTATTCCTGTCTTAAAACCTGAGCAATATTAATTTTTTTTGTTTTTTGTGCCGGAATCCATGTTGCAAGAAAACCAAGCAACATTGTGACTATAAAAACAATAATAAAAATTTCAAGATCCATTCTTGCTGGTAAATAAGAAATATAATAAACGTCAGGAAGTTGTATGAATGGATATTTTTGTAAAAAATATCCAGCAATTGCTGCTAGCGATAAACCCAAAGATACTCCCCAAAATGTAATTCTTAATCCAATACTTAAAAAAATTCTTCTTATTCTTTTATTAGAAAGTCCCATAGACTGCAAAATTGCAATATCGCGTCTTTTTTGTTGAATATACATAAAAAGTAAAGAAACCATGGTCATGCAGGCGACAAGAGTGATTAATGCTAATATGAAAAACATGACATATTTTTCTAATTTTAAAGAAGAGACTAACGCAGGATACAAATCTTTCCAAGAATTTATAGTTAAAGCAGGCAATTTTTCTCTAAAATTTTGTAACATAATTGTCTCAAAATCTTGAACTGAAAATAATTTTTTGAATTTATTAAATAAATTTAGAAAGAAATTTTTTTGATCTGATTCTTTTAAATTTATACAAATCTGATCAACAACCTGAATTTCTTTTTGATTTTTTTCTTCAAAAAGATCTTTTAAAAAATCTAAACTGCAAAATGCAAAATTATTATCATATTCTTCCAAGCCTACTTTAAAAATCCCAGAAACAATGGCTTTTTTTTTATTTAAAAATATTTTGTGCTTTGATCCAGGCTCAGGAATAAGCAGCTCTATTTGATCACCAGTTCTTAAATTATAATGTTGAGCTGTTTTATAACCAATTATTATTTGATTATTTTTTAAACTGTTTATTAAAAGATCTCCATATGCTTGTTCAGTCTTACTTTTTATTAGTGGAAAAGTAATTTTTTGGGCAATATTTGTAACACTATTTTCATTTTCAGCATCTATGCCTTTAATAAAAAGAATAGATTGAGTTTTGTTTCTGTTTATCAAAATTTGTTTAATACTGCTGCCGCTGATACCAGAAATATTTTGTCCAAAATTTTTCAACAAAAATTCTTTTATTGACTTATAGTCTAGCTTATTACCAGGACTATAAATTAAAATCTGTGAATTTATGCCTTGCATTTTTTCATGAATAGCTTTTTGAAAACCATTCATAATAATCAAAGTTAACATTAAAGAAAATGAACCTATAAAAATGCCAAGAAAACAGACTTTTATCATTAAAGAGATATTTCTGTCTTTGTGCTTAAATTTTAGATATTTATGTGCCAAAAAAGAAGATATTTTATTCATGATTAAATCTTTCTATTTTATAATTTATTACATAATTACTTTTCCCAATGCAATCGTGTTTTGTTTTTGCATAAGTTTTTATTTGCGCAGCAATTTTGCTTACTTGAGCTACAGAAGTTAGATTATTATTTTCGTTTGTTATTATTGCGATAGAGAGTGTTAGAGGGGTTCGCGTAGATTTTTGAATAGGCTCACGACTTCGACAAGGCTTCGACGCGCAGGCAGAGCGAACGGAAAAATTATTTTTTTTGTTTAAAAAATTACAAATTTTTTGTGCCAAATTTTCGGCATGATCAATTGTGCTTACGATAAAAAAATCATCACCGCCGATGTGACCTAGAAAATCGTTTTTATTACCATATTTTTTAATTTTGTTTTTTAAAATCTTTGCAATTTTTTTTATTATTTTATCCCCGTTATTAAAACCATAAGTATCATTATAATTTTTAAAATTATCCAGATCTATGTATAAGATTGCTATAAAATTATTTAGTTTTTTTTTAATTACTTTTTTTATAGTTTTATTGCCCGGTAAAAGTGTTAATGGGTTTAAATCTTGGTATTGTGATTTTAAAAGTGATTTAAAATTTTTTATATCTATTATTATTGTTGAAATTTTTGGATTTGTTTTTATTTGATTAATTATGCCTTTATTGCTTTGTGCATAAATTATTTCGGCTGCCTGAGTTTGGTTGGGCATGGTCATCTTTAATTTACTTGCAACTAAAATCTGGCTTTTCACAATATTCTTTCTTTTTAATTTTATCAATTTTGGATAAAGTATATAAATTAGTATACTGATAATAAGTTTTTATAAAAACCTTTTAGTTGGGAGCAGATAGGATGCTTGGTAAAAATTTAATAAAATATATAATTTTGATTTCTGTTTTAGTTAGTACACCTTCATGTATAAAGTATTATGAATTATCAAAAGAAGAGTTTGCGCAGGGTAAAGATCTTGATGATCACAAAAAAGTTGTTGCAAATAATATAAAAAGGCTTTCTGTGTATGATCAATTTGAAACAAGGGCTATTTTTGACACCTTGTGGTTATCAGATTCTGTTAGAAAAGCTTATGTTGATATAAATTGTTATAAACAAGGTAAAGAAGAACAAGCTAAACAGGCTTTAATGACAAGACAACTTGAAGAAAACAAACATTGGATTACATTTTATGTCTTAGCCGATGTAAGAGACAAAACTCATTCGTCTTTAACAGATAAAAATTCTTATTGGTCTTTATTTTTACAACTTTATGATGGACAAAAAGTTATGCCTATAAGTATAAAAGAAACGGAAATAGAACCTGAATATCAGTCTTTGTTTAATTATAGATTTAATTCTTTCAAGCGAATCTATATTGTAAAATTTCCTGCAACGGATTTGTCTGGAAAAAATTATTTAAAAAATGATAAAGCAGAATTCAAATTAGTTTTCAGTTCACCAAAAAAAGAAAGTTTTGTTACTTGGTCTTTGCTTGATAAGAACAGTAAAGAAATAAAAGAGAAAGTTTTAAAGGATGAAGATTTCTATTGGATCTGATCATAGAGGTTTTGAGCTAAAATCTAAAATAGTAGAAAATTTTAAAAATATTGAATGGATAGATGTCGGAACTCATGCAGGTGCAACCACTCGAGTTAATTATCCAATGTTCGCTCAAAAGGTTTGTAAAAATATTTTAGAAAATAAAAGCGAACTAGGTGTTTTAATTTGCGGTTCTGGAGTTGGAATTGCTGTTGCAGCAAATAGATTTAAAAAAATTTATGCAGGACTTTGTTGGAATAAAGATGTGGCAAAAGTAGCAAAAGAGCATGATAATATAAATGTTCTGGTGCTCCCTGCAGATTTTGTTAATGAAAGCCAAGCCTTTGATATTATTAACGCTTGGCTTTCTTCTGAATTTAAATCTGGAATTTATAAAGAAAGACTCAATTCTATAGATCTATGATTTATTTTTTTTAAAAATTTAAGAATCAAATTTTTGTTGCATCTAAATAAGTTTTATCTAATTTTACAACATAATTATTTTTTGGATTTTTTGTAACTAAATCTTTTTCTATTGAGTCTATTATTTTAGGAACAAAAACTACAACTGGAAAAGGGTAAATACTTAAAGAGTCTCTGTAAACAAAATTTTTAATTAATTTGTTTACTTTATTTTCTCCAAGTAACCATAATTCACCGTGTAATGGTTTTTTGTTATCGATTATAATTTCAGCTTGTTTTAACTTATCTGGAAGTGTAAAATTTTCTTTTGTATCAGGTTTAAATTTTCTATGAGATATAGAATCTTTTGTTGAAATTATATCTATAACTTGCATCATATCACCAGAAGAATAGATGTTATATATTTTTTCAAAAATAGGAGAATTTATAAAATTTTTAGTCTCTGTTTGTACTGGCGTACCCAATAGGACTAATTTTTTTATTTTAATATTTTTACAAAATTCTTTTTCTGCTTCAGCCAGGTTTAATGCAACATTGCCACCATGACTGTGAGCCAAAATAGTTATATTTATTTTTGAGTCTATTTTTTTATCTAAAAAATTTTTTGATATTTTTTCTGTTTCATTAATTATTTGCTTGTATAAATCTTTAGCCCAATTTAATCTACTTTTTTTACTTAATTTACCATCCCAGCCAAAAGTATAAAATGCTTGATCAGAATTATTTTTTATATTTTGCTCTACAGATTTTTCTATTAAATCATAATTTTTAATTATTTTTTTAGTTACGCTTAAATATGTAGGTTCTTTTTTTAAAATTTCTTTATCTGGCTCTATTTTTACTAAACCTAAAGAATTTATAGGCTGATATTTGTGATGTCCTTTAAATCTAGTATTTGGTGACGGTAAAATTGTGCCATGAATAAAGATAGTTATATTATAATCTTTTGTTTGGCAAAGATTATTTTGACTATCTGACGCAGTATTTTTACAAATAGAAATTATTAAAAATAAAATGCTTAATTTAATTTTATTATATATGGTCTTCATGTTTGTTATTTTAGCAAAAAATATTTTTGGCATCAAATGGTAATGTTATCAAAAAATTTTTTTATGCTATATTAATTTTATGCTTATAAAATTATATTTTTTTATCCCCTGAGGGGGGATAATATTCTTAAAATTATTTTCTTTTTTAATAAATTATATCTTATAATTTTATCTTGATTTATTTTAAATAATTAAATTTTTTATTATTAGTTAGTAAATTTTGTCATTTGGAGATTTAAATGAGTGATACAAATACTAAAAACCCTTATCAGGATACGTTAAATTTAAGACAAACTGAGTTTGGAATAAGAGCCAATGCCCAAAAAAAAGAACCGGAAATTTTGCAATATTGGAAAAAAGAGGATATTTACAATAAAACTTGGGATAAAAATAAAGGCACACAGAAATTTATTTTACATGATGGTCCACCATATTCTAATGGCCATATTCATATGGGACATGTTTTAAATAAAATATTGAAAGATATTGTTACAAAATTTAGAAGAATGTCTGGTATGCATGCTCCAGTAAAACCTGGGTGGGATTGTCATGGCTTGCCTATAGAATTTGCAGTTAATAAAGAATTAAAAGATTCTGGTAAAACAGATATTAGCAAAAGTGAATTTAAAAAATATTGTAGAGAGTATGCAAGTAAGTGGATAAATATTCAAAGAGAAGAATTCAAAGATTTGGGTGTCTTTATGAATTGGGAGAATTTTTATGCAACTATGACCCCAGATTATGAAAGCTATATTTTGAATGCTTTTGCTGAATTTGTAAAAAAGGGATACATAGAGCGTAAGGGCAAGACTGTGCCGTGGTGCTTTCATTGCAAAACTGTTTTGGCTGCTGCTGAGATTGAATATAAAGATAGAAAAGATCCATCAATTTATGTTTTGTTTCCTGTTCCACAAGAACTGGCTAAACAAAAATTTGAAAAAATTTTAAAACAAAATCCTGATTTGGAGGTAAATTTTTTAGTTTGGACCACTACGCCATGGACCTTGCCTCTTAATAGAGCTGTTGTCTTGAATCCTAAGGCTAAATATGTTTTGTTGAAAAATGATAATAGGTCTTTTATAGTTGCTGCAGATCTAGCCGACAAAATTTGTGCTACTTTGGGTATAGAAAAAAATATTTTAGCTGAATTTGATTCTCAAGAATTTGAGGGAACTCAAATTAACCATCCATTTGTAGAAAATTTAAAAATTCCAATTTTGCTTGATAATACAGTTTTGCTTGACGAAGGAACTGCTTGTTTACATTCAGCGCCAGGATGTGGACCTGAAGATTATATTTTAGGGTTGAAAAATAATTTAGAAATATTTTCACCTTTGTCAGCGGAAGGGCTTTATACAAAAGGTATACAACCTGTAGAACTTGAAGATATGTCTATAACAGATGGACAAATTTGGGTTTTGAAAAAACTTACAGAGCTAAACAGACTTTTGCACAAAACATCTATTACACACTCATATCCTCATTGTTGGCGATGTCGTAATGGTTTGATGTTCAGGGCAACTGAACAATGGTTTTGTGATCTGAGTAAAAATAATTTAGTAGAATCTAGTTTAAAAGAAATTGAAAAAATAAAATTTATTCCCGACTGGGGAAAAGATAGATTTAAGGCTTTTATAGGTACAAGAACTGAGTGGTGTATTTCGCGCCAAAAAATGTGGGGAGTGCCAATAACAGCACTATTGTGTAAAAAATGTGAGCATGCGTTTATTGATTCTGAATTTATAAATAAAATTGCTGAACATGTAAAAAATCACGGTATTGAATTTTGGGATGATCTAACTATTGATCAAATGCAAAAATTAAATATTTTGTCTCAAAATTTTTCATGTCAATTTTGCAAAAATAAAGATTTGAACGAATTTAAAAAAGAAACAGATATTTTAGATGTTTGGTTTGATTCAGGTGTATCGCATTTTGCTGTTTTGGCAAAAGATTTAGAAAATCTAAAATTTCCAGCTGATTTATATTTAGAAGGTTCAGATCAACATAGAGGGTGGTTTCAGAGTTCTTTATTAACTTCAATGATTTTAAATAAAAAAGCCCCAACGGATGCATTTTTAACTCACGGATTTACTGTTGATGAAAAGGGTTACAAAATGTCGAAATCTTTAGGGAATGTGATACCACCAGAACAGATTATTTCTAAATTTAGTCGAGATATTTTAAGACTTTGGGTTGCTAGTTCTGATTATCAAAGTGATATTGCTATTTCAGAAAATATTTTGAAAAATACAGCTGAAGTATACAGAAAGATTCGTAATACTTGTCGATTTATGATATCAAATCTTTATGATTTTGACGTTGAAAAAGATTCTATGCCATTGGATAAATTATTAAAAATAGATCAATTTGCTTTTGCAAATTTATATGATTTAAATCAAAAGGTGTTGAATTGTTATAAAGAATATAATTTTACAGGTGTTGTACAAGCTATCAATAATTATTGTGCTAACGATCTTAGTGCACTTTATTTAGATATAATTAAAGATAGATTATACATAGAAAAAGCAGATGGTATCTTGAGACGTAGTGCACAAACTGTTATGTATAATATATTAGATTCTATAACACGGCTAATGGCGCCTGTATTGTCTTTTTTGGCAGAAGAAGTTTCTGATTTTTATCAAAAAGATAAAAAAGAATCTGTGCACTTACAAAATTTTGTAGATTTGCACAAAGCTGGATCCTGCAACGACGTAGCCTCGTGCGTAGGTGGGTGGCAAATTTTGTTAGATATGCGTCATGCTGTTTTAAAGGTGATTGAAGAAAAACGTGTTGCAGGACTTGTAAAACATTCTTTAGAAGCTAAAATTAGAGTCTATTTAGATAATTCAAGTGAGCAAACAAAAGAAATTAAGAATCTTATAAAAGAGTTAGAATCGAATAAACAAGATTCTAATAAATTTTTTAAAGATTTATTTATAGTCTCACAATTTGAATTTGTAGATTCTGATAAAAATTTAGAAAAAACAAATTTTAATTGGATTTTTGTTGGTGTTGAACATGCAGATGGTGTAAAATGTCCTAGATGTTGGCAATGGAGCAAGGCTGATAGTAATAAAGATCTTTGTTTGAGATGTGAAAAAGTATTGGATTAAATTTTTAAAAGATTGGGAATATCATGAATTTTAAAACTAAGTTAATTTTGTTTTGTACAGTAATTTTTGGTTTAAATTTTTTTACACAAAATATTTTCGCTATGCAACGCAGCAGGGGACGAGAAAACAAAGGTGCTGGAATTTTGCCATATGCTGTTATGCAAGATGGTGAAATTTATTTTTTGTTTAATTGTGAGGTTAGAGCCGATAATAAATTATATTGGGGTGCTTTTGTTAATAAATTTGATTCTCGGTTTGATATTGATTTAAAAGATACTGCAATTAGTTGTTTTAATGATAACATGTCTAGTTTTATTTCAGAAAGATTAACTAAAGATCAGCTTGATGATAACAAAAGAATAAGAAACCTGCTAACGGGCTATAAACTTTATTTTGTTAAAATAAATTTAGCTCAATTTACGGATTTATATTTAAGTAATTTTGCACAAATATTATTAAAAGAACCAAATACTAATTTTAAGGGTTTTGCATTAATAAGTGTTTTGGATCTTAAAATGGGTATAAATTCTACGAAAAATCGCAATTTAGTAAATTTGGATTGCAAAATGGCCTATTTTTTAAATCCCGATAAAAGCTTTAGTTTTGAAAATCAAATTGATTTAGGTGGTTATTTAAGCACTGAATTATCGCATCCTAGAAATAAAGGTAAGGTGTTAGAAATTATTCAAAATATAATAATAGAAGAAAGGCAATTGGTAAAAAGATAATAAAGTAGAGTATGCAATGAAAAAAATATTTTTTATTTTTATTTTAATAATATTTGTAGGATGCAATTTTGTAAAAAGTGAAAGAGACATGAATATAAATAATTTAGAAAAATTGGCAGTTGGCAAGTTTGATAATTTATCTGATTTTATAAATATTTTTCCACAAAATATTCAAGAAGTAGAAATTAGAACTAATTATGCAATTGAAACAGCAAAAAAAGATCTTTTTAAACTTTTGCAAATTGCACCCGAAGATAGAAATTTTGAAAATACAATAAAAGCTTTGGATGATATTGAAGCAAAATTTGGTATTTTATCTACACCCATAAGTGTCATAGAAATGGTAAGTCCTGATGAAAATATGATAAAAGCTTGTCATCAGGCTTTGTTAAAGTTACAGGAATTTGCAGTTGATGCTTTTTGCAATAAAGAAATTTATAAAGCATTTAAAGATTATTTAGAACATAATAAAAATAAAGAAAGATTAAATGCAGAAGAAGAATACTTTATTCAAGAATCAATGAAGAGTTTCGTAAGAAACGGTTTTGATTTGCCTGATGATAAATTTTTGCAAATAAAAGATCTGAAAAAACAAATAGATAAAGCTAAACTTAAATTTAATCAAAATATTAATATTGATAAAAGTAAGATAATTGTTAAAAGAGAAGCTCTTGATGGCTTGAATGATCATTTTGTTAATAATCTAAAAAAAAATGAAAATGGTGATTATATTTTGGGTTGCGATTACCCAACATATTTTGAAGTTATGGAAAATTGCAACACACAAGATACTAGAAAAAAATTATATTTTGCATTTATGAATAGAGCGTACCCACAAAATATAGATTTGCTAAACGAAATAATAAATAAAAGAGAAAATTTAGCGCACCAAGTTGGTTTTGCTAGTTTTGCTGATTTAGACCTTGATTCTGAAATGGTAAAAAAAACAGAAGTTGCAGAAAATTTTTTGATAGATTTAGTGCAAAAATCTGAAAAAAAATATAATTATGAATTTGAAGACTTAGCGAAGACTTTGCCTCAAGATATAAATTTATATAAAAATAATAAATTTTATGATTTTGATTTTTGGTATATAAAAAATTGTTATAAAAAACAAAATTTTGATATAGATGAAAATAAAATAGCAGAATATTTTCCTGTAAATAATACGCTTAATAAAATATTTGAAATTTATCAGAAATTTTTAAATTTGAGTTTTAGAACTGTTTCAAATAATAATCTTTGGCATAAAGATGTAAAAACAATAGAAGTTTATAATAAAGAAAATTCTAAATTGCTTGGAGTTTTATTTTTAGATCTTTATCCAAGAGAAAATAAATATTCTCATGCTTGCATGTGTTCTGTAGCACCTGGAATAGAGTATAAAGATAAAAATGGTCAAATTATAGAAAAACCTGCGGTAATAGTAATTATTGCAAATTTTCCTAAAGAAACAAAAGAAAAGCCTGCATTATTAAAACATAGAGATGTTGAAACTTTTTTCCACGAATTTGGGCATGCAATGCACGATTTATTAGGGCGTACTGAACTTTCTTCATTTGCTGGCACGAATGTAAAACGTGACTTTGTTGAGATGCCTTCCCAAATGTTCGAAGAGTGGTTGTGGGATAAAGATATTTTGAAGATGGTAAGTTGTCATTATAAAACTGGTGAAAGTTTGTCAGATGACCTGATAGACAAAATGTTAAAACTTAAAGTTTTTGATTATGGCTATTTTGTAACTAGACAATGCTGTTTGTCTTTATTAGCATTAAATTATTATAAAGACGGCCAAAATAAAGATATTGAAAAAATAAAAGAAAAATTGCATAACAAATATATTACTCATATTAAATTTGAGCCGGACACACATTTTCAAGCACATTTTGGGCATTTAACAGGTTATGGCGCTAAGTATTACAGTTATATGTGGTCAAAAGTATTCGCCTTAGATCTTTTTGAACAAATAAAAAAAGAAGGGCTTTTAAATCCTGAAATTGGTCAAAAATTAATTAAAGAAGTTTTGAGTAAGGGTGGAAGCTGTGATCCTAATATTTTGTTAAAAAATTTCTTGGGGAGAGAGCCTAAGCAAGATGCTTTTATAAAACATTTAGAAATTTGAAATAAAAAAAATGTGCAGGGTAACACCCTGCACATTTTTTTTATTTATTAATTGTTATTTGCAGTTACAAGTATTACATTTGCAATTATCTTTGTGATTATTGTTCTTTTTATCACACTTGCACGGTTTGCTATTACAACTAGGACATTTGCCAGATTCTTTATTATTGTTTTTTTTGCATTTACAAAGTTTTGCTTTTATATTTTCAATTGATTTTTTGAAATCCATAAACTTCTTCCCTTTTTGATTTATTAAAGTATTTTGGGGTTGATACCTTCATAATTTTATTGCATTTTTGTGAAACTGTACCCGTACGTAATTTTTCTTTCAGATTTTTTGTATTACTTGTATAAAAAAAGGTAAAGATTAAAATACAAATTAATACCGGGCTAATTAAAATAATACTTAGCTTCTTTTCGCATATCATGAGTTTCTCCCTTTTTTAGTACAAATATAAAATTAGTTTGACTTATTTTTGCTTTAAAAGTCAATAAATTTATGTAATTTGTACCAAATAATTAAATTTTTTTATTATTTTTAATAAAAATTTTTACTATTATTTACATATTGTAAATAATATATTACAATATTTTTGTTGTAAAAATAAATAGTTATTTAATGATTTTTTAAAAAAAGAAAGAGTTTTATGATATTTTTAAATAAAATAAAGAAAAGTGTGTTTTTCTTAGCATGTTTTTCAGGTTTTTTGAGCTTAAATTGTATGGAATCAAATGTAAATTCTCAAGACTTTGATTCTTATGTTCGCCATATAAAGATGGTATCACAGAAACTTGAAATAGCTAATAAATTGCATATTGAATTAGTAATAAATAAAGAATTTAACAAGAATACAGTCCCGTGGCTAAATAACATAGAAAAACTCAATGAACTTTATAAAATGGTTGCAGGAATTCAGTTTGATTGTTCTTGCATGCTGCAATATTCTAGATGTTTGAATCTTTGTAAATCAGAAAATGATTTAATAGAATCTAATATGAAGAACTTTGAGCGTATTAGAGATAGGACTAGAGCTACTAGAGATAAGATAGAAAGATCATCTTTTATAAAAATGTATGAGATGTTAGAATTTATAAAAAAACGTAAAGATTTAAAATTTAAACGCGAAGGTATGGAGTATCTTGAATCTATGCTTGAATTATTTAAAAGCGAGTATGATAGAAATTTAAATGAGCAATGTGACCAGTATGGTCTATTTGGGCGTCATACGCTAAACGATTTGTATGATTTATATAAAGAAGTTGAATCTTTATTTTATCTTGTTCGTAACAATTTAGTTTAATAATTTTCTATAATTTGTAAAAATAGGCTTTGCAATTTTTGCAAAGCCTATTTTTGTTTTTATCTTTGAACTTATTCTGTATCAACGTCAATTGGTCCTGTGTCTTTTTTATCTGATTCTGAATTATTATTTTGATTAGAAGAAGTTTGTTCACCGGCAGCTCCGGCTTGTTTATTTTGCTGCTCTTTATAAATTATCTCTGCAATTTTATGGGAAGCTTGCATTAACTCATCTGAAGCTTTTTGTAGTGCATCAGTATCATTTGCTTGATCTTTAAGAACAGCTTTTGCTTGTTCAATAGCCTTTTCGACATTATTAATTTCTGCAATTGGCAATTTATCTTTGTTTTCTTTTATGGACTTTTCAATACTTAAAATCATATTGTCTAAATTATTTCGCTTTTCTACAACTTCTTTTAATTTTCTGTCTTCATCTTCATGTTTTTGCGCTTCTTTTACTAAATTTTCAATATCTTGTTTTGAAAGTCCGGAAGAATCTGTAATTGTAATATGTTGCTCTTTTCCGGTACCTTTATCTTTAGCAGTTACATGTACAATTCCATTTGCGTCTATATCAAAAATAACTTCTATTTGAGGTACGCCACGTGGTGCTGATGGAATTCCATCGAGTCTAAATCTGCCAAGAGTCTTGTTATCTCTTGCAAATTCTCGCTCACCTTGAACAACATGAATATCTACTGCAGTTTGATTATCTTCTGCAGTTGAAAATACCTGTGATTTTTTTGCAGGAATAGTAGTGTTACGCTCAATCAACCTTGTTGCAATACCACCAAGAGTCTCTATTCCAAGAGAAAGTGGGGTAACATCTAATAATAAAACATCTGTTACTTCGCCGGCTAAAACACCACCTTGAATTGCGGCACCAATAGCAACAACTTCATCTGGATTTACGCTCTTGTTTGGTTCTTTTCCAAAGAAATTTTTAACTAACTCTTGTACCTTTGGCATTCTAGTTGAACCACCAACTAAAACTACCTCATCAATTTGACTCTTTTCTAATTTTGCATCTTTCAATGCTATTTTGCAAGGTTCAAAAAGTCTTTCGAAAATATCCTGGCAAAGATTTTCTAATTTTGCTTTTGAAAGTTTTGTTACTAAATGCTTAGGACCAGTTGCATCTGCGGTGATGTATGGAAGATTTATCTCTGTTTCTGATACAGAAGAAAGTTCTATCTTTGCTTTTTCAGCGGCTTCTTTTAAACGTTGTAAAGCCATCTTATCGTTTTTGAGATCGATATTATGCTCTTTTTTAAATTCATCAACTAAATATTTTATTACTTTTTCATCAATATTATCACCACCTAATAGAGTATCACCGTTTGTTGATTTTACTTCAACAACACCGTCACCAACTTCTAGGATTGAAATATCAAAAGTTCCTCCACCAAAGTCAAATACTGCAATTGTTTCATTATGTTTTTTATCAAGACCATACGCAAGAGCAGCAGCGGTTGGCTCATTTATAATTCTTTTAACATCTAAACCGGCAATTTTTCCAGCATCCTTTGTTGCCTGTCTTTGGGCGTCATTGAAATAAGCTGGAACGGTAATTACCGCTTCTGTTACCGTCTCACCAAGAAAATCTTCTGCTGCCTTTTTTAATTTTTGTAAAACTGCAGCTGAAATTTCTTGAGGTGTATATTCTTTGCCTTTTAAATTAAAAACAACGTCACCACCTTTACCGGCCATTATTTTATAGGGAACGTGGTCATATTCTTCTTTTTTTAAAGTATTAAATTTTCTGCCTATAAATCTTTTAGACGAAAAAATTGTATTTTCTGGATTTGTAACGGCTTGTCTTTTTGCCACAGAACCTACTAAACGCTGGTCATCTTTTGTGTAAGCTACTATAGAAGGAGTGGAGTTATGTCCCTCTTGATTGGGGATAACTTTTGCTGTGCCTCCCTCCATACAAGCAACTACTGAATTTGTAGTTCCTAAGTCTATACCTATAATTTTTTTTGCCATAAATTTCTCCACAAATTATATTATTAACTTGATTATTACCTAATAATACTATTTTTTACAAATTTTATCATAATTTTATTATGTAAAGTAATTTTAGTCTATCAATGTAGGTACGTCAAGTAAATATTTAGAAAATCTTAGTCTTATGGACTCATATTTTTGTTGCCACAATTACCTGGCGAGAGGAAAAAGCAGGGTTTATGTCGCGTAATTAAATCTTATGTTAAAAAACTAATATTTTTTGCTACCGAAACTATGAAAAATCTACTATTGAAATTTTAAAAAAAGCCTTTTTACACACTCCGTCCGCACCCTCCAGCCTTTTACTACGAAGTTTGAAAGAAAAAAAATGAGGCTAGATAGAATAAATGGAGGTTTTGAACGGGGCTGGGGGCTTTGACTACGTTTGCCGGAGAGTTTAGCAGGAAGTTTTTGGGTGGGGGAAAGTGGGGGGGGAGGGGATATGTATCTGTAGTATGTAGGGCGAGTATATATAAACGCATATATACACAACATGTAAATATTAGATCTCTATTATAATAATTTTTATATATTAGATTACATATGTTTATGTTTTAGATTACACATGTTTAGGTTATATATAGGTTATATATATGTATATATGATTAATTAATTATGATTAATATAGTTATATGATTAATATAGTTATTTGTGTACTTATGTTTACTAACAAAAACTAGCAGCAACCCTACGCCTATATATACAAGGCTACGGGAGCTGCTAACTTATAAATTAAAATAAAAGATAAAAACAAAATATTTAAAGAGATACCTAATAAGAAATAAATCATTAAATAAACCAATAAACGATAAATTAAAATTTTAAAAAATTGAACCAATAAACGTTTTTAAATTTCTTAATTTTTAAAATCAAATAAAAATATAATTTAAAAAAATTAATATTTCTAAAATCTTTCTTTTAATAAAGAGATAAAATAGTCTAGAAAAACGAAAATGGGCTAAAAAGGGTATAAGGGGCCGCTTTACTAAAATTTGGCCCCTTTTATTTTTTAATCACCACTTATAATTGTAAGGTTTGGAAGTTGTCTTTTTAAATTTTGTATTTCTCTGAGTATCTCTGAATATCTTATTGAATCATTTTTTTGGAGTGGCAAATAAAGTTCAGTAAGTTTTTTAAGTTGAGCTAAATATCCTAACCCTAAATCGGTTATATAAGTACAAGAACTAAAATCTAGGTTTTTCAAATTTTTGCATTTTTCAGCCAAAATTTGAACAGAGCTATCTGAAAATTGAATTGATGGTCGACGGACTATAGACTGATTGATATAAGAATGATATGGCTTTTGTTTATTTGTAAGCTGTTTTATACAAAGATTGGAAAGCTTTCTACAGTTATTTGCTATAGAGCGAATTATTTCATTATCCAGTTGGGATGTGTCTATACATAAATCTTCCAATTTTTTGCATTTTGAAAAAAAATCACTGATGGCATCACTATTTAAGAGGTTACATCCATTAATATTAAGTTGCTTGAATTTTCTATTGAGTGTTTGCTGTGGTATGTTTAAAAGTGCTAATTCTAACATTGTAACAGGACAATTTTCTAAAACTAAGCGTTCTAAATTATTGCAAAATGATAAAAGCCTACCTAAACCTTCTCCTGTAAATTCATTACAATTGGACAAATTTAAAGTTTTAATATTAGGAGCGATTTGACGTAGAGCGGTTAGACCTATATCGGTTATACTACAATGAGATAAATTTATTGTGTTTAAAGCTCGACAATCACTTGCAATCCATAGAATCCCATTATCTGTGATACTGTGACAATTAGAGATATTTATTTTTTGCAGGGCCTGACAAAATTGGCCAACGGCTCTAAGTCCTGTATCAGATATTTCTGTGCAACCAGAAATATCTATTTCTTCTAATAATGGATGAGCATGTGCAATTGCTATCAAATCTCTATCTGTTAATAATTCTTTATATTGAGAAAGATTAATAACAGTTTTGCTTATGTTAGGATCTGTGAATTCAGCAAAAATAGGTTTAACGCCATTTGATTGTGGTACGATAGCAGCAGAAGAGATTAATTCGGTGGGTTTTAATTCTTGCTCCTCTGTAGGGGTTGTATTTTGTGGCAGGCTTATCTGTTGCGTATTGGGCAGTTTAATAGAAATTATAGCTTCTTCTTCATTTAATGTTGGTGGAGTTAGTGGAGTTAAAGGTTTTTTGGGGTATATATTAACGCAAGAAAACAAAAGTAATAAGCTTATAAAGCTTTTTAAGATAATATTTTTTTTCATCTTTTTCCTTTTTTTTTATTTAAAATAAAATATTAAGTATCATTTCTTATTTCAAGATCTGGTAGCAAGCTCTTTAAGTATCGCATTAAAAAGTTTATACGATTAATAGAGGAGCCTGATATATTTAAATACCTGAGATTTCTGCAATAAATACCTATTGTGTTTATACCATCTTCTGTTATTTTAGGACAATTTGAGATATTTAAATGTTTTAAAGGATATCCTATTAATCTTTGATTTCTTGCAAAATAAATTAAGCCCTCTGTAAAAATATAATTATCATCTTTATCTTCTTGTAAATTGCTTATTGCTGCACCGTCTCCATTACTAATATTGATACAGTTTTGTAAGTTTAAAAATTCTAGCTTTTTAAGTTTAGCTAAGTATCTTAAGCTTAAATCTGTTATGTGTGTGCAAAAGCTGATATCTAAATTTTTTAAGGATTTACATTTTTTTGATAAAACTTTTATACAGCTATTTAGTAGATTCCCACAACCTGAAAGATAAACTTTTTGTAATTTAGTGCATTTATTAAACAAATAAGATAAGGCATTGTTTGAAATTTTACTATTGTTGTTAAGACTTATTTTTATTAAATTTGGACATTTATAAGCAATAGCTCGTATCGTATTATCTTGTAGATCGCATCCAGAGAAATTTAGCTCTTGTAATTCTCTAGAAGAAGGTCTAGATAAAAATGAAGATGTAATAGCATTATTAGAAATTTTAGAACATCCATCAATGCTAATTTTTATTAGCTGAGGACATTCTCTGAATATATGTCTGAATGTATCATCTAAAATATTATTACATCCAGAGAGCTTTAAATTTTTTAATGCTCTACATTTATTGCCAATAAAAGTAAAACCTTTATCAGTTATTTTGTAACATCCAGAGAGATTTAGTTCTTCTAATAATGGGTTACATTCTGTTATTGCTGATAAATCATCATCTGTTAATAGATCTTTATATTGAGAAAGATCTATAGATTTTGGGTTAGAATTTTTATCAAGATAAATATTAAATGGTGAGTCCGGTGATGGTGAAGATCTATAATATAAGATAGGTGATGGTGGAACAGGTTTTTTTTGTGGAGTTATTAATTCTGTAGAAACTAATCCTTCATCTATTGAGCGAGTGGGAGACGTATTGGATTTTTTATTGTGAATTGGGTTAGGTGAACTTGGATATAAATTAATTTGGATTGTACTTTCCTCTTCTTCTTTTAATTCAGGAACAGGAGCAATCCATTCCTTAGCCTTAGGTATCTGTCCTTCTGGTATCTGTATTTCTATGGGCTGTGGCGGTTGTGGGGTTGGTGACAAACTTTTGCGTGGATTTGCCCCCAAAAATGAAACTAAAAATAAAAAGCCAATAATGTTTTTTATTATAATGTTTTTATTCATAATTTCCTTTCTTTTATTCTAGTTTTAGCTAATAGAAAGAAATAGCTAATTTTTATATTATTAATAATTATCATCACTTTCTTCTACACGTTCTTCTGTTGTACTTTCGCCCATGTGTTCTCTTTGTTTTAATTCTTCTGGTGTTAGTTCTCTTACTTTACCTAGAATGTTTTGGGGTGGTATTATTTTATTCGATCCTGTTGAATCAGAAACTACCGGTCGTCCAAAAGTATCAAAATATAGAATTTTAACTTTTTCTATTTTATTTTTGCTTTGGCTATAATAGTAAATATAATCGTCAATTCGTATTGTTTTAAATTGCTCTATTGGTGTAAAAAATAAGTTTTCACTCTCTGCTTTTATTTTTGCATTTTCAATTTGTAATGCACGAAATTCTTCTGGTTTTAGCTGCATGCAAAAAATATTATTTGCAAATAATAATAGAAATGAAAAAATTAATGTTTTGTTAAAAAAATTATAAAAATTCATACAAAATACCCCTATATTTTAAAAATTATAAATTAAATTTTCTTACGCTAAGACTTTATCTAATAATTATATTACATTAAATAATTACTATTAGTCAATATGTTAAATAACAATAATAATAAAGCTTTTGCTAGTTAAAGCTTTTGGGTTTATTATTTGTAAATAATAACAATCTGGAAAATGGCTTTTTTTTATAAAATTTTTAAAGATTGAATATTTATGAATAAGTCCAAATCTTATTTATTTCAAAAAAAACTTTTTTTATTAATATTTTTTTCCAATCTAATTTTTATTTCTAATATTTTTTCGTATTTTGTGAGTTTGGATTTTTTGTTTAACCAATCCCAAGATAAAACTATTTTTTTATTTGGCGATTTCCATGATTTGGACATAAATGTGGAGCGGGAAAATACTAACTTAAATTTTTTAAAAGAACTTATCCACAAAAAAATAAGTCAAAATACCAATTATAACTTTTATATGTTATTTGAAGGGCCTTCTGAAATAAAATCAGATTTTTTTTCGGAATTAACTGTGAATAATAATTCTAGACTTTTAAATAAAATACCAAATTTAATTGCCGAATTAAATAAGAATTCAGAATTAATTAAACTTGAAAATATAAACTTTCGTAAAATATCATTTTTAGCATATTCCTTATTTTTAGCTTATACTACTCCTCAAATTTACGCATATAATCCAGAATTTATAAGACATAATCATCAGGCTTATAATTTGTGCGAGTTGAAATTTAAAGAGCTTTTTGATGAATTTAGAGAAAATTTTGGTATTATTCATGAAAAAATGAGCTTTTTAAATAACTCATATTTAGAAAATTTATTTACACAAATAAATAGTAACTTTCAAGATCTAATCAATTATTTAAATTCACAAAATATTATTGAACAAAACTTTTTACTAAAAATAGCTGTAAATATGTATTTAGATAATATTGAAAAATTTGTTACTGAAAATATTTGTGATCAAGATGTCTTATTAGAAGTACAAGAACAAATAAGATTGTTAAAAATAGATTTTAACGATTTTATTGCAAATTATTTATCTAAAAGCAGTGATTGGTCTAGTTTAAAAAATAGAATAGAAGCTTTATCAAATTGTTATTTTGGAGAAGTACAACGTTTGGCCGAGCGAAATAAGCAAGATTTTATAGATTTATTAGCTTCTTTTAACGAGAATAGAAATATTATAGAACGCAAAATAGCTGCATGCTTTAACCCTTTAATTGATTTGAATATTTTGCAGAATATTTTAAATGCAAAAAATAATAGCGAAATATTTGTTGTTGCTGGAGCTTCGCATACAAAAGCAGTAAAAGAATTTTTATTAAATTTATACCAATTCCGGGAAATAAAATTATAAAAGAGCTTAATTTTCTGAATAATTTATAGAATCTTTTTTTCAATTTAAGAAAGGCGCATTTTAATGCGCCTTTCTTAAATATTTTTTTAAAAAACTAAAATTTATTTAATTTTAGTTTTTTTAGCAGATTTAGGTAAAACTCCTGCTTCAGGTAATTTTTTTTGTTTACGGATTTCTTGTTGCTCTTTCATCAATTTTGACATATCTTTTTGTAATTTATCTACTTTTTCATCAAGCTCTGTTGGTAATTTAGATTGTTTCTCTTGTAAATCTTTAATTTGTTTATCAAATTCTTTTGCATCCTCATTGTCTTTATATTTAATTTCCATATCTCTTGCTATTTTTTTATAGTTATCTTCTTTTTCTTTAATTTTATTCTTTATATCCTGAATCTTATCTTTGACCTTTTTTAATGCAGCTTTGTCTTCTTCTGTTTTTGCTGTTTCGCCAATTTTTCTTTTTATTTTTGATTTTTCACTTTGTGCTATAACTAATTGTTTGTTTAACTCTCCTAAATCTTTATCTCTAGCAATTCTTTTTTCTTTAAGCTCAAATTCCATATATTCATTTAATGCTTTTGAAGCTTTCTTTTTTATTTCTTTTATTTGAACATTTATTTTACTTCTTTCTTGTTTGTACTCTTTTCTTGCTTTATAAATCTGCTCTCTTATGTCATTTATCTGCTTTGCATAATCAGGAACAAGTTTTTCTGAGTCTTTTGACTGCGCAAGAGATGGTGCTAAAAATAATATTAAAAGTGATAGCGATAAATAGAATTTATTCATAATTCATCCTTTCAATTATACAATTAATTACTACGCAACTTAAATAAAGTATAACTATAGCAAAAATAAATTTGCAATAAGCAGGTATTTTATTTTAAAAAATTTGTTTAAAGCATGAATAAAATAATAAAGAAATTATTATAAATATAACTAAATATTTAGAATTTATTTTAAAATTAGGCTTTATTTTCCATAAAATATAGGCATTTATAGATATTATTAAAAGACTCAATATTCTTACAATAAAAATTCCAATTAAAGTTGTTACTGGTGAAGCAAAGTTTTTAGCTAAAATAAATATGTAAAACAATGCAAATTCAAAAATTTTGAGCAAGAATAAACGTGCAGTCTTTTCTTCCATAATGTAAAATTGCTCATAAATTATAAAAAAATATTCTAACAAGGCTATTATTGAAAATATTGAAGATTGCAAAATTGTGGTAGAAGTAAGAAAAAAAATATTTTTTAGACTTATTAAGTTTTTATAATTTATAAAAACAAAAATTATTATTGGATAAATAATTAAATTTAAATTTTTACTTAAAACATTAAAAGCTAGCCTTTTTACCTGCATAGAAGAATTTTTTATTCTCGCAAATAATGCATTGCCAGAGAATATAAGCGTAACTTTTGTTATTGATTTTATTGATTCTGCTATATGATTAGCTAAATTAAAGAGCCCTGCTTTTTCTAGACCAAATCCTGATGCAAAAAATGGTGTTAAAAAATTGCCTGTAAAAAAATTTTTACTAACTTGAATTGAATAATTAAAAAAACGTGTTTTTATAATTCTTTTAAGTAAATTAGCGGGATAATCAAGTTTTTTACTATTTAATTTTTTATAAAAATTAAAAATATAAAAACTAAAAATTGATACTCCCAAAAAAGTATCAATAAAATATGGTATAAAAATTAAATTTTGGCTCATTTGAAAATTAAAAAAAATATAACAAAGCCAAACAGTAGAAAAATAAAAAATTACTAAAATAGATTCTGTAATTACAATTTTTTTACTAAAAAAAAGTGTATGCAAAAAACGTCTGAAAAATATTCTTATCCCCTCAAATGGAATAATCAAAAATATTAAAAATGTAATAGGATTGTTTTTTTCATATAAAAAACTTTTTGAATAAAAATAAGTAGCTATGGCGCTAGCAATTAGAAAAATTAAAACCTGAGGTATTAAATAAAACAATATAAAAGTTTTTTTGAAATTTTCTTTACTTTTTATAAAAATACTTAAAAAAGGGGTTATACTATTGCTTATACCAAATTCTGCTAAATATACTGTTAGATAAATAATAGAAAATATACTACCCTGCAAGCCATATGCTGTCGGGAACATAATTTTTAATAAAAAAATTTGATGTAATATTTTTAGACTTTCATAAAATCCACTCCCAAAAAGATTCCATCTAAAACTAGATTTAAAATTTATTTTTAAATTTTTTTTATATTGATACATATTTATTTTTGTAATTATTTTTTCAAGATTTTTAAAAATATTTCACAGTGTCATAATATTGTTTGATGTAAAATCGTTGCTTAAAATTGATTTTAGTTTAAATATTGTTTTTTGTGCTTCTGGCAGCTGTTTTTGGTGAATAAGATTTTTTTTTATTAAACTCTTTTATTTTGGTACTCATTTTTTGTATCATTAAATTATAAAAGGGGATTGTTGAGGGGGGAACAAAATTAAAGACTCGTTAAAATTTGCGAGTCTTTAATTTTTTGTTTATACATTTAAAACTTGGTTTTTATATATATTTATTGTGTCTTGTAAACCCAAAATGTCTGCTTTTACCAAACTCTCTACATTTTTTTGTTTAGCATCTTTTTTTATTTCTTCCAATTTATATACGATCTCTTGTAAGAGTTGATTATTACATTCTTTAATATTACTTAGAATAAATTTTAATAAATCTATTTCCGTATTTAATTTATCCAGGTTACTTAATATTATTTTACTACTATTAGTATCAATTTTTTTTACTTGAGTTTCGTTTTGTTTGGCTAAAATTTTAAAAGTTAAAATTAAAGTTACTAATAAAAAAATTTTAAAAAACACTTCTTTGATTGGAAAATCTTTTAAAAATATCATAGTACAACCTTTTTATTAATTATGTATATCAGTATCAAATTATATTTGGTTCAGCCGGAAAGTACAATAATTGTTGAAAAAATATGAAAAAATTGAGTTATTAATCTCTAACTTGAGTAAAACTTAGTTTTTTTGTTAAAATAAAAACCTATGGGTTTCATTTTAAAATCTTAAGAATTTTAAAATGGGTTTGGAAAATAAAATTTAGGGTTTTTCGCTCTGAAGGTTTCAGGATGGAGGTGATAAAAACACAAAGGGAATATTATATGTTCAAACTTGGTGACAAAATATTTTATCCTGGCCATGGAGTAGCATTAATAGAAGAAGCAACATTGAAAGCGGTGTCAAATGCTCAGATAACTTTTTTTAAGTTGAAATTTTTGTATAAAGATATGACCATTTGGGTTCCAGTTAGCAATGTACAAAATTTGGGGATAAGATTTCTTAGTAGCAAAGATGATATTAATAATCATATAAAGGAGCTTTATAATTCAACCAATAAGATTTTGCGTTTTGTTGATTTTACACCGAGCGGTTGGAATAAGCGTCATAAAGAATATCAATTAAAAATACAAAAAGGTAAATTTACAGATCTTGTTTATATTTACAAAGATTTAATGCTTATAGCACAGCAAAAAGATCTGTCTTTTGGAGAAAAGGGTGTTTTACAAACAGTTGAAGAGCTTTTATATCAAGAAATTCAATCGGTTACAGGAAAAGAAAAAGATTTTATTTTAAGTGAGCTACATGCTCCATTTAAACAATTTTTTATTCAAGATGCCCCTATACAAAATGTAGGTATAATTTCGTGATTGTTAAGGGCAAACCTTTTTTGTTAGTAATTACAGGTCCAACTGCTTGTGGTAAAACGGCTTTTTCAAATTTAATTACTAAAGAAATTTCTGCTCAGATAATAAATGCTGATGTAGGACAATTTTATACAAAATTATCTATTGGAACAGCAAAGCCAAATTTAGAAAAACAAGAAATTAAGCACCATTTATTTGATGTTCTTGATGAGCCTAAAGATTTAAGCGTTTTTGAATATAGCAAGATGGCTTTTCAAAAAATAAACGATATTTTTTCTCAAAATCAGATACCCATATTAGTTGGTGGATCTTTGTTTTATATAAAATCTTTATTTTTTATACCAAAAGAATTAGAACAAAAAGATTTTTTTTATAAAATTAATTTACAAGAATATAAAACAGAAGATTTGTGGAACCTTCTTAATAAAATTGATCCGCAAAGAGCTCAAAAAATACATAAAAATGATATTTATAGAATTAAAAGAGCTTTGGATATATGGCAAAAAACCGGTATAGCACCCTCACAACAAAAACCTGTATTTGATCTTAAATTTAACACAATCTTTGTTTTTATTGATTTAGATAAAAAAATATTAGATGAAAAAATTAATCACAGAACAATTCAGATGTTAAAAAAAGATGGTTGGATAGAAGAAGCTGAAAGCTTGATGAATACAGATTGGCAAGATTTTGTAATTAAAAAAAATTTAATAGGTTATAAAGAAATATTTGAATGGATAAAACAGGGGAAAAAAGAAAAAGAATTTGATAAACTAGTACAAACTATACAGTGCAAAACTCGTCAGTATGCTAAAAAACAAATAAAATTTTGGAAAAGTTTTAAAAAAGAGTTAGAGCAAAATAAAGAAAATACAGAATTTATATATTCTATTATCTCTGTTAATAATATAGAAAAAAGTGCTTATTTAATGGTAAAAGAAGCACTTCAACAATTTATTGATATCTTAAAATAGTATACAAATTTTAGTTGCAGATAATCTTTACGTTGGATACACTTGCTTATTAATAGTAAATATATTTTTTATTAATAATTAAAGAGAAAGGTATTTTGATGATTTATATTTTTAGAAAAGAAATGAAAAAATGGCACTCAGTTTTGTGGTTGGTTTTAGTAGCTATAGCATTAACTGCTGGTGTTGGAATGTTCACAAGAAGGCCCGGTGCATCTGATGCTATCATAGCAATAGTTAATGGCCAAAAAATTTCGATGAAAACATATCGTCAGGCTTTAAGTGAAATAAATATGCAAATAGAGATGTATAGGACATATGCAAAAATGTATGGAATCCCTGCAGAAATGTTTTTGAATATGGCTGGCCTAAATAATCCTGACAAAGCGGCTTTTGATCAATGTGTAAGAAATTCTTTAATAGATCAAGAAGCAGATATATTTAATATTAAGCTTGATTCCGAATATGTTGCTCAAGAAATAGCAAAAGCTTTGCCACCACAAGTTAAGGATGTTCAAGGAAATCTTGATCTTCAAGCTTATAGATTTTATTTGAGCCGTATTGGCACAACTATTACTGATTTTGAACAAAGCATTGAGAAATCTATAGAAAGATCGATATTTGAAAATTTTGTAAAAGAATCTTCTTATGTTACTTTAAATTCTCTTAAAAATTTATTTATGCAAGAGCAATTGAAAAAGAGTTTTGAAATTTTAGAGCTTGATTTTGATTCTTTTTTAAAAGAGGTTAAAGACCAAAAAATTGATCCAAGCTCGCTTAAAAAGTTTTTTGCAGATCATAAAGAAGAATATAGAGTTCCTGAAAAACGTAAAATATATTATCTAATTATTTCTCCAACAAAATACGCAGAAAAAATAGATGTTGATGAACAAATGATTGAAGACTTTTATGAAAGAAATAAAAGTTCTTTATTTAGAGTTCCACCAAAGGCAAAAGTTAGACACATTTTGTTAAAATTTAAAGAAAATGCTGCTCCTGAAGAAATAGAAAAGATCCTTGAAAGCGCAAAGGATATTCATAATCAGGTTGCAAAGGTTCCTGAAAAATTTATAGACTTTGTAAAAAAATATTCTCAAGATAAAGATGCATCAAAAGGCGGTTTAATAGATTTTTTTGAAAAAGGTACATATGAACCTGGATTTGAAAAAATGGCACTAAGTTTAAAGGAACCAGGAGAAATTTCAGATTTAGTTAAAACAGTTAATGGTTACGAAATAATTCAATTGGTTGAACGTAAATCTGCATATGAAAAACCTATGGAAACCGTAAAAGATGAAATAGTGAAAACTATAAAATCTAAAAAATCTTTAACAAATTTAAAGAGCGATTTGGAAAAAGTTTTATATAACACAAAAAAGGATAAAACTGCTATAGAAAATTTTGCAAAAAATAATGATTTAAAATTTGAACAAACTGCTTTTTTAACAAAAGGGATTGTTTCTGAAAATAAATTGGAAAATATTTTGGCAGAAAAAGTTTTTACAGAAGGTAAAACTTCTAATATTCAGGGTTATTTTTCATATGAAAAAAATCAAATTTTATACCAACTATCAAAGGTTGAACCTAGTTTTATTCCTGAATTTGAAAAAATTGAAAATCAAGTATTAGCTGATTATTATAAAAATAAAGCTAAAAGTAAAATAAAAGCTGAAGCTAAAAAATTGCAATTGGATTTGATACAGAACAAGACATCTATAGAAAGTCTTGCAAAAACTTTAAACTTTAAATTTATCCAGACCGAAATGTTAAAGAAACATGATAAAGAGGGTATTAAAAAATTAAATTTAGAAGAAAATTTGATTGAAAGAGCTTTTATTTTAGATGATCTAAAAGAAGTTTTAAGATTTAAGGGCGATTTAAATATCTATCTTGTAAAATTAAGAAATGTAGAAAAATTTGAATTGAATGATTTTGAAAATGCAAAAAGTAATTTATTACAAGCAGAAAAAATGCAAATTAAAAATCAGTATTTAGAAAGCTTTATTGCATCTTTAAGGAGAAATGCTAAAATAGAAAAAGTTCAAAAAATGCTGAATGTGAATAATCGTATAGAAGATATTGAAATAGATTAGTTGATTAATTGGAATCTGAAATAGAAAGATAAATTTTATATGGCACAAAAAGTTAAAGAAACGGCAAATATTAGCAAAAATATAGAAGCTAAAAGGGCTGCTTTGGATGCCACTTTTGCACAAATAGATAAACAATTTGGTCATGGTTCTATAATGTTGATGGGACAGAAGGTTAGCGACACTGTAGATGTTGTTCCTACAGGATCTATATTATTAGATCAAGCTTTAGGTGTTGGTGGTTTGCCTCGCGGAAGAATAGTAGAGATTTATGGGCCTGAAGCATCAGGAAAAACAACATTGACTTTGCATTCTATAGCTCAAGCTCAAAAAAAAGGTGGAACTTGTGCTTTTATTGATGCAGAACATGCTTTAGATCCTATTTATGCTTCTCAGATTGGAATAAATATAAATGATTTGATTATTTCTCAACCTGATTATGGCGAACAGGCATTAGATATAGCCGAAATGTTAATTCGTTCTGGTGCCATTGATTTGTTAGTTATAGATTCTGTTGCAGCTTTAGTTCCAAAAGCAGAACTTGAAGGAGATATGGGTGATCAACATGTTGGTTTACAAGCTCGATTGATGTCTCAAGCTTTAAGAAAATTGACTGCCGTTGTACATAAATCTAAAACTGTTTTAATATTTATAAATCAGGTAAGGCATAAAATTGGTGGTATGCCTTTTGCAAATAACGAAACAACTACTGGTGGTAATGCTTTGAAATTTTATTCATCAGTAAGATTGGAAGTTAGACGAATTGCAACTTTGAAAAAAGGAGAAAAACCTTTTGGAAATAAAGTTATGGTAAAGGTGGCAAAAAATAAAGTTGCTCCACCATTTAAAAAAGTTGAAATAGATCTTATTTTTGGACAGGGAATTTCTAAAGAACTTGAGCTACTTGATATAGCTGTTGAGCATGGAATTATAAAACAAGCTGGTTCTTGGTTTACCGTAAATGGTGAAAATTTTGCTCAAGGTAGAGATAATGCTTTTTTAAAGCTTAAATCTGATGAAAAGCTTTTTGAAAAAATTTTAGGGCAGGTTAATGAAAAATTACAAAAAGATCCTAAATGAAGGAAAGAGGAGTGAATAAATTCAAAGATTTAAAAAAGACTCCTGGAGGTGACCATTTTGTTAATGAAGAAATTCGATATTTAAAAATACAGGTTATTGGTCAGGATGGAAGTAATTTAGGTGTTCTTGCTAAACGAGAAGCTTTGGCTGCGGCAAGAGCGGCTGGTTTGGATCTTGTTCAAGTTGGTGAGAAAGAAGGTATAGGAATTGCCAAAATAATGGATTTTGGTAAATTTTTATATACAAAGAAAAAACAGTTAAATGAAGCAAAGAAAAAACAAAAAGTTATACAAATTAAAGAAATAAAATTACGGCCTAATATTGCAGATCAGGATTACAAAACTAAACTTAATCATGCAATAGAGTTTTTAAAAGATGGCAAAAAGGTTAAATTCACTTTGCAATTTAGAGGACGTGAATTTATTATGATGAATGAATTGGGACAGCAATTCTTTGATAGGATAAATAAAGATTTACAAGATAGTAAATTGGGGACATTGATAGAAGAAAAAGAACAAAGAGGAAAACCTTTTTGGTCTAAAATTTATTCATTAAAATAAGTATTAAAATTTTCAAGGGTTAAATATGAAAAAAATGAAAACACACAGTTCTTCAAAAAAACGCTTTAAGGTTACTGCATCTGGAAAAGTAAAAAAAAGTAAAGCTTTTAATAGGCATCATGCTTGGGCCAAGTCTCCTAAAAAAATACGTGGACTCAGGCAGGCAGATTATCTTTTTGGTGCTGATGAAAAAAGAATTATAAAATTATTACCTTACGCATAAATTATCGTTCGTATGGTTCGACCCGGTTTTGTTTTTTGAGCTATGACGGGTCGGTAGGCTTATTACTAAGTGGGTGGGTATTTAGCATTTAATATTGAAAGTATTTTAAAATGAGCAGAATTAAACGTGGTGTTATAACAAAAAAAAGACATAAAAAAATTTTAAAACAAACTAAGGGCTATTGGGGTCAACGTAAAAATATAATAAGAAGAGCAAGCGAAACTCTTTTAAGAGCCATGCAGTTTGCTTTTATTGGAAGAAAATTAAAGAAAAGAGATTTTAGATCTTTATTTATTACTAGAATTAGTGCTGCTTGCAAATCAAATGGCATTAGTTATAGTAAATTTATGAAATCTTTAAAAGATCTTAATATTAATATTAATAGAAAAATGCTTAGTCAATTAGCTATTTTTGAGCCAAATGCCTTTACTCAATTAGCTAATATGGCAAAAAAATAAATTTTCTTGAAAAACAACTTCTTATATTATTAATATTAATTTTGTTCATTAGTAAGTAAAACATAAAAGAAGTTGTAAGTGAAAATTGTTTGTGTGAAAAAAGGGATTGAAAAATGAAGCAACTGAAAGAACTTGAAGAAAAAGTATTTTTTATAGTTCAAAAAAATAAAGAGTTGCAAGATTTAAATAATGTTTTAGTTTTGGAAAATAAAGAATTAAAAGAAAAATGTGAATCCATGCAAGCTGCTTTATCCGAAAAAAATAAAGGTTTTAAGGATATAGAAGCAGAAAAGGATGCAATTAAAAATTCTATAGACGAATTGATTAATACTATTGGGTCTTTTGAAAAATCATATGATAAGTCAGTAAGATGATTTTTATGGAAAAAAAATGTTTAAAACAGATGGATATTACTATCCATAATAAAAATTTTTCTATAAATACTGATGAAAATGAAGAATTAATTTTTCAGGCTGCGAATTTGGTTGATTCGCTATTGAAAAATGTTTCAAATGAAATAAAAATCGAATCAAAAGATACACAATTAACGGTTTTAATTGCACTTCAGTTAGCTACAAAATTGATAAAAAATCGCAAAATTTTAAAAATTTGGCAGATTAAAACTGAAAAATTGAGTAGCTTGATAAAGATTTAATTTTTTATTTTATCAAAATTTAGTCATTTTCTATTCCTTCCTTTATTTTCATACAAAAAATATTTATAATAGTATATTGCTTATTAATTTAATAATAGAAAATAAAAACAGGAAAGAAAAATGATAATATTTATAATTTTAGGTCTAATATTAGGGGTATTTATAGGTGCCTCTATCATACTGTTGTATTTTAAGTCTAAACAAGAACAGCTTTTTCAAGCAAAATTAACCGTTCAAAAATTGATTAAAAAAACAAAGGAAGATGTTGAACGAGAAAAAAAAGAAGCTTTAGCAAATTTAAAAAATGAACTTTTCAAGAAAAAAAGTGATTTTGATTTAGAAATTAAAAAATCTCGCATTGAGCAACAAAAAATTTTGAATAAATTTCAAAAAAAAGAAGATACTTTAGAACACAGAGAAGTTTTGCTTGATGAGCTCAGAAAAGAGCTTGGGCAAAAAGAAAGAGATTTATCAAGACGGTTAGATATAGTAGTAGCCGATGAGATAAAGTTGAAAAAAGTTTATGATGATCTTGTGGGCAAATTAGAGCGTTTAAGTGGTCTTAAAAGTGATGAAGCAAAAAGAATTCTTTTTGAATCTTTAGAAAAAGAAGTAGTTTTAGAAAATCAAAAATGGATTGCAAAAATAGAAGAAGAAACAAAAGTAGCTGCAAAAGAAAAAGTTGTTGATATTCTTTCTACTTGCATGCAAAGATATTTATCTGACCAAGTAACTTTACATTCATCAAGTGTTATTCATCTTCCAAATGAAGAGATGAAAGGTCGAATTATTGGTAAAGAAGGAAGAAACATAAAAGCATTAGAAATGGCTACTGGTATGGAATTTGTGATTGGTGATACTCCCGAAATTATTACTATTTCAGGTTTTAATCCGATAAGAAGAGAGGTTGCAAAAAGAGCTTTGAATAAATTAATACAAGATGGCCGAATTAATCCTACTAGAATTGAAGAGATAGTTGCAAGTTGTGAAGCTGAACTTGAAGCTAGCATAGAAGAGATAGGGCAACAAGCTGTTTTAGAGTTTGGTTTTAGAGGAATTAATGTAGAAATTGTAAAATTGTTGGGAAAATTACACTTTAGAACCAGTTTTACTCAAAACAATTTAGTTCACAGCAAAGAAGTTGCTTATTTCGCTCGTATGATTGCTGCTGAATTAGGTTTAGATCAAAATTTGGCTGCAAGATGCGGTTTGCTGCATGATATAGGAAAAGCGGTTTCTGCTGAAACGGATGGACCACACGCTGCAGTTGGCGCTGAATTGGCTAAAAAATATGGTGAGGATGCTATAGTTGTTAATGCAATAGCAAGCCATCATGAAGAAGTAGCTCCCAAAAGTATATATGGTTTAATTACGCATATTGCAGATGCTATCTCTGCTTCTAGATTAGGAGCAAGACGTGAAACTCTTTCAACTTATATTAAAAGACTTGAACAACTTGAAGAAATTTCAAATGCCTTTGATGGGGTAAAAAAAGCTTATGCTTTGCAAGCCGGACGTGAAATTAGGGTTATAGTTGACGAAGTTTCTCTTGATGATGAAAAGGCGGCTATGCTAGCTAGAGAGATAGCTAAAAAAATTGAATCCACAGTCAATTTCCCTGGTCAAATAAAGGTAAATGTTATAAGAGAAAAAAGAATTACTGAGTATGCGAAATAAATAAAAATTTAAAAGGTTTATAAAATGACAAAAACCTTACGTTTTATGTTTTTAGGAGATGTTGTCGGTATTTCGGGATTAAATGTTTTTCAAAAATTTGTTCCAAAATTAAAAGAACAATTTAAAATCGATGCCATTGTAGCGAATGGAGAAAATGCTGCTAAAAATGGCAAAGGTTTAACTGAAAAAATAATGGATTTTTTTAAACATAATGGTGTAAGCATTGTTACATCTGGAAATCATATTTGGCAACATAAAGATTTTTATACTTATCTTAATAATAATTCTGACGTTATAAGACCCGCTAATTTTCCACCCGGATGTCCAGGAAAAGGATATTCTTTTTTTGAAGTAGAAAATGTTCAGATTGCAGTTATAAATTTACAAGGTCGAGTTTTTATGCATGAAAATTTAGATTGTCCCTTTCGAACAATAGATTCAATTTTGCCATTTTTACAATCTAAAGCGAAAATAATATTTGTAGATTTTCATGCAGAAGCCACCTCAGAAAAGGAAGCCTTGGGTTTTTATTTAGATGGCAGGGTTTCTGGAGTTTTGGGAACACATACACATGTTCAGACTGCAGATGAAAGAATTTTACCCAATTCAACTGCATATATTTCTGATTTAGGTTTTTGTGGTGCGCGTAATGGAATTTTGGGAACAACAAAGGATATAGTAATTAAAAGATTTTTAACTCAAATTCCAGTACATTTTGTTGTAGAAAAAGAGGGACCATGTGTCTTGAATGGTGTTTGGATAGAAGTGGATGCTGATTCTGGAAAGGCTTTAAAAATAGAACGAATAAATATTGTAGATGAATAATTAAAAAATTCGTTCGCCCATTATGTTGACTTTTTATATTTTAACGCGACTTTATAAAAGTTTTTTTTTCTATTTTGTTATTTTAATCTTTGTATTTTCTGTAAGTGATCTTTTTTTGAGATTATCTGTTATTACTTCTACCTTTTTGTTGCCTAAAATTGCAATTTTTTTGATACCGTTAATGGCTCAATTTGCTATTCCAATAGCATCTGCATTATCTGTTGGAACTTTAATTGGCAATATGTACACAGAAGATGAGATTTTATTATTTTTTTATTTTTCTAAAGTAAAAACTGTTTTTTATAAGGCGATTACGTTTTTTTCTCTCTCTTTATTAATTTTTTATATACCAACTGTTTTTGTTTGGACGCCAAAAAGTTATCACAAAGGTAAAAAAATTATTTTAAATATTGCTAAAAAACAATTTTGGCAGTTAGAACCTAATAAGTTTCATGAAATTTTTTCTCGATTTCATATTTTTTTTAAAGAAAAAGAAAAAATTAATAAAAAACTTATTTTAAAAAAAATTTTACTTAATTTTCAAGATAAAAAAGGTGCTATTTTTATAGTTAATGCACAAAAAGGCTTTTTTGAAAAAGATTCTTTATTTTTATATAATGGGGTAATACAAAATTTTGGTAAAGATAAAATTTATACTGCTGATTTTGAAAAAACAGATATTGATTTAAGACAATTTTTTGATCAAAAAAATCATGATATTGATAACAAACAGGTAAAATTTTTGTCTTTTGCAGAATTAAAAAATTATAATAAATCTGAAGCTGTAATAGAATTTCACAAAAGAATTTCTTTAATTATTTGGCAATTTTTATTTCCATTTTTAGCTTTATTTGGGATTATGATTTTTGCACGAAAAAAAAGCAATCTCTTAATTAATGTATTTTTTGCCGGTTTTATATTTTTGCTTTCTTATATTACCACTAATTCTGCTCAGGCGTTGCATAATTATGGTGCAATTTCTTTTTTATTACTTTATTTTCCCCCAATATTATTATTTTTATTGCTTTTAGGGCTTAAAAAAAATTAAAATATCTTAAGTGGCTGAGGATTTAGGAGAGGGAGGGGGGAGTAATGAAAATTCCTTTATTAAGATATTTTTTAATTTTTGTATTTTTTAATTCTTGTATAAAAATTTCTGCTGATACCATAAGTAATATTTATGAGCAAAAAATTTTATCAATAGATAAATCTGAACTGGCAAAAATGAGTGAGGCTAAATTAGAATCACTTGGAATGAGCAAAGAAGAAACTTTATTAATATTACAGGAACCCCTTTTTTTTATAAGTAAAGATGACTTTCAAATTGCTTTTGGTGGCAATATCAATTTAGAATATTATTTTTATGATAATATGTATCTTTTGAATAAAAATATTCCGGATCAAGAGGGATATTTTAGGGAAGAAATTGATTTGACATTGGATTTAGTTTACGGTTATAAAAAATTTGGACACAGAGCTTTTCAATTATTTATTGATTTACAAAGCAAAGATAAATGGGGCTTTACTGGTGCATACAAAAATACTACAGCAACTCAATTATCAATAACTGATAATATAAATAGTGAAAGTATAAACTTGGGTTATCACGATCATAGGGATTCACAAGTATTTCCTTGGTTCAAAGATGCTTGGATGCAATTTAGTTTTAATGCTATTTTTAATATGAAAAGTGATAAATTACAGTTTTTTAAAATGGGTTGGTTTCCCTTTTTTTTAGGAAATGGCATTGCTTTAGGGGATGCTTATAATCTTATTTTTGAAAATTTAACAAGATTTACATCGGGGGAAAATGCTTCAAGCCCTGGTATTAATATTTTTGGACAAATTGTTAAAGATAGACTTTTATATGATTTGTATTATACAAAATTTAAAGACAAAAGTACTTCTTTAGATACAAATTATAATAATATTAAAAAAAATTTTCTTAACCATTCTCCATCAAGAGGTGTTGCAAAAGATGATGAACTTTGGGCTGCAAGATTACAATGGTTGGCTTTAGATAGTAAAAAATACGGGCAGTTATCTTTTGAACCTTATATTTTTTATAAAGAAGGTTCAGATTTATATACAGAGCAAGAGGGAGATAGTCGAGCTGGTCTGGGCACGTATGGTTTAGCTTTGGATTATACAAATAAGAGATTTAATTTTGGTGGAGAAATTGCATGCAATTTTGGTAAAGAAAAATTTTATGCTTTAGATAAAAATAGTATTTTATTGCAAAGAGACAGTAATGGTTTTTTAAAAGAATACTATAGCAATGTTTATTTAAATTCTCCGGATCCTGGTAATAATGCTCCAGTTACTGATAACATTAAAACAGCAGCATATAATGAGGCAAATAAATTAACTAAATATCCTGCAACTTATCAAACTGTAGATGATCCAGCAAAGGTTCTTACAAACGTTAACAGAATTAGACCTTTTTATAAAAATGATATTGGTGGTATGGCAGCAATTGCATATTGTACTTATAACGCAATTCCTAAGCAGTTAGATTTATCTTTAGAGTTTGGACACGCATCAGGAGATTATGATCCAACAAGCCAAGAAACAAATCATAAAGATAATAATTTTATAGGTGTCCACGAGTTATTTTTTGGAAAAAAAGTTTACAGTGTAATAATGTTGTCAGAAAGGGTTCTTTTAAAACCTACGCCATTAAGAAAGGGTCAAGTTGTAGATATAACAGATATTGTAAATTTTCAATCAGTTAATCAAAACAATAATTTTACTGATATTAATTATCTTGGCACTAATTTTAAATGGACACCAAAACTTTTAAAAAATAAATATTTTGAATTAGATGCAGATTTATTATTTTATTGGAATGATAAATCTTCTTATAAATATGATGCTGAACACCAAAAAGCATCTGAATTTCAAAAAGCTAGTAATTTTTTAGGCACAGAAATAAATTTTATAGCTAACTGTGAAATGTTAAAAAATTTATCTATAACAGGAATTATAGCCTTCTTTTTTCCCGGTAAATTTTTTAAAGATATGAAAGGTTTACCAGTTTATTCTTATCTTGATTATGATAATCCATTGTCTTTAATTAATCCTTCAAGACCTAATGAGTATTATTTAGGTGATAATATGGCAACGTATGCAAATTTATCTTTGAGTTATAGATTTTAAATTTTATTTTTTATTAATTTTACAAGTTCTTGAACGGTATTCTCAAAAATTTCGTTGGTAACATTATAATCAAATAATTGTTCCTGATTTCTAGATTTTGCAGCTTCTTCCATTTCTTTTTGAGCCATTTCTAATCGATCTTCTATTTGTTTTTTATTCAAATCTTTTCGAGCTATAAGTCTAATTTTCAATTCTTTGATTGATGGTGGATTTATCCAAATAAAGATTGCATCTTTGTATATATTTTTTATTCGTTTTGAACCCTCAAGATCTGTAACTAAAATAAAAGATTCGCCTAATTTAATTAAATCAAGAATATATGCTGGAGAGCCATAGTTATTTCCATGATATTTTGTAGTTTCTAAAAAAAAATTATCTTTAAATTTTTGTTCAAATTCTTTATGTGAAACAAAAAAATAATCTTTTTTATCTGTTTCACCCGGTCTAGGGGGTCTTGTTGTATATGTTATTACTTTTGATATTTTATAATCTTCTTTTTGCAATCTTTTAACTGTTTCATTTGATAAAGTGGTTTTTCCCGCTCCTGAAGCAGCAGATAATACAAAAAGCTTGCCTGATTTTGCATTATTTTTCATAAAATTTCCCTTTTTTTAAAGATTTAATACACTCTTGATTCATAAAATTTAGCTTTTTATTAATCTACATGTAAAGTGTTTTTATACAAGGATATAGAAATTATGAATATTAAGTTTATTTTTCTTTTTTTATTGGGTTTATTTTTTGTTTATAATATCAGTTTTACTGGCAATATAGATATAGAAAATCTTTCTTTGTATAAATATTTAAAAAATTTAGATAAAACCGAATATAAAGATATTAAATTTCAGATAGATAAAGCTTTAAACCTCTTTAGTTCTCTTCATGCAAAATTAAACGATAATCATTTTTTTTGTAATTCTAATCGAAAAATTATAAATATGTTTCTTGATATATGCCAAGATTTAAAAAATTTTGAGCAAATTAAGATAAGAGATTTGCGAGCATTAAGATATAAAGTTTTAGATTTTGATAATTATCTTGCAGATTATAAACATATTATAAGAATACCTAAGTTAAGTGAACAAGAAGTTCAGTTTATGGCTGATTTGAAAGCATTTAACAAAAATTTATTAGATTTTTTGCTTAATAGTAGTTTTTTAAATGCAAATTTTGATGAAAAATTTGTAGATCTATTTTTTTATAGACCAAGAGATTTTGTATGTAGGCATAAATTATTTTTTGGAGTTACTACTTGTTTGGCCGCATCTATTTTAGGGTCTTGTATTGGTTACAAATTATTGAATTGCAAAGATTCTGGACATATAAGCAAATATAAAGATTTTACAATACAGCTGAGAGCCACACCACAATCAGGAGCAGAGTGTGGTCTTCATGCTATAAAAAATGCTTTAATTTTTAAATTATTTGATAATCAAGAAGATATTGAAAAAATGCTTAAAGACAAAGATTTTGAGAATTATTTATTAAAAATTTGCAGAGAATATGTTTTGCAGATTAGAGAAGAAGAATGCGTAAGAGCTTTGCCTAAAATTCAAGAAAGAATCGATGTTTTAAAAGCTCAAATCGAAACAGGAATTTTTGATAAAAAATTGAGCAAAGAAAAAAAATTAGAATTAAAAAAAGAACAAAATAATAAAAAAGATTTAGAGCGAAGACGAGGTAATACTTCATGGCTAGATGATGGAGAAATAAGCAGGTGTATTGATTATTTGTCTAGAGAACGTTCAGGTGATAATGATAAAGATTTGTTTGATATACCAGCATTTGTTTTAGGATCGAGTAAAGAAAATAATGCACGTATATTTGAAAGCCTGAATTCTACTGATTCAGATAGAATCCCTAGAAAAATTAATTTTAAAATCAATGGTTCAGAATCAATTATAGTTCGTGATGGAGGACATTGGTTTGCAGCAAAATTAATTAAAGATCCAGATAGCGAAAAGGGCATAAAAATTATAGTTACAAATTCTTTATCTGGAAATCTTAAAAATAGCGAATCTTTGAAACAAATCGTTGATTGGTATTTAAATCCTGAAAATTAAAATTTAGTAATAATAATTCAAATTGACTGCGCCGTTAGGTGCAGTCAAAAGTGTGTTAGACCCTAGTGTTTACTAGGGTTTTATGTTAAATTAATTAAAAATTTAATATTTATTTTTTAATTTTTAGGTAAAAAAACTATGAATAAATTAGCCGATATAAATAAAGATTTTGCTCAATGGTATCAAGATGTTTTAACAGAATCCGAATTCGTAGATCAAAGTCCAACAAAAGGATGTTTTGTATTACGTCCATATTGCTATGCTTTATGGGAAAATATGACAAAAATTCTTGATAAAAAAATTAAAGAAACTGGTACACAAAATGCCTATTTTCCGTTACTAATTCCTGAATCCTTCCTGAAAAAAGAAGCTGAACATGTAGAAGGCTTTTCTCCTGAACTGGCAGTTGTGACACATGCTGGTGGTAAAAAATTGGAAGAAAATTTGGTTGTGCGTCCAACATCTGAAACTATAATTTATTATATGTTTTCTAGATGGATAAAATCTTACCGAGATTTACCATTAAAAATAAATCAATGGGCAAATATTGTCCGTTGGGAAATGAGGACAAGACCATTTTTGAGAACAACAGAATTTTTGTGGCAAGAGGGCCATACAGCTCATGCGACAAAAGAAGAAGCTGGGCAAATGGCCAAAGAAATTCTTGAATTGTATAGGGATTTTGTTGAAAATTATTTGGCAATTCCTGTAATTATGGGAGAGAAGTCAGAAAGTGAAAGATTTGCAGGAGGTGATCAAACACTTTGTATAGAAGGCCTGATGCAAGATGGCAAAGCTTTACAAATGGGAACCTCTCATGTTTTATTACATAGTTTTCCCGCCTCTTTTGATATAAAATTTCAAGATGAAGATGGTCAAGTTAAAACACCATATTGCTCAAGTTGGGGTGTTTCTACAAGAATGATTGGTGGTCTAATCATGACACATGGTGACCAAAATGGCTTAATTATGCCTCCCAAAGTTGCACCAATACAAGTGGTTATTGTGCCTATCTATAAAACTGAAGATCAAAAAGAAATTGTTCTGAATAAAGCAAAAGAAATAAAAACAAATTTATTAAATAAAAATATTAGAGTTGAATTAGATTTAAGAGATCAATTAACTCCTGGTGCAAAATTTTATGAATGGGAAATCAAGGGTGTGCCTCTAAGAATAGAAATTGGACCTAAAGATATAGAAAAAAATCAAGTTGTTTGTGTTGATAGAGTAGAAAAAAATAAGATTTTCATAAATATTGAAGATATACAAAACAAAATAGATTCTATTTTATCTGACATACAAAATTTAATGTTTAAAAAAGCTCAAGAAAGATTGCAAAAAAATTGGCATCAAGCAGAAAATCTTGGAGATTTTTCTCAAAAAATGGCAATTGATGCTGGTCTTTATCAAACAGGCTGGTGTGGTGCTGCTGAATGTGAAGCAAAACTTAAAGATTTTAAAGGCTCAATTAGATGTTTGATTAAAGAAAAAAAACACAAATCTTGTTTTTGTTGTGACAAATTAAGTAAAACAGATATTGTAATTGCAAAATCTTATTAATATTAAAAAAATATAGTTTTTATTAAATTTATGTCACAAATTTTGAAAGAAGATTTAGATTTAACAACTAACTTTCATACTTATCTTTTGACAGAAAAAAGGGTAAGTAAAAATACTTTTTTTGCTTATAAAAAAGATATAGAGCAATTTGTTTTATTTTTTAATGAAAATAAAATATCTTTAGATTCTTGTAATAAAAATCACTTAAAAAAATACCTAAAATTTTTAAATGATCAGAATTTGTCCGCAAAAACGCTTTCAAGAAAAATTTCTGCCTTAAAAAGCTTTTTTAAATTTTTAAATGAACGTTTTGACTTTGAAAATAAAGCAAAAAATCTTATTTTTCCTAAAATAGAAAAAAATTTACCTACTTATTTGACAGAAAGTGAAATACAAAAATTGTTTGGAATTGCAAATAAAGATGAATCTTTAAAAGGCCAAAGAAATAAGATAATGCTTTATTTACTTTATGCTTCAGGAATGCGAGTTTCTGAGCTTGTTGCATTAACAGTAGATCAAATACACTTTGATACAGGATTTGTATTTTTGACAGGTAAAGGCAACAAGGAACGTTCTGTGCCATTGCCTGTTAATATTTTAAATTTATTGCGATATTATTTGGATAATATTTATTTAAAATTATTGCCGGAAAATTCGGGTGAAAAAAAATATCTTTTTTTTTCGGTTTATAAAAATATTATTAAGCCAATTACAAGGCAATCTTTTTGGATAATTTTAAGAAATATTTTGAAAAAAGCTGATATTTATAAAAATATTTCGCCACATAGTTTAAGGCATTCTCTTGCTACACATTTATTAAAAAATGGCGCAGATATAAGGTCTTTACAAATTCTTCTTGGGCATGAAAATATCTCAACTGTGCAGATTTATACACATCTTGAAAAAAAACAGGTTAGAGAAATTATGATAAAAAACATCCAAGGGCATGAATTTCTGTTTTTTTTATAAAAATTAATTTTGATTTGTAAGTAAAAACCTAATTTCAGATAAAGTTGCAATATAGGCTAAATATTGGCTATTAGGTTGAAGATATATAAAAAAAATACAAATTAAGATATTATAACATAAAAAAGTACCACGTGATTAATTAATCACGTGGTACTTTTTTATTATAGGTTTAAGCTTGATTAAATATTTCTTGATTAAAGAAAATAGAAGCTCCGGTGTTTATCCTGTTACGTTCTTCTTCAGATAATTTACTTTCTAGAGTTTGTTTTCTGTTAATTAAATCTTGAAGTTTTTTTTCAAGATTTTCGAGAGTTTGTTCTTTATGCTTGCTTAATACCTGGTCAGGTGTTTCGTTTTTGATTTTTTCACATGAATACTCAATTTCAAGAATTTCTATTGAAATATCAAGAAAACTAATTTTATTATTTTTTTGTATTTTGCATTGCTCAGATTCCATTGGATAAACATTAGTTAAACTAAAATAAGATGCTATTAACATATATGACAATAAAATGTATTTTGAAAATTTGTTCATAAAAACCCCAATAAAATATTAATAAAGTATTAATGTTATAAAGCTAAAAAGTTTAATAAAACTAATACTGAAATGCTATAAAGTCAAATGATTTTATTCTGGTTTTGGGTAGTTTTCTAAAATTTCAATTATTTCAGAATTATTAACTTGTTTTGCTACATCTAATGGAGTTTGATTATATGAATTTACTGCGTTAATATTGGCTCCTCGAGATAAAAGTTTTATAAGACATTTTTTGCATTTATTTGCAGCTGCTACATGTAAAGGAGTTTCTCCATCATTGTTTTTAGCCTCTATACCTGCATGTTGGTCTAATAGTTCTGTAAGGCATTCTATATTATTATCACTTGAAGCAAGGTGCAAGGGTGTATCTCCATCAATATTTTTTACGTCAAGATCTGTATTATATCTTAATAATAGGCGAATAATTTCTTTTGATCGAGCAGCATGTAAAGGAGGATTAAGGTATATTTCTTTAACATTAACATCTGCTCCATGGTGTAATAACATTTCTATGTATTCAATATTATCTTCTTGTGATATAGCAGAGAACAGAATAGTTCTTTCATAATTATCATGAACAGGCAAGTTAATAATAAATTTTTTTATTTTTGAATAATCTATAATATTTTGGCCGTTATTATCTTCTTTATTTGGATTAAGCATATTATACAAATTTGAATCTATTTTTTTTATTATTTCTGAATATTGTTGCCAAAACAACTTACTTTGTTCTGTAAGATAATTATCAAATAAAATCTCATTATTTTTTTCATCTTCTTCTGGAAATCTAGTCAATACTGCACCTTCAAGTTCAACTTCTAGCATAACTTGTGTGAAAAATGTGTTAGCATTAGGAAAATTATGCAAATTAGGTAACATATCAATCCAAGGCTCTCTTCGCCATTCTTTTTTTGCAAATACAAATACAGTTTGTCTCCATTTATTAATAGCATTAATATTGGCGTTATGCGCTAAAAGTTCTTCAATAAATTCTATTTTTTTATAAAAAATAGCCATATGTAATGGTGTTTGAACATGATTATCAACAATATTAATATCAATATTAGAGTTTCTTAAAAGTTCTCTAAATCTCTTTATATTATTTTCTAAAATTGCTAAATGCAGGTCGGATGATCCGTTTTTTTCTAAAAAATTTGTGCTTAATAAAATTTCATTTGAATAGGAACTTATGTTCTTTATAATGTGTACATTTTGTGCAAGAAAATTTTGAAAATTTTCTTCCAAAGAAATATTGGAACAATCTCTTTTGTCAAAAAAATATGTTCTTGAATGAAAATTTTCACCTTCTCCATGTAAGCCTACTAGTGTCATTAAAGGTGCTACCCAAAACAATTGACTTAAAACGTCATCTGGATTTAAATACTTTCTTTTTTCTACAAAGACAGCATAAAGTATCTTTTTTTTGCATATTAAAGATCCAACAGATGCACCTTTATCAAAAATAATTCCGGATAAAAACGAGTTTCCGTAAGATAAGTATGAATTAGCAGGAAGTGAAATGTTATCTTTATCTCCCTTTATTATTTTATCTAAATAATTTTCATATCCATTTGTGGCTCTATATAATACAAATGAATTTTTTTGTATAGCTTGAAATTCTATATCTATTATAGATTTTATTATATTTTTAAACTCTTCATTTATTTGTATATTTCCACACTTGTTAATATTTGAAAGTTGATCAAAAATAGTTTTACAATCTTCTATGTTTATCTGTTTGTTATTTAAATTAATAAAATTTTTAAGATTTTCGATTATTAGATTATTAAGGCATGCATGTGTATTTATAACTATTTCGTCTTTATTAACAGGATATTCTGATTCATCAAAATCATAATGCTCGTCACCATTTTCAGTTGGCCGAAATATTTTTTGTAAATTGGGATCAGTTTGATAGTTAACGTAAAAAAACCATTCATAAAGAATAGTTGGTAGAAAAATAAGGCGAAGCTGCGGATTTATTTCTTTTAATTTTTGCTCAATAAAAGCTTGCTCATTTGATAAAAGATTATTTTTTTCTTGTTCGCAAAGCTGATTAAAGGCTTGATTATTATGCCAAGTGCAAACTGGAAATTGATAACTTAATAGAGTGTTATAAATTTGATTATACATTTCTCTTGGTGGAGCTTGAAGAGTTTGTCCGTCATTGAACACAATAATATATTCAGCGGGTGTGTAAGAAAAATAAATTAAAAATGCAGTGAATGCGTAAAAAAATTTTTTAAACGACATTATTAAGCCTCCATTTCATTTTAATAAAATATTATATTTACTTATTTATTGTATATAAATATCTTATTAAATAATTACAATTAGTCAAATTTTAATAAAAAATATTGAAAAATAGTTAAAATTTGATAATAAAACGTATTTTCACGGGTTTAAATTACAGAAAATATAAGTATCTATGTTGTTGAATTTATTTCAAAACTTTTCCCGTCATATGTGCCCAGAGAATTAGATCTAAGCGATCTAAAGGCATTTCAAAATTTTTTAAAATATTTTCTATATAAAAATATTTTTTTGGTGTAATAGTTTTTGGAATCTCTTTAATAAAATTATTTTGGTACAAAAATCTTAAAATGTGACGATCTATTATTGCAACATCATGATAACCAACGTTGCGCAAAAAGTGTGAGCCCTCTTTATAACCAAGACCCTTGATATTGTTTGCAAGAAAATTTCTAGCCTCAAAAATACCCATATTTTTTTCTATTTTTGTTACTATATCTTTAATTTGCATAAATTCACGTGCTAAAAAAATATATTTTGCTTTAGTATTATGAAATCGGTGTCCACGTTTTTTTATTATATAGGCGATTTCTGTTTGTGTTTTTTTTGAGAAACCTTCTTTGTCCATTTCAATTTGGATATTAATAGCTGTCTGAGCTTTTGAGTTTGCTGTGAGTAAGCAAAAACACAATTCGCTGAACCAGGTTATGTTATCTGCTTTATTAAGTTTTGCAAAAAATTTTAATTGAACGTCAATTTGATCTTTTAAATTTTGATCTAAATTTTTTAATATTTTTTCTAAAAGTTTTTTCATATTAATTATTATATTATTTTTACAATAATTTAATTTTTTTGTTTTGCTAATTAAATTCCATGTTTTATAATTATACGAGTCAATATATTTTACTTAAATTATTTTTTTTAACAAATAAGAAAGAGCAGTATGAATGGTAAATTTAATATAGCACAGAAAGATTTAATTTCGTTGTTATCTTCTATGCAACCTATTTGCAATAAACGTACAGCCCTAGATGTTACGGAATATATTCTTTTTCAAATAGCACCCAAAGAACTCATTTTAAAAGCTACAGATTTAGAAGTTAGCCTTCAATCAAACATTACAATATCTAGCGATTTATTAGATAATGTAGATTTTTTAATTTCAGGAAAAAGAATTTTTGAATTAGTTAAAGAATTGGAAGGTGAGATTGAGTTTACAATTCAAGATAATCAATTGAATTTAAAAGCAAGTGGAGTGGAGCTGGCACTAAATATAAGAGATAAAGAAGATTTTCCACCATTTCCTGAACGTATAGAAAATTTAATGCAAGTTGATTCTACCTTTTTACTTGATATGATTTCTAAAGTTGCATTCTTAATTCCACAAAGTAATTCGAATGCTGCACTAAATGGAATGCTTTTAGAATTTACAGATCAAGGTATGTGTATGGTAGCAACTGATGGACACAGGTTATCAAGAATAAAAACCGATAAATATAAGTTAGCAGAAGAAAAAAAATGGTTATTACCAAAAAGAGCAGTTTTAGAATTAAAAAAAATTTTAGAATCTACTTTGGTAGAATCAATTTTTTTAGGAGTTTGTGGAAATCAATTGGTCTTTTCTGGCACAAATTTTAATTTTTTTACAAAATTAATTTCTGATTCATTTCCTCATTATTTGCCTGTTTTACAAAAAGATGATTTTATGCCCGCTATTGTAGACAAAGAAGCCTTTTTAAAAACTTTAAAGAGAACGAGTTGTCTTTTAGGTGGTCAATTTCTTGCTACAGATTTTAGTTTTCAAAAAGATATAATATATGTAAGTTTACACAATAAAGAAGTTGGTAAACTAGATGAATCAGTTACATTACAAAATTTTACTGGAGATTCTTTTAAAAGCCAGTTTTATTCACCATACATGCTATCTGGTTTGCAAGTTTTTCCTCAAGAAAAACTACAGTTTTATATAAAGAGTAATACAAAGCCAATAATATTTGAGGCTCAAGAGGATAGTTATCAATTAACTTATCTTGTAATGCCGGTTTCTTCTACCCAGGGACAACAAGAACAAAATAATAATTAAGTATAATTGGGTAGGTAATTAAGTGTTTATTGATAGCATAAAAATAAAAAATTTTAGGTGCTTTAAAGATAATATTTTTTACTTTGATAAAAAATTTATTTTGTTGCAAGGTTTAAATGGAACCGGAAAAACAAGTATTTTGGAAGCAATTTATTATGCGTGTTATCTAAAATCTTTTAGAACAAGGCTAAATAAAGAATTATCTAATTTTGAAAGTGATCATTTTTTTTTGCAAGTTGATTTTAAAGAAGATGCAGGAGAACTTAACTCTATTAGCACAGGTTTTTCTGGTGATAATGGTAAATTAGTAAAATTTAATCAAAAACTGATTAATAGTTATAAAGAAATAATTTCTAGATTTAGAATTATAAGTGTAACTGAGGATGATTTATTACTTATAAATGGCTCGCCAGATTTTAGGCGAGCCTATTTAAATCAATCTTTATTTTTGTTGGATTTTAATTTTTTACAGAACTTGCGTAAATATAAACAGATTTTAGAAAATAGAAACAGTTTTTTATTTAAGAACAGCCCGTTATTGCTTTTAGGTCAAAAAAAAAATGAATTATTAATTTGGACAAAGCAATTGTGGGAGTATTCATGTTTGTTACAAAAAGCACGAATTAATTTTTTAACCGATGTGCAAATAGAAGTTAATAATTTATTAATAAATTATTTTAATTTTAATAAAGAATTTTTTAATAAAGATACCCAAGGAATTTTGCTTGATTACTTAGCTAAAAACCTAGATATATCTTTAGACTTTGATAATTTTTGGAATTTTTATTTGAAAAATTTATTAGAAAAAGAATGTAAATTTGGGAGAAGTTTTTTTGGTATTCATTTGGATGATTTTGTTATCAGTTTAAAAAATAAAAAATCACGAATGTTTGCATCCAGAGGTCAACAAAAACTAATATTGTTTTTGCTTAAAATCGTACAATTACAAATTTTGCAAAAAGATGGCGAAAAAGGCGTGCTTTTATTAGATGATTTTTTAACTGATTTTGACGAAGAAAAATTGGATTGTTGTTTAGATTTGTTAAAAAATATGAAAAATCAAGTTTTTTTTACTAGTCCTATAAGAACTTTTTTAGATTATAAAACACCTTTGATTAATGATTTACAGGTAATAAAGATTTGATTGACTTACTTTTAGAATGATCTATGATAGTTGCTCGGCTAAAATTTTTTAAAATAAATTTTTTCATTACTACTCTCCTTTTTGCATCATGTGGAAATTTTTTGCATGATGGAAAGTTTTTTCTCAGAAAACGATATTTATATTTATAATTGAAAAGAAAACGTCGAAAAATGTTTCTTTAAAATAAAATATATAAATTACTTGATTTTCTGTTGGAATTAGTTAAACTGATTTTACTTAGAGTGAATTAAGGGTGTCTTACCCCTAAAAATTTGTTGAATCTTTGTATTCTTTGAATGATACACAAAAAAGACATACAAAGAAGATACTTTTAAAGGCTTCATTACTACTCTCCTTTCTCCTTTTTTCCGCCACATGAGTACTCCTTGTGTGGCGGTTAATTTTTTTGTAGTTAAATCAGTATTTAATTTTTGTAAAATTTGTAAAAAATGATCAAATTATAAAAAAAAGGGCTATAATTTTCACAAAAAACACGAATTTTGTAATTTTTATGAAAGTTATAGCCGTATTAATATTAAAATTAAATTTTAATATTTTTTAACATAATAACCATTATCAGAAGCAATTTATTTTAATGCTTTAATGAGTCGTTCATATTCTTCGTATTCTTTTAATTGCTTTTCAATGTATCTTTCAAACTCTTCTATCTGTCTTTCGATGTAAGCTTTTTGTTCTTTTGTGATTTTTTGACCTTTAGAAATCTCTTCAAGCTCTGCTATTTGAGCATCAATATAAAATTCAAATTCTTTTAGTTGTTTATCCAAATAAGCCTTTTGGTGTTTAGTAATTCTTAGCGCTTTAGACAATTGTTCAAGCTCTTTTACATGTTTACCAATATATTCTTCAAGTGCTGCATATTCTTCAAGTTTTGCAAGCTCAGCTTTATTTATTTTTTTAATATTATTCATGAAGATCCCCTTTTTTTATATAAAATTATTAATTATTGCTGGTTCTCAAGATGAAATTATCTATTATTACCCTAGCAACTTTAATTACTAATAGTCAAACAAAATTATTTATTAAAAAATATATTAAAATTGTTTATTTAATAAATAATTTTGTTTTATTTTCCAAATGCCACAAATGCCTACAGCTAAAGCGTCCGTAACATCATTTTTCTCAATTTTCCCCAAATCATTTAATTTAGGAAACATAGAAAGCACCATCAACGCTACCTGTTCTTTTGCTGCTCCACCAAAGCCTGTAACTGCAATTTTTATTTCTCTTGGTGAAAATTCAAAAATAGATAATTTATTTTGGTCTGATAATAAATAAAGAATACCTCTTAAATACCCTAATTTTAAAAAAGTTTGTACATTTTTACCCAAAAACGGCGTTTCTAGAGCCAGTTGTCTAATTTGAAATTTATTAATTTTTTCTTTAAAAAAATCATAAAAACATCCTGCTCTTTCAGACAAATGTTTTTTCACGTCTAATTTTAGATATCCAAAATCTAAAACAAATGTTTTATTATTTTCTATTTTTAAAACAGAATATCCTGTGATATTAAAACCTGGATCAACGCCCAAAATTACGCATGGCTCCACCTTATCTCCCTTTAACTATTTTTTTAAAATTATTTACTTTTTTTTAATATTCTGTTGGGGCTATATCTTCAAAATGTGTAATTTCACCGTTAAAATTGATATGAAAATTACCTATCGGGCCATTTCTTTGTTTACCTATAATAATTTCTGTTAAATCAGGGTGATCTGTATCTGGATTATAAACAACATCACGATAAACAAAAAATATCACATCTCCATCTTGCTCTATTGCTCCAGATTCTCTTAAATCAGAAAGTAATGGTCGCTTATCCATTCGACTTTCTAATGAGCGAGATAACTGAGACAATGCAAGCACTGGAATATCTAACTCTTTTGCCAGGGCTTTTAAAGATCTTGAAATTTCTGAAATTTCTTGTGTTCTGTTTTCATGTTTTTTGTTAGAACTTAATAATTGTAAATAATCTATAATTAATAAATCTACATTAGAGCTAGATTTAAGTTTTCTGGCTTTTGCTCTTAATTCCAAAATATTAAGGCCAGGAGAATCATCCACATAAATTTTTGCTTCTGCTAGTCTTGCTGCAGTATTTGTTAATTCAACCCATTCATCAGAACTTACTAAAGCATTTCTTATTTTTTGATGAGGAATTTTTGATTCTGAAGAAAGCATTCTTAAAACAAGCTGTTCAGATGACATTTCTAAAGAAAAAACTCCAACCCCAAAACCAGCCTTCCATGCATTAAGACACATGTTTAAAGCTAATGCTGTTTTACCCATAGAAGGTCGCGCCGCTAAAATTAAAAGATCACCTTTTTGCATTCCACTAGTTATATTATCAAATGCAGCAAATCCTGAAGGAACGCCTGTAACGCCTTCTCTTGAACTTTTTATTTTTGCCAAATGTTGAAATGTTTTTTTCAATAAACTTTCAAACGGAACAAAATTAGAAGGTGCCAATTTATTAGAAATTTGAAAAATTTTTTTTTCTGCCGCATCTAAGACTGGTTCAATTTCTTCTAATTCTTGCCCATAACAGCTTGTTATGATATCAGTAGCAGATTGTATTAATTGTCTCAAAACAGACTTATCTTTAACAATTTTTGCGTGTTGAGTAATCATACCAATTGCAGGAATATCTTCCTGCAATTCTAATAAATACATCAATCCACCAACTTGTTCTAATTTCCCTATTTTTTCAAGTTCATCTTGTAAAACAACTAAATCAATTTTTTGATTGGCTTGAGCAAGATCAAAAATCACCTGATAAATAACAGAATTTGCATCATCATAAAAATCACTAGATTTAAGAGTATCTGTTACCAATGTCAAATTCTGACTGTTAAGTAAAATAGCGGCTAAAACAGCTCTTTCGGCCTCTTTACTATACGGTAAATTTTTACCTAAAAGTCTTTCTGTATGGTTATTTTTATTTTTAACCCAGTCTGTAAAAGCCTGTTGTTTTGGCATATTTTTATTTTCGATTTTTTATTTTAATTTCTCATTTTACTGGCTTATCGCAACAACTTTTAGTAAAAATTCAGGTTTTAATTTAGAAGAAAATTTTATAACAACAGGATAATCTCCAACATTACGAATAGCTTTAGGAAATTCTATCTGTTTTTTATTTATAACAATTTCTTTTTCTTTTAATAAATCAACAATTTCTTCTGGACTTACAGAACCGTATAATTTACCCCCATCATGGGCTTTCTTTTTGATGGTTAAATGCATATTTTTTATTCTTTCTGCCAACATTGCAGTTTTACTACTTAATACCTGTTTATCTGCTACTACCTTCTTTTCTTTAACTTTAAAAAACTCTAACTCTTGTTCTGTTATTTTTATTGCAAGTTTTCTTGGAATAAGAAAATTTGTAGCATAACCATCTGACACTTTTATTACCTGACCAGCCATTCCTATTTTTTCTACATCTTTTAACATATATACTTGCATTTTTTGCCTTTCTTAACTTGTTTGTTTTAACATGTTTTATTATTTTTAAAGATCTTATAAAGATTATCAGATTTTTTCTGGCCAGCCAACATATAAAATAGGTAAATCAAGTTTATAAGAAGTAAGAATTACAAAATTTTTCATAAGCTTTTTAAAATATGACATAAACCAGCTATCATTTACAAATAAAAATATCGTTAAATCTTTTTCTTTATTTTTCAATTTTTTTATTTTGTTTAAATTTAAGAAAAAAATTTCTGAACATATTATCGGTATTATTTTAAATTCATCAGAAATTTTAAAAAAAGTTAATTCTGTTGTTTTCGATCTAGAAAACTCAAGTTTGTTTTTTAAAAAATTTTTTCTTATTTTTAGGTTTTTTAGTGATTTGGGAGTTTTTTCTACAAGCTTTACACAATGTTTTTTGTCATAAAAATTTATTATGCGACATTGATTAATAAGATATACTGTCTGAAAAATTTTTTCTTGCCCCAATTTTTTATCTAATCTTTGTGATCCTAAAATCAATTGTGCATTAGATGGCAAAATAGAATCCCATAATTTTATTTGCTCTAAATTTTTATTTAAAAAAAATGGATATGTTGTCTCTGGGCCAACTATTATCAAATTTTCAAATTTATCTTTATATTCTTCTAAATTAAGATTCGCTAATTCATGATAAATATGTTGCCCTACCCTACATGCTGTCAAATTTTTATCAAAACAGTTCAAGGGTTTTAAATAAAATACTGGAGGCCCTACCTTAAATGCAAGCGACATTTTAAACGGGCACCAAGAAATCAATGGCAATATTGGATTTATAAATGGATACCCTTCTATTTTCCCAACAAACCAAATAGAGTAATTCGTTAAAAATAAAAAATAAATAAACAAACAAAACAAAAAAATTATTTTTTTTAAAATCTTATTTATAAAAAAATTTATGCAAATTTTTGTTACTAAAAAAAAACATGCAGTTAAAACTGAAACATATAATACGATAGCAATATATATTAAACTGATAAAAAAATAATTTATAAAAAATTTAGAAATTAATAACTCTAAAAACCAAACAAAATGCAAGCCATAGGCAATAAAACCCCACAAGAACCCTGTTGCAAAAAAAGTTAATCGTTTTCTTTGTAATAAAAAAATTTTATATAAAAAAATAAAAGAAAAAAATATTAAAAAAGCCAATTTTTCAGGTAAAAAAAAAGCTGCGCTAAAAAAAATTGCCGATAGTGTTGTTCTTAACAATAAATTCATTTTTTTGTACATCTTTTATTAGTAAACAACTTAATTTAAATAAAATTTTATTATTTTTATCTTGCAAAAAAGTACTTATAATAATCGCTTGATTATTATAGCTCTGTGAATTTTGCACTCTTTGTTGTTTTTTTTCTTTAATAACATTAGCAACAATTGTATAAGATCTAAGATTTTGTAAATAATTATCTTGGCTATTTTTAGCTAAATTTTCTACAATACTGTCTAAGTTTATATTAACAGGCTGTTTTGTTTTATAAATTTTTAAATAATAATTTTCAAAATTATTTTTAATTAAAAATAAACTGTAATTTAATAGCGCTTGGTTCAGATAAAAATTTTTATAATACTTCTCTTTCTGAGTTACTAAATCTAGAATAAGCCCCATTTTTTGCCAATAACAGAATACTAATAAGCTTAGCATAGAAGTAATCGTCATAACTAAAAGCAAAATATAACCTTTATTTTTTTTAATCATGATTTTTTAACTTTATATCAACTGCAACAAGCTTTCCTTTTTTTTTATCTAATTTAAATGCAAAATCAACAAAATTATAATTTATTACGCTTGAAATTTTTTTTAACCAATTCTTAGTAATAAAATTATACTCTCCCTCAATTCTTTTTATCCCATTTTTATCAAAGGAATAACCAACACAAACAACATACTCCTGTCCTGATTTATCTAATAATTTTTTACGAAAAACAAAATTTTGTTCGTCCCAATCTTGTAAATTCCAGCTAGCACTATATAAATCTCTTCTCAAAAGATCTAATACTATACTGTTTTTAATAATCAAATCATTTTTTTTATTATCAATAATTATTTTGTTTTGAATAGAAGAAAAATGGCTTAAAATTAAAATTGCAAAAAAAGAAGCCCCACCAACATATAAAAATAGTTCTATTAAAGAGAAAGCTTTTTGATTTAAAGTTTTAAACTGCAAGCTCTTCTCCTATAACTAATTTTATGCTACAAATTTGATCCGTTGGTTTGTTAATCAAAATTTTGCCTGAATCGGTAATTAATTTAAACTTGAACTTTTGTAAAATTAATAAATCTTTTTCTTGTATAGCATATTTTTCAGAATAAAATCTATATGTTTCGTTACAAGCTGAAATCTTTTTTTCTGTTTTGTTATCTTCTATATATTTTATCACATGCTCTAGTATTTCCAATTTTTTAGTAGCTAAATCCTTTAAATATATACTTAAAACCTGAAGTTTAGATATCGCTGTAAAAAAAATGACAAAAATCGCAATAGATATCAAAAATTCTATTAGTAAATAACCTCTTTTGTTTTTCATAAATTTATAGTAAAATTAAATTATATTAGATTATAAAAACTCTTTAATTATTTAATCATAAAATTGCATAATTTAATTAGTAAAAAAATAATTAATCAAAAAAAATAAATTTAAAGGGGCAAATCATGAGAAAAATAATTTTTCTAATTTATCTTTTTTTTATATTTTTTAACTTTAATGTAAAATGTTATAAAAATGCGCCAGAAAACCCAGATTCAGCAGCCGCATCCTCAGAAGAAGATTTTTTTGAAAAATTTTTTAAAGAACTTTTAAAAGAAACTGAAGAACAAGGATTAGATGAATCTTTAACACCCACGGGACAACCTTTACTTCCGTCCAAAATTCAACAAAAACCATTTGAACCAGAAGAAAAAGCCCAACCAATTATTACTGAAAAAAAATTAACTAAAGAAGAATATTTTTTACAATCCCCACAGGAAACACCATCAGTTACTAAGGAAAAGGGATTACAAGATAAAAAGAAAGGCGTAAAAACACCCAAAACCACAGAGACTCTTGTTAAAAAATTATCAAAAGAACGAAAAGAAGCTTTTAATTTTTATATCAATAAATTTGAAGATTCGTTAAAAAAATTAGAATCTAAAATTGATAGTCTTTTTACTCTCGATATTTTATTTAAAGAAGATTTAGAAAAAATAAATTACAAAAAAATTATAAATTCCATTAAAAAGGAACTTGGCCAAATTACTAGTAAAAGCACCCTGAGAAAAGCTTTCTTCTTACCAAGTCAAACAGAAACGAGAAAAAACATTTTTAATGCAATTAAAGAATTGGATAAAATAGGACTTCAAATAATAAAACAAGAAAAAAAGACTGAAGAAGAAATCGAAGAAGATATTATTAAAGAGCTTGAACGTTTGTCTGAAAAAAAACCGCTTAAAAAAAGCTTTACTTTTGATAAAAATTTGCAAACAAGTATTAAAAAATTAATCTCACAAAACTTAAAAAAAATTCAAGAAAATTTAGAAAAAATAAGCACTATTCCTGTTGTTAAAAAAGAATTAGAAGCAAAGAAAAAAGAAAAAGAAAAATTAGAAGCTCAAGCCGCAAAACGTCTTAAAGAGAAATATACTCCTGCTTATCAGCAACCTAAATACTACCCTGGGCACAAACGTCCAGAATATCCTTATGGTGGCTATGATAGTTTTCCAAGCAGTTATTATCCATCACAATACCCAAGCTATACAGAAAAACCAGAAACAAAGCCTTCTACAATTACCCCCACAGAAACAACAAAAGAAGATTCCGAAAAAAAAGACCGTAAATATATTGAAAAAGAAAAGGATACTATTCAAAAAATAAAAAACCTTATAGATAGCAATATAAAATTGCTATCTGAAGTGTTGACTGACAGTGCAAAAGATAACGATTTAGACAAAATTTTATCTCAAAAAAAATTAAGTAAGATTGTAAAAAATCTTCAAAAAATAGAAGTATTAAATGATAAATTTTCTAAAACTGAGCAAGAAAATATCTCTAAATCTCACGGTTATAATCAAGAAACTTTTGATGATTTGTTAAAAAAATTTATACCACTAGGTGTAAAATTAGCTAAAAATTTGATACCTAAAAAAGAAGAAGAAATTCATGCAATATTATCTTTATTAGAAAAAGAACCTGAATTAAGAGACAAAGAAGTAGCTAAATATGAAGAAGAACTCTTAAAAAGCTTAGATCGCGAAATTGTAGAAAATGGGTCACCGGAAGAAAAGCAAAAGCTATTTCGAGATTTACAAATTCTTATTAAGACAGAACCTGCTTCTGAATATATCTTTAAAAATTTAAGGGAAAAAGAGTTTGATCCTGATTCTGATGCTATTCAAAAATTTTTTCGCGAACAAAAACGTGAAAAAGCAAAACAAAGCAGTGATAGTGAAAAATTCAGAAAACTGCTGTATTCAGAAGAACAACAACCAGAACTTAAACCAGAAGCAGAATCGATTGAAACTCAAGAACAGGTCCCTCTAGCTCCTTTTGAGTGGGGGCCAGGTCACAGGTTGGGACGACCCTAACTCGAATAAATTTTGAATTTAATAATTTTGAAATTTAATACATTAAAACAAAAAAGAAGCCGGTTTTTAATCCGGCTTCTTTTTATAAACTAATTGTTTATTAAATCATTTTATTTTTTCTTTTTCAACTGTTTAGCTAAATTAGCACCCAATTTTATAACTGAATGAGCACTTAAAAGTAATGAAGCTAAGCCTCGTGATAGTGTAAATAGCCCAGGAGTTCCTGGAAAAAGCCCTAAACCAGCTGCAACTGATAATTTTAGAAATTCAGGGTGTCTTTTAAACAAGTTTTTAAACAAGTTTAGTCTATGAGAAAAACCATTTTTTAAAGATTGTTTACCAATTTTAAAAATTTTTTTAATGTCAGACTCTTTTGTGTTTGAACTATTCAATTTATAAAATCTTGAAAATCCAGGAAATTGAACAGTAGAAGTAGTTGCCTGTGGTATAGCAGTTGTCGAAGTCACAGTTGAATTTTGTGTTGTCACGGCTGTAGGTTGTGCTGTTACCGGGGTAACAGGAGCAATAATAGGAGAACTTTCTTCTTGATCCTCTTGAAACTCAGGTAAATCTATTTCTAATAAATCAGGATGATTAACTGATAATTCAGAGTTAGCAATAGGTGATTCAGGATTTAAATTTGGTGTATGCGCAGGAGTTGGAGTTCTTGAAACTACACCGCTGTGATCTTCTAATCCTGCAGCATTGCCGGTATCCGGATTATCAACCGGAGAATTTTCTTGAACTTCAGGATTAATTGTTGCTTCAGGGTTCAGTGTTGGGGTAAGAGGTGTAGGTACAGCGTCTGAAGAAAGAGTTGATGGTATGGGACAGAAATATCTTAAAAAATATGGTGTTTTAGTAGACCTAGTTCCATCTTCTTGCATAGCTTGTACATCACAAGAGAATGCAAAAAACCTAAAACTGTAGCAAAAAGTATTTTGTTTAACTTTTTCATAAAATAACCTCCGTTAAAAAAAATATTAAAATATAAAATTAAACGCTATTTATAATTAAAAATTAAATATTTTCAATTATAAATTAATATGACAAAATAAATCATACTTGTAAAATGCTGCCTACTTTTTACTTTTTTAGCATTTTTTCCAAATTTTCAGACAAAATGTTTTTATCCATTTCCCCAGGTTTAGCTAAAACATGAAGGCTATGGGCCTTAAAAGTTAGCTGAAAACCCACAAATTTGATGCAATTAGGGTAACAAAATAGAAAAATTGGCAAATCTATTGAACCATTTACTGGTACAACTTGTCGCTCAACTAAAATGATATTCATTAAAAAATTCAATAATTTTGGATTTTTTAATGCATCTAAAGATAAAAAAACCGCTTTTTCATTATATTTATCTGCTAATTCCTGAAACATATTTTTAGGGTTTTTTGTAGAATCATAAATTTTAATAATCATAGGTTTTGATGGAAATTTTGAGGTAATTGTTAAAAATTGAAGAAAATCATTAATTATGTAAACGTGACTTTTGTCTCCAGTTTCTCTTATTTCTTTTACTATTTTTTTATTATTTTTATTTTTCGCTATTTTAATAGACTTTTTGTTTTTTGGCAGTAAATTTTCAGATACTTTAAATAATTTCTCGGGCGGACCTTGATGTGAATTTAAAGGTCTAAATAAGATAAAAAAGAATAGGCTTAGATAGAATATTTTTAAAAAATTAATAATTTTTCTTTGAATAAAATTTTTAAACATACTAGCTCCCCCTAAAATTAGTTTTATTTATTAATTAATAATAAAATAAATACAGATAAATATTCAACATTAATATAAATTTAGATATAAGTTTAGAAGGTTCATTTTATGTTTTTTAAAAAAATTATTTTGTTATTTCTTTTTATTTTTTTACAGAATTTCCAAATTTTGGCTATGCAAAAACATGATCAACCTCAAAACATTGAACAAAAAAATTGTTCACAAAATATTCAAGATATGCAAGATATGCAAGACGCAAATGTTTTAAGTTCTTTACTAACAAACTTAAAAATACAAATATTGCTAGCTTATTTTATTACTATAACTATAAATTTTAATTACGAAGATTTTTACGAAGATTTTCTAAACGATATACTACCCGATGATATGGAGATTTTAAAAATAAAAAGTCGAGAAATAAATCAAAGATATTGTGACTTTTTTTTAAAACAAAAAGAAAATTGTGCACAAAGAATAAATCGTTACAAAAATATTTTAAGAAAAACACCACTAAAGCAATCTGATAAATATATAATCAAAAATATTTTAAAAAATATTAATAAAAATAAAAACTTTTATAAAGGTATAGCAAAAATATATTTTAATAAAAGACTATCTCTAATCTGCACTTCATACACATTCAAATTATTTAATGCTTTAAATAGAATTATTTTTTTTCAAAAAACTATACAGGAAAATCCTGAAATCAAAACAAACGAAATAACCAAAAAAGAGATTTTTAAAGAAGCTTTAGTTATAACAATAATATTAAACTCTTTAGGTAATACAAATTCTATTGATGACACAGAAATAAACAGAATGAACAAATTAATTTTAAATGCAAAACAATTTGAATTGCCTAGCAATATCATTAACGATATAAAATATATTGTAGAAGAAAATTATAAATTAATATCAAACTCTTTAGATATTGTAAAAAACTTAAATAATCGTGGTTTCTTAGGTCGTTGCATAAGCATTAGGACTGAAATATCTATTTTTATGATTGAAAATTACTTTCAAAACATAAACATAGAAAATTTATTAAAAATACAAAATTGGTTTTTTATAAATGCAAGAAATTTTGATCAAGATGATATAATAAAAAAAATTCAAGATCAAATCTTATAATGCAACAAGAACAATGCCTAGCTCTTTAGCCTTTTCAACAAAAATTTCTTGATCAGCAATAAAAGCCTGATCAGCATGCCAGGCTATAACCTTTACTTGTCCAGGTTTTATGTTTTCTAAAGTTTTTGGACCTAATGTAGGTAAATCATATTTTTTATTTTGATTTTTGTGAGCAGTCTTACAAATTATAAGATCGTTTTTTCCTAGTTCAATGCCTCGCTGAATACATTTATCCGTCCCCTCTATTGCCTCAACAGCAATAATCATTTTGTCTTTAACTAAGATGGTCTGGCCAATATCGCAAAAAGATATATTCGATGCAACTTGCATTCCAAAATCTATATTTTCTTGCAACTCTTTTGTAATTTTACCAATCAAAATACCCGGTTTTACAAAAAGTGATTGCATAATATCACTTTGTTTAAGAACTTCTATATTTTCTTTTTTTAAATAATTAATTAAACCCTCCATTATAGTTTTATCACTTCTACTTGCTAGTGAGGCAAGAAGTTTTAAACAAAGCCAATCAAATTTTAAATTTTTTAACAAATTGCTTTTATCAACTTTGCCAATAAATAATACATGTGTTGCTTTATTAGATTTTAATAAATCTTGAATTTTGCCAAGCTTAAAAAATTCTTGAGCATAAATTTTTGTATAATTTTGAACCACTTCTTTGATCTGTTCAAAATTATCTTGTGGAAATAAGCTTATTACAAAAAAATTTTTATTTTTTTCAATTAAGCTCTTACAAGCTTGCTTGGGTAAGCTGCCAGTGCCCGCTATAACAGCAATCATTTAATTGCGTCTCCAAAATTTCTTCTATCTTTAATGTTAAACTTAATGCAGATAAATCTTGTTGTGCATCAGATAATTGTTTTCCTGTTTTAATAGAATTTACAAAATTTTCAATTTCAAGTTTTAATGGATTATCTTTATAAACAAATAATCTTTCTATGGTACTTTCTTGTTTATATTTTAATTGATCTGATCCTATTTTTACACTATCGCTCGCAGATTTATGTATAGAAATATCTTGAGTTGTAAAATCTAATTTAATAAAAGAATTTTTTTGATGAATACACATGGTTCTTTGTTTGGTTTGAGATACACGACTTGAAACAATTTTAGCCAAAACACCATTTTGAAAAGTTATTATAACAGCAGCAATATCACTCAAATTTGTATTTATTCTGTTACCAATAACGCTAAAACTTTTTACTTGAGAATTAACCAAATTTAATAAAATATCTATATCATGAATCATAAGATCCATAATTACACTATCATTTTGAACTCTTTGAATAAAAGGGCCCATCCTGTGGCACTCAATTAAATATGGATCCTGAATTATTTTTTTTAATTCTTGAACAGCACCATTAAATCGTTCAACATGACCTATATGCAAAGCCAAGTTGTTTTTTTGTGCAATCTCAAAAAGTTCTTTAGCTTGTAATAAATTTTTAGTGATAGGTTTTTCAACCAAAACGTGCTTTTTATTTTCAAGACAATCTTTTGCAATTTTATAATGTAAATCAGTCGGAACTGCTATAATAAATGCATCAACTGAATTAAACAAATCCTTATAATTTTCTGTTTTAATTATATTTTCTATTTTTATTTTTTCCCAATTTTCTTTTTTTGTATCGGCAACACCAACAAGCTGAATATTAGGAATAAGTCTACAATTTGAAGCGTGATAACCCCCCATATGTCCTAGCCCAATTACACCAATTTTTAACATTTTTTCCCTTTAATTTTATTTAAATTTCAGATTTTTTACTGACTCCCCTAGAGCTATTTTCAATAAAATCTATAAATATTTTTACATAAGGATCTGTTGTCCAATATTGCTCAGATTCATTTTGCATAATCTCTTTAATTTGTTTTATTAAAAATTTATCTTGATAAAACAATTTTGCTACATGTTTTATGGCATTAATATTTTGTGAACTTAATCCAGCACGCTTCAATGCAACAATATTTAAACCAGTATATTGAGCAGGCAATCCTGCAAACATACAAAAAGGAGGAAGATCTTGTCTTATTGCACTATATGGTGTAAGAGCAACAAATTGACCTATTCTACAAAATTGGTGAGCTGCACAATTTGCCATCAAAAAGGCATTCTTTTCTACGTGCACATGACCACCCAAATTAACACTATTTATCAAAACAACATTATCTTCAAGGATAACATCATGAGCAATATGAGAATAACTCATTATATAACAATTATTTCCAATTTTGGTTGAACCATCAACATATTTTGATGCACCGATTGTTACAAATTCTCTAATTTGACAATTGTTTCCAATCTCTATCTGCCCCAAACTTTCTTTTGTATCTAAATTTTGAGCAGGAGAACCTATGGAAACTCCTGAATAAATTTTAGTTCCAGATTTTATTGTTATTTTACCTTGCAAAACACAAAAAGGCCCAATTTTTACATTATCTTCCAAAAACACATTTGGGCCTACTATAGAAGTTGGATGAACATAAGTTCCGCATAACTTAAAAAACGATTCTTCAAAAATTGAAGAATCGTTTTTTTTATTTTCGATAATATTCACGAAATTTATCCTGTTGAAATAATATGGTTGGGGTGGAAGGATTCGAACCTCCGTATGGCGGTACCAAAAACCGCTGCCTTACCACTTGGCGACACCCCAATTACCATTAAATAACTTGTATATTACAATATTTTTTTTAAAAGCTCAAATAGATTTTTATTAAAATCAGACAGATTTATTAAAATAAATTTTATTAAAATTAATCCGTACTTACAGCTTTTTTATATTCTTCTATTATTCGTTCTTCGATCATTTTTCTGGTTTCAGAATTTAAAGGATGCACTATGTCTTTAAAAGATCCATCTTTTTTTCTTCTTGAAGGCATAGAAACGAATAAACCTTTATTATCGCTTTTTATAATTTTCATATCTCTGACAATAAAACAATTGTCAAAAACCATAGTTGCGTAACCTTTTAATTTTCCTTCATTTGCCAGATATACTTTTACTTCTGTGATTTCCATGTATACTTCCTTAAGCTTAGTTTCAAAATAACCATCAGATGCCATTAATTTAATTTGTATATGCAGATTTGTCAATAATTTTACAATAAAAATTTATTTTTTTTCAGCTACTCTTAATTTTGCAGACCTAGAGGATGGATTTTGTTCTATTTCTGTCTTGCTTGCCGATATCGGTTTTTTTGTAATTATTTTTAGTTTTTCTTCATTTTGCCTAAAAAAATTTTTAACAATTCGATCTTCGAGTGAATGAAAACTTATACAAACAATTCTGCCGTTTTTGTTCAAAAAATTTATAGATTTTGATAAAAAAATTTCTATATTTTCAAGTTCTTTGTTAACAAAAATTCTTAACGCCTGAAATACTTTTGTTGCTGGATGTATTCTAAATTTTCTAAAACCCGGAGTAATATTTTCTATTAATTCTGCCAACTGCCTGCTAGTAATAAATTTTCTTCTTTTTCTGTATTCTAAAATCGCACGTGCAATTTTTTTTGCCCTCCTTTCTTCTCCATAATTAAAAAAAATATCGCTTAATTCACGTTCTGTAAATCCATTAATAACATCGCTAGCTTTAATATGTTGGTGTGCTTGAGACATTCTCATATCAAGAGGAGAATCAATATTAAAAGAGAATCCTTCTTTTTTTTGAATTTGATATTGAGAAGTTCCAAAATCAGCTAAAATTCCATCTACAAATTCAATTTTCTCTTTTTTTAATAATCTATCTATTAATGCAAAATTTCCCCATAAAATTTTTACCCTATCACCATATTTTTCTTTTAATTTTGGGGCATTAATATCTATCGCGGCCTTATCCCAATCTAAAGCAATAACTTTGCATGTTGAATTTTGTTCCAAGATGGCACCAGTATGTCCTCCACCTCCAAACGTCACATCTAAATATGTTTTATTTTCTTCGATATTTAAATTTTCAATAACTTCATTTAATAAAACCGATTTGTGATAAATATTATTCATTTTTTTATTTTCAATTGTTTTGATGTTGTATTCTTAATCGCTATTCTATAATCAAAAATATCACCAACTATTCCATACTTTTCTATACCTAAAACAATTTTTTTATCTTTCAACAAAAATAATGGTCCAATAAACAATTTTTTGTGCTCCTTTAATAATTCATAAGTGCTATCTAAAGCTTCCTCTTTTTCATTTTCATCAAAAATCGCTAAATAACCAAATATATTAAATATATCTTCTTCTTTATAAACTTTTTGAACAATTGTATCAATATCAACAATTGCAGATTGGTCCTTTTCAATCCTTATAACTGGCGTTTTTGCATATTGCCAAATAGGTTTATTTTCTTTTTTTTGATATGAAAAGCAAGTTAACCAAATAGGCTTTCCGGTCTTATTTTCTACCAAAAAATCTACCTCACTTTTTATTAATGTTTCTTTTTGATCGGGAATTAAATTTTCTAAATCATAATCTAATGAATAATCTTTAAAACCATATCTTTCTACTTTTATGGCAACTTTTTTATTTTTTAGCTTATATATTAAGTTAAGATCTATTTTATGTTTCTCATCTAAAAGTTCAAAAATACTATCTTGGGCTTCTTTTTCTGTCGCAAAGACAGCCAAATACCCATAAATATTTTTGCGAATCAAAACATCTGGAACCACATCAAGATCTATAATAACCTTTTGGCTATCTTCAATTTTATATACTTTTGACTTATCCCATCTCCAACGCGTAAAAGGTTCCGTTTGCATATAATAAAAACATGTCACAAAGATAGTTCTGCCTGTTTTATTTTTAACCATAAAATCTAAAATATCTTCTTCTTTTAATGTTATGCTTTTATTATTTTTGCCAGAATCAAACTGGGAATTTTTTACACACCCAACAAAAAATAATTGTATAAAAACAATAAAGATTACGCTTAATATAAAAAATATCTTTTTAAATTTCATATTTACCCTTACTTATAATTTTTTAAGCATACTCTAAATTAACTTGTAAGTATTCTTTGTTCAAGATCTTTTAATTTTTGTTCTAAAGAAGGGTCTTGTTTCAAGTTACCTTCTACTTTTGATACCGAATGCAAGACAGTAGAATGATCACGATTTCCAACAAATTCACCGATTGATTGCAAAGAACAAAAAGATAACTTTTTCATCATATAAAAAGTTATTTGTCTTATGTTGGCAATATCCTGATTTCTTTTTTTTGATTTCAAATCGTTAATAGATATTTTATAATTTTTTGAAACAATTTTTAAAATCTTATCAAGCATAACCCCCTCTTTTTTTCCCTCATCAATATTCAAAAGTATTTTTTGAGCCATTTCAAGTGTTATTTTCTTATTAGTTAATGTTGCAAACGCACCAACCCTTATAAGAGCCCCTTCAAGTTCTCTTATATTAGAAGTAATTTTTTGTGCAATAAAATTTGCAACATCTTGAGATAAATAAATCGAATGCAATTCAGCTTTTTTTTGTAAAATTGCTATTTTTGTTTCAAGATCAGGTGTTTGAATATCCGCTATAAGCCCCCATTCAAGACGGGATTTTAATCTATTTTGTAATCCTGTTATCTCATTTGGAAAAGTATCACTCGAAAGAATTATTTGTTTCTTTTGTTCATGAAGAAGATTAAATATATGAAAAAATATTTCTTGAGTTTGTTCTTTGTTCGATAAAAATTGCACATCATCTAATAATAACAAATCTAATTTTGTATATTTTTCTTTAAAAATATTTGTTTTATCATATCTAATTGAATTAATAAATTCCGTTGTAAATCTATCTGTAGTTTGATAACTAACGGCATAATTAGGATTATTTTTTCTGACCTCATTTACAATGGCATGCATAAGATGCGTTTTGCCAAGACCAGTTCCTCCGTAAATTAAAAGTGGATTATAAACATTACCTAAGTTTCGGCATATTGCCCAAGATGCTGCATGTGCAAGAGAGTTATTGGGTCCAACAATAAAAGAATCGAAAGTATATGAATCATTAAAATTTTGAATCTCTTTTTTTCTAAAAACTCTATTATTTGAAATGTAAGAGTTTTTTTTTAATACAATAGAATTATTTTTATTAAAATTATTTTCTTTAAAAGCAACGTTTTGTTTTAAACTCGATGCTGGAATTATATCTCTAGCAATTTGATTTTCTTTAAAAAAACATGTTTTTGTTTCTATTTTTTCATTTTTATCACAAGTAATAATAATATTATTTTCTTGACCATTTAATAATCTTTTTAAATGTGTTTTTGTAAGATTAATATAGTGTTTTTGAATCCAATCACAAACAAACTGATTTGGTGCTTGCAAAAAAACAGTTTTATCTTGTGCACTAAATTCTTTTAATACAAGAATTTTAAACCAGGTCTCTAAAACCTGCGTTCCAGCTTCTTCCTTGATAATTTTTAAAAATTCTTCCCAAATCAATTGCAATTTAAACCTCAGTTTTATTAATTTAGAACCAATTAAATATTAGTTTAATTATAATTTATCTTAAAAGGAATTTTTCTTGAATACAAAATATATTTTTTTTATTTTAATAATTTTTTTTTGTTGTTGTGGTAAAAAAAATAATACAAAATTAGCTCAAAATTATTACAAGTTAAGTATTTTAGAATTGGGAGATCACCCTAAAGATCAAAATTATAAAAAATCACTAGAATTTATAAATAAAGCAATAGAGCAAAAATTTAAGCCGGAATATTTAGCTTTTAAAGCAACCCTACTTTTCAAGATTAATAAAATAGAAGAAGGTTTAAAGATTTTTGATCAAGCCATAGAATTAAAACCAGAGCCTCAATTATATACCGAAATTCTAAACAATAAAGCTTGTTTATTAGCACAAGCTGGAATAAAAAGTAATAGTTCTCAAAAGCTAGAAAAAGCACTTAAAATTTGGCACGATTTAAAAGAAAATAAAGATTATCAAACCCCGGAAGTTGCTTTAGTTAATATGGGGCTTTTACATATATCTCAACAAAATCTTGAAAAAGCAAAAAATTGTTATATTGATGCTATTAATTTCTCTCCTAATTATCTAGATGCACACTATTTTTTAGCTCTATCTGCTTATAAATTAAAAGATTTTGAATTAGCAAAAAAAGAAATTTCTACTATTCTATTTCTAAATCAAGAACACCAAGGAGCAAAAGAATTAAATGCAATTTTATTATCTAAAAACGATTAAAAAATTGGGAATTTTAGGGTGCATAAGTTACTTTAAAACAAAATTTTATAGAACAAAATTTACTTATATTTACAAAAATAAAAATTTGAAAAAAATTAATTTTGATATTTTTAAATTTAAGCAAAAAGATTTTGTTAGTAAAATTTTAAATTCTGAAAAATTTCAAAATAGCCTGCACCCAAAATATAAAAATAAATTTTATATTTTAAAACAAGCAGATCTTGCTTGTTCTAATTGCTTTGATTTATTAGGCTCAGGACCCAAATGTTTTGAAAAAAACAATATTAATTGGCAACATGATTTTAAACTAAATCTCAATTTAAAAGATTATAATTTTGATATAAAAATTCCCTGGGAACTTTCAAGATTCCAGCAAATATATTTTTTAGGCAGAGCTTATCAAATAACAAATAATCAAAAATATGCACAAACTTTTTATGACCAAGTTTTAGATTGGCTTGATAAAAATCCCTGTTTTTCTGGAGTAAATTGGACATGCCCAATGGAAGCTGCAATTCGAGCTATAAATTTTATTTGGGGTTTTTATTTTTTTAAAGATTCACAAATTCTAGATGATAATTTTAATCAAAAATTAATAAACTCTTTGTATTATCATGCAATATATCTAAAAAATAATTGGGAAAATTGGGGGCAAACAAATAATCATTACTTATCAGATTTAATTGGCTATTTTTACTTATGTTGTTTTTTTGATTTTTTAAAAAATTTTGAAAATCAAAAACTTAAAATATTTAAAAAAATTTTAAAAGAATTTGATAAACAAATTTTTCCTGATAGTACAAGCTATGAAGGAAGCACAAGTTATCACAAACTTGTAACCGAAATTTTTTTGCATTTTTATTTGTTATGTAAAATAGAAAATTTAGATTTAAATGAAAGTTTTATACAAAAATTTGAAAAAATGCAAAATTTTATAAGTAATTGCTCGGATCAAAAAAATAATTTTGTGCAGATTGGCGATAATGACAGCGGCAAAATTTTAACCAACTTTTTCGTGATAAACACGAAAAAGCCTTCTATAAACTTTTTTCACTATCCCAATTTCGGGCTTTCTATAATAAAAGCTCAAAATACACACTTAACATTCAGGCACCCTACATTTAATATAAAACAACCAAGTGGGCATTTTCATCATGATTCTTTGTCTATAACATTATCTGTAAATGGGCAACCTATTTTTGTTGACCCAGGAAGTTATATTTATACAGCAAATCCTGAATGGCGAAAATTTATGCAATCAAGTGGAAATCACAACAGTTTTTTTATAAAAAATAATCAAGAAACTAATTTTGTACCAAAAGATCTTTTTCAATTATCAAAAGAAACGCAAAAAGATACGGCCCTAATAAAAAAAATTAATAATTTAATTATCATAAAAAATTATTATCAAGTAAAATTGCCCAATAATTTAATTTCAAGATTTTACAGAAAAATTATTTTTAAAGAAAATTTTTTAGTAATAAAAGATTGGGTTGAAAATCTTAATATTGCAACACCCTGCTACTGGAATTTTTTGTTCTCACCAAAACTAAAAATACTTAGAAAAGATAAAAATAAATTTTTAATAAAAAAAAAGAAATCAATAACGCAAGAAAATATAGAAAATTCAAAAAATTTTTTAATTATGTTAAAATCAAATATAAACTTTGAGCCAAAAACTGGTTATTATTCTCCATCATACGGTAAAATAAAAAGCTGTACCAAACTTGAAAGTTCAACAAATTTTGTCAAAAATCAAAAAATTATATACCACAAAATCCTAATAAAGTAGCAAAATTAGATAATAATTTACTTCTCCAATCGTCTATAGCCTTTTCGCTTTTTTCGAATATCAAAATACCATGATTTCCATGCTTCATATCCCAAGAAAAAAATTCCGGTTTTTTCATTCCTAAAATTTTGCCTAAATCCTTTATATCTTCAGTTTTGTATAAATCAATATCTTTTCTTTTCAAGCTATCTTTTAAAAAATTTTTAACATCATTATAAAATTGAGCCTTTTTCATATCATCTTTGAAAGTAAATGGATTCATCCACAAATCTTGTTTGTGATGACAGCAATCTTGATCGCAAAAACCTGAAACACCCAAAAGATGATTAAAATCAGGATTGTCTATCAGATATGTTGCTTTTTTAAGGCCAAAACAATCTTCATGACAAAGTTCATGTAAGATCATATCAGAAAGACCTTCAACATCATGATATTTTTGAACTTTTCCTAACAACTGTGATATGTGACTTGCTAATTCGTAATCATTATTTGCAAAGCCATCACTTGCATAAATATTTTTGTTTTTCATACTAGCCTCTCCCTTTTTGTATAATAAAACAGAATTTACTTATATTTTAAATTTAACTTTTTTTTGTTGTTCAGACAAGAAAACGAAAAATTTAACAATATTAAGCCCGAAGAGTCTAAATTTTATTTACGCAAATTAAACAGATTTATATTTACATGAATTTACATAGACAATTCTTTTACAAGATTCAAAAGTCCAACACCCCTTGATGCCTTTACTAAAATTAAAGGTTTTTTTTCAGAATAAGTTTGCAATAACTTTTCCAAACGGTCTTTAGCACTTTGCCAATCTATTGCAAAATCAATTTTGATTGTAACTGGCAAAGTTTTTGCAGCAATTTTTGCTAAATTACCAACCAAAATAACATGATCAACATTTAAAGCTTTACAAAACATTTTGCCAAGTTGTCTATGCCAATAAACTTGTTTTTCGCCTAACTCTAACATGTCACCAATGACTGCAATCCTTGGACCATCACATGACATTTTGCCAAATGCAAAAATTGCCATCTTCATACTTTCTGGACTCGCATTATAACAATCACTAATAAGAACACCGCTATTTTGTTTTAAAATTTTCTTTTCAAAACGGTTTTCAAAAGAATTATAAGTCTGCAAACCTGAAATTATATAATTTATGTCTATATTCAAAAATTGCGCAACGCTACTTGCAGCCAAAGCATTATTTACTAAACCAGGGTGATTGTTGTTCATAGTTATTTTATAATTTTTCTTATAAATTTTTAAAATAAATTTTAAAGAATCCGGCAAAATAGTAATTTTTCTTGCTTGTATATGATTTTTTGTTTTTATTCCAAATTTAATAATCGGATAACTATGATTAAAACTACATAATTGAGGTTGATCTCCACACACAAATCCAACTTCACTAAATTTAAAATATTTAAAAATTTTTAGTTTTTCTCTACAAATACTTGCAATATCACCTAAACCTTGAGCATGGGCAAATGCAATGCGTGTAACGACCGCCATATTTGGTCTTAAAATATCAACAAGCTCATCCATTTCACCAATATTATTAATTCCAAGTTCAAAAATTGCTAATTTATCAGATTTTTTCATATTCAAAATATTTAAACTCAAACCAATTAAATTATTTTGATTTTTAAAAGAAATATAAGCTGAAATCTGTGCACAATTTAATATATTTTTTAAAATTTCTTTTGTAGAAGTTTTGCCTATAGAACCTGTTATACCTATCACTGGATAATCAAATCTTTGTCTGTAATTTTTAGCTAACTCAGCTAGTGCCTTTAAACTATTTTCAACTTTTATAATAAGTTTATTTTCTAATTTTTCTTTATGTATTTTTTTTAAAAAATTTTCTTTTGATTTTTCTATTATTAAACCAATCGCCCCATTATCAAGAGCAGATTCCAAAAAATCATGTCCATCAAATTTATCACCCTGTAACGCTAGAAAAATTTGATCTGTTTTTACAACTCTAGAATCTATGGTTATCCCTGCAATATTTTTGTTATCAAAAATATTATCGTTAATTTTTTCTGAATTTGGTAATGCGTATCTTAAAAAATGGATATTTATGCTCATGTTTTTATAACTTTCTAAAATAAAAATAAATTAGATTTTTAATCTAGCAAAAAAAGCATAATCAATAAATAAAATTTTATCTAATAACTTTTCTTGGTTTACTACCTTGCGCAGGAGCAATTATTCCATCGGCTTCTAATTTTTCTATAATGCGCGCAGAACGATTAAAACCAATTCTATATTGACGTTGTAACATAGAAATAGAAATTTCGTCCTGTTTTTTTAGAAATTCTAGAACTTGAGAATAAATCTCATCTTGAAAATCTTCTACTGATTGTGTGGTTTGTTTTATTAAAATTTCATCTAAATTTAAATATTTTGCTTTTTCCTGTTCTTTAAGGTGTTTTGTAAGTTTTTCAATCTGTTTATCAGAAATATATGCACCATGGATTCTTATCAAATCAGAAGATCCAGAATTCATATAAAGCATATCACCACGCCCAAGAAGTTTTTCAGCACCAGCAGAATCTATAATTGTTCTTGAATCAATTTTGCTAGAAACTCTAAATGCTATTCTGCTTGGAAAATTAACCTTTATTAAACCTGTTATAACATCAACCGATGGACGCTGCGTTGCAACAATCATATGAATCCCAGCAGCTCTTGCCATTTGGGCAATTCTTGTTATTTGAATTTCTATTTCTTTTCCTGCAACCATCATCAAATCTGCTAGCTCATCTATCATCAAAACTATTAAAGGCATAGTTTTTAAATCTTGAGAATCTTTTGCCAAATTATTGTATTCAATAATATTTTTTACACCATTTTGTGCCATCTTGTCATATCGCTCTTCCATCTCTTGAACCAGCCATTTTAAAACAGGAGCAGCGCTTCTTGGATTTGTAATTATTGGAAACAATAAGTGTGGGATATCTGCATATGGGCAAAATTCTAATCTTTTTGGATCAATCAAAATTAACTTCAGCTGATCGGGTCTTAACTTGCAAAGTAAACTTGCAAGCATAACATTCATTCCTACAGATTTTCCTGAACCGGTAGACCCGGCAACTAATAAATGTGGCATACTAACAAGATCGCCAATAACAGTTTTTCCAACAACATCAACGCCTAACCCTAATGGTAACTTAGCATTCGATTGCAAAAACTCTTCGCTTAACATAATATCCTGTAATAAAACATTTTGTCTTTTTTGATTAGCAATTTCAAAACCAACTACACTTTTACCAGGGATTGGTGCAACAATTCTAATACTAAGCGCAGTAAGCGCCATTGCAAGGTCATCTTCTAAAGATACTATTTTGCTAATTTTGCTATCAATTTCAGGTTTGTATTCGTATAAAGTTATTACTGGTCCCGGTTTTATTGCAACAACTTTACCCTTAATGCCAAAATGTTTTAATTTTTCTTCTAATTTTTCAGCTCTTTTTGAACTTTCTTCTTGCAATTCACTCACTTCTCTCTGACTTTGTTTGGCTTCTTGAAACATGTTTACATTCGGCAAATTATAGATATTTTTTTGCTCTATAGGTGCTTGTTTTTTATCCTGCTCAGAAAAATTTAAATAAATATTTTGATCTTGCACAAGCTCTTGTTCTGTTTTATTATTTTCAATTTTATTAGCTAAATCCTGTAAATGTTGCAAAGCTTGTAGTTCTTGCAAAGCATTTTCTTGATATATAATCAAACTATTTTCTTTTTCTAATTTTTTATTTCTTTTATCTTTTATTTTATTAAACAATAATTTAATTTTTTCTTTTAAAAATTTAAATAAAAAAACAAATAATTTTCTTGCTAAATTTAAAAATTTCATAAAAACAAATTTTAATAATTCATAAGTTTTTAAAGCCAAAAATTTTAATGTTTTATATGTAAACTCAAAAATTGTTTTAAAAAAATTTACAAAAGAGATCTTAAAGAGCACCATCAAGCTCGCCCAGACAAAAATTAGCAATAAAATGTTCAAACCAACAGGCCCAAAAAATTTAGAAATTATTTTTAAAAAGCTGTTTCCAATAAAGCCTCCTGGGTAGCTTTGAGTAAAATCTAAATTAAAATATCTAAAAAAAGTTGTAAAACTTATTAATAAAAGTACAAAAGCAAAAATGCTAAAAATTTCTTTTTTTATATTTTTTGCAAAAATCAAAATGTAAGAAAAAAAACTTAAAAATATTAAAAATAGATATGATACACTTCCAAACAAATACATAGTAAGAGCTGACAAATTTGCCCCTAAAACACCGCACCAATTTATGATTTGTTTTTGATCCGTAGAAAAATAAAATAAAGAATTATCTGTTATATTATATGATACTAAAGATAGTAAGAAAAAAATAGAAAAAATGCTTAATAAAAAGCCAAAAAATTCTCTTTTATAATTTAGAAAATTATTATTTTTACGTCTCATAAACTCTCCCCCAAATAAATTTTTTATAAAATTTAAAACATTATAAAAATTAAAATCAAAATTGGGATTAACATATAAAAAGCAATAAATCCTAACTTTTTATTTATAGCAAGTTTTTGCATAAATAATAAAGCAAAAAAAGAAATTATGGTTGCAACTATAAAAGTTAGGCAAGTTTTTAAATCAAATAAATTTTGCCAACCCGAAAATTTTGTCATTTTAAAAAAACCTAAAAAAAATGCTGGAACTATTAATGGTATTTCAATTAAAAAGCTTGTTTGAAATGCCCTTCTTGGAGTAAAACCTAACCAATAAGCTAAAACATAGGTGCTCGCAAATCTAGAAACTCCAGGCACAATAAGAGCAAAACCCTGAATTAAACCTAAAAAAATATATTTTTTAAAATAACTGCTTTTTTTTATAAAAATATTCTTTTTAAAAAATAAAGATATTAGCAAAAGCGCCGTTAAACAAAATCCAAGCAACAAAATAAAATTATTATTTTTTAAATTAATAAATTTATCTAAGATCCAAAAACAAGAAGTAATTGCACTTGTTATAAATAGATATAAAAATAATTTTAAAAAAATATTTAAAAAATTTTTGTAACTATCTTTTTTTCTAAAATTTTTGTTAAAAACCCCATGAATTAAATTAAAAATTGGCGCTGTCCAATTTTTGTAAAAAATCAAACCAATTATCAAAATCGTTGGGCCGTGTAAAAAGTGATCAAAAAAATCTGGTAATTGCAAATTTGTTTTGTACCCAAATTTTGTAAAAATCTTTTCTATTAATAAAACATGGCCTGAACTACTAACAGGAAATGATTCGATTACAATTTGAAAAAATACTATAAATAAAAACAACGACATAAAAAATCCTAAATCGAAATAATCAATTTACCCCAAAAAGCATAATTTTCAATTTCATGATTTGCTGTTGCAAATTCATAAGATGCACCTAACCCTAAACTTGCTGGCGTTTTAAATATACTAAATTTATAACCAAAGCCACCAAAAATTTTATTTGTAAATTGTGATGGTGTTGCTGCACCAGAAACATCAAAATTATCCTGATCAAGTTTAAGCAAAGCTGTATTAATATCAAAACCATCAACAGGGATTGTTTGTGCTTCATTCAATATGCCGTAAGTATTATCTTGCCAATTTTTTAAAACTACAGATTCTTTTTCTTTATAATACCCCTCATAGCCCAAATCGATTAAAAATCTTCCAGATTTAAAATTAAAAATTATAAGGCCATCAACTTCATTGCCAGGTCTAACTGATACTTTTTGAGTCAAAACATTGGCGGCCGGAAAAACTGATATATTTGGCAATTGCCCATTTTTTGCTGTTAAATAGTAATGCATCATGGGCAAATTCATAGAACCTAAAATTTTTTTTACGGGAACAGTTCTATATTCAGAACTTTCCACAGAATATTTTTGACTAAATGCAAAAATCAATTTCCCTTCATGTTTCGTTCTTCGCCAAATTTGACATGATGCATCAAAACCCCACCCTATTGCAAAATGCCCACCATTGCCATAAATTGGTTCAAAAAGATATTCGCCTCTTGTTGTATTGCCAGTAGGACAACTTGCTAAAACATCAACAAAAAAATGTGTTTTTTTATTTTTTAAGAATTTATAACCTAAACTAAAATCAAGATTTGCAAACCCAATTTTTGATTTTTTGCCTTTAATTTTTGCCTTCTCAAGTGGCGCTTGCGGGGTTATTGGCATAGAAGTCCGAACAAATTTACCTGCAAAAAATTCACTCAAATTTGCACCCCTAGAATCTGTAGTCTCTTGCAAAATTTTCATATGCAAATTATTTGATACATAAACAAATGGAGAAGATATTTTAACAAAAAATTTTTTACCAATATTTTGAAAAAGATCTAATCTAATCCCAGCCATTTCCTGTTCAGTATCAAAAACTACTTTTCCTGATGGGCTTGTTGATCTATCTGCAAGTTGATTATAAAACATATAAAGATTCGAAATATCATTTAATGCGCTACCTCCAACTGTAAAACTATTTTTACCATTAATACTAAAATATTTGCCAACATTTACTCCTTTATCTTGGTCTTGATAAAAGCCGGTTGCTTGAATATGCGTTTTTTGTTTATTTTCTATATTAAAAATATGATCATGATACACAGAAAGTTCTAATGCTAGATTTGAACCCTGTGGTCTTGGCATTAAAAATGTTTTATTTGTATGTGTAGTAGCAGAAATTTCGCAATTTTTTTGTGAAAACAAAAAAAATAAAATTAAAATTAATTTTTTAAATTTAGAATTCATAGAAATAGCTTCTCCTAATTTTTAAAAGAAAATTTTAAAAAATATTTCTTAATAAATATATAACAAAATTTAAATAATTATAATTTGATTACGAATTGCAAAAATTGATTTAATTAAATTTTTTAACCTAGCACACGCTAGGTTCTAACTCACTGTTAACTGCACGAAACGCGCAGTTAATTCAGGCTTCGCATAAAGCTACGCCGAATAGGTTTGACTTTAATCTATTTAACGCGAACTCAATAATTAAAAATTAAATTTTAATGCGCGGGGCACCAGCGTTGCTTCGCCCAGCGCTACCATAAGTTGGCCTGCATTGCAGGCAAAGTAATTAATTTTTAAAACATCAAATATTATTTTATAATTAT